>Ga0068864_100004338_pt1 | contig 11648 bp, 8 predicted proteins | sample KBSSwiS72_FD_66586 | JGI IMG/M metagenome (GOLD analysis project Ga0068864, IMG submission 66586) | Switchgrass rhizosphere microbial communities from Kellogg Biological Station, Michigan, USA - KBS Switchgrass S7-2 | ecosystem: Host-associated > Plants > Roots > Rhizosphere > Soil ...
TCGGCGATCAGAAGTTGAAAAATGGCGACGTCGCCGGTGGTATTCAGCAACTGCTGCAAGCGATCGAAGAATCCGACACCAGTATTTCCGACAAACTGTTTTCCGGCGTAGTCGTCCAGATTCCGTTGAATCTGTATCTGCGTGGTGAACGCGACGCAGCGTTCAAAGCCGCACAGAACATCGAGACAAAGTTTGGCTCAGATCCGAAGCGGCTGCTCGCCCTCGCCGGTTTCTATCTGGGGATTGAGCGATCGAAAGACACGGTGCGTGTGGCCGAGGCCGCTGTCAAACTCGCGCCCGATCTCGCCGAAGCACATCGAATCCTTGCGGTCGGATTACAGATTTCGCTGCGACTTGACGACGCGATAAGCGAGTACAAACGCACGCTCGAGTTGGACCCGACCTCGAACGTATCTCGCGTCAGTCTCGCCGATCTTTATCGCGCCTCGGGTAAGACAGAAGAAGCACTGGCGCTCTACAACGAACAACTCGCTGCCGATCCAAAAGACAAAGCCGCGCAAGCAGGCAAAGTGGTCGCGCTGCTCGAACTCAATCGCCCCGAGGAAGCAAACACCGCACTGAACACCGCGTTTGCCGCTGACCCAAAAAACTTGCCGTTGCTCGCCGGCGCCGCATACTGGTTCACCGCGCACGGCGATCATCCAAAGGCTTTCGAACTTGCACGCCGCGCCATCGCGATAGAGCCGCGTTACACCTGGGGACAATTAGCGTTGGCCCATGCTTATCTCGGTGCGAAGCAACCGCTCGACGCGGAACGCGCCGTGCGCTTCGCGCGACAGTATGGAAAGTTTCCTACACTGGCGTATGAACTCGCGAACGTGCTGTCGTCGATGGGACTGTACGACGAAGCGGCTGAAGCTCTGCGCGAGTCGTTCACCGTCAAAGACGATCAGATCCAAACTTATCTGGCGGGAACGCTGCCTGCTTCTGACACAGATTTTCTCGCGCTGCTCGCGCCGGAAAGAAAAGCTTCGATCTATCAACCGACTGCGGCCGGTAATGCTGACGATGCCAAAACTCTGAAGGGGTTGCTGGCTTTGAATGTCGCACTCAATCCTGGCAACGGCGAGAAGGTAAACGAGACTGCGGCTGTCGCTGCTGCGAAAGAATTTACCTCGGGCAGTGACGCGATGCGCGCTTATCGCCAGGCTTACGCGGCCAGTCGCCTGTTGCGAAATGACGTCGGCGTCGACACCGCGTTGGAACTCGTCAGGGCGGCGAAGAAAGATTCCGCCGCAGCGCTCAAACTTCCAGTGGCGACGCTGGCGGTGCAAGCCGATGAGTTTCGCGAGATGCGAGCGAGATCGATTTCAGCGGGCAATGTGCCTGATGTAGCCCAGGCGCCGGCTGATGTGTTGGCAAAAATTTTCAGAGGCCGGCTGGAAGATCTCGAGGGCTGGTCGTTGTTCAATCAGGAGAAGTATTCCGAAGCGATAACTCATCTCAAACTGGCAGCGGACACTGCGCCGAAAGAAACGCCGGCGTGGCGCAGCGCGCTCTGGCACCTCGGCGTAACACTCGAACAATCAGGAAAGAAAGAAGAGGCGCTTGACGCTTACATCCAGAGTTATCGTGGCGCACCACTCGACTCAGTTCGGCAATCAGTCATCGAACAACTTTACAAACGCATCAACGGTTCGCTCGATGGACTAGCTGAAAAGCTGGGAATGGTACAGACAGTCAGTAATACCGCGCCGGCACCGGCGCCAACAACGACGCCCGATCCTGCTCCGGCGGAGACTCCGAAACCAGAAACCCCAAGCTCAGAAGCGACACCGGCGCCGACGCCGTCCGCTCCTCCCGAAATGTCTGATGAGGCGCTCAAAAACGCCGCCGCGCGCGTGCGCTCCAATATCAAGATCACCGGACGTGTTGTTGATGCTAATAAGACGGGAATGGCAAACGTGACGGTTGTTTTGATCAGCCCGTCAGGAACCGTAATCGCCGCCACGACGGACAATGACGGCAACTACTCGTTCAAGGTCACGCCGTCACAGAAGACCTATAGAGTGATTCCGTCAATGGAGGGGTTCACCTTCACTCCGGTCGATCGAACACTGCCTGGATTGTTTGAGGATTTGAAGGAAATTAATTTCGTCGGATTAAAACCATAACCACAGATTACACGGATTTGTCCGTGTAATCTGTGGATGGCTTTGGTTTCTATCTATTGTTGTTCTCGGAACCCGGTACCGGTTTTCCGTCAGCGTCGTACAGTTCAACCTTCCCGTACTTCGCCAGTATCTCACGCGCTTTCGAAGCATCACCCACAGCAACTACCTGCAGATGGCCGAGGTCGATGTACTTCTTCGCCGCTGCCTGTACGTCAGCCGCAGTGATCGCTGAAACCTTCTGCGGATAGGTATCCCAATAATCCGCGGGCAGGTTGTAGAGCTTCTGCGTGATGATGTTTTGCAACAGCGTGGTCGGCTGTTCGAGCGAGAGCGCAAAGCTGCCGATGATCGCGCGCTTCGCATTATCCAGCTCTTCAGCAGAAACAGGCTCGTTGCGCAGGCGATTGAGTTCATACATAAACTCTTTCATCGCGCCTTCAGTCACGTCAGTTCTGACTTCCGAACTGGAGACCCAGGTGCCTCTGAACTTCGAGCCGCCGAAATTGCTGTACGCTCCATACGTGTAGCCCTTGTCCTCGCGCAGGTTCAGGAAGAGCCTGCCCGATGGACCACCGCCGAGCACGCGATCGGCGAGCAACACCGCAAAGTAATCCGGACTGATCCGTTCGATTCCGAGTGTGCCGAGTTGCAAAACAGTCTGCACTGAGCCGGGACGATCGATCAGAAAAATCCGGGCGTCAGCCTGTGCCGGTGCGGGCGGAATGCTGGTCGCCGGAACCTCTCCCTTGGCCCAATCGCCGAAATACTTCTCGAGCTTCGGCATGATCTCTTTCATCGTCACGTCGCCCACGATCGCGAGAATCGCGTTGTTGGGACGATAGTAAGTCGAATGAAAGTCGGCCATGTCCTTGCTCGTCAGTTTCTTGATCGACTCGGCCGGAGGCGACACTAACGAAGCCGGATGGTTCGCGCCATAGATGGCTTTGTTGAACTGCTCCTGCGCGAGAAACTGCGGGATCGATCGTTGAAACTGAAGCTGGGCCAACGTGCGTGTCTTGTACTTGTCGACTTCAGCCTGCGGGAACGTCGGGTTGCGAATGACGTCGGCAAAGAGGTCGAGGGTCTGGTCCAGGTTCTCGATCAAACCGCTCGCGTTCACCACGCTCGTCATCGTGGACAGCCCGGAGTTCGCGCCGAGCGTCGCGCCGATAGCGTCAACCTGTTCGGCAATGTCTTTGCTCGAGCGCTTGGCGGTTCCTTCACGCAACAACGTGGCGGTGAAACTTGCCAGACCATGGTAGTCAGTCTTGTCTGAAAGACCGCCACTCAACACCACCATCTGCATGTTGAAGGTGGGAACCTTGTGCGCCGGAAGCAGGATCACGCGCAAACCATTCGTCAGCGTGGCCTCTTCCGCGCGTGGAAGTTTTACTTTGAGGACTTCTTTGTTTACAGGCGCTTTCCCCTTGATGACTGCGCCCTTCGTGGTTGGCTGCTGCGGCGGCACACCTCCCTGGCCCATCGCCAAAGACGACACCAGCGCCACCAGCATCAGTGCGACAATAATTTTTATTCTGTTCGTTGTAATTCTCATCTCTAACTCCTTTACTGTCCTGACGCGCCGGTGGCGGTCTTGGCCTTCGCCTTCGGCAAGGTGATGACGACGGTGCGGTTAGTGTCGACCAGGTATTTGTTGGCTACACGCTGCACGTCTTCCTTAGTGACAGCCGCAACTTTGTCGAGCCGCGTGTTGATGAGCCCGGGCTCGTTGTAGTAAACCGCGTACTGACCAATCGTGATCGCCCGCACGATTGAGCTTTGCAGGCTGTTGAGCAGATTTCGTCGCGTGGTGTTTTTTGCTTTTTCCAATTCCCAGTCAGCGATCGGCTCTTTCTTCAGACGATCGATCTCGGCATAGATAGCCGACTCGATGTCTTCAGCCTTCACGCCCGGTCTAAGTGTAGCGTTGGTGTAGAACGCGCCAACACCGCGCTTCTCGTCCATGAAACCGCCAACGTTCGTGACCATCTCTTTTTCTTTGACGAGCTTCTGGTAAAGACGCGAACTCTGACCGCTTTGCAGCGCGGCCGCCAGCACTTGCAGCGCGTAGAAATCAGCCGTGTTGCCGGCGACAGCTTTGTACGCGAGATCGACACGCGGCGCGCGCGCCAGCACGTCTTCGAGCGTGTCACGTCGTTCAGCTTTTTGTTGTGGCTCCGTCATGTCCACCGTCGGCGGATCGGGTTGACGGGGAATGCTCTCGAAGCTGCTGCGAATCTTCGCGAGCGCTTCGGGAGTTTTGAAGTCGCCAACCAACACCAGGGTCGCGTTGTTCGGCGCGTAATACATCTTGAAGAAACCGGAGACATCTTCGACTGTGGCCGCATTCAGATCGTCCATTGAACCGATCACCGAATGCTTGTAGGCGAAGTTGTCATAGACCAACTCCTGTTGTCGCTCGCCGCTCTTGCCATATGCCTGGTTGTCGAGACCGAGGCGACGTTCTTCCTGAACGGCGTTGCGCTGGTTGTCGAGGTTCTCTTTGGTGATCGCCAAACTCTTCATGCGATCGGATTCGAGAAAGAGTGCCAGGTCGAGTTGATTGGCGGGCAGCACTTCGAAATAGTTGGTCCGATCTTCGTTGGTGGTGCCGTTCATGTTTCCGCCGTTGTTGAAAACGAGCAGGAAGTGTTCACCCGATCCAACGTTCTCGGAACCTTTGAACATCATGTGTTCAAAGAGATGCGCAAAGCCGGTGCGGCCCTGGCGTTCGTTACGTGAACCGACGTTGTAGGTGATGGAAAGCGCCACGACGGGCGCGGAATGATCTTCAACGGTGATCACGCGCAGGCCGTTCTTTAAAGTGGTCTCTTTGAAATCGACTCGCACGCTGCGAGGGCCCTGTGCCTGGGCGGAAAGAACTGCGAACGCGCAGACAAACAGTGGGGACAAATACTTAGAGACGCGTCTCATGAGTCAAACTCCTTTTGATGTGGATGATGTTCTCGGTCGAAGGCTTTAGGACTACTACCGCGTTTCGGCACTTTATGCGCTGGTAGGAGCAGTGTCAAGCGACCAAAGCAATCCACCGATTACGCAGATTTGTTGGCTTCTGTGGAATCTGTGGATGGCTTTAGCCAACCGCCCCTGCCTTATTACCATCCAAAGTCGTCGGTTGTATAATCAATCGCCATAAAGCCATGAAAAGAATCAAGCTCATCGTTCCCAGCGTTATGACTGTTTTTGCCTTGCTAACGCTGGCCCTCGCAGCGCAAGCGCAACAGCCCGCACCCCAGCAAGCCGCGAGTCGCTTCGACGTCACCAACTACAGGATTGAAGTTCAGATTATTCCCGATCAGCACGTTTTGCGTGCCGGCGCGGACGTCACGTTTGTGCCCCTGGATGCGACGCGCTCGGTGGTTTTCGAACTGAACGGTTCGCTGAAAGTGGAGCAAATCCAGAAGGACGGTAAGGACCTGACCGGCTGGGTTCAAGACGCGGTCGGCGTCGGTTCGCTCGGCCCGAGCGTGCGCATCGACCTTGGGTCGGTAGTTCCCGCGAATCAGCCGGTGACACTGCGAATTCGCTGGAGTGGCGCACTCGTTTCACCTGAAGGCGGGCCACTCGCAACCAAACGATTGGCTTACGTCGGCAATGAAGGTTCGTACCTGATGTATGCCTCGCGCTGGTTTCCTTTTCATGATTACGCTGCCGATCGTGCGACTTCCGACATCACGTTTATTGTTCCGTCGGGTTTGCAGGTCGCGGGTACGAGCGACGATGCCATAGTCGCGCAACCAGCGCCGAAAGAAGGCGCGGTTCGTTATCGCTTTGTGCATCGCCAGCCGGTGCTGATCGGAAACTTTGCCGCCGGCCAGTACATCAACAAGAACCTCCGCTACAGCAATTATGATCTCCAGCTTTACGCGATGCCAGGCAGTGAAAAACGGCTCGAAGCTTATGCGGAGCTTACTGGCCGCGTGCTCGAGTTCTACACCAAGCATTACGGCAAACCGCTTTTCGGCAACCGCCTCGTCGTAGTGCAAATCGACGATGAGAGTCTCGATGCTTATTCCGGTCCGGGAATTATCTTCCTGTCGAGCAAGATGTTCGACTCGAACCGCCCGCTGCCGGAAGAAAAGATTGAACGCGAGATTGCGTATCAGTGGTGGGGCCAGACAGTCGGTCTCAAATCATTTGACGATGCGTGGCTGTCGCAGGGTTTGGCTGAATGGAGCGCCTTTGCGTATCGCGAAACGACGTTGAGTGCCGGTGGTCTTGATGCCGCTCAGCGCGAGCAGCAGGAACGGGCGCTGACGTTTGAACAGACGGCGTCGATCGCGCGTGCACCGAGTGCGCTTGACGATCAGTCAGCGGCGTACCAGTCGATCGTCTTTTACAAAGGGTCGATGATCTTTCGCATGTTGCGCGAGACGATTGGCCGCGAGAATTTTGACCGGCTGCTCGCGACTTATCTCGATACGTATCGCGGCAAAAACGCCTCGATTGATGATTTCGAAAAACTGGCGGTGAAGATCTCACATGAAAACTTGCGTTACTTCTTCGCACAGTGGGTTGAAGGAACGGGAGTGCCGGAGTTTACCGTTGATTATCAAATCATCCGTACGCGAGCCGGCAAGTTTCGTACGCGCGGCACCGTCAAACAGAACCTCGAGTCGCTGCGCATGCCAGTCGAGTTGATGTTACGCGCCGAGGGCGACAATCAGCAGAAGATCGTTCGCATTGAAGGAAAGAGCGAGGATTTTGACTTCGAGTCGAATGGACAGCCGATCGAAGTTGTCGTCGATCCGAACAACAAGATTCTTCGCATGTCAGACGATTTGCGCGTTTCGATTATTGCGCGACGCGGAATCGAGCAGATGAAGGAAGGGATCTATGCGGAAGCGCAACAGCAGTTCGAAGCGGCGCTGAAGCTGGACCGCTCGAATTCGTGGGTTTATTACAATCTCGGGTTGCTGTTTCTCGAGCAGCGTAACTGGCAGCAGGCGCTCGATAATCTCGAAGCTTCGCTGATCGGGAATCTGAAGCCGTCGTGGATCGAAGTGTGGGCCCACATCAAGCGCGGCAATGCGTACGATGCGAAGGGCGAGCGCAACCGCGCGGTCGCGGAGTATAACAAGGCGGTGCAGTCGGGAATCGATTATGACAACGCGCAGGCGGTCGCGAAGAGGTATCTCGCCTCGCCATACGATCCAAAGGCCGACCAGACTGCTGAGGCCGTCCCACCGGGAAACTAGCCACATTAAGTTTTAGCCACAAAAAGGCACAAAAATCGCAAAGGTTGAATCGCTCATTTTTGCGGCTTTTGTGCCTTTTTGTGGCTAAAATTCTGCTGTGCCTTCTGTGGCTAAACGGCAACGATTGAGATCCTGTGCTTCTCTGCGGTGCGGATCATTTCGTCGCGATCGAACATGAGGGTTTTGCCGGCGGTGATGCAGAGACAGGTGGCACCCGCCTCGATCATGGCTTCAATCGTGGGCACACCAACTACGGGAACGTCGAAACGCATATCCTGATCCGGTTTCGCGACTTTCACTACAGTCAAACGACCGCGCGCTAGCTGCCCTGCTCGTTTGATCGTCTCGTCAGTACCTTCCATCGCTTCAATCGCCACGCACGCATTTCCGCGCACGACGATCGTCTGGCCCAGGTCGAGCCGCGCGATCTCGCGCGCGATCTCGAGTCCGTATTCGATATCTTCTTTTTCCTGCCGGGAAGGTTGGCGACGCGTAAGCGTGCCGCTCTGCGGTAGAGAGTCCTGCAAGAAACAGGTTGAGTCAACCAGCTCGATACCTTCGCTCTGCAACTCCGTGGCGATCGCGCCAATCAATGAGTCTGTATTACGCCGCGGGAGTTTCAATAACACTTTCAACATGCGCGCATCCGGCACCGCGCGGCTGAAGATCTGAACGTGCTTCACCTGCCCTGCCATGATCGCCTTCTCAACCCCTTCTTCTTTGAAGAAACGAATCATCCGGCCGAGTTGACCAATCCCGATCCACTTAACGCGTTCTGCTCGCCGGTCCATCTCCGGATCAGTCTCCTCGCGAATGGCCGCGACGACGAGCGGCACGCCCGACTGGCGCGCGCCTTCCACGACCATGAACGGAAACTTGCCGTTACCCGCGATCAATCCGAATTTCATTTGGTAACGCCGCGCTGGGATGCTTCGATGAAACGAAGTAAGTCGGAGACTTCGGGAGAGTCAGCGATCTCCTGCCTGATACGTTCGACAGCTTGAGTAGTGTTGAGCTTTGCCGAGAGAAGCAGATGAAACGCGTGATGAAGCGCATCGATCGTCGCGCGAGAATAGCCGCGACGTTTCATGCCGGTGATGTTCAATCCGTAACACTTCGCGTGATTCCCGACCGTCAAAGCAAAGGGCAGCGCATCTTTAACGACGACCGAATAGCCGCCGATGTATGCTTCTTTGCCGACGCGACAAAATTGATGCACACCGGAGTAAGCGCCGATGTTCGCGCGATCTTCAATCACGACGTGGCCCGCGAGTGTGGCTGCGTTGGCCATGATCACACCGTCGCCGATCAAGCAGTCGTGAGCGATATGGGCCTGGGCCATGATCAAACAATCGTCGCCGGTCTTCGTCAGCATGCCGCCCCCGGCAGTGCCACGATGAATGGTGACGAATTCACGAATGTTGTTGCGTTCGCCGATCTGCGTTTCGGATGGTTCGCCTTTGTATTTGAGATCCTGCGATGCGAGGCCGATGGAGACGAAAGGAAAGACGTGTGTGCCAGAGCCGATCGACGTGCGGCCATCGATTACGCAGTGCGACTCGAGTCTGACACTGTCGCCGAGCTGTGCCTCGTCACCAATGATGCAATAAGGACCGATGAAACAGTCGACGCCGATCCTCGCTCCCGGACTCACAACTGCGGTCGGGTGAATGGTGGTCGGATGAGTAGCAGCGGACATTATTAAATTCATCCACAGATTACGTTAGTCGAATCTGTGTAACCTGTGGATTAGAGTTCTATTTCTCTCGGCGCAACAATGCTCATGATCTCGGCGTCAGCCGCCAACTGGCCATCGACCTTCGCTTCACCATGCATACGCTGCACGCGCGAGCCAATGCGCAAGGCAGTCACCTCGAGAACCAGAGTGTCGCCGGGAACGACGGGTCGCCGAAAACGTGCTTCTTTAATGCCGGTAAACAAGACCAGTTTCTGATCGCGATCCTCGATCTCGCGCAAGGCGAGCACCGCGCCGACCTGTGCCAACGCTTCGACTACCAGCACACCCGGCATCACGGGGGCGCCCGGAAAGTGCCCCTGGAAATACGGCTCGTTAATACTTACCTGCTTTATACCTACGATTCTTATGCGGGGCACAAGCTCCACGATGCGATCGACGAGAAGGAACGGATAGCGATGCGGCAGGAGTTTCTGAATCGCCTGTGAGTCGAGAACAGTTTCCATAAAAGAGATGGCCGCAAAAAGCACAAAAGGCACAAACAGGAAGCTCACTTTAAACCATTTGTGCCTTTTGTGCCTTTTTTGTGGCTCTACTATTTTTGCGGCGTGCTGGTCGTCGCTGCCGTAACCGGGTTCTTGCTGTTGAACTCGGTAATGAATGCGCGTGTAACGTCGATGCTCTCCGCGGCGTACAGTAGCGGCACTTGAGCGGCGTCGATAATCACGTTGATACCGCGTGCCTTTGCAAAAGCTTCGAGCGCTTTTCCTATCTCTTCCTGCAAAGGATTGAACAGTTCCTGGCGGCGACGATTGTATGACGCCTGCGCGTCTTCACCTTTGCGCTGAATATCTTTCTTTAACTGATCGAGTTGCTCGATCTTGGCCTGCAACGAACGCTGATCGATGGGAGTGCCGGCCGGCGCATTTTGCAACTTCTGGATTTCGTCGTCGAGCTGCTGCGCGCGTGTTTGCATTGCCTGAAGTTCGTCTCGGGGTTTCTGAAACTCACCGTTCAGCTTGGTCAACACGCTATTGAACTTCGCGATGCCAGTCTTAGGATCCAGAAACGAGTCCGTGTAAATCACGGCCATCTTGCTCATCGGCAGCGGCACGGTAGGCGCAGCAGTTTGCGGTGCGGCTGCGGGCGGTGGCGTGGGCTGAGCACCAGCAGGTCGTCCCGCCGGCTGTTGGGCGCTGACTGAGGTAGCAAAGACAATGACGATCAGGGCGCTGATCGGAAAGAGGTAATGTCTGATCATGGTTCGAGACCATTCTTCTCTGTGCAAACTCTGTGTCCTCTGTGTCAGAGTTTGCACAGAGCTGCACGTCATTACGGTTGCGTCACTGACGCAGTTGCCGGATTCTTGCTGTTGAAATCGGTGATGAAGGCACGAGTGATATCGATGCTGTCGGCCGCGTAGACCACCGGTACCTGGCTGCCATCGACGATCACGGTAATGCCGCGAGCTTTCGCAAAAGCTTCAAGGGCCTTGCCGATGTCCTGTTGCAACGGAAGGAAGATCTCCTGCCGGCGCTTGGTGTATGCAGCTTCAGCGTCCTCACCTTTCCGTTTGAACTCGGTATTCAACTGCGTGAGCTGATCGCGTTTTTGCCGGAGGGTGTTTGGATCGGCGACGTTCTGCGTGTCTTCAATCTCTTTGGTCAAAGTACCAATCTTGGTCTGCATCGACTGCAATTCGGCCTGGCGTGGCTGAAACTCGCGATTGAGCGTGCCGAGCAGGCTACTGAATCTGGCGATACCTGTTTTCGGATCCAAAAACGCGTCCGAATAGATCATGGCCATCTTGCTGTCCGGAACGGCGACGGTTTGAGTAGCCGGCGGAGCCGCGGGTGTTGCCCCAGGTTTTTGTTGGGCTGATACGCAAAATGCGGCAGTCGTTAACAATGCGGCCGCGGCGAATGAACGAACTATCTTCATGACTTTCTTGTAATACTCCTTACGTTGAGGGCGATTGGACAAAGCCTTTAGTTGTTCGTCCAGCCACCATGGGTTGGCTCAGGCGATTAAAAGGTGCGCCCGACGCTAAAGCGAATGACTCTCTTTTTTTCGTTAAAGAAAAATGGAAACCCGTCTATGACTTGGTTCGGACGGGCGTTGGGATTATACGCAAAGATCAAACGAAACGGTACATTGATGACCGGGACCTGGACTCTGACCTCCATGCCCATGCTCGACCGGTAATCACCAATCCCGGCAAACAAACTCTGCGACAATCGCACTACGCTGTTGGTTTGCGCGTCGCCGCGCAGGAAAACCGGCTGGAATCCGGCGGGTAATTGTGTGGCCGGGTTCACATCTCCCGTTTGCGCCGCTTCCAATTCAGCCTGGCTCACAATGCGATTATCGCGGGCGACAAGGGTCTGGCCGCCCGGACCGGCGGCAAGGGTTGGGTTATTACAAAGCGCAAGCGAACTTAGACTAATCGGAACCAGGAAATTGAAGCGCGGACAAATCGTTGGATTCAGCGAACCAACAGTCGAGAGGAACGGTTGGTCAGAGATGAATTCACTGGAGAACACCTGGTCGTTCTTGGTTCTGATATTGAAAGCCGAGCCGATATCTACGAAGCCCGCG
>Ga0068864_100004339_pt1 | contig 11648 bp, 11 predicted proteins | sample KBSSwiS72_FD_66586 | JGI IMG/M metagenome (GOLD analysis project Ga0068864, IMG submission 66586) | Switchgrass rhizosphere microbial communities from Kellogg Biological Station, Michigan, USA - KBS Switchgrass S7-2 | ecosystem: Host-associated > Plants > Roots > Rhizosphere > Soil ...
GAAGGATCGCTAAAGTGGATACCTGTTTACGAAGATCCCTTCATCATCAGAATTTGGGGTGCGATTTCTTCGTGCCCCGCTTCTGCTAACTTAGGAACGTAGGCAGAGTCGTGAGTCCGATGCACTTCAGTAATCCTACTGCACGGCGAGTACGATCTCTGTAGCCAGCCGTGCGGGTTGAAAAACTCGAGATGGAACTTGCCTTTTTATGTGGTGTCAGCGTTGTCTGTGTAGAACGGGTTTGAGCATTAACTGACGATGACGAGACAAAGGCAGACAAAACAAAGAAGGTCCATCTGAGCCAGCAAGAGATCATGAAGGTCTTCTGTTTTGGTCCAGGAGTCGAAATCCGCAGTTCGAAAACTAAGTTCGTCTCTAATTCCAGGTGGCCAGCATACCTATCGCGGCAGCGAACATTACAACCGCCGCAGCCCAACCAACTAGATTAGTGCCAATGCCATTGACTTTGTCGCCCATCACCCTTCTGTTGTTCGAAACAAGCATAATGATTACAAGCAGGGGTGGCGATACCAGTCCATTGATGACTGCCGTCCAGAACAATGCGGACATCGGGTTGATGCCGACAAAGTTTATGAGCATGCCGACGAGTGTTGAAGCGGCGATGACCGAATAGAAATGCTTGGCCTCATGCGGCTTGTCGTCAAGCTTGCATTCCCAGCCGAATGTTTCAGCGACAGCATATGCAGCCGAGCCTGTTAGTACAGGCACTGCCAGAAAGCCGACGCCGATCAGTCCAATGGCAAAGAGGTACTTTGCAGCGCTACCTGCTAAAGGCTCAAGAGCGATCGCGGCATCCGCTGCCGACTGGATGTTCGTAATACCGGCCCTGTTCATAGTTGCAGCCGCAGCCACAATAACGAAATAGAAAACAATATTGCATATGAACATGCCGACGTCCGTGTCCAGAATTGCATTCTGCAGTTCACCATAGGTGGCGCCCCGGCGCTCCTCTAGACTGTGACGACCCATATTAATTTCTTCCTCTACTTCCTGACTTGCCTGCCAAAAGAAGAGGTACGGCGAGATAGTGGTTCCAAGGATCGCTACTAAAGTCGTCAGGTATGTTTTGTTGAGACTTAAATGCGGGATGAAAGTGGCTTTTAATACCTGGCCCCAGTCAGGCTTGGCCAGGAAAGCCGCAGCGATGTAGGCAAAGAGTGTTAACGTGAGCCATTTGAAAACCCGCACTATCAAGCGATAGGAGCCCCAGAATTGAACGGCTACTATCAGCAATGTGGCGGGCACAATCAAATAACCGACCGGCACAGGCACGATCAGATTAATGCCGGCTGCGATGGCTCCAATATCTGTGCCTGCATTGATCGTATTTGCGATGACGAGACTAAAGACGGCGGGATAGAGCAACCAGCGCGAGTAGTGCTGCCGCAGCACTGATGCCAGGCCCATGCCACTTACCATTCCAATTTTCGCGCAGAGAAACTGCACGACGGACATTAGCGGCAAGGTCACGAGAGCGGTCCAAAGCGTCGTAAAACCGAGTGATGCGCCTGCAATCGAATAGGTGGCAATACCGGACGGGTCGTCGTCCGCGGCGCCGGTTATTAGTCCAGGCCCCAGGACCTTGAGAAAACGCTTGATAGGGTTCGGCTTGTGCAATGCGCACAGGTTATAACATGAAGTCTTGCGCGACGAACGCGCTCAATCACCCCCGCCCGGCAACGTTGTAGACCTGTCGTTTCTTCAGAGAGTGTGTAAAGTTTTATTAGTTGAGCAATCCCAGTCGGATGAGCATCGGAATCAAAAATCGGTCGACCTATGCACTCTGGCCTCTGGCTGCGCAGTGGTTGCTTGGCATTGCTGCTTTGACGGCGCTTACCGTTGTCTGTTTTCGACTCCAGGCAAATTCCACGACCGTCGCGCTCCTTTATTTGATTGTCATTGTACTTATCTCACTCAGAATCAGTTTCGTTCCGGCTGCGTTTATAGCCCTCATTGCTTACGTATGCCTGGACTATTTCTTTACTGCGCCACTCTTTACTCTAGGACTGAACCAAACCCTGGATTTCGTCGCGCCAGTTGCCTATGTGACTACGGCTCTGGTTATCACCTGGCTTATGTCCAGAGTGCGTAAGTCGATTGAAAAGCAACAGCTCGCGGAAGAGGCCCTGCGCAGGTCGCAGGCAGAAATGGCCCATGTTACGCGCGTAATGACGATGGCAGAGTTAGCAGCCTCCATTGCCCACGAAATCAATCAGCCGCTGTCCGCTATAGTGAACAACGGAAGCGCTTGCCTGCGCTGGCTCGCAAGCGATCCGCCCAACGTCTCCGAAGCCAGTGAAGCCGCCAAAGAAATTGTCCGAGATGGAAATCGCGCGAGCGAGATTATCAAACGTATTCGAGCACTGCTGCGGAAAACCGAGACGAGGAAAGTAGCGCTGGACATTAACCAAACCATCCAGGAAGTTGTGCTTCTGATTGCCAATGAAGCAGCGTCAAAAAGGGTTACAGTACATATGGATCTCGGCCCCGGTCTACCACGAGTGTTAGGAGATCGTGTGCAGTTACAACAGGTCGTTCTCAACCTCGTGCTGAATGGAGTGGAAGCAATAACATCAGTCTCAGACCATCCGCGAGATTTATTTATTCGCTCCAGCGAGCAATCGGAAGGTGTTCTGGTGACGGTGCGTGACACAGGCGTCGGGCTGGACCACAAGGATGTAGAAAAGATTTTTGATGCCTTTTACACCACTAAGTCGCAGGGGTTGGGTATGGGTTTAGCAATCAGCCGTTCCATCCTCGAAGATCACGGCGGGCAGCTTTGGGCCGTGCCAAATGATGGTCCAGGCACAACCTTCCAGTTCACTCTTTTGAAGTATGAGTAAAAAGATTTTGCCAGACTCAAGCGCATTGGTGTTTGTCGTCGACGACGATGATTCGGTTCGTAAATCTTTACGAAATCTCATTCGCTCTGCGCATCTGCAGGTCGAGACATTCGCATCGGCGCAGGAATTTCTGGCGGCTCCGCGTGTGGATGTGCCGAGCTGTCTGGTCCTAGATGTGCGGATGCCGGGTCTAAATGGGCTGGAACTTCAGAAGCGGCTGGCAGAGATTGAGATCGACATTCCGATTGTCTTCATTACTGCCCACGGCGATGTGCCAACCTCGGTGAGGGCAATGAAGGCCGGAGCGGCTGAGTTTCTTATTAAGCCATTCAAAGACGGAGATCTGTTGGAGGCGATTGATCAGGCGATTGAGCGCGACCGGCTTGCGCGTCAGCAGAAAGCGCAGTTAACGGATTTGCGCAGTCGGTATGAGTCGCTAACGCCACGTGAGCGACAAGTTATGGATCTTGTGGTATCTGGATTGCTCAACAAACAAATCGCATTCGAGTTAGGCACAAGCGAGGTCACAATCAAAGTACATCGAGGACAGGTTATGACAAAAATGCGGGCAAGCTCTTTAGCGGATCTGGTCAGGATGTCAGAGAAACTAAGTATGTCTACCACACGCAACCCCTAAGCAGAACGACAGGAACTCCACCATCCTCACACCTTAGCTCACCTATACCAAAGTACAATAGTTTTATTGTGTTAGCGGCTGTATTTAAGAGCTAAATGGCGAGTCTCCCTCTGATATCGGTTGTGGACGACGACGACTCCGTACGTGAGTCGCTTCAGCGGTTACTAAGATCTGCCGGGTTCGCTGTGCAGGTGTTCGCGACGGCCGAACAGTTTTCTAAATCAGCACATCTTCACGAGACGCGTTGCTTGGTGCTTGACGTGCGCATGCCGGCAAAGGACGGGTTTGAGTTGTTCCGGGAATTACGAAACAGTCATTCCGGTGTGCCTGTTATCTTCATCACGGCTCACGGAAATGAAGCGGCGCGTTCGCAAGCGTTAAATGAAGGTGCGATTGATTATTTGTACAAGCCATTCAGTGAGGCAGCGTTGCTAGGTGCGATCGAAACCGCGTTAAGGCTCGAAGCAATTAAGACGTAGAGCCATGTTGGGAAAAAGAGAGATCTTGATTTACTGGATGTGCTGCTCTTTGAGGCGTTCCCTCAAACATCTGCGGTCGAGTGCAAGGCTATATGAGGCCCTCGCAGGTCGAGAAAGGAATGAGCCGTCACGTACCTTGTATCAACTTCTTGCGGCTCAACAGCGAAATCGCGCGGCACGCAAGCTTTCCAAGCTCTTCAGTCTTGGCGCACGTTTGCCCCCTGATCGAGACCTACTTGTTGCGCGAGCCTGGCGCCAATTGTTGGTGATGTGTGGCTCAAGAATAACCGTCAGGTGGATCGAATGGCGTGAGAATCACGAACTGGCCCTTATCATTTCGGTCATTGCCGTCGTTACCCGGCTAACCGGAGATTAGACTCGCGCGGCTCAAATCAGGTAAAGCAGCATGTATCGTTCACGATTTTTACGCGCGCTTCTCGCCACTACGCTCTTGAGTTTCATATTGGTTGCCACCGCGGGAAGCGCCGGCGGACAGGTCACTAAAGAATCCTCACAGCAATCGATACCAACTCTTAAACGCTCCGACCAAATAGACGAGCCGAAGAAGCAAGCCGATGACGTTGTGAGAATCGACACTAACCTCACGAATGTTTTCTTTACCGCAGTAGACAAAAACAGACGATTCATCACAACGATACAAAAGGAGGACATTCGTGTCGTCGAAGATGGTGCGCCCCAGGAGATTTTCACTTTTCAACGTGAAACGGATCGGCCGCTTTCTCTGGCACTGCTGATTGACGTGAGTGCGTCGCAACAATTGACCTTACAGGATGAGAGGGACGCGGCGACGAGGTTTGTTAATTCGGTTATTCATCACGCCCGAGATGAAGTTGCGATCGTGACATTCAGCGGCGAAGCGACGGTCGAAGAGGAACTCACAAATAAGTTAGCGAAGCTCCGCAAGGCCCTGGATCGAATCGAAGTTGTCTTGCCGCCGGGCTATGTGGGTGCAGGCATCGTCGTAAACACTCCCGGCGGAGTTGGAGGGAATGATCCGCGGCTGGGTACGACAGCAATTTGGGACGCTGTTTGGGTTGTAAGCGAGGAACTGTTGTCGGAGGTCGCGAAAGACAAGCGGCGGGCCATCATCCTGATTACCGATGGAGTCGACACTAGCAGCCGTCTTAAAACCGATGAGGCCATCAAGCGGGCAATAGCCGCCGACGTCGCGGTCTACGCGATCGGAATCGGAGATGACGTAAACTTCGAAGGGATCAAGAAAAGTCCGTTACGGAAGATAGCAGAGCGTACCGGTGGTCGAGCTTACTTTCCGCGAAACAGTGCTGAGTTAGAGACCTCGTTCTCCCAGATCGAGCAGGAGCTTCGCTCTCAATACCTCGTCGCTTATTCACCTTCAAACAAGAGCAGCGATGGCTCCTATCGTAAAGTCGAGCTTGAGCTGGTCAACCCTGAGCTGCGCAAGCAGAAGTTGCAGCTCAATTATCGTGAAGGGTATTTCTCCAGGAGTGGCACAAGATCAAGCACCGGGACACCGTAAACAATGGTTCACTTCATGATTCCAAAACCAGCCAGAGTCATTCTCGTTACATTGCTTGGTCTATTGATCTTGCTCACGGTTGTGGCGCATTCCCTCGCACAGACTCCTGTGATGACTGACAAGCTTCCAGCGCCGCCGCCAGTTCCGAAACTCAAACCGACTCCGACACCGCGCCCACCGAGAGATGATGAAATCGACATTGTTCGGGTGACATCGAATCTCGTCATGGTTCCAGTGTCGGTGACAGACAGTAGCGGTCAGCCGATGTCGGGCCTCACCGCGTCAGACTTCCGTCTGGAAGAACAGGGTCGCTCGCAGGAGATCGCGCAGATGGGCGATCCGGAGCAAGTTCCGCTTGATATCGCACTCTTACTCGACGTTTCGGGAAGTGTCGAGGCCAAGTTTGATTTTGAGCGCGAATCAGCGGCACGTTTCCTCAAACAAGTTCTCAAAGCCGGAGACCGGGCGGCCTTGTATGCAATCGATCAGGAACCACGATTTGTGCAGGGCCTGGATACGGCTTCGCGAACGACGAGCAGGCTTATGTCGGTTAACTCAGCTAAGAATGCTACTGCCTTCTATGACACGGTGATGGATGCTGCCCGTTATCTCGCCCAGACGGCGCCGATTGAACACCGTCGCGTGATCCTAGTTATTTCCGATGGAGAAGACAACTTCAGTGAGAAGATCAAAAAGGCAATCGGCAATACTCGGGAATTCCAGGACGCAGCAACACCTCAGGAAAGACGATGGATCTATGATCGAATGGTGGCTGAAACACAAAAGGAACTGCAAAAGGCAGATGTAAGTTTTTATTCTATAAATCCCTCCGGTCCTGGACTGCACCTGAACGTCATTAGCCAGCGTGCGCAAGACAGTATGGAACAGCTGGCCACATCAACCGGCGGGTCATCGTTTGTCCCAAACAAGCTCGAGGAGCTCGACGGTGTGTTTCGCAGAATTGCAGCGGAACTGCGGTCACAGTATCTGCTCCAGTACTACTCGAAGAGTGAAGCGCCAAACGGCACTTATTTGACAATTGGCGTTACATTGCCACACCGAGTGGATCTCAAAGTGCGCGCTCGACAGGGTTACTATGTCAAACGCAAATAGAGCCAGAATTATCTTTGTTGTCCTTAGTACTCTAGTGGCTGGCTGGGCGCCTTTAGCTCACGGACAAAGTGCTGACGATGTTGTTCGCATTGATACAAATGTAATTCAACTCAATATCGGCGTTGCCGATCGACAGGGTCAAGCCATTACCGATCTGCAGGCTAACAACTTCAGAGTTTATGAAGACGGTGTGCTTCAGAGTTTGACGAGCTTTGAGTCAACGACGACGCCATTCAGCTTGGCGCTGCTCCTCGACATGTCTGGTTCAACTCTGGGCTTTCGGCAGAATCTCAAGTTTGCCGCATGGCGATTTATCGATGCATTGGCTCCTGATGATCGCGTCGCCGTCATAGCCTTTAATGAACGGGCTGACCTTCTGACAACCTTTACGGCAGACCGCAATAAGATCGCTTGGGCCATCGAGCGAGCCGACGGCCGCGGCGGCACTTCCCTATACTCCACGCTAGATTACGCATTGAAGGAACTTGCAAAGGAGGGCCAACGCCGCAAAGCGATCATAGTTTTAACTGACGGCCTTGATACCAACATGCGCAATCTTGATCGAACATCGTCCCAGCACGCTTCATCAGATACAGAGGCCGTCGCGGCGATTAAGCCTGAAGCAAGCAAGGGGTTTTCCTCCGTTCTGGATGCCGCCGATCGCCAGGGGGTCACAATCTATCCACTTGTGCTTCCTTCCGGCGATGTGAAGCGATTGCCTTTTGTTTCACCACAGATCATCGCGATCTACACTTCCGCCCGTGCGCGCCTGGATACCCTCGCAAGAAGGACAGGTGGGCAGCTGAGTGAAATCCGACAACTCCAGGATCTTGGCAAAACATACGCGGCGGTAGCGGCCGATGTGCGAACGCTTTACACGGTCTCTTACCAGTCTTCAGGAGCGAAAGAAGGTAATGGCCGCTGGCGGGCGATTAAGGTTGAAATTGATCGAGCGGACTTAATTGCGCGCACGAGGCCCGGATACTATGCGCGATGAAATTGAGTAACGGACCCATCAAATACTCACCATCAAAACGGCAGTACCGGCGGCTTGCGCTTGTTCTTTGCTGCCTTAGTCTTTTTATTGTGGCAGCAATTGATTGGCAGAGTTTTGCGCAACAAAAAGGATCGCCGCGACGCGAACAGGATAGTCTGGCTCTGCCGCCAGGTGACCGAATGGTTGACGTATTGCGCTTTGATACCGATCTCATCGCTGTGGACGTAAGGGTGATGGATCGAGATGGGCGACCAGTTCGAAATCTTACGCCTCAAGATTTCAAGCTATTCGAGGACGGCTCAGCACGTCCCATCTCATTCTTCAACATCGAGCGAAAAGATGGAGAACAGCAGCCAGTCGCCCTTGTCTTCGCACTGGACATATCGGGCAGCATGTCGGTGAACGAAATGGAAAGACTTCGCGCTGCGATGGGAGTGTTCTCTTCCTGGTTAGCAAAACGTCCTTCGGCGTTCGCAGTCATGAGCTTTGGAATGAACGTTCGCGTGCTGCAAAATTTTACCAGCGACTTTCGCAAGTTCGATCACGCGTTTGCTCGCCTTGCCGATGAACCGGGTGGACTGTCTACTCATACTTACGACGCTGTGGATGACGCCATCAGAATGCTAAACCGTAAGGTGCCACGCACGCGCGATCATAAGCTGATGAAGCGTGCAGTCGTCGTCGTTACGGATGGATTTCCGGTTGGCGACACAGTTGCGCCACAAACTGTTATTGAGCGTGCTAATGCGGCCGAAGTCAGCATTTACACGATAACCTTGCCTTCTTTCTCGCGTGCCATCGCAGGTGTTGATCTGGCTCCTTTACCTACGCCACTTGATGTTAGTGGAGTTGTCGAGCAGACCGGAGGAGTCGCAGTTTATGCGACAGACGAAGAGCTCGCACCACTCATGCACGCTCTTGCGGCAGAAGTTACTTCATCGTATGTATTGGCCTTTTATCCGACCGACGAAAAACGTCGCGACGGACAGTTTCACACCGTCCGCATTGAAGCACCTTCAGGTTTAGTTACGCGCCAGAGCCGACCCGGCTACCAGGGAAACTTGCACTGAATTAGCTTAGATCTGCGAGAGCGACCCTGAGATGTTCGCGGGCTGATTTGAGTCTATCGGCCACTGCCTTCTCATTAGCGTCGACGATAGTCGCTATCTGATCCAAATCCAGACCTTCGTATTGGGAGAGAATTAACACCTCACGTTCCAAGAAAGGCATACTGGCAATCGCGTTTCTCATTCTTAATGTCGATGATTGATGATCGGTCTCGTGATTTGCCTCGCGTATTATCGGTCTATGGTCGCGAAAGCGTTCCAGGGCCAAGCTTCGAGCAGTCGAAAAAAGACTCATTAGGAATGATGCTGAGATCACTTGCGTGTCTGATCCCCGCATCACTCTGAGGAAGCAATCATGCGTAATGTCTTCAGCGACTTCAGCCGAACCAGAAAGGCGGTACAAGAAATCGAAGACAGCATTCCGATGTCGTTGATAGAGGAACTTGAAAGCGTCTGGATCGCCTCTTCGGGCCTTTTCAAATAAGGTCTCGTCTGAGAGTGCTGCTGCCACAGAAAGTTGAACTCCCCGCGGCCAGTCTACTTCAAAAATGAGCATAGTGCCGGGCCACTCACTTATACCAAAGTACAATAGATTTCAGCTTCCGAGACTGTTATGTAGGCCCATTGCCCGAAAGACAACATACGAGTAAGTGTCACATCGGAAAGGAGAATCTTTGGTCCATGCAATTCACCCCGACAGTAATCTCGGCCCAGCCGTTGGAGAAGGCGATTCTTGAATATCTGGATCGGAACGATCGCGTAGGTCTCGAGCATTTTCTTTCCACTCGACGCGCGCCGGATATTGCCGACATTGTTGATCGTCTTCCCGAACGGGAACAAACGGAAGTCTTCTCACTGCTGCCGCCGTCTCTACAAGCGACTGTTCTGGCCGAATCAGGCCAGGAAGCTAAACGCGCCCTGCTGAAAATCTTGGACCAGCCACAAGAACGCGAACTGTTACGCCATCTTCCCTTGGACGATGTGACCCGTTTAATTGTCGCGGTCCCGGAGCGACAAGATGAATTATTGGCGGAAACCGTTCCTGAAGTCGCGCAACAAATCCGCGAGCTGCTCAGTTACCCAAAAGAGAGTGCCGGCCGGTTAATGACCGACAAGTTTGTTCGCGTTGCACCGACAATGACTGCGAGAGAAGCACTTGAACATTTACGACAGGTGACAGCAGAAAAAGAGACACTCACGGATGTCTACATCACCGATGAGGATGGGCATCTTGAGGGTGTCGCGTCACTGCGTGAGTTAGTACTCGCTCAGCCTACCCAACAATTGCGTGAGTTCATGACCAGGGATCTGGTTTTCGTAGCGCCTACAGACGATCAGGAAATCGCAGCTCGGCTCATCGCGCACTACGATTTCCTGGCGTTGCCTGTGGTCCAGGATGGACGAATCCTTGGTCTCATAACTGTCGATGACATCATCGACGTGCTGATTTCTGAAGGTACTGAAGACCAACTCCGCTTCGGCGCGGTTGAGCCAGGTGTTCTTAATCAACCTTACTTCACAACACCGATTTGGCGTGTGGTCAGAAGTCGCGTGGGGTGGCTGGTGCTGCTGTTTGTCGCTGAAACCGCGACCGGTACAGTGCTCCGGCACTTCGAAGATGAGCTGGCAAAAGTCGTCGCCCTGTCTTTCTTTATACCCCTGTTGATAGGTACAGGAGGTAATACGGGCGCGCAGACCGTTTCGACCATTATTCGCGGCTTGGCTTTGAAAGAAATTAGAGTACGCGACACGCTGCGAGTAATCGTGCGCGAATTCTGGAGCGGCGCGTTGTTGGGAGTGACTCTGGGCGTGATTGCCTTTGGGCGAGCGGAATTGTGGGGCAGCGGCACGCAGCTATCGTTAGTAGTTGCATTAGCCATCGTGGCCATCTGCACATGGGCCAATACGATTGGTTCGTTAATTCCTCTCGTCGCACAAAGATTCAGAATTGACCCGGCGCTTGTATCTGCGCCATTGATTACAACCTTGGTGGATGCAACGGGCTTGGCGATCTATTTGCTGATCGCTAAGGCGATACTGTCAGCACTCCATTGAAGTTGGCACGTCACCCTTTCGGTGCGAGGCGTCCGCTGCGAGATAAAGCAATTCGCTTGTCGCCCGATGGCCCCTCATTTACGGTTACTTTAATAGATCGATAAGTACCGTCGCGTGCCTTGTTAGTCGGATTGTACGCGACCACGTACTGCGTCCGAAGATCTCGAACAATCTCGCTCGCGATCTGCGCCAACTCGGAAAGAGAATCAGGAAAGAAGGCGCGACCGCCGGTGTCGGCTGCCAGTCGATTGATCAAGTTCACCGCTTTCTCTCGTGGACTCTTTCGGATAAAGCCGGCGTCTCGATCGAGTTCTCGAATGAACCCTATGACGTAAATTTGCACGTCTTCCTCACGGAGGCGGGAGAAAAGCTGCTCCGGCTTGTAGAAACTGTTTCGATCCTCTCCGTCAGTAATAACTATCAAAGCACGTCGACGACGATCGCTCTGATCACCCTTCTTGTACTCTGCGACGTGTTCGGCAGCAAGATAGACGCCGTCGATTACCGCCGTTTGACCGCCTTCGACGTAAAGATTTTCAAGGCCATCCATCAACAGTTCTTTGTTTGCGGTAAAGTCCTGTATGGTTTCGATTTTATCGCTACTGATAAAGCTCTCAATGAACGTCTCGTCGCCTCGTTTGTTGCTATTGACGATTGCTTTAGCTGCATCAATAACGCTCTGCAATTGAGATCGCAGAGATCCAGAGGTATCGACCGCCAATCCATACGTGATTGGGACTTCCTCCCTCGTGAAGAATTCAATTGGCTGTGGCTGCCCATCTTCGAAAACGCGAAACTCCTCCTGCCTTACATTGTCGATCGGACGGTTATTGCGATCGATTACACGCACGTTCAATGTGACCAATTCCGTGTTAACTCTGATAACGCTTTCTGGACCGAGGTCCTCTGGCGGCGTC
>Ga0068864_100004342_pt1 | contig 11640 bp, 19 predicted proteins | sample KBSSwiS72_FD_66586 | JGI IMG/M metagenome (GOLD analysis project Ga0068864, IMG submission 66586) | Switchgrass rhizosphere microbial communities from Kellogg Biological Station, Michigan, USA - KBS Switchgrass S7-2 | ecosystem: Host-associated > Plants > Roots > Rhizosphere > Soil ...
CCCGGCGAGGCGGTCGTGGGCGAGGAGGCTGCGGTCACCGAGGCGATCCACGCCGCGGCGCACCCGGGCCGCACGAAGTCGGACGAGGAGGGCGCGGAGACCGCGACGGCCGTCGCCACAGACGAGACCGATGCCGCCGACACCGCCGACGATGGCGAGTCCAAGAGCGAGGGCGACGACGCCGACGCGCGTGAAGAGGCCGGATCGTGATCCAGCCCCAGACCCGCCTCAAGGTCGCCGACAACACCGGCGCCCGGAGCATCCAATGCATCCGGGTGATGGGTCGCTCCCTCAAGACGACCGCCGGGGTCGGTGACGTCATCGTGGCGAGCGTCAAGCAGGCGATCCCCAACGCGGCCGTGAAGAAGGGCGACGTCGTACGAGCGGTCATCGTCCGCACGAACAAGGAATACGGCCGCGCGGACGGGAGCTACATCCGCTTCGACGAGAACGCGGCGGTCCTGATCAATAACCAGGGCAACCCGCGCGGAACGCGCATCTTCGGACCGGTGGCGCGCGAACTGCGCGACCGCAACTACATGAAGATCGTCTCGCTCGCCCCGGAGGTGCTGTGATGGCCGCGACCAAGCAGCACCGATCGCCGAAGGTGCCCGAGATCCGCAAGGGCGACACGATCGTCGTGCTCGCCGGCAAGGACGCCGGCAAGCGCGGGACCGTCGATCGGGTCATCCGACGCGAGCCGTCGCCCGGTGGCACGCGCAGCATCTTCCGACGCGGGTCGTCGGCAGGCGGCGTCAGCGTGGTCGTCGAGGGCATCAACATCTCGAAGCGCCACACCAAGCCGCGCCAGGGGTCGACCTCCGGGATCGGCGGCGTACCGCGCATCGAGCCGGGCGGCATCCTCGACGTCAACCATCCGCTACCGATCTCCAAGGTGATGATCGTCTGCAGCAACTGCGGAAAGCCGACCCGTATCGGCCATCGGACGCTCGACAACGGGCGCCGGGTCCGCGTCTGCAAGCAGTGCGGCGAGCAGATGGAGGCCAAGTCGTGACCAGCCGTCTGCACGAGCGCTACGCGGCCGAGGTCGTCCCGGCGCTCCAGAAGCAGTTCGAATACAGCAACCCCAACGAGGTCCCGCGCCTGACGAAGATCGTCGTCAACATCGGGCTCGGTGAGGCGTTGACGAACGCGAAGGCGCTCGACAACGCCGTCGGTGACCTCGCGACAATCACGGGCCAGCGGCCGATCGTCACGAAGGCCAAGCGCTCGATCGCCCAGTTCCGCCTCCGCACCGGCAACTCGATCGGCGCGAAGGTGACGCTGCGCGGCGAGCGGATGTGGGACTTCCTCGACCGGCTGACGACCCTCGCCCTGCCGCGCATCCGCGACTTCCGGGGCGTCCCGGGCAAATCGTTCGATGGGCGGGGCAATTACTCACTCGGGATGCGCGAGCAGCTCGCGTTCCCGGAGATCGATTACGACAAGGTGGACCGTCTCCGCGGGCTGGAGATCAGCATCGTGACGACGGCGAAGACCGATGAGGAATCGAAGAAGCTTCTCGAACTCCTCGGCATGCCCTTCGCCTCGTAGGCGCGGGGAGGGAGACACATGGCTAAGAAGTCGATGATCGCGAAGGCCGCGCGCAAGCCGAAGCACAAGGTGCAGGCGTATCACCGCTGCACGGTGTGCGGTCGGCCGCGGGCCTACATGCGACGGTTCGCGCTGTGCCGCATCTGCTTCCGGGAGCGTGCGCTCCTGGGCGAGCTGCCCGGCGTCACCAAGTCGAGCTGGTAGGAAACCGATGAACATCTCCGACCCGATCGCGGACATGCTCACCCGCGTCCGGAACGCCTCACGCGCCCGCCATACCGAGGTGGTCGTACCGGCGTCGCGGACGAAGCGGGAGATCGCCCGCATCCTCAAGGACGAGGGCTTCATCGCCGACGTGCACGAGGAGCAGGACGGGGCCGGCACGGTCCTGCGCCTGACCCTGAAGTACGTCGACGGGAAGGTCCCGGTCGTCTCCGGCCTCAAGCGCATCAGCAAGCCGGGCCTGCGCGTCTATGCGCGCAAGACCGACATCCCGCGGGTGCTCGGCGGCCTCGGCATCGTCATCGTCAGCACGAGCAAGGGCATCATGACCGGCCAGCAGGCGCGGCAGGCCCAGCTCGGCGGCGAAGTCCTGGCCTACGTCTGGTAGGCGGGAACGATGTCGCGAATCGGACGCCTGCCCATCGCCGTCCCGTCGGGTGTCGACGTGACGATCGACGGGCGCCAGGTCACGGTGAAGGGGCCCAAGGGCAGCCTGACCCGTACCCTGCACCCGGACATGCGGGTGAGCCAGGAAGACGGCTCGATCGTCGTCACTCGGCCCACCGAGCAGAAGACCCACAAGCAGCTTCACGGCCTGACCCGGACCCTCGTGAACAATATGGTCGTCGGCGTGACCGACGGCTATCGCAAGGGTCTCGAGATCACCGGTGTCGGCTATCGGGCCGCCCTGAGCGGGCGCAAGCTCACGCTCAACCTCGGCTACAGCCACCCGATCGAGATCGACCCGCCCGAGGGCATCGCCTTCGAGGTCGAGAACCCGACGCGCCTCGCGGTCGTCGGGATCGACAAGGAGCTCGTCGGCCAGATCGCCGCGCAGGTGCGCGCGACCCGCAAGCCCGAGCCGTACAAGGGCAAGGGCGTGCGCTACGCCGGTGAGTACATCCGCCGCAAGGCCGGCAAGGCCGGGAAGATCGGCGGAAAGAAGTAAGCGGAGAAGGACTGACACGATGACGCAGACCGCCACTCGCGGCGCAGCCCGACGCAAGCGCCACGACCGAATCCGCCTGAACATGGCGGGGACGGCCGGGCGGCCGCGTCTGGCTGTCTTCCGCAGCCTGAATCACATCTACGCGCAAGTCATCGATGACGCGTCCGGCCGGACGCTCGTTGCTGCCTCGACCCTGGAGAAGGATCTCCGCGGCGGCAAGTCGACCAAGTCGGAGGAGGCGGCCGTCGTAGGCCGGCTCATCGCGGAGCGGTCGAAGTCGGCCGGGATCGAGCGCGTCGTCTTCGATCGAGCCGGGTTCCGGTACCACGGGCGGATCAAGTCGCTCGCCGATGCCGCCCGCGAAGCCGGTCTCGACTTCTGATCGGGAGGAACATCCGTGGCACGCATCGACCCCAATAAGCTCGCGCTCGAGGAGCGCGTCGTCCAGATCAACCGCGTCGCGAAGGTCGTCAAGGGCGGCCGGCGCTTCAGCTTCAGCGCGGTCGTCGTCGTGGGTGACGGCCAGGGCCACGTCGGTGCCGGACTCGGCAAGGCGGGCGAAGTCCCCGAGGCGATCCGGAAGGGCGTCGAGGACGCGAAGAAGAACATCATCAAGATCCCGATGGTCGGGACGACGATCCCGCACGAGGTCAACGTCGAGTTCGCGGCCAGCAAGGTGATGCTGAAGCCGGCGTCCCAGGGCACCGGTGTCATCGCCGGTGGCTCGGTGCGCGCGGTCCTCGAGGCGGCCGGCGTCCGCGACATCCTCTCGAAGATCTACGGCTCGACCAACCCGGTCAACGTGACCCGCGCGACGATCGAGGCGCTTCGTGGCCTTCATTCGGCCGAGGAGCTCTCGGCCCGGCGTGGTGTGAAGCTCGTCAGCCGCATCTCGGGCCAGCCGGCACCGACCATGGAGGCGGTCGATGGCCGGTAAGCTGCGAGTCACCCAGACCAAGTCGACGATCAGCCACATCGCGCGCAACCGCGCGACGATCAAGGCGCTCGGCTTGCACGGGATCGGCTCGACCAGCATCGTCCCAGACAACGACGCCACGCGCGGCATGGTCCGCCAGGTCCGCTTCCTCGTGTCCGTCGAGGAAGTCGCTGAGGAGGCGCCGCGTGGCCGTGGCCGTGCGGCGAGCGACACGGGCAAGAGCGACGCCGAGGCGGCCCAGGAGTAGACATGAAGTTGCACGATCTGCGACCCGCAGAGGGGTCGCGCACCGAGCGCACGCGGGTCGGCCGCGGCATCGCCGCCGGCAAGGGCAAGACCGCGGGCCGTGGCACGAAGGGCCAGAAGGCACGTGCCGGCGGCTCGATCCCGGCGTGGTTCGAGGGTGGCCAGACGCCGCTCCACGTCCGCATCCCGAAGCTGCGCGGCTTCCGCAATCGCGGCAAGGTCGTCTACGAGATCGTCAACGTCGGCGATATCGACGCCGCCGTCCAGCGCGGGGCGCTCGAGATGCAGGGCTCCGGCGCCAAGGGCAAGTCGAAGGGTGATGCCCAGATCACGGTCAACCAGGACATCCTGCGTGCCGTCGGACTGGTCCGAAGCCTCGACAAGCCGCTCAAGATCCTCGGCGCCGGCGAGCTGAGCGCATCGCTCTTCGTCGTCGCTGACGCATTCACCGGATCCGCCCGGACCAAGATCGAGGCCGCCGGCGGGACCGTCTCGGTCCTCCAGGTGCCCACGCGACCGTCCAAGGCGATCGGGGTCGACGGCGAGCAGCCGTCAGCCGAGCCGAAGGGGAAGGCGAAGGCCGCGCGAGCGGACGACGCCCTTGCCACAACGGAGCCCGAGGACGGCGAGCAGACGCCGGCTGAAGACGCGCCCGATGTCGACGCCGATAAGCCGGCTGGCCAGCGTCGCGCCAAGGCGGGCGCTGCGCCGGCCGAGTCCGCGCAGACCGCCGAAGCCGCTGAAGAAGCGCCCGAGGCCGAGACCGCTGAGCCGGCCGAGGCCGTCGGGGCTGCCGACAGCGACACCGAAACCACCGACTCGGAGGCAGAGGCCGCCACGACGCCAGACGACGCCGCGACGTCCGGCGACGACGCCTAAGCGCCCGTGTTCGACTCCCTGCTGAACGCGTTCCGGGCGCCGGATATCCGGCGCCGGATCCTGGTCGTCCTCGGTCTGCTGATCGTCTTCCGGTTCCTGGCCGCGGTGCCGGTCCCGGGCATCGACCGCAGCCAGCTCGAGCAGTTCCTCGCGGGCAACCCGCTGTTCGGCCTGCTGAACCTGTTCTCTGGCGGCGGGCTGTCGAACTTCTCGGTCATCGCGCTCGGCATGAACCCGTACATCAACGCGTCGATCATCATGCAGCTGATGCAGGGTGTGGTCCCGTCGCTGCAGGCGCTCAGCCGCGAGGGTGAGTACGGACGGAACAAGATCACCCAGTACACCCGCTATCTGTCCGTCCCGATGGCGATGCTGCAGGCCTACGGGTTCCTGGCACTCCTGAATGCGAATGGCGTCCTGACCGGTCGCTTCGACCTCGGCAGCTTCGACACGCTGACCCAGATCGCGACGCTGACCGCGGGCGCCATCACGCTGATGTGGATCGGCGAGCTCATCACCGAGCGCGGCATCGGCAACGGCATCAGCTTCATCATCTTCGCCGGCATCGTCAGCCGTGCCCCGGCCGCGATCGGCGCGTTCACCGTCAACCCGAACATCCCCGGGCTCATCGCCTTCGGCGTCATGGCGGTCCTCGCCGTCGCGGTGATCATCTACATCCAGGAAGGCCAGCGGCGGATCCCGATCCAATACGCGAGCCGCGTCCGCGGCCGGCGCATGTACCAGGGCGGTCAGACGTTCCTGCCGCTCCGCGTCAACCAGGCAGGCGTCATCCCGATCATCTTCGCGGTCAGCATCCTGCTGTTCCCGGTCCAGCTGGCCACGTACTTCACCGCGTCCGACATCCCGATCGTCCGCGACATCGCGAACGGGATCGTCACGCTCCTCGGTGGTCATTCGGTGCTGTACGTCGTCCTCTACTTCCTGCTGACGATCGGCTTCACGTACTTCTACACGGCCTTCACGTTCAAACCGGATGAGACGGCCGAGCAGCTCCGCAAGAACGGCGGGTTCATCCCGGGCATCCGCCCTGGACGTCCGACGCAGGAGTACCTTGCCCGCGTGGTGTCCCGCATCACGTTCGCCGGTGCGCTATTCCTCGGCATCGTGGCCGTGTTGCCGACCTTCGTCGGCATCCTGTTCCCGGACTTGGGCGCGATCGGACTCGGTGGCACGAGCCTCCTGATCGTCGTGTCTGTCGTCGTGGAAACGATGAAACAGATCGAGGCCCAATTGATGATGCGCAACTACGAGGGGTTCATACGTTGACCGGGGCGGCGAACCTGACGGCGCATCCGGGCGTTGCTCGCTGCGCGCTCGTGCTCACGCACGTCGGGGTGCGCTCGCACGCGGGCTCGCTCGCGCCTTCGGATCCACTCGTCAGGTTCGCCGCAAGGCAACTCAACGCAGCCGGGTAACGCGCTATGACCGTGCTCGTGCTTCTAGGTGCGCCCGGAGCGGGGAAGGGGACCCAGGCGGCCCTCCTCGCCGAGGAGCTCGGCATCCCGAACATCGCCACCGGCGACCTGTTCCGGGCCGCCGTCCGTGACGGTTCGGCGATCGGCCTCGAGGCGCGGCGCTTCATGGAGCGCGGGCAGCTCGTGCCGGACGACATCACGATCCGGATGCTGCTCGGTCGTTTCGACCAGCCTGACGCCAAGGCCGGCGCCATCCTCGATGGCTTCCCGCGCAACGGCGCGCAGGCGAAAGCGCTCGACGACGCCCTTGCCGAGCGAGGCGAAGCGGTCGATCTTGCCCCGCTCATCGAGGTCGACAGCGAGGAGATCTTCCGGCGGATGTCCGGGCGCTGGCTCTGCCGCGACGCCGGGCATGTCTACAACGAGACCTCCAACCCGCCGGCCGTCGAGGGAGTGTGCGACATCGATGGCTCGCCGCTCTACCAGCGCGAGGACGACAAGCCCGAGACCGTGCGCGCCCGCCTCCACCTGCAGCTCGCGAGCCTTCAGGAGGTCATCGACCACTACGCGTCGACCGGGATCCTCCGGCGCGTCAAGGGCCAACAGCCGATCGACGATGTGTTCCGCGACCTGCTGGTGGTCGTCCAGGACGGCGCGGCCAGCTCGGACGCCTGAGGTGGTCACGCGCAAGTCCCGCGCGGAGATCGCGCGGATGCGTCAAGCCGGCCGCATCGTCGCCGAGGTGCTCGCGCTCGTCGAAAGCGAGCTGAAGCCCGGCGTCTCGACCGCTCACCTCGATCACCTGGCGGAGGCGCACATCCGCGCGTCGGGGGCGACCCCGTCGTTCAAGGGCTACCCGGGCATCAACCCGCGTCGGCCGTTTCCCGGCAGCTTGTGCATCTCGCTCGATGACGAGATCGTCCACGGCATCCCGGGTGACCGGGTGATCCGCGACGGACAGGTCGTCTCGATCGATGCCGGCGCGATCGTCGACGGCTGGCATGGCGACGGAGCCCGAACCTTCTTCGTCGGCGAGCCACCGCAGCGTGTCCAGACCCTGATCGACGTGACGCGCGAGGCGATGATGGCCGGTATCGCTGCAGCGGTCCCGGGCAATCACATCGAGGACATCTCAGCGGCCGTCGAAGATGTCGCAAGGCCACATGGGTTCGGCATCATCCGGCAGTTCGTCGGCCATGGCATCGGCACCGAGATGCACGAGGAGCCACAGGTCCCGAACTACCGCACCGGCCGGCGGGGCCGCAAGGTCGAGCCGGGACTCTGCCTGGCCATCGAGCCGATGTTCACGCTGGGCGACTATCGCGCGCACGTGCTCGACGACGATTGGACCGTCTCGACCATCGATGGCTCGCTGGCTGCTCACTTCGAGCATTCGATCGCCGTTACCGAGCAAGGGCCCGAGATCTTGACGACCGTCTGATGGAGGGCACGAGGGATCACTCGAAGGTGGATGACGCACCGAGGACCGAACTGAGCCCCGCGGGCGTTCGGTCCGAGGTTTCCCGAGATCTTGACGACCGTATGACGGCCGTCGTCGTCCGTCGGTCGTATTTGCCGGGGATGGCGCTTTTTGATACGCTACGCGTTCGTGTGTCGGCCCGCCCGGGCCGGCACTCCGCGTGAGAAAGGGAAGCACTCCAGCCTGTGGCCAAGAAGGATGCGATCGAAGTGGAGGGGACGGTCATCGAGCCGCTCCCGAACACGATGTTCGCTGTGGAGCTCGAGAATGGCCACCGGGTGCTCGCCCACATCAGCGGCAAGCTGCGGATGAATTTCATCCGGATCCTGCCGGGTGACCGGGTCCGCGTCGAACTATCGCCGTATGACCTGACCCGGGGCCGCATCACCTACCGACTCAAGTAAGCACGACACGCACGTAACGATCGAGGAACCGTTGAAGGTCAGAGCTTCCGTCAAGGCACGCTGCGACAACTGCAAAGTCATCCGTCGCCACGGCACCGTGATGGTCATCTGCTCCAATCCCAAGCACAAGCAGCGGCAGGGGTAACCGATGGCACGCATCGCCGGTGTCGATATCCCGCGTGAGAAGCGCGTCGAAGTGGCGCTCACGTACATCTATGGGATCGGCCTGCCGACCAGCCAGAAGATCCTGACGCAGACGAACGTCAATCCGGACACCCGTGTCCGTGATCTCACCGAGGAGCAGGTCAACCGCCTCCGCGAGTTGATCGATCGGCGCTACAAGGTCGAGGGCGACCTCCGTCGCGAGACGGCGCTGAACATCAAGCGGCTCATCGAGATCGGCTCGTACCGCGGCCTGCGCCATCGGCGCAACCTGCCGGTCCGCGGCCAGCGCACCAAGACCAACGCTCGCCAGCGACGCGGACCGAAGAAGACGGTCGGCATCCGGCGCAAGAAGTGATGAGGGACTGACGAGGGCATGGCGGAACGCAAGAAGGCGACCAAACAGCGCCGACGCGAGCGCAAGAACGTCCCCCAGGGGCACGTACATATCCAGGCCACCTTCAACAACACGATCATCACGATCACCGACCTCAACGGTGCCGTCATCAGCTGGGGCTCGGCCGGCGTCGCCGGCTTCAAGGGCTCCCGCAAGAGCACCCCGTATGCGGCTGCGCTGTCCGCCGATGGCGCCGCCAAGCGTGCGATGGAACACGGCATGCGCCAGGTAGAGGTGTACGTGAAGGGACCGGGCGCCGGTCGCGAGCAGGCGATCCGCTCGCTGCAGGCCGCCGGTCTCGAGGTCAGCGCCATCACTGACGTCACCCCCATCCCGCACAACGGCTGCCGCCCGCCCAAGCGGCGCCGCGTCTAGGTCACCCGGAGATCCATGGCTCGCTACACCGCATCCGTCTGCCGGATCTGCCGGCGTGAAGGCGCCAAGCTCTTCCTGAAGGGCTTGCGCTGCTATACCAAGAAATGCGCGTTCGAGCGGCGCCCGACGCCGCCGGGGCAGCACGGCGTCCGCCGCCGCAAGGTCGGCGAGTACGGCCTGCAGCTCCGTGAGAAGCAGAAGGTCCGCAAGACCTACGGCGTGCTCGAGAAGCAGTTCCGCAACTACTTCATCGCCGCCGAGAACCGCCCCGGTGTCACCGGCGAGAACCTGCTTCGATCGCTCGAGATGCGCCTCGACAACGTCGTCTACCGCGCGGGTTTCGCGCCGTCCCGACCGGCTGCCCGCCAGCTCGTCGGTCATGGCCACTTCGCCGTCAACGGCGTCCCGACCGACATCCCGTCGTACCAGCTCAAGCCGGGCGACAAGGTTGAGGTCCGAGAGGGCCGCCGGGCGCGCGAGCCGTTCAAGGTGGCCAAGGAGACGCTTCGCAACCACCAGGCGCCCGAATGGCTGACCATCGACTCGGACAAGCTCGTCGGGAGCATCGTGACGCCGCCCACTCGCGACCAGATGCCGCTCGATCTCAACGAGCAGCTCGTGGTCGAGTACTACTCGAGGTAACTGGCCCCACATGATCGAACAACTCGAGAATCCGCAGATCGAGTCTGTCGAGGAAGTCGGCACGTATGCGAAGTACGAGGCCGGTCCCCTTCAGGCCGGTTACGGCGTCACCCTCGGCAACGCGCTCCGGCGGGTCCTCCTTTCGTCCCTCGAAGGCGCCGCGGTCACGAGCATCCAGATCCGCGACGTGTACCAGGAGTTCTCGACCATCCCGGGCGTCAAGGAAGACGTCACGCAGATCGTCTTGAACGTGAAGAAGCTCCGGCTCAAGAGCTTCGCGTCGCACCCGGTACAGCTTCGACTGATCAAGAGTGGCGCCGGGGCCGTCACGGCCGCCGACGTCGCCGAGTCGGCCGACGTCGAGATCATCAACCCGGACCTCGTCCTGATGACGATCGACTCGGACGACGTGACCATCGAGATGGATCTCACCGTCGAGCGCGGCGTCGGCTATCTCGGCGCCGAGCGTGCCGAGGCGCTGCCGATCGGCGTCATCGCGGTCGATGCGATCTTCACGCCGGTCCGCAAGGTCAACTACTGGGTCGAGAGCATGCGGGTCGGTCAGATGACCAACTTCGACAAGCTCACGATCGAGATCGAGACCGACGGGACGATCAGCCCGGAGGAGGCGCTCAGCCGCTCCGCCGAGATCCTCGTCAACCAGTTCCGTCCGTTCGTTACGGTCGGGATGGCAGCCGTTCCCCAAGCCGCCGCGACCGGTGTCGCGGCACTCCCGCCGAACATGCTCGATATGCCGATCGAGGAGCTCGACCTCCCGATGCGGGCCTACAACTCGCTCAAGCGCAACAACATCGTCAAGGTGGGGCAGCTGCTCCAGCTCAAGGACGACGATCTGCTGCGGATGCGCAACTTCGGCAAGAAGTCGCTTGATGAGATGAAGGAGCGCCTCCGGATGCGCGGCTTCATCGTGCCGGACACCGAGTCCGACGGCCTCGACGACCTCGAGGGCGACGAGCCGTTCGACGACGAGACCGAGGACTGACGTGGCCCACCGGATCGGCGGACGCAAGCTCAGCCGGAAGCAGGGCCCGCGTCTCGCGCTGTTCAAGAACCTGACCGTGTCCGTCCTGCGCTATGAGCGGGTCAAGACGACCGAGGCGAAGGCCAAGGAGATCAGCGGTCAGGTCGAGAAGGTCATCACGCTCGCGAAGCGCGGTGATCTCTCGGCGCGCCGAGCGGTGGTCGCGCAGTTCCCGAACGAGCCGCTCGTCGTGAACAAGCTCTTTGACGAGATCGCGCCGAAATACGCCGACCGGACGTCGGGCTACACCCGGATCATCCACATCGGGCAGCGCCGCGGCGACGCGGCCGAGATCGTCCAGATCGAGTTGGTCTAACCGAAGACAGAACTGCGAATCGGCGGTTGGCCGAGCCGAGGCGAAGGCGGGACCGAGCACCCGAGCGAGCGCACCCCACGGTGCGTGAGCGAGGGCGCGGAGGGCCCAACGAGCGGATCGGCCGGCCGGAAGCCGACCAAGTAGAAGGCGTCGGAGACGGCGCGCCGAAGCGTTACCGCGCGACGGTCGAATACGACGGGACGGACTTCGCAGGGTTCCAGGTGAACCCTGGGAAGAGGACCGTCCAGGGGACCCTGGAAGACGCGCTGGCCCGCCTCGGTGACGGGGTCGTGCGGCGAGTCGACGGGGCCGGACGCACCGACGCCGGCGTCCATGCGCTAGGACAGGTCATCGGCTTTTCTTACGCGGGACGGCTGGAAGTCACGGAACTCGGAGCAGCTCTTGCGGCGATCCTGCCGCGGGACGTTGCGGTCCGGGACATCCGACCGGCGGTGGAGCGGTTCAACCCACGCTATGCCGCGAGGTACCGCGAATACCGGTACACGATCTGGAACGGGCCGCAAAGTCCGCTCCGGGAACGGATGGCATTCGGGGTCCGCGAGCCGCTCGACACCGGAGCGATGGCGCGAGCCGCGTCG
>Ga0068864_100004344_pt1 | contig 11640 bp, 9 predicted proteins | sample KBSSwiS72_FD_66586 | JGI IMG/M metagenome (GOLD analysis project Ga0068864, IMG submission 66586) | Switchgrass rhizosphere microbial communities from Kellogg Biological Station, Michigan, USA - KBS Switchgrass S7-2 | ecosystem: Host-associated > Plants > Roots > Rhizosphere > Soil ...
TCCGTCGCCTACGATCTCCCGGCCTTGATGGGCCTCGATTGCGATTCGCCTCTTTCGGAAGGCGAGGTTGGCAAGTGCGGCGTCGCCGTTTCATCGCTGGCCGATTTTGAAGTACTTTTCGATGGCATTCCGCTGGATCAGGTAACGGTTTCGCAGACGATCAACGCTCCGGCACCGATATTCCTCGCGATGTATCTTGTAGTTGCTGAGAAGCAAAAGGCTGATTTCACCAAGATCTCAGGCACGCTTCAAAACGATATTCTCAAGGAATACATTGCCCAAAAAGAATGGATCTACCCGATCAAGCCGGCGATGAAACTGGTTATCGACACCTTTGAATACACGACCAAGCACGTCCCCAAATACAATCCGATCTCGGTCTCGGGCTACCATATTCGCGAGGCCGGTGCGACCGCTTTGCAGGAACTCGCATTTACGCTGCGTGACGGGGTCGAGTATGTAAAATACGGCGTCGACCGCGGAATGGACGTGGATGAATTCGTGCCGCGGATCTCGTTTTTCTTCAACGCACACAACGATTTCTTTGAGGAAATAGCAAAATATCGAGCCGCTCGCGTGGTCTGGGCACAAACCATGAAGGAGCGTTTCGGTGCGAAAAGTCCCCGCACGATGCAGATGCGCTTTCACACACAGACGGCAGGCGTTTCGCTTACCGTGCAGCAGCCGCTCAACAACATTGCCCGCGTTGCGATACAAGCACTCGCAGGTGTTCTCGGCGGCACCCAGTCGCTGCATACCGATTCATACGACGAGGCTCTTGCTTTACCAACGGATGAGGCAGCACTGATCGCTCTCCGCACACAGCAGATAATCGCCGAAGAGACAGGTGTCGCCAACACGGTCGATCCGCTGGGCGGCAGTTACTACGTCGAATCGCTCACCCAGAAAATGATCGACGGCTGTATGGACTATTTTGACAAGATCGACGGTTTTGGCGGCATGGTCGAGGCGGTCGAGGCCGGCTTCCCGCAACGTGAAATCCAGGAGTCGGCATATCAATATCAAAAAGCGGTCGAGCGAAATGAGCAGGTCATCGTCGGTGTCAACAAATACGCCATGGAAGACGAGGTTCATAAAACCGATATTCTGCAGATCGCGGAAGGCATTCGTGATCATCAGCTTTTGCGTATGGAACACGTAAAGTCTGTCCGTGATGCCGGTGCCGTTACCAATTCGCTCGAAAAGCTAAAGCAGGCTGCGCAATCCGGCGAAAACACGATGCCTACGATCATCGAATCTGTCGCCGCTTACGCCACTGTCGAGGAGATCTGCGTAGCCTTGCGCGATGTTTATGGGATTTATGAGGAGCCGGCTTTCTAGGCGATGGTAACCGCCCTTCCAGCCGGAAATCAGCGTGGGACAATACGGAGAACGATCTCAATTCTTTTGATGACGATGCCGGGTATTTTGTGCTGGCGATAAGCTCCCTTGCTTCCATCCTATTTGCATTCCTGGCGATTAAGAAAAGAAAGAGCGTTGATTGGTGGATAGCTGCCTTGGTAAATCTAACGGCACCGATCGGAACGCTTGTCTAGCTTTGGTCGCCTATTTGAATTTCACGTGGCGAACCAGACACCTCAGCATCGAACCGTTTTAAGCAGTATGAAGGTAATATATTCCGCCGCATCAGTTTTGATTTTAGTAATTTGGTTGATCGGAGTGATGTCACCGAAACCGAAAGCCGAAGCAAGGTTCAGTTCGACCGAGGCGATGGATTGTTCCGACGGCTGGCGCATAACTGGTTATTACACCCCCATTGAAACAGATTTCACCGGCACGGAGACCCGTGATGTTGAGATACAAGGTGTCGGCAAGGAAAGTTTCAACGCCGAATTTTTAAGGACGATCTTCGACGATGACCAGGGTTTTGGTGAAGGCTGGGGAAAGACGCGATTTGGCTGGTATCTGGGTAATTACAGAGGCAGGTGGCATAAGTCTGACACACCGCTGGACGCCAACGATAAACCGCTCGAGTCGAACACGGTCGCCGTGGATAATAAGGTTATTCCCGCCGGCAGCACGGTAAACATGCCCGACCTTCCCGGTGATCTTGGCAAGCTCGAATTCAAGAGCACCGATGTCGGCGTGTCCGTTCACGGCAAGCACGTTGATGTATACACAGGAGAGGGTCGCGAAGCCAGGCGGCGAATGTACCGGTTTACCTACGAAGAAGAAGATAAAGGTCTTCAGCGAGTCTGTTTCACTCCAGCCGCCGGTCACTAATAGATCACCCTTCAAATTCCCAAATTCTGGCCTACCTCTTTTGTTATAATCTCGGCATAGAGTCCAACGAATGTCCGACATTCTTACCATCATTGCGAATGAAAAGGCCGCTGAGCGGCCGACGATCACGCTTGGCATGCGAGGTGAGGCTCTTGCCGCGGAATACCTGGTCAAAAACGGCTACCGTCTCGTCGTTTCAAATTTCAAGGTGCCGGTCGGACGCAACAGCAAAGGCGTGCAGGTGACGGGTGAGATCGACATCATCGCCCTTGACGGCGAAACGCTTTGTTTTATCGAGGTCAAGACGAGACGGTCGGACGAGTTCGCTCCGGTGATAACGAACGTCGACAAACGTAAGCAGCGGCAAATTACTCGCACAGCAAAAATCTACAGACGTATTTTTAACGTCTATGAGATGGAATATCGCTTCGACGTTGTAACGGTGCTCATGCCGAGACATGCAGAGCCCGAAATCGAACTAATCAAAGGATTTTGGAACGAAGACGCGTTTCGTAAACGGACCTGGAACCATCAAACCTGGAGCGACTCGATCTGAATTACTCCCTATAGTAAACGCTTCAGCGACAATAAACTTGCGGCTATCGTCTTGTCCAAGTCTTCTTTTTCATGCACGCTGGAAACAAAACATGCTTCAAATTGAGATGGAGGCAGGTAAATGCCCTGTTCGAGCATCGAGTTAAAATACCTCGTAAACAAAACCGTGTCCGACGTCTTTGCCGAGTCGAAATCCATCACCGCCTTATCGGTAAAAAACAACGTGAACATCGAGCCACAGCGATTGAATGTAAAATTAAGTTTCAGTTCCCCCAAATTGCCCTTTATGCCGCGCTCAAGATAGCTGCTTGTCTCCTCTAAACGGCGATAGAAATCAGCGTCTTCGTCAATGATGCTCAACGTTTCAATACCGGCAGCCATTGCAAGGGGATTTCCAGAAAGAGTTCCAGCTTGATAGACCGGCCCGGACGGGGCGATCAGGCTCATAATGTCCCCTCGGCCGCCATATGCCCCGACAGGCAAGCCCCCGCCGATGATCTTGCCAAAGGTTGTCAGATCCGGGCTGATGTTATAAATTCCCTGCGCACCGCCGCGAGCTACCCGAAAACCGCTCATTACCTCGTCAAAGATCAACAAGATCCCCTCGGCGGTGCAAAGCTCGCGCAATTCTGATAGGAATCCGGCATCCGCCATCACGCAGCCCATATTGCCCGCAACTGGCTCGATAAAGATGGCCGCGATCTCACCTCTTTGTTCCTCAACCAATTCACGCACCGACTCAATGTTGTTGTATTTGGCGTTTAGCGTGTCTCTAGCGGTCGATTTTGTCACGCCGGGGCTGTCGGGAAGACCGAGTGTCGCAACGCCGGAACCGGCTTTGCTTAGAAACGAATCACCGTGCCCGTGGTAGCAGCCTTCGAATTTAATGATCTTTTCCCGTCCAGTAAAGCCACGGGCTAGCCGCATTGCGCTCATAGTGGCCTCGGTACCCGAGTTGACCATTCGAACGATCTCGATCGACGGGACGAATCTTTTCACCAGTTTTGCAAGTTCGATCTCTTTCTCGGAACTCGCACCAAAGCTGGTGCTATTATCGGCCGCTTCTTTGATGGCATTGATCACCCGGTCGTTCGCGTGACCGAGTATCATTGGGCCCCACGAACCGATGTAATCGATGAACTCGTTACCATCAGCGTCATAGATCCTCGAGCCCTTGGCCCGCTCGATATACAGCGGATCGCGACCGACGGACTTGAACGCCCGGACCGGTGAATTCACCCCGCCGGGCATGTGTTTTTGCGCTTCGGCGAATAGTTGACTGCTTTTTGTTGTGTTCATTTTTAGAAGGTTACAGAATGCGTGCTGCGTCCTTTGCAAAATAGGTAATTATCACATCGGCTCCGGCCCGTTTTATCGATGTGAGTATCTCCATCATTACTTTTTCCTCATCGAGCCATCCGTTTGCGGCGGCGGCTTTGACCATTGAATATTCACCGCTGACGTTGTAGGCCGCGATCGGCATGTTAAAAGTGTCCTTTGTCCGGCGAATCAGGTCGAGGTACGACAGCGCCGGTTTGACCATAACGATGTCAGCACCTTCCTGTATATCGAGTGCGATCTCGCGCATCGCTTCGTCGCTGTTGCCAAAATCCATCTGGTACGTCTTGCGGTCGCCGAATTGGGGTGCGGATTCCGCCGCTTCTCGAAACGGGCCATAGAAGGCCGACGAATACTTTGCCGAGTATGCCATGATGGGCGTTTCCTCGAATCCAGCTGTGTCGAGGGCATTCCGAATCGAGGCCACCCGTCCGTCCATCATATCGCTCGGAGCTATGATGTCCGCACCGGCCTGTGCATGCGAAACCGCCTCTTTTGCGAGCAGCTCGAGCGTCTCATCGTTTTGCACATAACCGCCCTCGACCACGCCACAATGGCCGTGCGACGTGTACTCACAAAGGCAAACGTCGGTAATTACTAGCATTTCAGGGAAATTCTTTTTAATTTCGCGCACGGCACGCTGGATAATGCCATAGTCGGCGTATGCGCCCGATCCAGCCTCGTCCTTTGCGAGCGGAATGCCGAAAAGCAGCACGCTCTTGATGCCAAGCGACTCGAGTTCGGCGCATTCGCGGATCGCATTGTCGATCGACATCTGAAATTGCCCCGGCATCGACGAGATCTCTTTCTTGATATTCTCGCCCTCGACAATGAAAAGCGGATAAATAAGGTCGGCCCTGCTGACCGTCGTTTCGCGAAACATATCTCGCAGTGCGGGCGTCTTACGCAAACGACGGAGTCGTGAAACGGGAAAATCAGGTAAGTTAAAACTGCTCATTTCTTCAAATTAAATATTGTTCTATTTTGCTCGCGGTTTCAAAGGCGTTTTTAACGCAGTCGCTCATCGAGATACCGCGATAAAAGTTACTGCAAAAATACAGCCCGCGATTGTTTTTCTCAAAATCAGTACACTTCGCGGTGACCGCTTCGTAACCGACATGGTACTGCGGGATCGCTTTTTTCCAGCGTTTAATGTGGACAAGATCGGGTTCGTCCTTCACGCCTAGTAGTTCACGCAGTTGTTCGATCACCATCAATTTCAACTCATCATCCGATTGAGCGGCGAGTGCATCGCCCGAACGCACGCCGCCTACAAAGGTCACGAGCAACTGATGGCCCTCCGGCGAACGTTCAGGAAAAACCGCAGAATGATAGAGAGTGCCGAGGATCGGACGATTCTCTTTGCTGGCGATCAGAAATCCAAAACCGTCAAGCCTTCCGGCGATCGCCTCGGATTTGAAACCCAAAATAACGACCGCCAATTGCGGATAATTCACCTGGCTCAATAGTTCAGCGAGCGGTTCATCGCGGCTACGGATCAGTTTGGCGGCGATGTACGACGGCGTAGAGATGACGACCGCGTCAAAAATCTCGCCGTTAACGCAAAATCCGCCGCTGTCGATCTCATCGATCGTATCAACCGTACTCGATATCCTGATGTCGTCACCGATCTCATCAGCAAGAGCCGTGATCAAAGTTTTCAAACCGCCCCGAAACGAGAACGTCCGCGGAAAATCAGGGTCCGCCTTTTCCTTTTTGCGGCGGATAGCGGCCATTATCAAACTGCCGTAGTCGCGTTCCATCTCGTAAAGTTTCGGGAACGCCGAACGCATACTCAGGTTTTTCGGGTCGCCCGCATAAACACCCGAAACAAACGGATCGATCGCCTTATCCAGAAACTCCGGGCCGATACGCCGCGTGACAAATTCGGCAACCGACTCGTTCTCGGGCGATCTCGAACTAACGAACGGCTCTTTTATAAGCCCAAATATCGTTTTCAATGAAAAATAACCATTAACAAACGATTTCGGCCCCATAGCCTCGAGCTTTCCGTCGGCAAGGATGTAGCGCTTCTTTGCGGATTCGTCCGCTGGGAGCACTTGGTTCTCAAGGTTGAGAAGTCTGACAAGTTCAATCAGTCTTGGCGATCTCAATAGGCTGTTGGGCCCCTGCTCGATGGTATAGCCATCCCGAGTTACGGTCTGTACGTTACCGCCGACTTTGTCAGAGCACTCGAAAACTGTGACATCAAAGCCTTTTCTTTTCAACAGATAAGCAGTCGTCAAACCAGAAATACCGCCGCCGATGACGACTACGCGTTTACTCATTAGCTTTAGTTTGCCGCGGTCGCTGCTCCGGCCGCCACTGTAACACCCACCTTGTCAAAAACGAGCCTCGCGAGAGCATCGATAAAAAGAGGGGAATCATTGAGCCCGGTCGTGACCTCATATTGCTCGACACCTGCCTCTTTCGCCACGTGCCGATACTCGATCCCTAATTCAAAGAGGGTTTCGAGATGGTCGGATGCAAACGCAACCGGTACGATAACCATATATTTTACCCCTTGTGAGGCAAGTTCCCTGATCATGTCCGGCGTCGACGGTGTCAGCCATTTCAGTGGACCGACTTTCGACTGATAACAAAGGCTGCTCTTTTGGCTATAGGTCCCCTGTAGCATGATCGCATCCACCGTCTGCTTAATATGTCCCGAATACGGATCACCCTGACGAACCAGTTTCATCGGCGTGCCGTGTGCGCTAAAAACTATGTGAATGTCCTGACGGACCTCGGCGGGAAATCGCTCGAGCCCCTCATTTACGCGGTCAACAAAGGCCTCGACGTATTGCGGGAAATCGTAATAAGACACGATCAACTCGGTTTCGAGCCTGAGCGAATCACCACGCAGCCCAAGCTGCTTTTCCCATTCCTTGACGCTCGATTCGGTCGTCGCTTTTGAATATTGCGGGTAAAGCGGCAGCAGAATTACTTTCGTGATACCTTCTTTTGCGATCTCGTCAAGGGTCTCTTCGGTCGACGGTCTCCAATAACGCATCGCGGCGTAAACCTTTGCAGGAAATCGCTCGTTCAACTGCTCTTCGAGTAACGCTGCCTGTTTCAGAGTGTATTCTTTGAGCGGCGATTTTCCGCCGATCTTTTCGTATTGCTTTCGAACCATCGGCGCCCGGCGTGTCGAGATGAGCTTTGCAAGGCGTTTGCGAAATAGAAAACTACCTGGAAAGTCAATGATATCCGGATCCGAGAACAGATTAAAGAGAAATGGTTCTACCGCATCGAGCGAGTCAGGCCCGCCGAGGTTGAGCAGCACAACTCCGATCGTTTCACTCATAAAAAAGCACTAAACCGTCTTCGAGAACACTGGTTTTTCTTTCATCATCTGCGCGAGGTACGCGTCGAAACACATGGCAACGTTCCTGATGATCAAAATGCCCGAGCGGGTGACACCGATCTTCTCTGCATCGCAATACACCAATCCTTCGCGAATGAAAGGCTCGAGCTTTGGCAGATCCGCAACAAAATATTCGTCAAAATCGATCGCAAACATCTTCTCTACTCGTGACTTGTCGATCTCCAGATTGCACATCATCTGCATGATCGTTTCCTTACGAATATGGTCGTCCTGCGTCATCCGATAGCCAACATGGGTGGCAGCCTCGCCGGCGTCGATGTGAGCGTAATACTCGGGAAAGGTTTTGGCGTTTTGAGCGTAGATATTTTCAAACTGGCTGATCGCCGAAATTCCAAAGGCATACACGTCGCAACCTGATTTTGTCGAATAGCCTTGGAAATTGCGATAAAGCGTGCCGTTCGCCTGAGCAATGGCCAGCTCATCCGTTGGTTTCGCAAAATGGTCCATCCCGATGTACATATAGCCCGCGTCAACCAGCGTCTCGATCGTCATTTGCAGGATCGCGAGCCGCTCGTCAGCCGACGGAATGGCCTCGGAAGGCATCGCGGACTGATTTTTCTTAAGCCAGGGGACATGCGCGTAATTAAAGACAGCGATGCGGTTTGGCGAAATGTCTATGACGCGGCTGACCGTGTCCGCGAAGGACTCGACGGACTGGTACGGGAGGCCGTAGATCAAGTCGAGATTAATGCTCTGAAAGCCCAGCTCGCGTGCCCATGTAACGGTTTGCCTTGTGATCTCCTCGGACTGCACACGGTTGATCGCTTGCTGGACTTTGAGGTTAAAGTCCTGAACGCCAAAGCTCGTCCGATTAAATCCGATTTCACGAAGAGCTTCCATGTGCTCACGTGTCAGCCCGCGTGGGTCTATTTCGACACTTGCCTCGATGTCATCCTGGAAATCGAATCGCTCTCGTATGTAATTTCCGATGTCGCGGATCTCGTCCGGATAAAGGTATGACGGCGTTCCGCCACCCCAGTGGAGTTGCGCCGCCTTTCGGTCTGAGGCGATTGCCGGCCGCAGCATGTCGATCTCTTTTTTTAGGTATTCGTTATATTGATGGATCAGGCTGCGGTCGTGGGTCACACGCATATTGCAGCCGCAAAAAAAGCAGAGTTTCTCGCAAAACGGAAAGTGAAAATAAAGTGAGATCGGCTGTCCTTTTGAATCGATGTTTGTCTCGACGATCTCGCGGGTATAATCGTGCGATGTAAATTTTGGGGAAAAAAGCGGTGCCGTAGGATACGAGGTGTACCGCGGGCCCTGCTGATTGAATTTCTTTAACACATCGAAATCTATCGTGTTTGTAATACTAGCCATACTTCCGCCTCAACGATGGTATTTGATGCTCAGGTCCTTAACACAGCTTACCAAATATTGGGTACTCTCGACCGGAGTCGTTGGCAAAATTCCATGGCCGAGATTGAAAATATGACCGCTGCCCCTGCCAAATCGCTCAAGGACGCGTTCAGTCTCTTGTTGGATCTTTTCTTTTGGTGCAAACAAAACGCAGGGATCGAGGTTTCCCTGAAGTGCCTTTTCTGCCCCGATCTCGGCCCTGGCCGCCCCAAGATCCATCGTCCAGTCGAGGCCGATCACGTCGCATTTAAGATCTGCCAATTTTTCGAGCGAACTCACGCCCTTTGCAAACACGATCACCGGAGCCCCGTTCGTTTCAAGCCTTTCGCAAATATACTTGATGTACCGGAGCGAAAATTCTTCCAGATCCCACGGCGACAGAATGCCCGCCCACGTGTCAAAGATCTGTACCGCGTCGCATCCGGTCCTGATCTTAGCGTTAAGATAATCAATGACAGCGTCGGCCAACATCTGCAGCAATTCATGGGCGGCAGCCGGATCGCTATAAATAAAACGTTTTGCCGTATCGAAGTTTTTCGAGCCTTTGCCCTCGATCATGTAGGTCGCCAGGGTCCACGGGGCTCCTGAAAAACCGATCAGCGGTACGCGGCCAGCCAGTTTCTGCTTGGTCATGGCTATTGCATCCATGACGTATTGGAGACGCTCGGTTACTCCGATCGTATTCAAGCGTTTCAGGTCGTCACGGCTGCGGATCGGATCGTCAAAAGTCGGCCCCTTTGATTCGACGATCTCCAAATGCATTCCCATCGCCTCGGGGATAACAAGGATGTCGGAAAACAGTATCGCGGCGTCAACGCCGATAATATCAATGGGTTGAACAGTCACTTCACTCGCCAGTTCGGGCGTTTTGCAGAGCGTCAGAAAGTCGGTCTTTTCGCGTATCGCTCTGTATTCAGGCAGATATCGTCCCGCCTGGCGCATTATCCAGATGGGCGTCCGCTCGGTCGCCTGGCGCTTGCACGCTTTTATGAAAATATACTCGTTGCTCAATTATTTTTAAGAAATGCCGCAAGTCCGGCCGCAAAATCCTCGGCGGTCGCCCGCGGTGATACAAAACTCACTTCCATGCCGGCTTCCGACGCGCTTCGAGCGGTCGTTTCCCCGATAGCTGCGACATTTAGCTTCCCCAATGCACCAATTCCGAACAACTTCCTGAAACTCTCCACTGCTGACGGGCTAAAAAAGCAAATCTGTTCGATCTCGCCGCTTCTCAAACGCTCACTCACGTTCCGAACCGCTGATTCGCCCGGACTACATTCTTTTGTTCTATATACTACCGTTTCATTAACCGTTGCCACGTCTTGCAACATCTTTGATATAGTTCCGAGGCTTCGGTCTCCCCGTATAAATAACAGATGTTTGCCCTCAAATTCCTCTATTTCAAACGACTTGATCAGTTCATCAGCCGTATTTGCCTCGTTACCCGATACAACGTCCAACCCCGAAGTTTCCATGATAGACATTGTCCGTCGGCCCAGTACATAAACCTTCCCGGTAAAAGTAATCCCTTGGCCATTCAAATGCCGAACAAAAATCTCGGCGGCGACAGGGCTGGTGATAAACACTCCGTCGTACTGATCGATCCGGCCAAGTGATCTCTCAAGATCGCTAAGGTCATCAAGCGGTTCCGTTCCTATCAACTCCAGGTTCAGCACCTCAAACCCGCTATGGCGCAGCATTTCGCTGAATCCGTCGTCGCCCCGTATGACCAAAACCAACCGGCGGTTCATCACATCACCATCCCGGCGGAGTTTCCATATTGTTCGCGGTTCTCGGCGAGCAATTTGTCTGCTCCTTTTGCGATCAGGATCTCGGCAAGTCGAACCCCTAACTCCGCGGCTTCATTTGCATTAGCCGTGACACTATCGCGGTAAACGATATTGCCATCGAGGCTCCCGACCAAGCCTTCAAGCGTAATAGTGTCGTCTAAAATTGTCGCGAGAGAACCGATCGGCACCTGACAGCCGCCCTCGAGCTGCCGCAGAAAAGCCCTCTCCGCTGTGACACATGTTCGCGTAGGCGTATGGTCCAGTTTGTCAATCAATTCGCGAAGCTGGTGATCGTTCGACCTTATTTCTACGGCGACCGCTCCTTGACCGACGGCGGGTAACATAGTACCGAACGGTATTAAATGGCTAATGCCTTCACCAAGACCTAGCCGTTGCATACCGGCGAACGCGAGTATCATCCCGTCCAGATCCGATTCCGCAAACTTATTGAGTCGCGTTGGAACATTGCCGCGGATCTCGACGATCTCGAGATCGGGGCGATAATTGAGCAGTTGGCACTTTCTCCGCAGACTTCCGGTCGCAATGCGTGCTCCTTTTGGAAGATCCCCGATCGCTGACGCTGACCTTGAGATCAAGACATCGTTTGGCACCTCACGCTCACAAACGGCGCCGATAGTAAGCCCGTCGGGCTGTTCAGTTTGGAGATCTTTCAGACTATGAACTGCAAGGTCGATAGTTCCACTTAAAAGCTCGGTTTCGATCTGTCTCGTGAATAGGCCCTTATCTCCTATGTTTGACAGAGCGACATCAAGCATTTGATCGCCCGTCGTCTTAATGATCTTGATCTCGGTCGGTATGTCGGGGAATAGATCTTGTAAGCGTCTCTTTACGAAATTTGCCTGCCAAAGCGCCAATTCGCTGCCGCGTGAACCGATTATATATTTTCGAGTCATACGACTGCCGCACCAAAAGCCTTGGATTTCAAAGCCTGGAGATTCCGTATAA
>Ga0068864_100004347_pt1 | contig 11628 bp, 9 predicted proteins | sample KBSSwiS72_FD_66586 | JGI IMG/M metagenome (GOLD analysis project Ga0068864, IMG submission 66586) | Switchgrass rhizosphere microbial communities from Kellogg Biological Station, Michigan, USA - KBS Switchgrass S7-2 | ecosystem: Host-associated > Plants > Roots > Rhizosphere > Soil ...
CGCGGCGTCTACGGCCTCGAGCCTCCGGAGCATGCTGCGAGCGAAGGCCTCTCTCCGCGCGAAGTCCGCGGGCGCCATCGAGGGAAGGCGGTCGCCGTAGCGGTGATCGCCCGCGTTCGTCGCGAAGAGCGGGTCCTCGGCGAGGCGGAAGTCCCACTGCTCCCGGAAGAGGGCCTGGAGGGTGGCCGAAGGAGGCGCGTCGGCGGCAGGAACCGACGGCGCCGTGACCGCGAGAAACGCCACGACAGCTCCCACGGCGCGCACAGGGCGGGGATGGTAGCAGACGGGTCGCCCGCGGCGATCGAGGCTAGGGCGAGCCAGCGGAGGCGTCGAGCTTCTTCCGCAGCGATGCGACCTGGGAATCCGAGCGCTGCCCGGCGGGGAGTTGCTCGGCGAAGGCCAGCGCCTCCTGCAGCGTCTTCCGTGCCGCCGCCGCGTCGCCCCGTCCGGCATAGATGTCGGCCCGCACCTCGAGCACGCGGACGCGCCGGGGCCCGTACACGAGCCCGAGCGCGCGGTCCGAGGCGGCGAGGGCTTCGTCGTACTTCTTCAACTTCAAGTACACGAACGCCAGCCGCGCCGGCGGGTTGTAGTCCTTCGGAAAGTCCTTCTCGGACTGCTCGAGCATCGGAATCGCCTTCTCGATCTCGTCGGCAGCCTGGAAGGCCGAGAGCCGGTTGGGGTCGAGGGCCGTTCGCTGCTCGGGATCCTGCAGTCCCGCCGCCACGCCGTCGAGATACGCCACCCACTGCTGCGAGATCGCTTTGGCGCCGGCCTGGTCGTTCGCCTGCTCGCGCGCGTCGAAGAGCAGGCCGTAGAGCGCCGACCGGTCGTCGGCCGCCAGCGGCAGCCTCATGTTGGCGACGATCGTTTTCGCCTGAGCTTCGAACTCGGAGATCGCGCCGGCGCGGCCGGGCGCATCCTGCGGCATCGAGAGCGCGCAGTCGAGGCCGGATGCGGCGAGCGTCGCCGCCGAGGGCGAGAGGCGCAGCTTCGGCGACGCGCCCCGCGCGAGAGCCACGCAGTCCGCGTATTGATTCTCGACCTGGAGACTGAAGAGGAGCGCTTCCACGGCGCGCGCGTACTCGGGCGCCACGGCCGGCGTGAGCTTCAACGCCGCGCGGTAGGCCGGGATCGCCTCGGCGTACTGGCCCGCGCCGTAGAGTGCATCGGCCTTCGCGAGGGCTTCTTCGGACCCCTTGCGTCCGCCGTGGGCGGCGCGCTCACCCTGGGCGAACAGCTTCTCGAGCTGCGGCACGGTCGCGCCTCCGACCCAGCGGAGGACGATCGTCTCCTTCTCCGGATCGATGACGTACATCGACGGCCAGGCCCGGATGGGGTACTTCCTGGAGAAGGCCGCGTTCGCGGACTTTTCGGTGTCGATCGAGAGCCAGACGAACTGCCCGGCGTGCTTCGCGAGAGCCTTGTCCGTGAAGACGAAGGCCCTCATCGAGCGGCACGTGTGTCACCAGGGCGCCCAGGCCTCCACGAAGATCGGGAGCTTCTTCGCGCGCGCCTCGGCGAGGGCTTTGGGATAGTCGTCGTCGATGAACGGGAGCGCGGGCCGGGCCGCGGGTGCCGGAGACGCCGAGAGCGCTGTCGCGAAGACGAGCGGCGCGAACGCTGCGATAGATCGGAAAGAGATTCGCTGTGTCATCCCGCAAACGATACCGCACAGCGTAGAATCCGCGTCGCAGGAAACAGACCGAGGAGGACAGGATGACCCGTCGCTTCGCCCGCATTCCGGCCACTGCCCTGGTGCTCGCTTTCCTGAGCGTCGGGGCGCTCGCCGGCCAGGACGCAAAACAAGAGAAAGCCATGATGGAGGCCTGGCAGAGGGCCGCGACGCCGGGCGAGGGCCACAAGAAGCTCGACGCGCTCGTCGGCACCTTCGACGTCAAGGTCCGCTCCACGGTGGATCCATCGCGGCCACCGGAGGACTCGGTCGGGACCTCGACGAACAGCTGGGTCCTCGGCGGCCGTTACGTCGAGCAGGAGTTCGACGGCGAGTTCATGGGCGAGCCTTACCGGGGCATCGGGTACACCGGCTACGACAACGTCCAGAAGAAATTCGTCTCGGTCTGGATGGACACCGCCGGGACGGGGATGATGTTCCTGACTTCCGCGGCCGACAAGACCGGCAAGACGATCTCGGGCAGCGCGCGAATCTGGGACCCCCTCACCGAAAAGCCGCTCCCGGTCGAGTCCAAGATCATCGTCACCGACAACGATCATCACAGCTTCGAGCTGTGGGCCAAGGCGCCCAACGGCAAGATGATCAAACTGATGGACATCCAGTACACGCGGAAGAAATGACACGCCGCCGCGCTTGCGCGCGCGGCGTGTCATCCCGAGGGCCGCAGGCCCGAGGGATCCCGAAATCGACCAGCGGCGTCCCCGCGCGTCATCCCGAGGCGCGAAGCGCCGAGCCGACCACCGAAGGCAGACCCCCGGCAGTAGGTAACGCCGGCCGCAGGCCGGCGGTATCGATCCCGTGATTCTCAGAGACCCGCTTCGACTTCGGGATCCCTCGCTTCGCTCGGGATGACGTCGTAGAGCGCTTCGCTCGGGATGACGTCGTAGAGCGCTTCGCGACGGACCACGCCTTCGCCGCTAAGTCTCCTCGATCGGCCGCAGCTCCGCTCTGCCCCCATGCTTCAGGTGCGGGCAGGACCGCGCGATCGCGAGCGCGTCCGCCGGATCCTTGGCCGAAAAGATGAAGAAGCCTCCGAGCGGCTCCGGCCCGCTCGCCGCCGAGGACGCTCCCAGATCGAGGTTTCGCGACGCGAGCTTTTCTCCCGAGATGTCGCTGCCCGAGCGTCGCAGACCGATCGCCCAGTTGCGGTACTCGTCGACTCGTGCGGCCATCTCCGCGTCGGTGATAGTCGCCTCCCCGGGCGCGTCGTAGAGCAGGAGCACGTAGCGCGTCGCCGAGACCCCCGGGGCGGCCTCCGCCGCCGGCGCGCCTCGACGCTGTCCCACCGCCAGTCCCGCCGCGAAGAGCGCGATACCCGCCGCCGCCGCGAGAGCCCAGGCGAGGATCGGACGCGGTCGTGAGCGCGCGCGCCCGGCAATGAGCCCGCGCTCCGAGAGCCGCGACACGACGGCCTCTTCGAGGGCCGGAGGCGGTTCGGGACCGGATGCGAGACCCGAAAGGGCCCGTCTCTCCTCGGCCGTCAGATCTTCGTCTCCGTTCATGGTTTCCTCCCGGAAAGGCGCGTGCGCAGGGCGTTCCGCGCCCGTGAAAGTTGACTCTTGGACGTTCCGACGTCGACTCCGGTCAGCTCGGCGACCTCTTCGTGCGTGTAACCCTCGACGTCGTGGAGCAGGATCGCGCGCCGGTAGCCCGCCGGAAGCTCCGCGAGCGCCCGCTCGAGGTCGACCCGGTCGATTTCTCGGCGAATGACGGGCGCCGCTGGAAGCGACGCCTCGTCCGGGAGCTCCGCGTCGCGCGCGGCCGTCCGCCTCGACTCCCGCCACCAGCGGATCGCGATCCCGGCGAGCCACGTCTTCAGCGACGAGCGCCACCCGAAGCCGGCGAGTCCCTGCGCCGCCCGGACCCACGTCTCCTGCACACCCTCCTCGGCCGCTGCCCCGTCTCCGACCGACAGGCGCAGCAGGAAGCGATACAGGAACGACGCGTGTCGCCGGTAGAGGGCCCGAAACGCCGCCTCGTCCCGGCTCTCGACGAAACGCGCGACGAGAAGGCGATCCTCCTCGTCGGCGTCGCCGCGAAGCGTGACGCTGGCGCTCAATGCCGGCGCGTCTGGACGATCTCTTCGAACCATTTCTCTGTTCCGTTCTCGTACCAGGTCCAGCGCGACGTGATCCGGTCGGGCCCCTCGAACCGCATGACCGCCTTGTCCATGTGCCCGCGGTCGCGCGTCGGGAGGTTCGCCCCGTCGACGAACGTGAAGACCACCGTCCTGCCGCCGTCGGCGAAGGCCGTCGCTTCCAGCCGCGGAGCGTTCTTCGCCATGCAGTAGTGGGTCAGCATGAGCCGGTCGCCGTCGAGATAGAAGGTCGTGGCCATCTCCTGCCCCGGGTGAGCATCGAACGACGTCTCGAGCACCGTCGTCCCGCCCGCGATGGTCCGGTACTGCAGGGTCTCCTCCCAGCCTTTCGTGCTCTTCCCCTCCCAGTCCCCGGCGAGGGCCTTGAGCCGTTCGAAGGCCGCCTTCGATAGCTCTGGTGTGGCCGGCACGGTTGCGGCGGGGGCCTCGAAGTCCGCTCCGGCCATCCACAGACCCAGGAATCCCGCAATGAGCGTTGCGTGCATGGTCCCTCCTTTCGGTCGACTGTGAGTGACCGAAAGGGCGCGTAGGGTTGCATGGGATCAGTTTCCGGCGTGGCCCGTGTCGTTCCAGAGCCGGATGACGGGCAGGGCGTGCTCGTCGGAGAGCTGCGACAGGCTCGCCGTGACGAGATAGAAGCAGCGTCCCCAGATGGGCTCCATCCCGAGCCAGCGGGCGCCGACCATGCGCAGAAAGTGTCCGCTCGAGAAAACGAGAACGTCGCCGTCGACCGCTCGCACCTTCGCGACGACGCGGTCCGCCCGCGCGGCGACCTGCTCCGGCGATTCGCCTCCGGGGCAGCCGTCGCGGAAGAGCTGCCAGTCGGGCCGTTCGGCCTTGATCTCCTGGCTCGTACGGCCTTCGTAATCGCCGTAGTTCCATTCGACGAGATCGGGGTCCACGACCGCCACGTTTCCGAAACCGGCGAGCTCGCAGGTCCTGCGGGCCCGCTGGAGAGGGCTCGTGAAGACCCGTGCGAACGTCATCTCGCGGAGACGCTCGCCCAGCCGGCGCGCGTCCTGCTCCCCTTTCTCCGTCAGCGGGATGTCGGTGAGGCCCGTGTGCTGGCCCGAAAGGCTCCACGCGGTCTCGCCGTGCCGCGCGAGCGACAGGATGGGGGACTTCTGGGCCATGCGCGGCGTGGAACCTCGACGCGTTTATATAACGCCGCGCCGGCACGACTCCGCACCGCAGAAACGTCACATCGGCCGAGTTCGGAGTTGAGGCCTCGCGCGCTCGACATAGAATCCCCCTGCAATCAGCGGGACTCTTGGGTAGTCCGTCGGCGGAAGCCGGGAGGTGGGTTCGATGGCGCGACCGGGACAGGGTTGGATCTCGGGAATGCTCGTCGCCCTCGCGGTGCTCTCCGCCGCCTGCGGCAAGAAGGAGGAGGCTCCTCCTCCGCCGCCTCCGACCGTCGAGGTCGCGCCCGTCGTTCAGAAAGACGTGCCCGTCTACGGGGAGTGGATCGGCTCGACCGACGGCTTCGTCAACGCCCAGATCCGGCCGCAGATCGAGGGCTACGTTCTCCGGCGGAACTACCAGGAGGGCTATCTCGTCAAGGCCGGGCAAGCCCTCTTTGACATCGACCCCCGCCAGTTCCAGGCGACGTACGACCAGGCCAAGGGCACCCTGGCCCAGAACCAGGCGACGCTCGCGAACGCGAAGACGACGGCCGCGCGCTACAGGCCCCTGGCTGCGGAGAAGGCGATCAGCCAGCAGGAGCTGGACGACGCCGAGACACGCGAGCGGACGGCGCAGGCCAACGTCGAGAGCGCTCGGGCGACCCTCGAGAAGGCGAAGCTGGATCTCGACTGGACGAAGGTCACCTCCCCGATCGACGGCATCGCGGGCGTCGCCGTCTCGCAGGTCGGCGATCTCGTAAACCACCAGGTCGTCATGACCACGGTCTCGCAGGTGAATCCCATCAAGGTGTACTTCAATCCCAGCGAGCAGGAGTATCTGTACTGGGTCGACAAGCACGGCCCGGTCCAGAAGACGCTCCAGAACGGCCGGAACCTCGAGATGGGAAACCTCGAGCTGATTCTCTCGGACGGCTCGGTCTTCCCGCATCGCGGAAAGCCGTTCCTCGTCGGGCGCGAGGTGGACGTGAAGACGGGCACGATCCAACTCGCCGGAGCGTTCCCGAACCCGGAGAACCTCCTGCGCCCCGGGCAGTACGCCAAGGTCCGTGTCGCCGTGGACGTCCGAAAGGGAGCGCTCCTCGTTCCGCAGCGGGCCGTCAGCGAGCTGCAGGGAAGCCACCAGATCGCGGTCGTCGGTCCGGACAACAAAGTGACGATCAAGGTCGTCAAGGTCGGCCCGATCGATGGAAGCATGCTCGTCATCGAGGAGGGCCTCAAGCCCGGCGACCGGGTCGTCGTCGAAGGGCTGCAGCGCGTGAAGTCGGGGATGACCGTCGTGCCGAAGGAGGCATCCAGCACACCGGAGCCGACGGCGGCCCCGGCCGGGAAAACCGGGAAATAGTTCCATGTCCGAATTCTTCATTCGCCGCCCCATCGTCGCGATCGTCATCGCCATCCTGATGACGATGGCCGGCGCCGTCGCGATGTCGAAGCTCCCGACCGCTCAGTACCCGGACATCGTGCCGCCGCAGATCCAGGTCTCGACGACGTACACGGGCGCCGACGCGATCACGATCGAACAGTCCGTGGCCACCCCGCTCGAGCAGCAGATGAACGGCGTGGACTACATGATCTACATGCAGTCCACCAACGCCAACGACGGGACGATGACGCTCAAGGTCACGTTCGACGTCGAGACCGACATCAATCTGGACCAGGTGAACACGCAGAACCGCGTCTCCCAGGCCCAGCCCAACCTGCCCGCCGACGTCAATCAGTTCGGGCTCACCGTCAAGAAAGCGACGAGCAATCCCCTCCTGGTCGTCTCCCTCTACTCCCCGAAGGGGACCTATGACGCCCTGTTCCTGGGCAACTTCGCGACGATCAACGTCAACGACGCCATCTACCGCGTGCCGGGCGTGGGGCAGATCCAGAACTACGGAACCGCCGACTACGCCATGCGCATCTGGGTCAAGCCGGAGCGTCTCGCGAGCCTCGGTCTCACGGTTCCCGATCTGCTGACCGCCCTGAACCAGCAGAGCGCGGTGAACCCCTCCGGGGGCATCGGGACGGAGCCCGCCCCGAAGGGGCAGGAATTCACCTACACCGTCCGTTCTCAGGGGCGTCTCATCACCGCGGAGGAGTTCGGCAACGTCGTGGTTCGACTGAATCCCGACGGGTCCATGGTTCGCCTGAAGGACGTCAGCCGGATCGACCTCGGCGCCCTCAACTATCAGCAGCGCGCGCGCCTGAACGGCAAACCCTCCTGCCCGATCGGCATCTTCCAGGTCCCGGGCTCCAACGCCATCGCCGTGGCCGAGGGCGTCAAGAAGGTCATGGCGGAGCTCAAGGGGCGGTTCCCGGACGACCTCGACTACGTCGTCGCCCTCGACACCACGATTCCGGTCACCGAGGGCATCAAGGAGATCGAGCACACGCTGTTCGAAGCGATCGTGCTCGTCATCATCGTCGTCTTCCTGTTCCTGCAGGGGTGGCGGGCGACGCTCATCCCCCTCCTCGCCGTGCCCGTGTCGCTCGTCGGCACGTTCATGGTCTTTCCGATGCTCGGCTTCTCGATCAACACGCTCTCCCTCTTCGGCCTCGTTCTCGCGATCGGCCTCGTCGTGGACGACGCCATCGTGGTCGTGGAGGCGGTCGAGCACCACATCGAGCACGGCCTCGATCCCAAGGCCGCCACGCGGAAGGCTATGGAGGAGGTCACGGCGCCCGTCATCGGAATCGCCATGGTGCTCTCCGCCGTGTTCATCCCGGTGGCCTTCATGGGCGGCATCCAGGGTCGGATGAACATGCAGTTCGCGATCACGATCGCCGTTTCGGTTCTGATCTCGGCGTTCAACGCCCTGACGCTGTCGCCGGCGCTCGCCTCGATGATCCTGAAGCCCAAGAAGCCCGCGAGGGGACTCCTCGGGAAGTTTTTCGGCTGGTTCAACCGCGTCTTCGGGAAGGCGACCGACGGCTACGTGAAGGTTTCGCACATTCTGGTGCGCAGGGCTTTTCTGACCGTCGCGATTCTCGCCGGGTTCGTCGTGCTCTCCGGGCTGCTCGGCAAGAAGCTGCCGGCGGGCTTTCTTCCCAACGAGGATCAGGGCTACTTCTTCGTGAACGTCCAGCTGCCAGACGCCTCTTCGCTCCAGCGGACCGACGCGGTGTGTCAGAAGATCGAGAAGATGCTGGGCGAGATCAAAGGCATCAAATACATCACGACCGTCGCGGGCTACAGCCTTCTGTCCGGGGCCTCGGCGCCCTACACCGCCTTCTACTTCATCACGCTCGACCCCTTTGACGAGCGCAAGGGCGAAGAGCTGCACGTCGCCCCGATCATGCAGCGGGTCAATGCGGCTTTCCGGGCCAACATCCCGGAGGCGAACGTCTTCGCCTTTCCGCCTCCGGCGATTCAGGGCCTCGGCACGGGCGGCGGCTTCTCCTTCTGGCTGCAGGACCGGAGCGGCGGAAGCATCGAGTTTCTCAACGCGAACCTTCAGAAGTTCCTGGAGGCCGCGCGCCAGAGACCCGAGCTGGCCAACGTCAACAGCGTCTGGCGCCCCAACGTGCCCCAGATTTACGCCGACATCAACCGGGACAAGGTTCTGAAACAGGGCGTCGCCGTCAAAGACGTCTACCAGTCGCTGCAGGCATTCCTGGGCGGCATCTACGTCAACCAGTTCAACCGTTTCGGTCGGCAGTGGAAGGTCTTCCTGCAGGCCGACGCCGTCGGCCGCGTGCAGCCGTCCGACATCAACCAGTTCTACGTCCGCAACAACGACGGGCAGATGGTGCCTCTATCCTCGGTCGTGACCACCCGCAGGATCGAGGGCCCCGAGTTCACCAACCGCTTCAACCTGTTCCGGGCGGCGCAGGTCACCGGAATCCCCGCGCCCGGCTATAGCTCGGGGCAGGCCACGGCGGCGCTCGAAGAGGTCGCGAAGGAAGTCCTCCCACGCGAGATGGGCTACGACTGGGCCGACATGTCCTATCAGGAAGTCAAGGCCGCGGGCGCGGGAGGGCGGGTCTTCGTGCTCTCGATCGTCTTCGTGTTCCTGATCCTCGCCGCGCTCTACGAGAGCTGGTCGCTGCCCTTCAGCGTTCTTCTCTCCGTGCCCGTCGCGGTCTTCGGCGCCTTCCTCGGGCTCCTGCTGCGCAAGTTCGATCTCGACGTCTACGGCCAGATCGGCCTCGTCATGCTCATCGGCCTCGCCGCCAAGAACGCGATCCTCATCGTCGAGTTCGCCGTCCTGCAGATGAAGGAAGGCAAGAGTCTCGTCGACGCGGCGCTCGAGGGCGCGAAGCTCCGGCTCCGGCCGATCCTCATGACGTCCTTCGCGTTCATCCTCGGGTGCGTTCCGCTCTACACGGCCTCCGGCTCGGGCGCCGAATCGCGCAAGATCCTGGGAACCGTGGTCATCGCCGGCATGCTGGCGGCGACGGCCCTCGCGATCTTCCTCATCCCCTCGCTCTTCGTGATCGTCGAGAAGCTCGCGGGCAAGGGCAAGGCGAAGGCTCCGGAAGCCGCTCCCGCCGTCGCGGGCACTCCGGCCCCGAGCCCGAGCGGCGCCGCCGGAGGGCACTGAGATGAGGAGGCTATTGCGCTCCGCGCCGGCGCCCGCTGCGCGTCGCCGGGTGATCGCCGCGGCCCTGGCCGTCGTCCTCGTATCCGGATGCGCCGTCGGCCCCAACTACGAGAGGCCGCCCCTCACCGTTCCGGATCAGTACCGCGAGATTCAGGGCCCGCCGGTGCCGGCGCCGTCGCTCGCCGATCAGCCCTGGTGGGACGTCTTCGGCGACCCGGTCCTCAAGCGCCTGATCGACGAAGCCCTCGCCACCAACTACGACGTCCGGATTGCCGCCTGGCGCGTCGACGAGTTCCGGGCGAACGCGGGCATCGCCCGCTCGGAGTTCTTTCCCCAGATCGACATCGGCGGCGGCTTTTCGCGTGGCCGAACTTCGACATTCCTCCCCCCCAACAGCACAGCGACCAGAAATCTCTGGGACGCCAACGTCAACTTCGGCTGGGAGCTCGACATCTGGGGCCGGATCCGGCGGCTCAACGAATCCGCGAAAGCGCGATTCTTCGGGAGCGAGGACGCGCGCCGCGGCGTCCTGCTCTCCCTGATTTCGGATGTCGCAAGCACCTACTTCACGCTCCGCGAGCTCGACGCCGAGCTCGTGATCACGCGCAAGACCGTGGACTCCTTCCAGGAGACCTACAACCTCTTCAAGCGCAAACTCGACGCGGGCGCGGCGTCCGCGATCGAGACCTCCTACGCGGAGGCGGCGCTCGGGCAGGTCGCGGCACAGATCCCGGAGATCGAGCGGAGGATCGAGGCCACCGAGAATCAGCTCAACCTGCTCCTCGGACGCAATCCCGGACCCGTTCCGCGCGGAGAGTCGATCGAAACGCAGCCCATTCCCCCCGACGTGCCGCCCGGCCTTCCCTCGGAGCTGCTCCTTCGGCGTCCGGATGTCCGTCAGGCCGAAGAGGATCTCATCTCGGCCAATGCCCTCGTGGGCGTCGCGTTCGCGAATTTCTTTCCCCGGCTCAGCCTGACCGGGCTCTTCGGCGCCGTCGCCCCCGAGATCGACAACTTCTTCTATCCGGCCGGAAAGACCTGGTCGATCGCCGCCAGCCTCCTCGGCCCCCTGTTTCACGGCGGCCAGATTCGCAGCGAGTACGGCGTGGTCTATGCGCAATGGGAGCAGACGAAGGCCGTCTACGAGCGGGTCGTGACGGGAGCATTCGCGGAGACGACCACGGTCCTCTACGCGCGGATGAAGATTGCCGCCACCGTGGCCGAGCTCGACAGGACCGTCGACGCCTATGGCGAGATGGTTCGCCTCTCGCAGGTGCGCTACGACAGCGGTCTCGCGGACTACTTCGAAGTGCTCTACGCGATGCAGCTTCTCTTCCCGGCGGAGATCGCCCTCGCCCGAGCGCGCCTGGACCTCCTGAACGATTACGTCGACATTTACAAGGCCCTGGGCGGCGGGTGGAACCTCGAGAACCCGACGTGGCAATCGCCCGGAAGCGAGGCGCCGCCCCCGGCCGACGTGCCGGAATTCGCGACGACGAGGGCGGAACAGAAGGAATAGCGAGGGGTCGCGGAACGCCGGTTCGACAAAAAAGGGGGACGGGGATGCGGAAGTTTGGAGTTCTCGGCTTCGTCGCGTCGCTTCTCGCCGCCGGCATCCAAGCACAGAATTCGGCTCCGCCGCCGACCCCCGCGGGACCGCTGGAGCTCTACCAGGTCGATCTGGTACCGACCGGCACCGGCTTCGCCGTGACCAAGCCGGTTCTGCAGGGCGACGTCTGGGTCTTCCAGGTCTGGCCGGATCGGGCGACTGTCCGCCTTGCGCAATCGAAGGTCAAGAAAATCACTCCGCGCACGAAACAGCTTCAGTCCGAAACCGCCTACCGGATCGATCTCGCTCCCTCGGGCGAGATCTTCTCCCGCGACGAGCCCGCGCTGAAAGGGACGACGTACACGTTCCACCGGTGGCGGGGCGGCGACCTGATGAGCCTGCGACAGACGGACGTGAAGAAGATCACCCGCCTCACGCCCACCGAGATCTTCCAGACCCACCTGCAGTATTTCGGTCCCAAGCCGATCGGCAATCTGCCGATGGAAGGCGGCACGGCGGTGATGCCCGCGCAGCCCGCGCCGGTCGAGGACGCGAGCGGGAACCCGGCCCCCGACAACTGGATCTACTACGGCGCTCCCGGGGTGGCGGAC
>Ga0068864_100004351_pt1 | contig 11622 bp, 14 predicted proteins | sample KBSSwiS72_FD_66586 | JGI IMG/M metagenome (GOLD analysis project Ga0068864, IMG submission 66586) | Switchgrass rhizosphere microbial communities from Kellogg Biological Station, Michigan, USA - KBS Switchgrass S7-2 | ecosystem: Host-associated > Plants > Roots > Rhizosphere > Soil ...
CAAATAAGCTGAGTTTGGTTGCAATGGTACAAAGGTCCTGAGGTCTGCTCTGGGGTCAAACGAAACCCCGGGTGTGGTTTAAGGTCCGCTGCTCTCCGCCGAACAGCTAGGTTCACTTGTACATTCATGCGGAAGCAACGCCCTCCTACCTTTATCGGGCAGGATAAGGTGGAAAAAACAAGAACCTACCTGTCGTTCTCAGTGTCGAGGATGACGCTGCAATACAAGCTATCGTCGACGAGGCGTTAATTGACGCCGGTTTTGAGACCGCAATTGCCCCATCAGCCGAAGAAGCCGTGACTTTGCTGAAAAGCAAGGTCGCGAATTATCGGGCGCTCGTGACGGACATCAACCGCAAGGGCATGATGAACGGTTGGGAAGCCGCGAAAGCTGCGCGAGAGATCGATCCGGCTTTTCCGATAGTCTACATGACGGGTGCAGCCGCCGGTGACTGGGCATCGCGCGGTGTGTCCAACAGCATCCTGCTTGAAAAGCCATTTGCGCCCGCCCAGCGACGCGAATCGAAAGGTGAAACGAGCGCATAGAAACCCTCTACCTCTTTCATCAAGCGCGTGGTCGGTCCTGCAACGCCTTCTCGATGATGAATTCCGCGTCTAACACGGCGTCAGCCCTTGTAAGTGCTACGCCCGTGCGCATTCGCATTGGATCCAGAAAGACGATCCATTTCCAGCAACACGGATTGGTCGTCTCGAACATTTCAAACCGAATGCCTTTGTGTTCCTTAGCCGTTCCTCAAACGCCGGCACGGAATTCTTACCCACTTACTTAGGCGGCAGGTATTTGCTACCCCGCCGTTTAACATCAACGTTAGCTTTTGCATTCCAATCGGATCGCACGGAAAAAGTTGCTACTTTTTCCCAGACAAATTATTTCGTCTATCGAGGGAACACAACGCCGGCAATTGCACTCGTCCGGTCCCAAGCCAAGCCGTCAGCAACATACTCCGCTGGCGGCTTCGCCTTCAAAGGAGCGCGCCACCGATGGTTGGCAAGTCTTGGTCTTATGCAAGTGATCGTCGCGTTATCGAACTCGCCAAAGCGTCGAAGTCCCTAAAGGAAGTCGCTCGGACGAAGCGCACGCCTGCGCATTCGCAAAGTTGCGATGCGGCTTGGCGTTTCATTCAAAACCGAGAAGAAGAAATAAACTGCCACAGCACAGCCGCAACCTTATCCGGGCAGGCCACGTTGCAAAGAGGCCGCCAACCTAGGCGGCCTCCAACATGCTTTTTGCTGAGCTAGTTTGTTAGACCTTCGGTGACGAAAGATCTGGCCTTGACCGCCTTGCTGCGATCCGCACTGAGCGCCTTCCAAGCGTCCCAGGCGGCTTTGCAATATCTGATGTGGGCGCTCGAACATGTTGAAAGAGCAGGCAATCGCAAAGCGGCGGACCATGCACGCCTTGCAATAAAGGCGTTAGGCAAAATCCAGCCCCATAAAAACGATGAGTCCATGAGCTAGCGACCTCAGATCACCGTCTTTCGATTCATGATCGCCTGTTCAACCTGATCCGCGAGTACCGTGAGGTGACTGGCGAGCCGGTCAAACAGTTCGCGCTTGTCTTTTTCAGTTGCGAGGTCGCGGATCCGAGCGCATTCGGCTGCGTCTTTTCGGAGCTTTTCTACTTGCGCCAGATAGTCCTTCATCGCCGAGTCCCGCTTCGTATCCCAAGTCTCGATCCGGGAACAAGCGGGAGTCAATAGCCCCGCGCCCGTCGGACCGATCCGACCAACGATCCTGTGGCAACAAACGACCTCCAAGGGCTTAGGAAACTCACCGGTGAGTCAGGCTGCTGTAGGCTGTCATGTGCCGATCGGATCGGCGCCAGCGCATGGTCGACTCTGCGCTCCGGCTTACGCTGCTTGCGGCGTCCTGTTTGTCCGGCGCATTGGCACAAACTACATGCGAACAAAGCGGGGCAGGAATTTTCATGAACAAATTTGGGCCGCCGATCGGCGGCCACGCCTCATCTTTTAATTGGTGGGGGCTGCTTCTGGTGTCTTCTGTCGGCTACCGCGCAGACGGTAAAGTTGAATGCGACTAAAATGGACAGGGGTCAGGGCTCAGCCATCCAAATGGATAAGCAGCGCAAGCGTGTTAGACACACGGAGACCTTTGAAGAGAGGCTCTCGAAAGAGGCGGTCAAGTTCAAAGAAGCTGCCGACAAGCTGCCTCCCGGGAGTCTTGCTCGAGAACTGGTTCTGCGGCGAGTTACGCAAGCCGAGACTGCCTCCAACATCAACAAGTGGCTGAGCTCCAAAATTTCAGCGAAAGCTTGCTGACGCGCAACCGCGAGGGGCAAATAGGAACGGTTGCGCACGCAGTGCATTCTTCGTCAAATTCCGGGATTCCTGGAAGTAAGCGGCACGAGGTCCTGGAATGAAAGTCGTCAGCTGGGATGCAGGGCGGCTTTTTTCGTCTCAAGTTCGGATAGCAGGCGTTCGACCGCTTCCTGCGTCTGCTCGTCGTTGATCCGATCTTTGATCCACTTATAGCGGACGATGCGCTCGCCGCTTCGATCAGGCGGGAGCGTGCAGCACTCTCAGTCACCGACGATTGCCGGGGGGTCCGGTCGATGATGCGGGGACAATAGTCGGAATTGTTTAAGGTTTCAAAGAGCCGGAGCAGGCGCAGTTTTTGGCGGACAAAGTTGGAACTAAAGTTCCCGAAGGGAGTCTAGTCGTGGCTCTCAGCTGTTCCAGCCCCCAAAGCCCCAGCTGAGAGCCGGGGCGGCCCCGGCGACGGCGGAGAAAGCCGGGGCCGTTCCAACTGAAAGGCACTCCAGCGTGAACCAGTGGGCACGAAAAAGCCGCCGCTGGGTCGGAATCAGCGGCGACCCTTGCGCATTACTCTCGCGGAAGACCTAGGGGGCGATCCGCGTTTGGTCACAATCCTTATTCGCGAGAAGTTAAGGAACGCTTCCCGCTGATGCGCCATCCGTCGTCTGGGTACTTCGGCTGCGACGTTTGGTGCGCAGCGAGAGCCCTAGCTTTGAGGCTTCGGTTTGCACCGCCGCAAGGGTCCGGCCGAGCTCTGTGGCTATCCGCTCCGCCGGCTCGTTCCCGGCCATGGCTTTCAGCTTGACGATTTCGTCGGCCATCCAAACACGTCGTGGGTCGGGCATACGCAACACTCCCCTGTAAAAAACACCTTAAATCGCGAATTTAGCAAAGGTTCCGGTGCGTCGCGGCACGAAAGCTCGCCGGATTGAAGGCCGGGCTGTTGGTGGGGCACGGCTAAGCTAACAATGCGGTCTCGTACCGGGCAACCGCCTCAAAACTTGCACGAAAGCAAAGCAGGAACGAATCAGCCCCTCTCCGCTTGAGTCGCGATTGCGTTGCGTGGAGTTTTTCATGGTCAGGAATTGGACGCCCTCGATTGCGCCGGGTGGGCACGATCAAACCGTCTATTTGGTTGCGGACGATTTTGGTCGGATAGGCCGCGCCTGGATCGAGGCAGATTATGAAGGGACAGACCTTGAGACCATCATCCAAGATTTGATGTCCGGGCAATATAAAAATCCCGTCCGGGTCATTGCCTTCAATACCACGGAGCGCTGGTCAGACGACGTCTCAGAGGACGTCGCCTCAGAAATCAGGCACCGCTGCGATCTCCAGATGTTCGATGTGCCATCCGTTATTCAGGATTTTGTTGAAAGACACGAAGGTAGCCGCCGGCAATTGACGCTCAGACTCGGCTAAATCGATTTGCATTTTCCAGGTCGATCGCCCGTATCGTTCGCGCGTTTCGCCTAATTGGGTGAAGGTGAAGAATCTCCAGCATCCCGCGATGAAGCGGATAAAGGACGCCTTTCGATGAGGCCGTTTGTGCGAGGCAAGTACCTGGATGAGCGGCAACGCCAATCTCCTGAGAAGGCGGCGGACAGCCACATCAGGTGCCCCCAATGCGGAGGGTGGATCGACGTTAGCGATCTCGGCTCCGTGGTTGATCACGCCGGGCCGCTACCGCATCCGGCGATTGATCAGCCGCAGTGAGATATTGAAAGGATGAAGCGCGAGCCACCCTGATCTATTCAATCCTGATCGAGGATAAAGCCGTTATCGCACTGGAAGCAGGCGCATCAGAGGCTCGCGGGCTTTGCAAGGAAGAGTGGTTTCTGGAAGATTTGTCACGGTTGAGGTCGAATGGCGAACCGGTCTTTAGGCCCGGGTTGCGAGTACGCGCTCGGCCGGCCACCGAAGAGGAGTGGGTCAAGTACGACAAAGCATGCAGCGCGGCTGACGATGCGCACGACATCGTATTCGTTTGTCTGGCGGATCTGGATCATAGTTCTGACGGCATGAAAAAGCTCACCGAAAGGTAGGGGAATCCTTCGTCGTCACCTGGGGACCTTGCCGCAAGGCGATCAGCCACCGCAGCAAGAAGCTGGGGCACGGCAAAGTCTGGGCACTCCTTTCAGCGCCCTCTAAAGCATCTTTGCTTGCCTCCACCGCTGGGTCGATCGCTTTATTGCCCGCCTAACGGTAAACGACGTCATCCTCGACACAAGGACCAGAGCATGAAGCGCAATCGTGCCGGACTTCATGTGAGGCACCGCAGCTTTCGTCAGATAGAACATCGCGTGTATGTTCACCTTGAAAGTCAGTTCCCATTCCGCCACCAGGAAGCACGGGCCTGCTCCCAAAACAGCAGGTAAACGCGCGCTCGACGTTCGAAGCGGCTAGTTCCCTTCTGAAGCGGCAATAGCCTTATTCGAAAGGATCAGCCAGCGTCGCTCGCCGCCCCGAACCATTTGTTCGACGGTGCCGCGAGAAATAACGTCTGGATGCTCGCCCACATTACTAGGGCCTTGCAAGCGGTCCGATGAGGATTTTAGAGGAATCGCCGGCCCACGTTCGGCATGGAATAATCAACTCCGGCGCTTTTTCGAGCTGCATTAGGTCAGGTTTTCCTGCAACCCAGCCCTGTGCAACAACCAACCTAGCCTCGGTAGTGTGAATAGAGCACCCGTAAGATCGCAATCTTAAGCCGGTCCAGAATGCGCACGCGGCGCAACCAGCGACGGTTAAGATGGCGCGGGTCGCAATGCCGCGATACAGGTACTCGCGGTTCCTGTTTTTCTTTCTTGCCGCCTCGACGGTCGGCTGGTTCTGACCGCCGATGTGCCCCGAACCCAAAAGGCGCCCCGGAGACCACCGGCAGATGGTAGAAATCCAAATTTGTCAGGGTCCACAATTTTTGAGCGGGCCCATGGGCCGCCGCGCTACCCCATCCGCTTTGCCGATCCGGCTGGTTTGCCGGCCGGTGAGGCGCGAGTGAAACTTAGCCGACCTTCCGGTATTGCCTCGTTACACCCGCGCGGGGCGCCGTCCAACGGAGATTCGTAATGAGCGAGCTTGTGTTACGTTTTGAACATACGGTGGGAAGGGCGGCGCTCAAGCTATGGTCGGATCTTCCGCACGATCTTCAGGACCGGCTGTTCGAGGATGCGGTCGGCGGAGACGAGCAATTGCGACATCAGCTTGCGGTCTATCTACACGATCACCATCCGCGTACCGCTCATCCGACCAAACCGACGGCGGTCGCCTAACAAGTTACGGCTGCGGCTTTCCATCGCCGATAGCAACTACGATCTGGTGCTGCCGGAGCGAGGGTGTCAACGGGCCGCGCTCCGAGTTCCAGATGACGTTGCCCTCGATTTTTGGCATGGCTATACTAGCATTGGCAAAGCTGGTGATGATCTGAAGGCTGTTCCCTTCTTGCGTATGCCAGATGACGTTAAGGCCTCCCGTGGCCGTGCGCGATCGTCCGAACATCTCGGCGTGGGCACGCGCAAACCCTTCCCTGATAAGTGGCACCACTTGCCGATGGCGTATTACAAGCAACTCATGCGTGAGCGCGCGGAATTCGCGGCTGCGCGGCGCATGCTCGATGCGATCCCAATCGAGTTTCGATGAGAGAAATGTCCTCTCATCGGTGGGATCGGGGATCTTGTCGCGCATCTCGGGCGTCGCAAAGGCCTGAAATTCTGCGAACTCTTTGCGACGGCCGTCGCGGGTAAGTTGGGCGGCCTCGCCCTGCCAATCGCAGAAAAACAGAAACGGCGCCTCGGCGGCCGCTTCTTCGCCCATAAACAGCATCGGTATATGAGGGTTCATCAAAACAAGCGCCATCGCTTGACGTAGTTTTTCGGTGCTCACAAGAGTCGAGAGCCGCTCACCAAGAGCGCGATTCCCGACCTGATCGTGGTTTTGGGCGAAAAAGATGGTGGCGTCGGGCGGCAGATGCGCGCTTTTGGCGCCGCGAGATCTGTTATGCAAAGGAAAGACTTCGCCCTGGTACGCAAAGTTTTCGGTGAGACTACGGGCCAGATGATCAAGCGGCTTGTCGGCAAAGGCACGGTAATAGCCTTCTTTCTCTCCCGTCAGCAGCACATGTAGGGCGTTGTGGAAGTCGTCTCCCCATTGCGCATTGTAAAGTCGCGCGCGACCAGCCTTGCGTTCCAACAGATGGGGCTGATTGGCTTCGTTCTCAAGCATCAGATGCACATGCCGGCCGACCAGGCGTGTGCGTATCGTATCGGCGAGCTCGACCAGGAAGTGCTTTTCGGAATTGTCTTTCAGTGCATGGACGGCATCTAACCGTAGCCCGTCAAAGCCGTAATCCCTGATCCACATCAGGGCGTTGTCGATTAAGAATTGGCGCACTAATTCACCGTGCTTGCCTTCAAGATTGACCGCCGGACCCCATCCAGTCGAATGTCGATCGGTAAAGAAGGATTCGGCGTAGCTGTGCAGGTAATTCAGTTGGGGTCCGAAATGATTATAGACGGCGTCCAGATAAACCATGATGTTGTGCTGATGCGCGGCGCGCAGGAGCCTCTTAAGATCTTCGGGTCGTCCGTATCGCGCATTCGGCGCGTTCAATAGCACGCCATCATAACCCCAATTGCACCGCCCCGGCACGTCGTTGAGCGGCATCAGTTCAATGGCCGTGACACCAAGCTCTTTCAGGTAGGAGAGCTTGTTCTCGACGCCGGCGTAGGTGCCTTCGGGTGAAAAGGTGCCGACATGCAATTCATAAATGACGGACTCAGCCCAATCGCGTCCGACAAATGGGACGGGGTCGCGCAGAGCGGCCGTGTCGATAACCTCGCTGGGCTCCCCGACATCATCCGGCTGAAAGCGCGACGCCGGATCCGGGACATTCAGGTCGCCGTTGATGCGAAATTGGTAGCGCGTGCCGACGTGCGCGGTCGCACTGAGCGTTTGATACCAGCCGTCCACGTCCCTCGACATGCGCCGTGGTGGCTGGCCGCGTTCGAGCAATTCGACGGACTGGGCCGAGGGAGCCCAGAGGTTGAAGACGACGCCGTGCGGAGTGATGAACGGGCTGTACCGGCGAGGCTGTCCCGCAATGCCGAGGACCTCGATCAACGCATCCTCTTTTTCTTTTTGTGGACGGTTTTCTTCTTGCTGGCGGCCCGGATATTATCGACCAAGTTCGGATAACGCCGCCCGGCCTTTTTCGCCCAACGTTTGGCAGCGGCTTTGCGCGCGGGCGAAAGCCTTTGCGATCCCTTGCCCGCTTTTTTTCGCGGATTGGCTGTTTTCCAGGTTGGCGTTCGGGCCATCTAAAGCATTCTCCGGCTTGGCTGCTACCGTGAGAGCTACAAACGGGTTCGTAAATGGTTCATAAGAAATGCTTCGTCGGCTACTCAAAACAGGCGCAGGCGTGCGCGTAGCTAATGGGCAGGCGCCTGCATGGTTCCTTCGGCAGCGAATGCGGCAACTTGTCTCCTGTCGACTTTTAACTCCGGCGCAGCCAAGCTGAGGCATGGCAAAGCGACACAGATCTCTCGCTCTTTTCGTCTTTATGGTTGTTGGCATTGGCTGGGCGATCGGCGCCACCAACCTGCCGGGCGCATGGTATGCCGGGCTACAGAAGCCGACCTTCAATCCGCCCAATTGGGTTTTCGCGCCGACCTGGACGGTCCTCTATGTGATGATTGCAGTCGCGGGCTGGCGGACCTATCTTCAGGAGGAAACGACGGCTCTGCCAATGCAGCTCTGGTTGGCCCAGATGATCTTGAACTTTCTCTGGTCGCCAATTTTTTTCACGCTGCATAACGTGGCGTTCGCCCTCGCAATTATCTTGACCCTCTTAGCCGTCATCGTAGGCTTCATCTGGGTGCAATGGCGTGAGAACCGTCTTGCGGCCGTACTGTTTATTCCATACGCGGCCTGGGTCGCCTTTGCATCACTCCTCAATTATTCCCTCTACCGCCTGAACTGACGCGTCGTATGGCCAGGAACGCGCAAGACGTAGCAAACATAACGGGTTTAAGACCTCGCGATAGCCCTGCCTTCGATGAAGGCCGCGCTCGAAGCCTGGGGTGCGAGCAGCAAATCTTTCCCATCAGGGCTTGGCCAAGTAAGTCGCGGACGCAAAGACGGTGGCGGCAACGCTTGCCAATCCAGGCGTCGTTGCTCAAACGTCCCGTCAGCACAAATCGGGCCGGTTGATGAAGAATCAGCCGACCGATCTCGATCTGGAGAAGCGACCAGCAAGGTCAAAAGCGCCCAAGGCTCAAGGACCTCGCGCGCGATACAGCAGGGGAGAAGGACGACGGTAAGAAGGCGAAGGCCGTGGCGCTGACCTATGAGAAGACGCAGCGCAAGCGAGAGGCGGCGCGCTGAAAATAGGAAGTGGCGGATGCAAAGGACCGTAAGCCGCGAGAACGTGCGCTGGAGAGAGCGCAAGCCGCCTTTGAGAAGGTGGAAGTAGCCCGGTGGGATGACCTACACAACCGGCTGCGGGACACCGTTCGCCACGCTGGCGGCTGAAAACCCGTTACCCAGGCGACAGGTCGCCGATCGGCGAGCCCACCGCCTTGGTCATTGAATGACGGAACGTCGACTGATCAACTTGCTGCGCGTTTTCGAGAGCATCACTTTGAAAAGCGCTTTGAACGAGACACTCGCGCTCACCCTTTATCAGCTCTTGATACAGTCCAACGTGATCATGGGCCATGCGTTGAGCCGAAAAACGCCGCTCGAACTCGTGCCGGATTCTTCGTCGGTCCAAAGTCAGAAGATGCGGTAGTTTCTTGATCGCCTCCTCCCTCGACTGGACCACGATACCCGTCTTGCCGTCCTCGATGATTTCACACACTGAGCCTCGATTGAAAGCGAGAACCGGCGTGCCGCATGCCATTGCCTCTATCATCACCAAGCCAAAGGGCTCCGGCCAATCAATCGGAAATAGCAAACCGGAGGCTTGACCTAGAAATTCCGCTTTCTGATGTTCGTTGATTTCTCCAATGAATTCGATGCCCGGTTGATCTAGCAATGGAGCGATTCGTTCGCGAAAGTATTGTTCGTCCACCCGATCGATTTTGGCGGCTATTTTAAGTGGAATACCGCTGGACCGTGCGATCTGAATGGCGGTTTCTGGACCCTTCTCCGGAGCTATTCGACCAAGAAAAGCAAGATAGCCGCCTTGCGGCCGCAGGGTTAGCTTAAGATCTGATCCAGGCAGCCCGTGGTAAATCGTTTTGGCGAAGTTTGCGATTGAAATCGGTATTCGTTGGCTGTCGGAAATGGAGATCAAACGCATCTCATCAAAACCAATGTAAATCGGTTTATTATCAGGGAGATCCTGCCGGCCGTGAAGGGTAGTGAGGACCCGTGAGGACATGTCCCGGAAAAGTGGAAAGTGCAAGTAGTCTATATGGAAATGAAGAATATCGAATTGTTGCGACTGGCGCCGCACCCGGTCGAGCATGAGCATGTAGTAAGGTATGACATCACAAACTTTGGGGTCCAGCCGCAAAGCTCTCGGAACGCAGCTCACCAATTTCGCCGAGGTTACAGAATCGCCGCTGGCGAATAACGTAACATCGTGACCTAGTTTGACCAATTCTTCGGTAAGGTAGGAGACGATCCGCTCAGTCCCTCCGTAAAGTTTTGGGGGCACGCTCTCCATAAGCGGCGCAATCTGAGCGATCCTCATCTTCGTTTCACCTTACTAAAACGCCTTATGTCCGGCAACACGCAACGTTCAATGTTGCTTGATGTTCCTATTATCGAGCGCTTCTGACATCCATTTTCATGAGCAACCCTTCGTTGCCGCGTAAAGCGATACTGGCCAACACCTCTTCCCCTTCACGGTCTAAAAACGAAGATAGAAGGACGCGCCCGGACAATATTTTGTCAGGAAATGAGACCGCGATAGGCTCAGGTCCCATGTTCAGGGCTATCAACAATCGCTCGTCCCGCAGCTCACGACAGAAAAGCAGAAGATCGCCGCTGGCCTTCAAAGGTTTGTACGATCCCTCTGTGAGAGCCACGTGTTTGCGCCGGAATTCGATCAGCCGACGATACAGCCAATAGAGCGATCCTTTATCCTTGCGGAAAACGTCCACATTTTCCTCACGAAAGTTGTTGGACACTGGCAGCCAGGGGTCAGCGTCCGAGAACCCGGCCGAATTCGTGGCATCCCATTGCATTGGCGTGCGGCATCCGTCGCGACCAACACCGATGCCTGGAACGTTTTGTTCGAACGGGTCCCGAACCTGTTCCGGCAAAATAGCTGCCTGCTGCAAGCCGATCTCGTCACCGTAGTAGAGAGTCGGCGTTCCGCGCAATGTCATCAGAAGCATTGCAGCGACACGTGCCTGATCTGCTCCGATTCGACTTGCGAGGCGTGGTCGGTCATGGTTGCCCAGGACCCAATTCGGCCACCCTCCCGGCGGGAGAGCGGCCTCATACTCGTCGATCAGACTTGCGAGTGAGCGGGCCTCCCATTTGGCCGTGAGGAGTGCAAAGTTATAGGGAAAGTGGACGCCGTTTAGATCGCGGCCGTAGTACGCGACGAGCCGCTCGATCGGGAGATAGATTTCACCAAGCAGAACCCGATCGGGAAATTCGTCTAAAACTCGTCGCATGCCGCTAATCGCATCATGAACCTCGGGTAAATCCGCCGTATAAAGTGGGATCAGCGCATCGCGGGGGAGCCCGCCCGGACGGAAATCGTGATTGAGGGGATTGTCACGAAACTGATCGTCTTTAATAAGATACCAGACGGCATCCACGCGGAAGCCATCGACGCCGCGTCGGAGCCAAAAACGCATGACGTCGTGGATGGCGTCGCGAACGGCAGGATTGCGCCAGTTTAAGTCAGGCTGTGCAGACAGAAACGTATGGCAATAATACTGGTTAGTGTTCGGATCGAATTCCCACGCGCTTCCTCCGAATTCTGAAAGCCAGTTAGTTGGAGGCCCCCCGTCCGGAGCCGGATCACGCCAGATATACCAATCGCGTTTCGGGCTATTGCGAGATCCTTGGCTTTCAACAAACCAGGGATGTTGATCCGATGTGTGATTGGGAACTAGGTCTAGAATGAGCTTGAGCTGATGGCGATGGGCTTCATCTATGAGGCTATCGAGGTCGGCCAAATCCCCGAACAGTGGATCAACATCGGTGTAATTAGCTATGTCGTAGCCGAAGTCGGCCATGGGCGACATAAAAATTGGAGACAACCAGATGGCATCGACGCCCAGTTCTGTCAGATAGGGCAATCGATGTATGATCCCCCGAAGGTCTCCTACGCCGTCGTGATTGCTGTCTTGAAATGAGCGGGG
>Ga0068864_100004352_pt1 | contig 11621 bp, 20 predicted proteins | sample KBSSwiS72_FD_66586 | JGI IMG/M metagenome (GOLD analysis project Ga0068864, IMG submission 66586) | Switchgrass rhizosphere microbial communities from Kellogg Biological Station, Michigan, USA - KBS Switchgrass S7-2 | ecosystem: Host-associated > Plants > Roots > Rhizosphere > Soil ...
GACTGGTCGCAGGACCCGGCGAGCGCGAGATGTTCGAGCGTCTGGCCAAACTTCTGAAGACGGACAGGATGAGACCATGGAGGCTTGATCAAGCGGCCCGGTCGTTTTTTTTGACTGAGTTCGTGTCCGCGTTCTTCCTGGCGATGCGCTACTTCTTCAAGCCGAAGGCGATGCTGAACTAAGTCACTGTCGACAGTTAAAGTAGGGAGGGCAGGAATGACGAAGGGGAAGTTCGGCTTTCATCGAGGTGGAGGCAAACACGAACCTAGCCCTGCCGCTGGCTACGTGCAGATCTACGTGAAGTCGAGCGCACTCAGTCGGACTCCGGATCTTGCAATCTCAGCGCATCCGATGACCGAAGCTGAAATCGATGATTTTGTGAACGATGCAATCACCGAGTTGGAAGAAATCCGTTTAAATGCCAAGAAGGCGCTAGCCGCGGCGGCTTCACACTAGGCTTCCCAAAGGACTGGGTTAAGCCGGCAGAGGCGGGTTTTGTGGCTATCGCACGCGAAGCAGAATGTCCGCTTTGGGTCATTAGCGGACATTGATAAGGGTATCAGGGATGTCCGCTTTGTCCCCGGAAGCGGACATGCGGCGAGCCTGCTCAAAGAGTCCGCTATGTGCCATTAGCGGATTTCTTCAGTTTCCTAGCAACCGAATGATGCTGCCCACGATGTCTTCGCCTGCAGCCTCGTCCCATCGCGACTGGTCGCCGCGAAGAACCCGAGTTTCGCGATCCTTGTTGGCGATCCTGGGTTGCGCGAAGCCAACACGATCGCCAAACAGGGCTGCCGCCATTTGTGCGTCATGACCATATAGATCAACGAAGGTGGACGTCGATCCATCCTCATTCGCCCACAAGGTGAAATAGGTAATGTGCACTGGGATCTTGTGCTTCAGTACCACATGCTGGTCGTAGCCGTTCTGGACCGCCGATGTCACGCGCGCCGCACTCCAGCCCTGGTCATAGTCCAGTAAGATCGCAGCAAGCTGTTCCGGGTTCTGCACGCGCACGCAACCGTGGCTCTCGGCCCGGATGGGTTGGGAGAATAGGTCTTTCTGCGTTGTATCGTGTATGTAGACGTCGTGCTGATTGGGAAAGACGAATTTGATCCTTCCCAACACGTTGTCTGGCCCCGGCGGCTGGTAGATCTCGAGATTGCGGATGTCGACTCGGTTCCAGTCAATCGTTGCGGGATCGACCTCCCGACCACCATATCTGACCCGAAGACCGTGCTGCTGGAAAACCGCAGTGTTCCAGCCGCCGAAGAACCAGGTTGTCTCTTCGTCGAGATAGGGCCTGATCTCCTCCACCTTTATTGAGGTGGGTACACTCCAAAACGGATTAAACACGACCTCATGCATCTCGTCGGAGAAGATGGGGGTTTGCTTGTCGGGCTTGCCCACCACGACGCGAGTCGCGTGGATGACCTCGCCGCCTTTGACCACGCGCGCCATGAACTCTGGCACGTTCACGGTTACGTAGAAGGAGCCTGGATCAATGGGCAGCCATCGCCAGCGCTCCATATTGAGCAGAATCAGGCGTTCTCTGGTAAGGGCCTCTTGCGCGTGCCCATTAAGTAACCGCCGTGTGCCGGCGCCAACCACTCCGTCAGGAGCAACACCATTCTCCTGCTGAAATCTTCTCACAGCGATATCAAGAGAATCGTCGTAAAGATTCTCATTCCCGCTGATCAAGCGCATCTCAAGCCGTTTCCTGAGAAGAGCGACATGCTGATGTTGCATGCCATTCTTTAGCACTGGGCCCTCAGGTATGATGGTTGTTGGCGTGGAGGCGCTGATCTCACGCCTTATCTCAAGCAGCTTCTGGCGCAAGAGTTCAAATTGTGGATGGTTAGGCTGGAAGCTCCGCAAAAAGAGTGCAGGATCTGCCTGCACGGCCATCGAATCCAAAACGTGTAACGGATCAGGCAAGGTGAGTGTGGGACTGAGATTTTTTGTAAGTCGTGATGGCAAGAGTCTGCCACCACGTGCGTCGGAAGCATAACGGAGGATGGCGATGCTGATCTTAATTTCAGCGTCGGCCAGCCAATTGACTGCGTCATGGGGACTGACACCATCTGCCTTTGGCAACTCATATTCGCTTGCCCTAAGGCCATAGTCGTCGGCTCTAGCAATCTCCGCTATGGCCGACTGTGCACGATCGGTAAGGCCGTGCTGGTCAACCCAAAGAAGCGCGTTAGCTAGATCTGAGTAGTATTCGACAAGAGCTCTTTGCTCGCCTTTCCCCAGCTCACTTGGCAAATCGAATTTAGAAAAATGATCCCGAAGGGCGGTGCGCACTTCTTCCATTCGGGCGATCTGTGGTGGGGGCGTGTCCGGCCGCACGTTGGCGACTGATGCAGTTCCCTCCCAGTTGCCAAGTGCTACTGGTCCTCCTCGCGAACTCTCGGTGTCGATAGTCAAAAGGAAAGCCAAACCTCCAACAGTCGACAGTGCCACCACCAAGAGCGTACAGCCAAAAATGATCTTTCGACGGCGGTTAGCAAACACTGTCTCTGGGGCCGGCTTACTCATTCCGGCAGCCTTGCCCAACAAGAGCTCCACATACCTTCGCGCGGTGGACAAAAAAGTGCCCGAGACTTTCGCGCGCTTGCGCCACATTTTTTCGAGGGCCTGAAACAAACTTGTTGCTCTGGGCGCAATGGCCAGAGCAATTTTCCAAATGCCTCTTGTTCGCGCGTAAATTTTGTGAAATTCCCGCCAGATCACTTCGTGGGCTGTGACCGCATACTCTCGGCAGGATCGTTTGAGCGCTTGAAATTCGAGCCGCGATGTTTGCTTGACTGGTATCGCAAAAAAAACAGTGTTCGGCGCCACAGCCGATAAGGGTTCAACCGGCAATTTCGCCAGAAATCGTTTACCCGCATCAGTTATGCCGATTTGCTCGTCGGTGGATCGTATTAGGCCGAGGCCTTTGAGCTTCAGCAGTGCCTCAAGAATAAGATGCCGTGTCGGAGACTCAGAGGACGTGTAGTCTCCCGACACATAGGCGATGAACGACGCCTCGGTGCAGGGTGCAAGCTTCTCGATGACCCGCAAGACCAAGCAGGCGAGTTCATGTTTCGAATGAGAGCTGTTGAGCGCCTGATCCCCCGAGCGCATAACCCCCACATCCAATGGTACGGCATCTCGATATTCGTACTTTCTGGCAACGCGATGGCCGCTGCTCCAGTTCCCAGAGACGACTAACGCCGGGACCGGGAGCCTGGGCCAAACGCAGGTCTAGCCTCTATATATATCGAGGTCTCGGCTGTGACATCTACGCAACACGCCTGCGCTTTCTTTTTGGTGGTGGAACGCAACTCACCGACGTGACTTCATCTGCAAGAGAGGGCGTATCGGAGGGGGGAGCGATGGATTGGACGGTGATCGAACGCATGTGGACGCAGGCGAAAGGCAGGATCCAGAGCAAGTGGGACAAACTCACCAGGGAGGACTTGGAACTCATCGCGGGAAGGCGTGATCGGCTCGAAACGAAGATCCAGCACCTCTATGGGTTTTCGCCTGACCATGTCCGTAAAGAGGTTGATGATTGGCTCCGTTGGCAGGTTCTCTTCGGCCCACGTGGTCAGCGCCAGCTGGGCCGATCGGAGGTCGGCACTAGCAAGCATCAGATAATAGGTGACACTCTCGGGGAAATCTCGGGCCGCGCTCTAGGTTGAGATAGCGGTCACGGTTTTAGGGGTGGGACCATGGGTCAACTTAAGCTCATTGCTCCGGCTAATGTTCTACCGCTAAAAGTCGGTCGAGCTTTCCGGGGAAACCAGAGAGAAACAAAAGAAAACGATCACGCACCGGATGCCATACAGCCGCCACTACCGCTTACGCCCGAGCGCCTTGAACTCATTAAAGCGTACGGTAAGCCAGAGACACCCAATGCTGAACAGCCGCTACCAACGCCCTTATCACGCCAGGCGAAAGGCGTCCCGACGGCTTCCAATCAGTTGTTGGATGATAGGCCACTTGCTACGCGTAGATTCGCGCTTCGCTCAGGCATTGCTCTGCTGATAGCAGGTCTAATTTTCGTAGCAGCGCTACAAATCTTAACCCTTGCAGCAATCTTTGGCACACGATGGTCAACGCCCATAGGGATGACCGAAAAACTTGATCCCCAGGCGCAGTCAACACTCCCGGCTCCGGTCTTATCATCGCCTACTACGTTAAAGGCCTTAGCCGGTGAGAATGTACCTTTCCCGCTGGCGCTGGATGGAACGGATACAGTGCCGGCGCGCAGCATCATCTCCATAAAAGGGCTGCCACAAGGAAGCACATTCTCGTCTGGACGCCCATATGGCGAAACAGAATGGAATTTCAGACCCGACGAGATCGGCGACGTGCATCTCGCGGTGCCCAATGCTGTCGATAGAGATACCAAACTCATGATACAGCTCGTTGAGCCAACTGGCGGAGTCCTCGCTACCGCCACGACCCTGCTCAATGTGACGGCAAACATCCCCGTTTATGCAGTCAAAACTCAGTTGATACAGGGGGAGCATTGGGATCACTCAAGCCCGGAGCTTATGCAAGAGAGGCAAGGGAAGGCCGGCAACTTAGACGCCGCAATAGCGTCGGCGGCGCAAGATACGGTATCACTGCCAACCAAGCATCCGGCAATGACCGCAAGTGACGAAGTTGATACTAGCTGGATCAAATCTTCCGCATCAGCGGATCTTCGCAAGGAACCCAAAGCGACAGCATCGGTCGTGGGTGTGATTGCGAAGGGTACCAAGCTCCGCGTTATCAGTAGGAGACCCGGATGGGTGGAAGTAACTAATCCCCAGACGTCGCAAAAGGGTTGGATCTATGCTGGCGTCGTTAATAGAAAGCGCTAACCTGCAGAAGAGGCCATAGTTGTCTCTGCTCCTTTGCTCTGCAGCGCAGAGACCGCCTATCCTTCTGCTCAGCTCAATTCAGGCCAGCGACTTAGCAGCGGTAGCCGTACAGCCATGGTGAGCGGGAGGCCGCAGACTCACGGATGGTCTAGGCACGGTCCGCAGCCACTGCTCCACCCACTTCAACATCTTAGTAAAGCTCAATAAGAAGATGCAATCTTCGCCTCACCCTAAGTGAGACCTGGGCTTCATCCTGCGCTTTCCTAAGACCCTGCGATGTGCAGTCCACCTCGCCTCTGGGCGGCAGAGTCGGCTAAACCCAGATTGACTTGCAAGGCTTGTTTTTTCAGAAGAGTGTGCACCGCTAGAGGTTGGGCTTTGGAGATGTCCGCTATGTTGGCTTTGGGTCAGTAGCGGACATTCCGGATGCGGACCCGCCATGTCCGCTTTACCCTCAACAGCGGACATGCTCAGAGCCGCTATCAATGTCCCCTATGTGCCAATAGTGGACGTATCCGAACGCGATCAGCAAAAATCTGTCTGGATGTCCGCTTTGGACGTAGCGTGGCCGTTTCCTTTTGCTTAACCAAGGCGGCTTTAAGCTCAACCACCATTGCCGATAAGTGAGACCCCATAACATCAATGCTTCGCTGCGCACTCAAGCGGCTCTTGGCTCCCATCACCATAACGGCGGCCCTGATGTACGTCTCGACGAACGGTACCAAGGCCGATACCGGCAATATCTTCGACGAGCTTCTCGGCTCGTGGCGAGGAGGCGGGCAGATGGAACTTAGCGAAGGAAAGACCGAGCGGCTCAAATGCAATGCCTATTACACCGGTGGAGGCTCGCGCCTCGGCGTGGCCATCCGCTGCCAAAGCGAGATCTCGAATATCGAATTTAGAAGCAAGCTCAGCCAAAGCGGCGGACGCATCAACGGCACCTGGGAAGAGCGCACCTACAATGCTGAAGGAACCGCCTCCGGACAGGCGACCAGCGGAAATATCAACCTCGCGATTAGCGGGGGCGTGACCGGGTCCATGCTGGTATCGTTCGGTGCCTCGCGCCAGAGCGTTTCAATCTCGACACAAGGAATTGCGCTCAAAGGCGTGTCGATCGATCTAACCAGAAACTAGGCCGTGTACTCGTACTCATAAATCGAGATTGGTAGGCAACGTTTGGTCAATGTCCGCTTTGCCCCCAGAAGCAGGCATTCGTCGGCGCATTGGGCATGTCTGCTTAGTGCCAGAAGCGGACAATTCGAGCGATTAGCCTTTCTTTTGGTATGCCGTTCTTGATTACGGTCATTGGCAGCCCTGAAGCGCCCAGTCAGCTCTAGGACTGAACGCGCCGAGGCAATAATGTCGGCTTGCTGCTAAGTAGACGCGACAACATGCGTTATTTCCAAATTTTGGGGGGTCAGGCGCACTTCGCTTAAGCATCATTCCACTGGTGGCGGCGAAGTTGCCCGTTATGATTTGCCCCGATATTTGCTCGGCCTGCCCCATAAAATCGCAGCCGAAGCTTAGTCCCTGAATTCATTGGCGCCCCGTAGGGGGTTCGAACCTTTGTTTCTGACGTGAGAGGCCCGGGGGTTCGTGAATGAAATCAATGATAGTTTCAACTTCTCGGGCGCCAAAAAGGTGTTCTTAGAAGGCCAAAGTTGAAACTCGATACTTGGTTCGCACTGACGTCCGAAGTGACCCCAAAAGCGAACATCGGACGACACTGTTGCGATGTCCGCTAAGTGCCAAGAACAGCCCTTAGCTTCTTCCCCGAGCGCGTCCTACTTGTCGGACCATACGGCGAGTTCGTATCCATCCAAGTCATGAAAATGAAAGCGTCGGCCGCCGGGAAAGGCAAAAACCGGTTTGACGATCCTTGCACCGACTTCTTCGAGGCGGCGCTGCGTCTCGCCCAAGTCCTCGGCATAGAGGATGACCAGCGGTCCGCCAGGGTTCATCAGGCTGCCTTTGGCGAGGCCGCCGGTCAACCTCCCATCGCTGAACTCGCAATAGGTCGGGCCATAGTCCGTAAAGGTCCAGCCGAAGGCCTTGCCATAGAACTCACGCGAGCGCGCGATGTCGCTGACGGCGAACTCAATATTGTCGATACGGCGATCGTTGCCTGGGTTGCCCATGTAGCTTCCTTCAAAAGTTGGTGATGAGGTTTAGCGATCGAGCGGATCCTTGAGCACCGTCGAACACGCCAACCAGATCCTATCGCACCCTGAAGAACACTTCGAGCCAGCGGATCTCTTATGGAACGCGCGTGGATCTCGTCTGAACAACCTTCTATATGTTGCGAAACTTCGGCTTTGGGTCATAAGCGGCTACACCGACAAGTCGGCGCCATGGTGCTTTGCGAGGTCACGACATGTCACTTTTCCGTCTCGTCTATGCGAGCACGTCACTCTTAAGCGATGAGCCTGATTGGCACGCGAGCAGATCGAGCAGATCCTATTCGTATCACGCCGTAACAACGAGGCCGCCGAGATCACCGGAGCGCTTCTCTTCAGCGATACCAATTTTTCCCAGGTGCTCGAAGGTCCTCGCGCCGACGTCGAGCGCCTCTACGAGACCCTTAACCAGACCCGCGTCACAAGGACTTGCTGCTTCTCTTGAGTGAACCGCTGGCTGCGCGGCAGTTCCCGGATTGGTCGATGGCCTATATGTCGATGGCCTATATGATGATCGCCGTCCTTGTTTAATTCCTGCCACGCATCTTCCAGCGCAGCCTCTATCAAGTTGCGGGTCTCAGGATTGAAATGTCTCGGAATTTCGTTGAGGGGCATGACCTCACCTCCCCCGTTAGGAGTGGCTCAGGATCATCGTCCCCAGTTTATGCTGACGATCTCGATTTGCGCACTGTACACTGTTGCGGGATGTGAAGCGAATCGCAGTCTCGCATTGCAACATCAGCACGAGGGTTCCGGATGCTTCGCCCATGGAGTTACTCGGCGATGCTTTCTGGCGCGAGTGTCCCACCGCCCGTGGAGTGGAACGTCATGATCCTCGTCGTGCCTTCGGGCCTAACAACCGTCACGAGTACCTGACTTGTATAACTGACGGAGGAACCAACTAAGCGTACAATTGTATTCTGAAGGATCGCCGCAGATCCCACTGACAGGAGATGAACATGAAAACGTATATCAGTTCTGCCCTCGCGGGCGCTTTCTTAATCGGCATGGCCACTGCAGCTCTTGCCGTGACCGGCGAGTACGACAACATGTGCACGATGGGTCTCGCAAGCGGCAAGGACATAAAGACGGACTGCTCCGTTAACTCGCAAATTCAAGGTAAGACCTACTGCTTCGGCAGCCAGTCTGCTCTGACCCAGTTCATGGCAGACCCTTCGGGCAATCTCGCCAAGGCACAGGCCTACTACTCTAAGAAACATCCTGGGTAGGCAGAAGAAGTAGGAGACCAACAAAAGGCCCTCCCCTCATCGGAGGGCCTTTTGTTGCCCGAGAACGTCAGGGAAAAGCTTTCAGAACGGGATCGATAACCCCTAGCTCTTTTTGGCTGTCACGACGTTAACGCGACCGGGTAGCTGGGTCACCTTTTTGCTGTTGCATTTCGGACACCTTACCTTCGCTGCCTCGTGCTCGCTGATGGTTTCGGTGCGCTCGAACGACTTACCGCATTCTCTGCAGCGATACTGGTAGGTCGGCACGTCTCTCCTCCACAGCGTGGGACATTCCCGATCAAATAGCGCCAATGAAGTCCCGCTTGCCCAATTCTACACCGCAATGGCGCAGAATGTTGTAAGCGGTGGTGCAATGGAAATAGAAGTTGGGCATCACGAAATGCACTAGATAAGGCTGGCCCTTAAAACTCATTGTGTGTTCACCGAGCGTGAGGTTGATTTCACGATCCTCAGAGCCCTCAATGTCATTGGGTTGTACGGATTGCACGAACATCACCGTCTTGTCGAGCCGCGCCTTGAGATCTGCAAAGGTCTTCTCAGTGTCGTCGTGTTTTGGCACTTCAACACCCGCGAGCCACGCAACGGCCCCCTTAGCAAGATTGGCTGCAATCTGGACCTGACGAATGAACGGAAGCATGTCAGCGGCAAGCCGGTAATTCAGCAAGACTTCTGGATCGATCTTGCGGTTCTTGGCATAGGCCTCGGCCTTGTCCAAGATTGCAGAGAGGTTATTTAGCATTTGGACAAATGCAGGCACGGAAGCCTGATACATTGAGAGTGACATAGACAGACCTCTTTAATCGAAGTGGCTCAGAGCACGCACCAGCGTCAAGGGTGCGGCAGAGAAGGTGCTCTCGCCTATAACGCCGATGCTCTATGGAGGACCGCTATGCGGGGTGCGCACAAAGCGAGGGAGATGAAGCGTCGAGCAAGCCAGCGTAGAGCGGCACATAAGGCACGGCTGGCGGCGCTAACACGCAATGCGGAAACGCGCCGGGCAGCGGTCGAAGCCGGAAGCGGCAAGACGAAGGTTGGCTCCAAGGGCCCTGCAAAGTCAACCAGCAGAGCCAGCAAGCGCGAGAAGAGATAGCTCCGAGCCTTAACCAGAGACTGCTTATTCTCCAGTCTTCGTTATGTCCCTGCCAAGCGCTCTTGCTGCTGCCGCACGATGGACAGGCTTGATGTGAGGTGAGTCCGAATAGGGCGGTGAGCACAGCTGCGTCATCGGTAAATGCAGGGCCACGCCAGAGCAATGTCAGCGGTCGATAGCGCCATCCTAACGATTTGGGAGTACTGTTCTGCCTTGAGAGACATCCGGGCAGGATGCCGCTTGGGCCTGAATTAAAGCTTAAACGACCGTGCACGCTGCATTGAACTTTTCATGCTTAAAAGTCGTTATAGGCGCGGAGGCCCCAAATGGCTCTTCGTCCTCACATACAAGTTGGTCTTGGCCCCAGCACTTCGCTTAAAAGACATACAAGGGCAGACCAGCACTCAGCCCTCACGCCTGAACAGGATTACCGCGTGCGGGTAATGGGCGAAGAGGAGTTGGAACTTTTGCGCGCCGCAGCGCAAGGAGGATTAGAACTGGCCTCTCTAAACTGGATACTCGCTAGCCTTGCAAATCATGGCTTCGTCACCATTAGCCCCAGCAACGATCGGCGACTGCGGGCTACTGTGACCAAAGCGGGATATTTGGCATTAGAGATGCGTCCCCTGCTTCCCGAGGGCCTTCTAAATATCCACTAGAGTCACTCCGGGTCGGCTTCCGACGCGCTAGATGCCAGGCATCTGTGTTCGAGGGTCACGTCGGAACCTGGTGGAGGCATCCTTTGCCTAAAGACCCCGATAGAAGTCACCTCGCTGATGCAATCCATTTTATGGATTTGATCGACTTGGCTGATGAGGAACTGCCCGTCGCCAGAGCGGCTGTCGAGCAGGCGAAAGCAGCAGCCGTCACAGCACGGACGGAATTGGACAAGCACCAGCAATGGCTCGGGCAGCATCAGGAACTTTACACAGAAGCGATTAAAGGATGTGAGCGTCGTCTCAGGCGCCAAGCCTTGATCACTGCTTGGAAGAAGACGGCCTGGGTCCCCTTCCAGCTTCTAACTACTGCTTGTGGTGTCTTATTCAACGCAGCCCTTGCATATCCTCGCCGTCGCTCGCTGAGAGCAAAGCTCAAGGATCGCATTCAGGAGCTAGATCATCCGAGCGAGCTAAAGTTTGCGCAGCAACTTCAGGAACGTATTCAGGCAATGGATCGGCGCGGTCTGAGATGAGCGACGACGACCGGACAACCCCGCTCGGGCGCTTCAACTACGCTCGCACATACTGGCAATCTGCCGTGCTATTGCACCATGCGAGAGCGAAGGTGACCCATCCCGACGCGCCCGTCACCCTCCTCCTCGCCCATGCCATCGAGCTATACCTCAAGGCCTTTCTCCGGCTGCGCCATTGAGCAGGTCAGAACCACTTTTGGCCACGACTTTGAAAGTCTTGTTGATGAAGCGTCTTCTCGCGGGCTCTCGCTCGGGAAGGGACATTGCCGCGGCCCTCACTGAGAAAGAGTCGATAAGACGGTCCCGCTACATTGAGACAGGCTATTACCAGCGACCGGGACTAGCTGCTCTGTCCCGCACCTGCCAAGGTCTCGACCAATCTGTCTCAGCCGCATTCCAATCTGTCTCAGCCGCATTGAGGGACGCAGGCATGAGCATTCAATCGGCCGCACTCAACCACATCGGGGCAGACTGAACCCTTCTGACACCTCGATTGCCTATTCTCAAAACTAGAGATGTCGATAGCAAGCATACCCAAGCCGCCAGGACCACCACCTGGGCCACCGCCGCGGCCGAAGCCACCGCCACCACCGACATCGGAACGGCGTGATAGGAAGAGCGTTTCAGTAGGTAGCTGCATATCGCTCTTGAGAAAGACAAAATGGACACGACAACCCTGCTCATCATTATCCTGTTGCTACTAGTGCTTTTTGGCGGCGGCTGGTATGGGCGGGTTCGCTGGTACTGACGCTACGACTGATCGCGATCAGCGAACACGTTCAACGCCTATGATCAAACTGGCGTGATAGGAGCCATCCTTTTCCGTCAGGTTGACCATGGTAGCGGGGCCACCCTGCTTCACGAAAATGAAGTCATCGGCTGAAGGTGTCTCGCTCCTCTTTCCGCCCGCGATAAGGCACCGTCGTCGCATAGACCTGCTTTGTGATGGGTTCAGGGAAGTAGAGCTGGCCGGTAATCACGTTGCTGTTGCCGATAAAAACCTTGAAGTGAATATGGGGCGTGCGGCCTGCGGATGCTGGGACAGCGGGAAAG
>Ga0068864_100004356_pt1 | contig 11615 bp, 5 predicted proteins | sample KBSSwiS72_FD_66586 | JGI IMG/M metagenome (GOLD analysis project Ga0068864, IMG submission 66586) | Switchgrass rhizosphere microbial communities from Kellogg Biological Station, Michigan, USA - KBS Switchgrass S7-2 | ecosystem: Host-associated > Plants > Roots > Rhizosphere > Soil ...
AAAACCCGTCATTGGATGCGGGCGTCAGTGGAGCAGACACGCGCAAGATGATGTACTTGAGCGGCACTTCAATGTCCACGCCGGTTGCCGCGGGAACCGCTGCGCTGATGTTGCAGGCGAATCCGAGTCTGACGCCGAACCTGGTCAAGCTGTTGTTGATGTACACGGCGCAACCTATCGCCGGCTTCAATATGCTGGAGCAGGGCGCCGGTCAATTAAACGCCGCGGGCGCCGTGCAAATGGCCCAACTCGTGCGGACAAACTTGAGTGCGACAACTGCCGTTGGCTCGCCGTTGCTCATAGTCAGCGTTCCGCCTGCGTCTCAGACTATGATCGCGAATTACACGTTCACGTGGTCGCGCGGCGTCGTTCTCAATCACACCTACGCCACCGGCACGGATCTGATCACGAAGTTTCAACTCGTTTACGCTCCGGGATATCTGCTTGGCAGCGGCGTGATCACAGGCGACAGTACGCTCAGTCTTGATCCTGCATATTTCTCAAACGGTGTAATTACAGGCGATCACGTCCTTACCAGCGATGGCGTGATCACCGGAGACGGCGCGGCCTTCCTGGCAACTAGTTTGCTCTTTAAGGACCTCTTGCCGGTGGGAACTATATTGGGCGATGGAGTAATCACGGGTGACGGAGTGATTACCGGCGACGGTGTTATCACCGGCGATCTTATAATCAACGCGCAGTCAGCAATGATCATTGGCGACATGTATTCATCGATGGAAGTGGTAATAGACAACGGCATCGACTTCCTCGACTATTAATGTCGACTTTGTAAATGGGTGGCTCTAAAGGCCACCCTTGTTAGTAAGTGTCATTCGAGGTGGCAAGGGAGTGCCGCCCACAAACAACGACAATTGAATCTTGTCCCCGGTCTTATTTGCATGCCGGACTACGGTCTCGCACGTCAACTTAGGACCATTTCCCTCGAGGTATAACAATGAGTGCGGCACGAGTGGAAGTTAATCGACCCCAGTTTGGGCAAGTTTACATGTGGTCGCTTGTGATTGCGGGAGCGGCGATTGTGCTTGTCTCGATCTATACGTTGCCCTTCAGCAAACTGGATGTGAGTTTCGTCTTCCTCTGTATGATGGTGATGGCAAGCGCCCTGATTGCCATCAAGATTCCTCACGTTAGCGGTCGCATCACGGTTGCTGATACGTTTGTTTTCCTGACGCTGCTTCTTTACGGCGGCGCCGCTGCGATCGTGGTGTCAGCGCTCGAGGGAATAGCCGCGACACTCATCATCAGCAAACGTCCGCGCACGATTCTTTTTAACTCGGCGATCCTCGCCACGTCGACCTCTTTTACCGTTGTCGTTTTGAATTGGAAGTTTAGCCCACCGGTAGAGATTATCAAGAATGATTTTACGAGCAGATTCTTTATGGCGATCTGTGTGATGGCCCTGGTGCAATACATTGCCAACACGACTCTGATTGCCGTCGAGAAGGCAAATAAGATTAATGAGTCAGTGTGGAATACCTGGCGCACGTATTATCTCTGGACGTCGGTGACTTACTTTGCCGGAGCCTCGGCCGCCGGGATCATTGCGATTCTCATCAAGACTTACGGTTTCTACGCTATCATTGCGACAGTTCCCATCATCTTAATTATCTTTCTCACTTATCAAACCTATCTTAAAAACATCGAAGCCTCAGTCGCACAGACCGAGGCTGCCAGACTACACGTCGAAGAGCTCTCGAAGTACATCACTGAGCTACAACGTTCGGAAGAAGCGCGCGAGCAATTGCTGCTGCGCGCGGAACGCGCCCGCAGTGAAGCTGAAGCGGCGAATCGAATCAAGGACGAGTTTCTCGCCACTCTTTCTCACGAGTTGCGCACACCGTTAACTTCGCTGCTTGGTTGGTCCAGTGTACTGCGCGAAGCGAGGCGTGATGAAAAGGTTTTGAATCAGGGACTCGAAGCGATCGATCGGAACGCGCGTGTCCAGGCGCAGCTCATCGACGATCTGCTCGACGTCTCGCGTATCGTGTCAGGCAAGCTCAACCTCGACGTCAGGCCGTTGGACATCACTTCGGTAGCGCGGGCTGCAATCAACGTCGTTCGTCCGGCGGCTGATGCGAAAGGCATCCTGTTGGAATACTGGGCCGAACCCGGGCTGGGCGCCATTTGTGCCGACTCCGCCCGACTTCACCAGATCATCTGGAATCTCTTATCAAACGCAGTGAAGTTCACACCGAGCGGTGGCCGGATTCACGTTCGCGTCGAGCGGGATGGAACGGATGCGCGCGTGACGGTAAAAGATACAGGCCAGGGGATCGATTCGGAGTTTCTGCCGCGGGTGTTCGATCGATTTCGGCAGGCGGATAGTTCCACGACGCGAAGCTTTGGCGGGTTAGGACTGGGACTGGCAATCGTGAGACATCTCGTCGAGCTTCACGGCGGCACAGTTTCAGCGCAGAGCGACGGCGTCAACAAAGGCGCGACTTTTTCAACGACATTTCCGCTGCTGGCCGATCGCAGCGAGGCGATAGCAGTGGCCCAGAGCGGCGAGATGAGCGTAATTGAGTTTCGTTCACTCGATGGTTTGCGTGTCTTGATCGTCGACGACGAACCGGAAGCACGCGAGATCATCAGCACCGTGATCATGCGCACCGGCGCGGAAGTGACTGCCTGCACGACTGCAACCGAAGCGCTGGCGAAGCTCGCCGAGTGGAAGCCGGATGTGATCCTGAGCGACATCGCGATGCCGGATGAAGATGGCTACAGCTTCATCGGCAAGGTGCGCTCGCTTCCGCGTGACAAAGGCGGTGAAACACCCGCTGCGGCTTTGACGGCATACGCCCGGGATGTCGATCGTCGCCAGGCGCTCGCGGCCGGCTATCAAATGCACATCGCCAAACCCATCGGCGCCAGCCAGCTTGTACACATGGTCGCGCGCCTCGCCGGGCGAGACAACTGATTTTCATCTGTGCAATCCGTGCAATCTGTGGCTAAATAATAGGGCCATGAAGAAGTCACCGGTTGGAATCGGAATTATCGGGACGGGGTTTGCGCGCACCACCCAAATCCCGGGTTTCCGCGATTGCATGGGCGCGAAGATCGTTGCGATTGCGAGTCGCAATCGAGAACGCGCCGCCGCCATCGCTAAAGAGTTTGGCATCGAACACGTCGCCAGGGACTGGCAGGAGCTCGTCGCACATAACGACGTCGATCTCGTCAGCGTCGTCACGCCTCCATCAACTCACATGGAAATAACTCTCGCCGCACTCGGGCAACGCAAAGCAGTGCTCTGCGAAAAACCGATGGCGTTGAACGCCGGCGAAGCTGCTCGCATGGTCGAGAAAGCAAAGTCAGCCGGCGTGCTCGCGTTGATCGATCACGAGCTGCGTTTTCTCAACAGCAGGCGCGTGATGCGTGGCATGCTGGAGAGCGGGGCGATTGGCTCGGTACGTCATTGCAATTACGTTTTTCGGTCTGACTATCGAGGCATCGCCGATCGCGCGTGGGACTGGTGGTCGGATAAAGCGATGGGCGGCGGTGCTTTGGGCGCCATCGGATCGCACGTTGTCGATTCCTTCCGCTGGATGTTGAGCACTGAAGTGACAAAGGTGCTCGGCATGTTGACGACGCATATCAAGCAGCGTCCTGACAAAGCCAACGGCGGCATGCGCGATGTCACCACGGATGACGAGGCAAAACTTCTGTTCCGCTTTGCTGACGGTACACACACCAAAGATGCGACGGGCGCTGCGTCGATTTCAGTGCTTGAATCCGGAAAGTATGAGAACCGGCTCGCGATCTACGGCACGAAGGGCGCGCTGATGGTCGAGGAGACCGGTGAGCTGTGGCGTTCGCCGACCGGCTCCGGCGTGTGGCGTCCGGTACAGGTGGACCAGGACCACATGGCGCAAGGCATGCGCGAGGGTAGTTGGTCCAGGGGCTTCACTGCATTTTCAGTCGCCATTTGCGAAGCCATGCGGGCGGGCAAAACAACTGTGAAAGACGCTGCGACTTTTGAAGACGGCTATCGTGTGCAGCTCGTGCTGGATGCACTACGTGCTTCGAATGAAAGTGAGTGCTGGGTAACGGTTGGCCAGTAGACAACCCATACGTATCGGTGTCGACACTGGCGGCACGTTCACAGATTTCGTCTTCGAGCGAGACGGGCGTTTCAACCTCTTCAAACTTCCTTCAACTCCTTCCGATCCATCGCTGGCTATTCGACAGGGACTCACTCGCATTTGCGACGAGACCGGCGCACGACTCGATCGGATTGAGGTCGTACACGGCACAACTGTCGGCACAAACGCTTTGCTGCAACGTCGCGGGGCGAGCATCGCGCTAATCACAACCAAAGGCTTTGAGGACGTGCTCGTGATCGGTCGTCAGGCGCGGCCTGAGCTTTACAACCTCAACGCGATCAAACCGCCGCCGCTCGTTGCTGACGATCTCAGGTTAGGGATAAGTGAGCGCGTGATTGCGTCCGGCGAAGTGCTTGAGTCACTCGACGAACGTGAGCTAGGCGCGCTGGTGAAAAAACTGAAACGCTCCGGCGTCGAAGCGATAGCAATCTCGTTGTTATTTTCTTTCTTACATCCAGAGCACGAGGAGCGGATCGCGTCCGCGCTTGCTTCACTCGACGTGCCGTTGTCGATCTCGAGTCGCATCCTTCCGGAGTATCGCGAATACGAACGCACCTCGACGGTGGTCATCAATGCTTACCTGCAACCGTTGATGGGCCGTTATCTGAAACGTCTGTCTGAAACAGCCACGGAAAAACTCAACCTGCGCGTCATGCAATCCTCAGGCGGCAGCATTTCTGCGGATGCGGCAGTGATAGAGCCGGTGCGGACGATCCTGTCAGGGCCTTCCGGTGGTGTTGTTGGTGCTTTACGTGCGGCGCAATCTGCCGGAATTCAAAACGTGATCACGTTTGATATGGGTGGCACTTCAACTGATGTGGCACTGTGTGATAGCGGTGCGATCCGCACCACGAACGAAGCGACGGTGGCAGGTCTGCCGGTGGCGGTTTCAGTGATGGACATTCACACGGTTGGTGCAGGTGGAGGATCGATCGCACGCGTCGACGAAGGTGGTTCGCTGCGTGTCGGTCCCGAGTCGGCGGGCGCCGATCCTGGGCCGGCTTGTTATGGGCGTTCGTTGTTGCCGACTGTGACTGATGCTCACGTTGTGTTGGGTCATTTCGGTGGCGTCGGGTTGTTGGGTGGAGAATTCAAGCTTGACGAGGCGCGCGCACGCCAGGCGATGGCGAATCTTGCAAACGATTTAAGCAAGGTCGCGGGCAAACGTATCTCCGTTACCACTGCGGCTGAGGGCGTTCTATCGGTTGCAAACACAAACATGGAGCGCGCACTGCGACACATTTCAGTCGAACGGGGTCACGATCCGCGACAGTTTGCCCTCTTGCCGTTTGGCGGCGCCGGTGGCTTGCACGCCGTTGACCTTGCACGTTCTCTTCGCATACCGACGATCATCGCGCCGACCGCGCCGGGCGCGCTGTCCGCTGTCGGAGTTTTAGTTGCCGACGTGATCAAGGACCAGAGCCGCACGGTGATGTTTACTTATCGAGCTAAAGAGACATCTCGGCTCGGTAAAGTTTTTACGCAACTGGAAAGGGAAGCGGCGGCGTTATTGCGCGCGGAGGGTTTCCCTCGTTCGAAGCAACGTCACGAACGTTCGCTCGCGATGCGTTATCGTGGTCAGTCGTTCGAGTTGGAAGTGAGGAACACGACTGGAGATCTCGCGGCGGAATTTCATCGCGCGCATCGCGAGCGTTACGGTTACGCGCAGGAGCAGAGTGAGATCGAAATCGTCAGTGCGCGACTGCGATCGTTTGGTTTGGTTGAGAAGTTACCGGAAAGAAGGATCGAGGCAGGCAAAAACAAACCGCACGGAAACGTAACCGCGCATCTCGGTGGACGCAAAATGACTGTCGCGCTGTACAAGCGAGACGAGCTCTTCGCGAATACAAAACTGCAAACGCCCTGCATTGTCACCGAATATTCAGCGACAACGCTGATCGACGCGGATGCGAAAGCACGGATTGATGAATTCGGCAACCTTTTGATTTTTCTTAACCACGAAGGCACGAAGGCACAAATATGAATTAAAAATTTGTGCCTTTGTGTCTTTGTGGTTGGTTAACCTATGAAAGCTAAGTTCGATCCGACAACTCTGGAGATCTATCGCGCGCTTTTCACTTCGGTGGCGGAGGAGATGGGTGTTGCGCTGCGCCGCACCGCGTTTTCCCCAAACATCAAAGAGCGACGTGATTATTCGTGCGCGGTTTTCGATGCCGATGGGCGCGTGATTGCGCAGGGTGATCACATGCCGGTGCATCTCGGGTCGATGCCGATGGCCGTGGCGGCAGCGCTCGAAGAGATCGCGATCGCGCCTGGCGATGTCGTAGTGCTGAACGATCCGTATGCGGGCGGCACGCATCTGCCGGATGTTACGCTGGTAATGCCAGTCGTCAGCGGAAAACAGATACTCTTCTATGTCGCGAATCGCGCTCATCATGCCGACATCGGTGGAGCGACGCCGGGCTCGATGGGCCTGGCTACGGACATTTATGGCGAGGGAATACGCATCCCGCCGATTCGCCTGGTAAGAAAGGGCGAGCTCGACACAGATACTATGCGCTTGTTGCTCGCCAACGTTCGTGGAAACGTCGAGCGACGCGGTGATTTCGATGCTCAGATTGGTTCGTTGAAGACTGGCTCCGCGCGTCTGCTCGAGATCATCGAACGGCGCGGTGAGCGCGAGACGACGGAATACGCGTCGCAACTGATCGACTACTCAGCGCGGCTGATGCGCCACACAATTGGTGCGATTCCCGACGGCTCGTACGAAGCTGAAGATGCATTGGACGATGACGGCGTCGAAGATCGTGCAGTGCCGATCAAAGTGCGCATCACGATCAAAGGCGAACGTGCTGTCGTTGACTTCGAAGGCAGCGCGCCGCAGGTGACCGGCGCGATCAACGCCGTCGAAGCAATCACCGTGTCCGCGGTGTCTTATGTCTTTCGTTGTTTGATTGGCGGCGAGGTGCCGGCGAGTGCCGGATTGATGGAGCCGATCGAAGTAATCGCGCCGCGCGGCACTGTGGTCAACGCAAACCCACCAGCCTCGGTTGCGGGCGGAAACGTCGAAACATCGCAACGCATCGTCGACGTGCTTTTCAAGGCATTGGCCCAGGCGCTTCCGGATCGAATCCCTGCCGCCAGTCAGGGCACGATGAACAATCTCACGATCGGCGGTATCGACACGCGCACCGGCCAGGAATTTTCTTACTACGAAACAGTCGCGGGCGGCATGGGAGCGCGCCCGAGTGCCAACGGCATGAGCGGCGTCCACACGCACATGACGAACAGCCTGAACACGCCCGCGGAAGCACTCGAGTACGCATATCCTCTGCGCGTACGCGAATATCGCTTGCGCAAAAATTCCGGTGGAGCAGGTCACCACCGCGGAGGCGACGGTATCGTGCGCGAGATCGAAGCGCTCGTCCCGTCGCGCATGTCGCTGCTATGCGACCGCCGCAAGCGTGGACCATACGGATTGTTTGGCGGCGAAGACGGCGCGCCCGGCGTCAACACTCTCAATAAGAAATCAAAGCTTCCATCCAAAGGCTCGCACGAACTAAAACCCGGTGATCGAATCCGCATCGAGACCCCAGGCGGCGGAGGCTGGGGAAAAATCCGTAAATAATCTGTGTAATCTGTGGCTAAGTTGTTAAGCGGCGATATATGCCCGGTAGTCGCTCCGGCAGTGAAAGCACATCATCAATGATCGTGTAACCGATCTCCCCGTAGAGATCTCTGAGCTCAGCCTCAGACTCTCGATCGATCGTGATACAGAACGGCGTGATCCCCTCATTCTTCGCCTGTCGCAAAGCTTCGCGCGTATCTTCGCGCGCATACCGAGCATCGCCGTAATCGTGATCGTAAGGCCGCCCGTCTGACAGCACGATCAACAGTCGCGTGCGCGCATCCTGCTCCGCCAGCTTTGCCGTCGCGTGACGAATCGCAGCCCCGAGTCGCGTGTTGTTCTGGTAAGTGATGCCGCCGATACGTCGCTTCACTTCATCGCCGTATTTCTCGTTGAAATCCTTCACGACATAAAACTTCACATTCCGGCGACCCTCAGAAGTGAACCCATTGATCGAATAGACATCCCCGACAGCTTCGAGTGCCTCACTCATCAGCACCAGACCCTCTTTTTCGATCTCGATGATCCGCCGTCCGGGACGTGTGTACGGCTGTAGCGGATGACGCCCAATCGTGCGCGCCGTCGACGACGACTGGTCCAACAGAAAAGAGACCGCCACATCGCGCCGCCGCCGCAACCGCTTCGTGTAGATCCGCTCCGACTGGTAGCCATCAGCGCGGCGATCGATTACAAAGTCGATCACGGCGTTTAGATCAAACTCTTCGCCATCAACTTCATTCGCCACGCGCGTGAGGTTCTCCGGCTTCATCAGTTGAAACTGATGCCGTATCGACGAGATCACGCCCTTGTGTCGCTCTTTTGTTTGATCGACAAAATTCTTATCGCCGTGCTTCACCTTCTTCTCGACTACGCGACACCAACCAAGCCGGTGATCCGTCAACTCGCGATCCCACTCGTCGTAGTTATAAGCAACCTCGCCTTCAGCGAGTGCCTGTTCCGGCGCCTCGGCTTCCGACCACGCTTCCGCGCCGGCCAGTTCATCAGGATCGCTTTCCGGAGAAGGATCGTTCCACGCATTGAACAACTCGCGTGCGTCGCGACGTTCGGGCGTCCGCTCCGCCTGTTGCTGTTTCATTCGCTCATTCGCGGCTGAATCGTCGTCCGACTCAGTTTCATCCTCCGGCGCTTCGACCTGCTGCACCGAATCATCGATCGGCGTCACCGTTTGAAAGAGATCGTAAACACGACTCGTCGCCATCAACGTATCAGCCACTGTGGTTTGCTCGCGCAAGAGATAGTCGCTGACGATCGTTTCCAGCTCAGAAACGATCTGCCCGTGAGCGATGCGCGCATCTTCGCGTGCGCCGCCAAGCATCGTGACCTGGAAGAGCAACTCAAACGGAACGAGAGAGCCCGGCAACTCCGTGATTCGCGGACGGCTGCGACTGAGATGCTGGCGGATCAAATCGAGATCGCGGCTTAGACCACGATAGGTGCGTCGCAGGCGTCGATCGATACGTCCGTTTTCGAGAGTTCCGAAAACTCGGCGCGCGAGTTGCGGCATCGGAAACATTCTGAGCACGTCGCGATAACCGATGTCATCCGACGGCGTGATTTGCGGCGCCTCTTCCTGATCCTTGCGTAACTGAACGATCTCGTCGGCGAGAGAGAAGGCATCGAGGGCATCAACGTTCTCGTCCGAGTATCTCGCGGCAATCGCGGATCGCGCCGCGCCCAACATGTCGCCACGCGCGTAAGTGCCAAACTCGATCTGTCCCGCAGCGTGCGCGGCGAGCACTTTGTAGAGCCGGAAATCAAGATCCTCGTCGCCGAATTCGTTGACGAGCGAAGGGAGGTGAATCGTGCGCCCATCGTCGATGCGCGCTTCGTCAGGCACAGCGGCCAGCGGCGCGATGTCGACTTCGCGTCCGGTGAGTGCCTCGACGTAAAGCCGGAGTAAGTGTTGGATTGAGTCGAGCGCGAGCCCGGCGCTGCCACTGTGTAGCGCTTCATAACTGCCGCGCGTCTCGAGCGAGAAGTAACTGCGACGCGCGCGCGCATCGCTGCGACCTGACGTCAAACCGCGACGCGCCCACTGCTCAAACTGCTCAATCGACACACTGCGCAACGCGCGCGCGCTCGAGCGGAAACAAGCGAGCGCCGCCTCGCCATCGACGGCAGCGATCTCTTTTGTCAGTGCAAGCACGCGGCGTGAAAGTTCGATCGCGGCAGCACGATTTGCATCGGCGTTTAAGACTCGAATAAATCCCGGACTACTGCGAACGAAAGCCACCAGGCTCGCATTACCATGCGCAGCCACGACCCACAGCAGCGCGATCCATTCGTCAAATATTTCAGGCGCGCGGCGCAGGATCTCGCCGCCGGCAATCAGGATGTGCAGAGCAGCGCCGCCGCCGCGTTCGAGAAAAGCGTTGGCGCTGTTGAGTAGGCGTATCGCGTCGGCGGCGGAAAGTTCGGCCAGAGCTTCGGGAATGACGGCCCAGGCGTCGGCGGCGATTCCACCGGCTCGCGATGCGAAAGCGGCGGCGAGTGTGAGCGCCGCGGTAGTTACGTTTACGTCGTTAAAGTTTTTGATCTCGCGTGAGACGGCGCTGCTGGCGTTGAGAAACTCGGCGCTGTGTTTGGCGGAACGTCGCGCAATCTCGGTGGCGATTTCGAGTATCGAGCGAAGCAGTTCGTCGTCGTTGATCTCTGCAGATAGCAACGGCAGCGAGCGAAGAGTTTCTCGACCGATGACCGTTGAGAGGGCCATCTGTTGCCGACACAGCGCGAAGATCGCGGGCCGAAGTTCTGAAGAAACGCTGTGGAGTGACTCGACACCTTCAACAAAGAACGAGATCGCCGTCTCGTAATCAGCCATCGCGAGGCGCCTACCCATCTCTCCCCAAGAACGCAGTTCCGCGGGCTGTAAGATCTGTGCAACTGCGGGCGCCGCGCGCAGGAACTCTATACCCGCTCGCAGTGATATCCCTGCAATGGCCGCACTCGTCTCCAACACCGCCGCTGCCTGATCCAGCGGTAGGCTGGTAATACTGCGCGTAAGCTCCAGAAAAGACTGTCGCTCAGCAGATTGATGTTCTTCCTCGGGCATCTCAGAAATATTCAACCACAAAGACACTGAGACACAAATTTGAATAAAAAGTTTTGTGCCTTAGTGTCTTTGTGGTTCAAATCACTGTCGTAACTATTTCGCGGATGCTGCGTTGCAGTTCGCGATCGTCCGTGATAGGCGAGCACATGGCTACGTCGGCAGCATCGACGGGAGGAATGCCGAGTGCGATGAGTTGTGCGGCGTAGATCAGTAGCCGGGTCGAGACACCTTCTTCCAAACCGTGGCCGCGAAGGTTGCGCACCTTCTGTCCAATCAAAACCAGATCGCGCGCCGTGCCTTCGTCGACTCCACCTTCGCGCGCGACGATCTCCGCCTCCATCTCCGGCGGCGGATAGTCAAACTCGATCGCGACGAACCTTTGCCGCGTCGACTGCTTCAAGTCTTTCAGGATTGACTGGTAACCGGGGTTGTAAGAAACCACCAGCATGAACTCAGACGGCGCTTCGACGATCGTGCCGAGCTTTTCGATCGGCAAGCGACGGCGGTGATCCGTCAAGGGGTGAATGATCACGACCGTATCCTTGCGGGCTTCGACGACCTCGTCCAGGTAACAGATCGCGCCGTTGCGAACAGCGGAAGTCAGCGGACCGTCGTGCCAGATCGTCTCCTCGCCTTCGAGCAGAAAACGCCCGACCAGATCGGTTGACGACAAGTCTTCGTGACAGGCGACCGTGATCAGGGGCCGTTCGATCCGCCACGCCATGTGCTCGACGAAGCGAGTCTTGCCGCAGCCGGTCGGGCCCTTGAGAATCACCGGAAGTCGTGCGGAGTGAGCAGCTTCGAAGAGCTCGATCTCACGACCGACGGGCAG
>Ga0068864_100004360_pt1 | contig 11611 bp, 7 predicted proteins | sample KBSSwiS72_FD_66586 | JGI IMG/M metagenome (GOLD analysis project Ga0068864, IMG submission 66586) | Switchgrass rhizosphere microbial communities from Kellogg Biological Station, Michigan, USA - KBS Switchgrass S7-2 | ecosystem: Host-associated > Plants > Roots > Rhizosphere > Soil ...
CGCGTCCCACCCGTGGATGGCGCCTCGGCGAAGACCTCGAGCGGCTTGAGCGTCACCGCGCGGTTGGCGTACGTGTAATGGTCGACGTCGATCTTGTGGACGTAGGCCTTGCGCTCGTGCCACTCGAGACGGTCCACGTAGTACTGGACCGACTCGTGGATGTAGATCGCTCGCTCGTGGACGAGGACCTGCGCGCTGAACAGGTCGACCTCGCCGAGGACCCGCGGACGATTCGGTGTCGTGTCGATGATCACGACGTTCTCGGGAGCGGCCGTCCGTAGCGAGATCTCCGAGGCAGGGAAGTTCTCGCTCGACCAGTACCAGCGGCCGTCGGCCGCCTGCCGGACGTGGCCTTCCTCAGCGAGGAACGCCAGGAGGTCGTCAGCCGGTGCGGGGCCGAAGGCCTCGCCGGGTTCGAACGGCAGCTCGAAGGTCGCCGCGCGCAGATGGGCGAGGAGCACGTGGAGGTTGTCCGGATCGAGGCGCGCTTCCTCCGGCGCGTTGTCGAGCAGGAACTCGGGGTGGTGGATGACGTACTGGTCGACCGGGGCGCCCGACGCGACGAGGACCGAGACGCTGGTGCCCTGGCGCCGTCCGGCCCGGCCGAACTGCTGCCACGTCGCGGCGACCGAACCCGGATAGCCCGCGAGGATCGACACGTCGAGCCGGCCGATGTCGACCCCGAGTTCGAGCGCGTTCGTCGAGACGACGCCCAGGATCTCGCCATCGCGGAGACCGCGTTCGATCGATCGACGTTCCGTGGGCAGGTAGCCGCCGCGATATCCGCGCACCCGACTGCGTGGGCCGAAGCTCTCACGCAGCGACTCGCGCAGCCCGGTCAGCAGCAGCTCGACGGCGACCCGCGATCGGCCGAAGACGATCGTCTGCCGGCCCGCGCGCAGGAATGGCATGGCCCACCGTTGCGCGAGCGTCACCGCCGAGCCGCGCGCGCCACTGGCCGGCTCCATCACGGGCGGATCGACCAGGAGGACGTGGCGTTCGCCCGACGGCGCGCCGTTGCGATCCACGAGTCGTGCCCGTCGTCCGGTCAGCATCGCTGCGAGCTCGGCCGGGTTCCCGATCGTCGCTGAGCAGCAGACGATGACGGGCTTGCTGCCGTAGTGCGCGCAGATGCGCATCAGCCGGCGAAGCACGTTGGCCACGTGGCTCCCGAAGACACCGCGATACGTGTGCAGCTCGTCGATGACGATCAGCTGGAGCTGCTCGAACAGCTGGAACCACTTGGTGTGGTGCGGCAGGATCGCCGAGTGCAGCATGTCCGGGTTCGTCACGACGACCTGCCCCGCGGCCCGGACGGTCGAGCGGATCGGCGCCGGCGTGTCGCCGTCGTATGTCGAGGTGATGATCGACAGGTCCGCTGACGCGGCGAGCTCCCCGAACTCGGTCACCTGATCCTGACCGAGCGCCTTGGTCGGGAACAGGAAGAGCGCGCGGGCCGCCGGGTCCTGGGCGATCGCCTGGAGCGTCGGCAAGGAGTAGCAGAGCGTCTTGCCGGACGCCGTCGGGGTGACGACGACCACGTCCTCACCGGCGTGGATCGATTCGATCGCCTCCGCCTGGTGGGTGTAGAGCCGCTCGATACCCCGTTTCGCGAGTCCCGTCACGATCCGCTGATCGAGCCAGGCAGGCATGACGGCGAACGACGCTTCGCGCGCGGCGATCACCTCGTGGTGGACGATCCCACGGGTCAGTGACGGCTCCTCCAGCACGCGACCGAGGACCGTCGCAGCGTCGGCGGGGGCGTAGGTTCGCATCGGCGAGCATCTCCGACTCTAGAACACCTGTTCGGAATGAAGGCAGTCTAGACGGAGCGTCAACCGCACGGATGACAGGTTGTCTGTCACGGGAGCGCGGTTGACACTGTAGCTACGCGTAGCTACGCTCCCGCAGATGTCGCGCTCGATCGACCCCGAGCCGCCTGCCCCCGGCCCCGACGAGATCGATCCGGCGGCGGCCGTCTCGAACCGTCCGACCGTCGATCTCGCGACCCTCCCGATCGTCGGTCTCACCAGGCGCCGGATGGCGATGATCGCTGCAGCGATGCTCGCGGCATGGATCGTCATCGCCTTCGCGCGACAGGTCGCCGAGGCATCGGATGCCGCGTCTCGTTCCCAGGACATCGCAAGCGGCAATGCCATGCTCAGCCTCGAGGTCGCCGCGATGGAGCGCGAGCTCGAGTCCATCGGCCGCCAGCGGTTCGTCGAGCAGGAGGCGCGGGCACATGGTGTCGGCGGGGTCGACGAGATCGCGTTCACGCTCGCGCCCGATTCACCGCCACTCGCCGCGGACGCACCCGGGTCGGCCTCGGTGCGACTGGGGGCGGAGGTCGAGGATGTCAGTCCGCTGGAGCGCTGGCTGACCGTGCTGTTCGGACCGTCGGGGTAGGGCGGGGAGTCTCAGCGCGGTCGGTCTTTCGGGCGGCCCGATCTCCGTCATCTGCTCGTGTGGCGAGCCGACGACAAGGATCGAAGAGCCTTCGGCGCCGGAACATGCATTTCGATGCACGGTCGGCGAAGTCGTCTGCACTGGTCGAATGACCCGGTGCATATCGATACGCGAACGGACCCGTCCTCGCGCGAGATCTCTGCAGATGGCTCGTGTGGCCAGCATTTGACAGAAACCGCAGTCGGCGCCCGCGAGGGTGCCGCCAGACCCTCCCGCGACGATGGGCGCGCTCGCTATCCTGCGCCAGATGACGGCTGCGGACCGGACCGGCGAATACGCACGGATCCTCGCCGAGAACCGGCGCTACACCGACGCCTTCGATCGATCGGCGCTGACGGCGATGCCCCTGTCGCATCTCGCGGTCGTGGCGTGCATGGATTCGCGGCTGGACGTCGAGGAGACCCTCGGCTTGCGCACTGGCGACGCCCACATCATCCGGAACGCCGGCGGACTCGTGACCGACGACGTCATCCGCTCGCTCATCGTCAGCGTAGAGCTGCTCGGGACGCAGGAGATCGTGCTGATCGAACACACGCGCTGCGGCCTCCAGGACCTCGACGAGGACGCCTTCCGCGCGCGGGTCGCCGCGGACAGCGGCACTGACGTCGAGGGACCTGTCGTCACATACGGTGGGTTCACCGATCTCGAGGAGAACCTGCGGCGCCAGGTCGCGATCCTGCGCGACCACCCGCTCCTCGGCCGGTTCGCGATCCACGGCCTCGTGTTCGACGTCTCGAATGGCAGGCTGAGCGAACTCGCCTGATCCACCGCGGGCGACGCCACGAACGCCCGCGCCCATGACGATGCGGCTGCAAGGTCGATGTGGGCATCCGCGAGGCCGCGAGTGAGCCACCCCTCGTATCCTGCTGGCGGCGCGGAGGAGGCGTCTCCGACATGAAGTGGAAGCGGAACACGGGATTCGATCAGATCGAGGACCGCCGCGGGCAAGGCGGTGGTGCCTCGTTCGGATTCCCCACGGGCGGCGGCGGTGGATCCGCCATCCCGATCCCGCTCCCCGGCAAGGCCGGTGGCGGACTCGGCGGGATCATCATCGTCGTCGTCCTGTTCCTGTTGTTCAGCGGCGTGCTCGGTGGCAATGGCTCGATCCCGGGGATGGGCGGCCTCTCCGGTGGCGGCGCCGTCGAACCCGGCGGCACGCTCGATCCCCAGAGCGACACCGATCAGCAGCTCGCCTACATCGTCGACAACATCCAGACCTTCTGGGCGACGACCTTCAGCCAGTCCAACCGCGACTACACGAAGACGAAACTCGTCCTGTTCGACGGCTCGACGCAGTCCGATTGCGGACCGGCGACTGCCGCGACCGGGCCCTTCTATTGCCCGGCGGATCAGAAGGTCTACCTCGATCTCGGCTTCATGGACGAGCTCAAGTCGCGCTTCGGCGCGAAGGGCGGCGATTTCGCGATGGCCTACGTCGTCGCGCATGAGTTCGGTCATCACGTCCAGACCGAGCTCGGCATCTCCGATCAGGTCCAGCAGATGGCCCAGCAGGACCCGAGCCGACGGGGCGACCTGTCCGTTCGCCAGGAGCTCCAGGCCGATTGTCTCGCCGGCGTGTGGGCGCATTCGGACCAGGCCGACCTCGAACCGGGCGATATCGACGAGGCGCTCAGTGCTGCCGCCGCGGTCGGCGATGACCGGATCCAGCAGTCGACGACCGGCCAGGTGAACCCCGAGACGTGGACGCATGGCTCTTCCGAGCAACGCACGGCCTGGTTCACGCGCGGGTTCAAGAGCGGCGGCCCCGACGACTGCGATACGTTCGCCCAGTAGCCCGTACGACCCCCTTCCCACGCTGACATACGTGACGTAGAGTCCCAGCCTCGACGCCGGGGCCGCCCCGACGTCCGCTCGGGGTGATCACGGATGGCCACCACACAACCTGTCGCCACGGCACCGCGCGCCCTCGGGCGGACGGTCGGTCGTGTCGTTCGCTGGTCCGTGATCCTTCTGCTGCTCGCGGCGCTTGCCGGCGTCGTCGCCCTCGTCGCGTTCGGCCGGTCGTATGACGGGCGCGTCCTCCCGGGCGTGGTCGTCGGTGGTGTGGCCGTCGGCGGGATGACCGAGGCGCAGGCGCGGACGGCCATCGACGACGCGCTGGGTGCGCTCGAGGACGGCCAGATCCAGCTCGTCTCGAGCCGGACCACGGGTGTCATCTCGTATGCCGAGGTCGGGCGAGCCATCGACGGCCAGGGCATGCTCGACGAGGCGCTCGCACAGGGGCGGACCGGGACACGGTTCGAGGAGGCGCTCGCCGGTCTGCAGGGTCTCCTCCGCCCGACGACGGTGCCGATCCGGATCGGCTATGACCGACCGACACTCGCGGCCAAGCTCGCCGCGTTCCGGCTCGCCGGGGAGCGGCAGCCGATCGACGCACAGGCGGGCATCGTCCATGGATCGTTCACGACGACGCCGGCGCACGACGGCGTTGCCGTCGACACGAGTGGTGTCGAGCCGCAGATCGACGCAGCGCTGCTCGACCCGGCGACGCCCCCCGTCATCCGGTACGAGACCGAGTCGACGGTGCTGCCGCCCGCGACCTCGGACGAGGATGTCGCCCGCGCTGTCGACCAGGCCCGACGGATCGCGGCGCCGATCAAGCTCGCGACGGCGAACCGCTCCTGGTCGATCACCGCGAAGGTCCTCACGGGCTGGATGACATTCGAGGGCACCGGCGCCAGCTACGGACCCGCGATCGATACGGGTCGCGCGACGGCGATCCTCAAGAGCATCAAGAAACACGTCGCGATCAAGCCGACGAACGCGACGTTCGTCCGCGATCGTGGGGGCCGGGTCTTCGGTGTCAGCGCCTCAGCGGCGGGCCGCGAGCTCGATGTCGAGGCGACGGTCGATTCGATCGTGAACATCCTCGATGGCCGTGCGGTCGGCGCGAAGACGCCATCGAAGGTCGCGATCGCGACGCGGGCCGTCGGTCCGGACGTCACCACGAGCGAGGCGACCAAGAAGGCGCCGCTTGTCGAGCGGATCGGGTCATGGACGACCTACTACCAGGTCAGTGCTCACAACGGCTTCTCGGCGAATATCACGGTCCCGGCCCGCAGGCTCGACGGGTTGGTGGTCCGGCCTGGTGAGACGTTCGACTTCTGGCGGGCGCTCGGCGAGGTCAGCTTCCGGACGGGCTACCGCCTCGGCGGCGCGATCGTCGGTGGCCACAGCGTCGAGGGCAAGGCCCTGGCCGGCGGGATCTGCGCGGCGTCGACGACGCTGTTCAACGCTGCGGCCCGTGGCGGGCTGCAGATCGTGACGCGCCAGCCGCACTGGTACTACATCACCCGCTATCCGCTGGGTCTGGACGCGACGGTCTCGGACTCGCAGACGATGCGCTTCCGGAACGACACGACGCACCCGGTGATGATCCGGTCGCAGGCGTCGCCGGGCATCGTCCACTTCGAGATCTGGAGCGTGCCGAACGGCCGCACGACCACGTGGTCCAACCCCATCGTCACGAACGTCGTCGCGGGGTACGACACGACGCAGTACACCTCGTCGCTCCGACCAGGCGAGCAGCAGCGGACCGAGTACCCGGTCGACGGCAAGGACGTCTCGGTGACGCGCACGGTGCGCGACGGCAATGGCCGGGTGGTCCACCGCGACACGTTCATCTCGCACTACCACCGTATGGTCGGCATCCTGCTGATCGGTCGCTGAAGCGTCAGTGGCGCCATCGCCGCGCTCGGCGCTAGAATCGGCGGCCGCGGCGGAGTAGCTCAGTGGTAGAGCAGGGGACTCATAAGCCCTTGGTCGGTGGTTCGAATCCGCCCTCCGCTACCAATCCTCGATACCGACGACGTGTCGTCACGCACGTCGTATCGATTTCTTCACACGACCTCCCGTCCCCATCCACCTTTCGCGATCGTCCGTAGGGATGATCAAGGACATGACATCGGTCAGGGGGTCCCGTCAGACCCCGACGGTATACTCGCGACACGTGGCGGCGCTCGGTCGTCGTCCACTTCACCCCGGAGGCTCCTAGTTGAACCCCAAGTTCTTCCGAAACGGCATCGTGATGCTGGTGCTCGTGGTGGGCACTGCGGCGCTGCTGTTCACGTGGATCACGACCACGTCGCAACCCCAGACGACCGGCTACTCCGACTTCCTCAACCAGGTCAGTCAGAACAAGGTCGCGAAGGTCACGCAGCAGGGCACGACCCTGACCGTCGAGACCACATCGACCCCGAAAGAGACCTACACGGTCATCGTCCCGACCGTCCTGACCCCGGTCTTCACCGACATGCAGGCAGCGGCGGCGAAGGGCACGCCTCCGGTCGAGCTTCCGGCCGACGTCTTCACGGCGAACCAGGCACCGGACACGTCATGGCTCGGGCTGCTGCTGACCGCGGTGTTGCCGCTGCTGATCATCGGCGGCTTCATCTTCTTCATGATGCGTCAGGCACAGGGCACCAATAACCAGGCCCTGTCATTCGGCAAGAGCCGTGCACGGATGTTCCTCGGCAACAAGACCGTGGTGACATTCGCGGACGTCGCCGGTGTCGACGAAGCCAAGACGGAGCTCCAGGAAGTCGTCGAATTCCTCAAGTTCCCTGAGAAGTTCAACTCGCTCGGCGCGCGCATCCCGCGCGGCGTGCTGCTCGTCGGGCCTCCGGGCACCGGCAAGACGCTCATGGCGCGCGCGGTCGCCGGTGAGGCGGGCGTCCCGTTCTTCTCGATCTCCGGCTCGGAGTTCGTCGAGATGTTCGTCGGCGTCGGCGCGAGCCGCGTCCGCGACCTGTTCGACCAGGCGAAGCGCAATTCACCGTGCATCGTCTTCGTCGACGAGATCGACGCGGTCGGTCGTCAGCGTGGCGCGGGCCTCGGTGGCAGCCATGACGAGCGCGAGCAGACCCTGAACCAGATCCTGGTCGAGATGGACGGCTTCGACACGAACACGAACGTGATCGTCGTCGCCGCCACGAACCGACCCGACGTCCTCGACCCGGCCCTCCTGCGGCCCGGCCGCTTCGACCGCCAGGTCATCCTCGACCGGCCTGACATGAAGGGTCGCGTCGAGATCCTCAAGGTCCACACCAAGGGCAAGCCGCTCGACAAGGCCGTCGACGTCGAAGGCGTCGCGCGCCAGTCGCCGGGCTTCTCCGGTGCCGACCTCGCCAACCTCGTCAACGAGGCCGCGATCCTGTCGGCACGCCGGAACAAGAAGGTCATCGGCATGTCCGAGTTCCAGGAAGCGCTGGAACGGATCGTGGCCGGTCCGGAGCGCAAGTCACGGATCATCTCGGACGCCGAGAAGGCGATCATCGCCTACCACGAGGGCGGTCACGCGGTCGTCCAGCGGATCCTCCCGAAGTGCGACCCTGTCGCAAAGGTCACGATCATCAGCCGCGGCATGGCCCTCGGCTACACCATGGCCCTGCCGACGGAGGATCGCTATCTCCAGTCCAAGACGGAGTTCGAGGACAAGATCGCGGGCCTGCTCGGCGGCAACGTCGCGGAGCGACTGATCTTCGGGGATACGACGACCGGTGCCAGCAACGACATCGAGAAGGCGACCGACCTTGCGCGGCGCATGGTCACCGAGTTCGGCATGAGTGACAAGCTCGGCCCGCTGTCCTTCGGGAAGCGCGACGAGCTGGTCTTCCTCGGCCGGGAGATCGGCGAGCAGCGGAACTATTCCGACGAGGTTGCCAAGACCATCGACGAGGAGGTCCGCGCGATCATCGACAAGGCCTACGACCGGGCGACGGAGGTCCTGACGACCCACCGCGACCGCCTCGTTGCCCTGGCCGAGAAGCTCGTCGCCGAGGAGACGGTCGACGCGGAAGGCTTCGAGTCGCTTTTCCAGGACCTTCCGCCGAAGGCCCCCGAGAGCGGTGTGCCCTCCATCGTCGGGCCCGGCCAGCCGATCCCGGAACCGCAGCCGCAGCCGGCGTAAGCGTCGGCCGAACCAGTTCCCGTTCCGAGCGGGCCGGTCTCCGGCCCGCTCTACGCCGCCCCACGGATCCCGTCGTCCTACTGACCAACGTCGGCTCGATCATGCAGGCTCGCAAGGGCGGCTAGACTTCCGGGCCATGCCCGACACGACCGCCACCGACCACGTCCTCGACGCGTACCTCGAGCCGCGTCGCGAGGAGCGCCTCGAACGCCTCAAGGCGTTCCTCCGGATCCCCAGCATCTCGGCATTGCCGCAGCATGCTCCGGACGTGCGCCGAGCGGCCGAATGGCTCGCCGACGAGATGCGTGCCGCGGGGATCCAGAACGTCGAGGTCAGCGAGACCAGCGGCCACCCGATGGTCTACGGCGACTGGTTGCATGCCGCGGGAGCGCCGACCGTCGTCGTCTACGGTCACTACGACGTCCAGCCGGTCGACCCGCTCGACGAGTGGCACACCGAACCGTTCGAGCCGGTCGTGGACGGCCATCGGCTGATCGGCCGCGGCGCGGCCGACGACAAGGGCCAGATCCACGCCCATGTCAGCGCCGCGGCTGCCTTGCTTGCGACGCGCGACAGCCTGCCGGTCAACGTCAAGTACGTCTTCGAGGGCGAGGAGGAAAGCGGCAGCGCTCACCTCGACGCGTGGCTGACCGAGCATCGCGATCGCCTCGACGCGGATGCCGCGATCATCAGCGACACGGGCTTCTTCGAGGGGAACGTCCCCGCGATCACGCTGTCGCTCCGTGGCATGACCTACGCCCAGATCGATGTCCGGCTCGCCGGCGGCGATCTCCACTCGGGCAGCTACGGCGGTGCCATCGGCAATCCGGCCTTCGCGATCGCCCAGATCATCGCGGCCCTGAAGGGCCCCGACGGACGCATCCGGATCCCCGGCTTCTACGACGATGTCCGCGAGCCGACCCAGGCCGAGCGCGAGGCGATCGCCGCGCTCCCGTTCGACGAGGAGACCTTCCGGGCGGACACGGGTGTGCCCGGGCTCGTCGGCGAATCGGGCTACACGACGCTGGAGCGCAAGTCGATCCGTCCGACGCTCGACGTCAACGGCATCTGGGGCGGGTTCCAGGGCCACGGCCAGAAGACGATCATCCCGGCCGAGGCGCACGCCAAGATCAGCATGCGCCTCGTCGCCGACCAGGAGCCGGAGGACGTCTTCGCGAAGCTGAAGGCGTTCGTCGATGAGATCGCGCCGCCGGGCGTGGAGGTGACCGTCAGGCTGCTCGGCACCGGACGACCGAGCCAGACGCCGCTCGATCACCCGCACGTCGGCGCGGCGTCGAGGGCGCTCGAGCGCGTGTTCGGGCAGTCACCGCTGTACATCAACTCGGGCGGGTCCATCCCGGTCGCCGCCAGCTTCCAGCGCATCCTCGGGCTGCCGGTCGTCCTCCTCGGCTTCACCCAGCCCAACGACCTGGCGCACGCGCCGAACGAGTGGTTCGACCTCCACAACTACGAGGCCGCGATCCGCACGATGGCCGCCACATTCGACGAGATCGCAAGTCTCGACGAGGACTGAGGCGGCGCGCCGGGCGGACCAGAACGGGCGGGACCGGCGCAGTACGGATGGGTGATACGGCCTACCCCCGGTGCTACCCTACAGTCGCCGTATGAGCGCCAAGAGCGCCGGCCTCCGGGGAGGATCCGACCGCGTGACCACTGATCTCGAAGCCAACGCTGCGCCCGCGCCCGCCGCACGCGGGTGGCGACTCGACACCGATAACGGGAGCATGGCGCCGAGATCCGCCCTCGACGTCCTCGTCGACCTCAATGAACGGGTCACGACGGGTCAACTCGCGGAGTACCAGCCGGTCCCGCTCGGCTTCACGCCGATGGACAAGACCATCGGCTCGGGGCTGCGCGCCGGGGAACTGCTGCTGATCGGCGGTGCCCAGGGCACCGGCAAGACCACGATGGCGCTGCAGATGGCGCGCAACATCGCGTCGGGCGGCCAGGCCAACGTCCTCTATCTGTGCTTCGAGCACGACGAGGCCTACCTGATGAACCGGCTCATCGCGATGGAGTCGGCCCTCGCCCACCTGCCGCACAAGACCGGTGCGATCAAGATCCAGGATGTTCGCAAGGAGATCCTCGGCACGTGGATGGCGGAGGGCGCCGCGACGCCGCAGCTCGCCAACAACCCGCGCCTGCGCCCGTCGCTCGATCGCATCGCGCGCTACGGCCAGAACCTGTTCCTGCTCCGTGGCTCGCAGACCGCGAGCACGATCGACAACATCCGCAAGCTCGTCCAGCAGCACCGCGCCCTGTCCGGCGACCGACGCCTCGTCGTCTTCGTCGACTACATGCAGAAGGTGCCCCAGGTCCCGGAGCCCGAGAACGAGTCGGAGAAGGTCACCTACATCGTCAACGGCCTCAAGGACATCGCCCTGTCCGAGGACGTGCCGATGGTCTCGATCGTCGCCGCGGACAAGGAAGGCCTCAAGGCGTCGCGCCTGCGCAACTTCCACCTGCGCGGCTCGTCGGCGATCAACTACGAGGCTGACATCATCCTGATCCTGAACGAGAAGTACCACATCGTCGCCAAGGTCAACATCGAGTTCAACCCGTACCAGGCGCAGCGCTTCCGCGACTGGGTCGTGATCTCGGTCGAGAAGAACCGCGGCGGTCAGGACAACGTCGACCTCGAGTTCGAGAAGCACTTCGAGTTCTCCTGCTTCGACCCTAACGGTCGAACGGTGCAGGAGAAACTGATCGAAGAGCGGCTGTACAACGATTGACCCTCGCGCCGACACGGCGCGAGGCTGGGTGTCGCCACCCGTTTCGGGGAGCGTCCCGCGCTCCTAGGCTCCGACGATGACCGAAGGAGCGTCGATGAACGCTGAGCAGGTGACCGTGCGCGAGCACGGTAATGCCTACAACCTGTTCATCCTCGTCCTCACGCTGTTCTCGCTCGTGGTCATGGTGCTGCTCCTGCTGCCCCTCGACGCGGAGTCGAGGCAGCTGCTGCAGTCCTATGACTTCGTCATCTGCATGATCTTCCTGGGCGACTTCGCGTACTCGCTGACCGGATCACATCCTCGCCGTCAGTACTTCATCTACGAGCGTGGATGGCTCGACCTCCTTGGCTCGATCCCGACCCTCGGGTTCTTCGAATTCACGGCGCTGTTCCGGTTGGCGCGCATCAGCCGACTGGCGCGGGTGACCCGCTTGCTTCGGGGCAACAACCGCCGGGAGCTGGTC
>Ga0068864_100004363_pt1 | contig 11609 bp, 8 predicted proteins | sample KBSSwiS72_FD_66586 | JGI IMG/M metagenome (GOLD analysis project Ga0068864, IMG submission 66586) | Switchgrass rhizosphere microbial communities from Kellogg Biological Station, Michigan, USA - KBS Switchgrass S7-2 | ecosystem: Host-associated > Plants > Roots > Rhizosphere > Soil ...
GAAAGGATGTTGAGGTTCTTGCGGACACCTGCGGCAAGGGCTTCAAGATCATCTGACCGGGCGATCAGCCGCGCAGCCACGCCGGTTTCCTTCGCCCGAATCTTCAACAGGAGCTTCAGCAAGTCGCTGACGAGTGCCGCATCCTTGGTGAGACCGGGGCGCTTGGGTTCGCGATCGGGCATCTCGCCCTGATCGAGCAATTTTGCGTTGTGGATCGCTGACATCAGCCGAGCTCCAATGTCGTTCGTTCTCCACCCCGCGGAGAGCCCGCGTACGCGTCCCAGGTCGTCCTGGCTTTTGGGCGGATGAAGAACGATCTCGTTCAGGGTGTCGTCCTTGATGATGCGGCCACGGGGCAGATTCTTCGAGCGCGCCTCCGTCTCACGCCAGGCGGCGAGGGCCTTCAGCCGTCCAAGCACGGCGGGATTGCGACTCGGCAGCTTCAAACGCTTCCAGGCATCCTCCGCCTCGAACGCGAAGCTCGACGGATCGGCGAGTCGCTCCATCTCCTCGTCCAGCCAAGCCCCACGGCCCGTTTTCCTGAGTTTCTCCACCATCCGCGGAAATACCGTGGCGAGGTGAGTCACGTCGGCAATCGCATAGTCGATCTGACGCTTGTCCAGCGGGCGTCTGCCCCAGTCGGTGAAGCGGGCGCCCTTGTCGAGACTGTGACCAAGAAGGCTCTCGATCAGGTTGGAGTAACCGATCTGTTCGCCGTGCCCGAGTGCCATGGCTGCGATCTGCGTGTCGAACAGCGGATGCGGGACCTTGCCCGTGAGATTGTGGATGATCTCCAGATCCTGTCCGCCGGCATGAAAGACTTTCAGCACGTCCTCATTCTCGACGAAAAGGTCGAGAAGTGGCTTGAGGTCGATATCGGCCTTTGGATCGATCGCCGCTGCTTCGTCGACGCTAGCTACCTGGATCAGGCAGAGGTCCGGCCAATAGGTATTCTCGCGCATGAACTCGGTGTCCACGGCGATGAACGGTTGCTCGGAGAGACGGTCGACGAGAGCCTTGAGGTCGTCGGATTTGGTAATCAGAGGATGAATACGCATGAGTCTTCGCGCGCTTTAGCGGCCGCCTCGCGGGTTGACAAAAATGTTTCCGGCATTGAAGCGCGGCGCGCGATTTTCCGCCACATTTCCGCATAAGCAGAGCCCTCATCATGCACGCCTACCGAACTCATACCTGCGCCGCGCTGCGTTCAAGCAATGTCGGCGAGACGGTCCGCCTTTCAGGCTGGGTGCATCGCCGGCGCGATCACGGCCACCTGCTCTTTATCGATCTTCGTGACCATTACGGGATCACCCAGATCGTGACCGATACGGATTCGCCGGCTTTCCAGACGCTCGATCGGATCCGCGTCGAGTCGGTCGTGACGGTCGAAGGCGAGGTCGTCGCGAGGTCAAAGGAGACGGTGAACGCGAACCTTCCGACCGGCGAGATCGAGGTTCGCTCGACGAACGTTACCGTCCAGTCGGCGGCGGCCGAGCTGCCGATGCCCGTGTTCGGTGAGCAGGAATATCCCGAGGAGATCCGGCTGAAGTACCGCTACCTCGATCTTCGCCGCGACCAGGTGCACCGAAACATCATGCTGCGCTCGGCGGTGATCGCGTCGATCCGCCGGCGCATGATCGAGCAGGGTTTCACCGAATTCCAGACGCCGATCCTGACGGCGAGCTCGCCCGAGGGCGCTCGCGACTATCTCGTGCCGAGCCGCGTGCATCCGGGAAAGTTCTACGCCCTTCCGCAGGCGCCCCAGATGTTCAAACAGCTGATCATGGTCGCCGGGTTCGACCGCTACTTCCAGATTGCTCCTTGCTTTCGGGATGAGGACGCCCGCGCCGACCGTAGTCCTGGCGAATTCTATCAGCTCGATTTCGAGATGAGCTTCGTCACGCAGGATGACGTGTTCAATGCAATTGAGCCGGTGCTGTCAGGCGTTTTCCAGGAATTTGCGGATGGCCGCTCGGTCACGCCGGCAGGCGAATATCCGCGAGTTCCCTACAATGAAGCTCTCCTGAAATATGGAACCGACAAGCCTGACCTTCGCAATCCGCTGCTGATCAGTGACGTTGGCGCGCATTTCAAAGGCTCAGGGTTCGGTCTGTTCGCCGGGCTGGTCGAGAAAGGCGCCGTCGTTCGGGCGATCCCCGCGCCAGGAACCGCCGAGAAAAGCCGCAAGTTCTTCGATGACATGAACGAGTGGGCCAGAAGCGAAGGGTTCGCGGGCCTCGGTTACGCCACGCGCAAGGGCGGTGATTGGGGCGGCCCGATCGCCAAGAACCATGGCGAGGCAGGCATGAACCGCCTTGCCGAGGAGATGGGTCTCGGCCCTGACGATGGCATCTTCTTCGCGGCCGGCAAGGAAGAGGAGGCAGTGAAGCTTGCAGGACTTGCGAGAACGCGCGTCGGCGAGCAACTCGGCTTGATCGAACAGGGCTCGTTCCGCTTTTGCTGGATCGTCGACTTCCCGATGTTCGAATTCAACGAAGAGCAGCAGAAGATCGACTTCAGCCACAATCCGTTCTCGATGCCTCAGGGCGAGATGGAGGCGCTGGAGACCAAGGACCCGCTCGATATCCTCGCGTGGCAGTATGATATCGTCTGCAATGGCGTTGAGCTGAGCTCGGGCGCGATCCGGAACCACCGCCCGGACATCATGTACAAGGCGTTCGAGATCGCCGGCTACACGAAGGACGAAGTCGACACGAACTTCGCCGGCATGATCAACGCCTTCAAGTTCGGAGCTCCGCCGCACGGCGGCTCGGCGCCCGGCATCGACCGTATCGTCATGCTGCTCGCCGACGAGCCAAACATCCGCGAGGTCATTCTTTTCCCGATGAATCAGAAGGCGGAAGACCTAATGATGAATGCGCCGGCGCCAGTCTTGCCGAAGCAGCTCAAGGAGCTGAACATCAAGGTCGTGTGCGAGGGCTGATCCTTAAACACGCCACGTTCACCGTCGGGCGTTGTGCGCGGCGTTAATTCGGTTACGTTCAGTTCGTGGACCCGGCCCTCAATCCTGCTCTGGCGGCGCTGCGCGAGCATCTTGGCGAGCTTCAGCTCCCGCAGATCGCCCACGGGCGCCGAGCGATCATCCTGTTCGAGGGTCCCCAGGGTGCCGGAAAGAAGTTCGCACTCAAGCAACTCGCTTCTGCGTTCGACCCTTGCCACTTCGTCGTTCACGCGACCGCGTATGACCGCCGTGAAGCAAACGAGGGTCACTGGCTCGCGCGCTTCTGGCGGCAGCTTCCCCCGGCCGGGCGCACGTCGATCTTCTTCCGCAGCTGGTATCGTAGAGCGCTCGACGATCGGGTGCTCGGGCGAACGGCGGAGAACTCGGTTTCGCGCGTTTTCGATGAGATCAACGAATTCGAGGCGCAGCAGCGCGACTATGGCACGCTGCTAGTCAAACTCTACTTCGACGTCAGCGCCGATGTTCAGGAACGAAGGTTGGCCCGGCGCCGTCAGAATCCGTGGCGCGCAAGAGCTGAACAGGATGAATTCATCCGTGCCGATGACACCGCCTACCAGCATGCCCTTGCCGAGCTCAGGGCAAACACGGACACTCGCTGGTCGCCTTGGCGAACCATCGATGCAGACGATGAGGGGCAGGCTGCGCTGACGGCATTGGAAGTGATCGCCGAGGCCTGGTCTAAGGCAATGCCGGCCGAGCCGCCTCAACTGGTGACGTCGCCTCGTGTGGCCTGATCGGGATAGCGGATCGCCACCACCTCGTAGCTTTTCTCACCGGCAGGCAGACGGACGATGCGCTCCTCGCCGATGCGCGCGCCGATCAATGCACGGGAGAGCGGGGCGCTCCACCCAATCCTGCCGGCATCGGCATCAGTCTCGTCGTCACCCACAATCGTCAGAACCCGGCGATTGTCGTCTTCGTCGGCGAGCTCGACCGTGGCTCCGAAACGAACCTGGTCGCGCGCTTGCTGGTTGGCCGGGTCGACGACCCTGGCCTGCTTCATGATGCGAGCGAGGTAGCCGAGCTTGCGGTCAATTTCGCGAAGCCGGCGCTTTCCGTAGATGTAATCGGCGTTCTCGGACCGGTCGCCGAGCGATGCCGCCCATGAGACGGTCTCGACGATTTTCGGCCGTTCGATGCCGAAAAGCTCGTCATATTCGGCCCGGATGCGCGCCAATCCTTGGGGGGTGATATACCTGTCGGCCACAGTCGTGGACTATCAGCCCGGCTGGCTCTTCCCAAGATAGCGCGAAACGTGGACAGCCGTTTGGTGCGGCTGCTGGGTGCGCATCGAATCGTAGACCACGCTGTTCTCGATCACCCGCTGCACATAGGCACGGGTCTCCGAATAGGGAATCGCTTCGATCCACTTGAGCACGTCGACCTGCCCACGCGGGTCGCCATACTGGCGCACCCATTTACCCACATTGCCGGAACCCGCATTGTAGCTGGCCACAGCCAGCGGCACGTTTCCGCCCCAGATGTTCAGCATCCGCTGGAAGTAGGATGAACCGATCATCACGTTGTAGCCGGGATCGGTGATCAGCCGATAGCTGTCGTACCCGATACCCATCTTGCCTGCCTGTTCGCGCGCCGTGCCGGTCATCAGCTGCATCATGCCTCGCGCACCCGCGTGGCTGATCGCGTAGGGATCGAACGAGCTTTCCTGCCGGCTGATGCCATGGGCAAGCGACCACAGGCTCGTTGAAACCGAACCGGGCAGAAGCGGGTAAGCCTGGCGGACGTAGAAAGCGGATCCCTTCACGCGCGCCATGCGCGCCGTCCAGACGGCGAGGTCCTGCCGGCCGATCTGCTCGCCGAGTTGCACGGCAAGGTTTCGATCGGTGTCGTTGTCGAGCGATTCGGCAAGTGCTCTGACGAACAGGGCCTGCTCGGTGGACCTGCCCTGCTGACCGAGCAGCCGGGTTGCCTGCACCAGTCGCCGGTTGCTGAACGCCGTGCGCTGCAGCTGGGTCGTCACATATTGCGGCAGTGCCGCCGACGGCGGAGCAACCGAGCGGCCGAGCCGCTCAAGCGCAAGTTGGCCATAGAAGAGCTCGGGATAAGCTGCAGCGTGCTGGAAGTACGCGCTCGCGTCCTGGAATCGTCCGGCGGCCAGTGCCGCGCGGCCCGCCCAATAATTGCCCTTCGTCAGCACCTGGAGCGACCGGCCGGCACGAGCGTAACGATCGAACATTGCAACTGCGCTGGCAGGCCGGTTCATGCGATCCAGAGCCACCGAGCCGGCGAGCCACGCAAGGGTCGTGTAGTTGTCGCGAATACCGATCGGCTGCTCGGCAACGCTCGTGCCCGTGGGCAGGATGTCGTCGACCTGGCTCGCAATATTGTAGGCGGTCTGCCAGCTGCGGTCCTGAACGGCATCGTTCGCCAGCACGATCAGCATCTCGGCAAAGCGCTCGGGATCGATCGGCTTGTACGTGAACTGGTGATCGCGAGCGGCAAGCTGCTGCGCAGCAGAGCCGTAATTATTGGCTCGCAACCAGCGCGCGCGGTCCATCATGAGGCCTGCATCGCGGGTTACCATGCCGATCACTGCTGCATAGCGGGCTTCAGCGTCAGGCGCGTTTTGCTGCATTGCTATTCGCGCCGCGAACGCCGCCTGCCGGTCCGGGCTGGCCGAGGAAAGGAAGCGCGCGGCATCGCTGGGCCGCTTTCCGAACAGCAGCGCATCCAGCCGGTCGTCGTTATCCGCCCGGGTGAAACTGCCGCCATATCGATTCCAGATGGACGACTCGTCGTTGCTGTTAAGATCGTCGGAACGCCAGGCCTGACGGGCAGCATCGAGAGCCTGGGCCATCTGGCCGGTGGACGAATAGGCATCCGCAAGGCGGGCCCAGCCGGTACCGGTGCGGGGCTTTTTCTGAGCGAAGAAGGCAACAACCGTCGCCGCGCTCTCGCCGGGCTGCATCGCTTTTTCAGCCCACCCGCGCATGCGCGACGAATCGGGCCAGTCGGGGTTGGCGATCAGGAAATTTGCATAATCGGAAAAGCGGTAGCCGCTGCTTTGGCGCAAAGTGCGCCATTGATTGAGCGATGCGGCGACGGTTGATGCATATGCAGGCGCTGCGACGGGGCTCGCGGGAGCGGCAAACTGTGCCGAGCTCGAAGGAGCAGTGCCCAACAGGACCGGGACGATCACAGCAACACGCCACATGCTGGACATAATCTACCCCCGCTCCTTATCAGGCCGTGAACGCCGGCCCCCAAATCCGAATAACGGCCATCACTCTAACTCTCCTTCCAGGAGGCAAGTTCATGTTTTTCGGCTCGATTCCGGCGCTCGTGACGCCATTTTCCGGCGGCCGTGTCGCCGAAGACACATTCGCAGCGTTCGTCGAGTGGCAGATCACCGAGGGATCGAATGCGCTTGTGCCCTGCGGCACTACGGGTGAAAGCGCGACGCTCAGCCGGGACGAGCATCGCGAGATTGTCGCTCACGCGGTTCAGATCGCGAAGGGCAGGGTGCCGGTGATCGCCGGCTGCGGAAGCTACTCCACGGCGGCGGCGATTGAGCTGATCCGTGCGGCTGCGGACGTCGGGGCGGACGCGGCGCTGGTAGTCGTCCCTTATTACAACAAGCCTAGCCAGGCAGGCCTTCTCGCGCATTTTACCGCCGTCGCCGAAGCGTCGCCCCTTCCGATCGTGGTCTACAATGTACCTTCGCGAACGGTAGCCGACATCTCCGTCGAAACCCTCGGAAATGCGGTAAAACACCCGAGGATCGTCGCGATCAAGGACGCGACGGGAAGCCTCGATCGAGTCTCGGCGCAGCGGCTCGCGTGCGGAGCTGACTTCGTTCAGCTCAGCGGCAACGACGACATGGCTCTTGGCTTCAACGCGATGGGCGGCACCGGGTGCATCTCGGTCACCGCCAACGTCGCACCCAAGCTCTGCTCCGATTTCCAGAAGGCAACCCGCGAGGGGCGGTGGGATGAGGCACTGAAGCTGCAGGACCGGCTGTTCCCCCTGCACAAGGCCCTGTTCTCCGATGCGTCGCCGGCGCCGACGAAATATGCCTTGTCGCGGGTCCGTCCAGGCTTTCCGACCGAGATTCGCCTTCCGCTCGTCGAGGCATCCGAAGCGTCGAGGAGGATGGTCGATGCTGCATTGGACCACGCAGGTCTTATCTAGGCGCTATGGCCAAGCCGCTTCCCCAGCCGTTCGATAAGCAGAAGGTCGTCGCCGAGAACCGGCGCGCTCGATTCGACTATTTCGTCGAGGATCGGTTCGAGGCGGGCATCCAGTTGACCGGAACTGAGGTGAAATCGCTTCGCCACGGCGAGGGATCCATAGCCGAGAGCTACGCGAACGTTGAAGGCGATGAGATCTGGCTGATCAACAGCCACGTACCGGAATACAGCCACGGCAATCGTCTCAACCACGAGCCGCGACGCCCGCGTAAATTATTGCTCAAGCACCGCGAGATAGCGAAATTGCAGGGCGCGGTTACGCGCCAGGGGCTGACGCTCGTCCCGTTGTGCCTATATTTCAACGGCAGCGGGCGCGCCAAAGTCGAACTGGCGCTCGCCCGCGGTAAGAAGGTGCACGACAAGCGCGAGACGATGAAGGAGCGAGACTGGAAACGGGAGCAGCAGCGGCTGCTCAAAACCCGTGGCTGAGGCGAGCCCCCCGGCCGGTCGCTTCCATTGGATCAAGCGCCACATCCCGACGCGGGAAACAGTCCATCGTTACCGGATTCTTCGACCGTTTGCGTCCCGCCTTACCCATTCGTCGCTATGGCGAATGAACCGCCGGTCCGTGCCCCGCGGAGTGGCGCTCGGCCTGTTCGTAGCCGTGATCATCCCCGTAATGCACACCGCGATAGCAGCGCTTCTGGCAATCCCCGCGCGGGCGAACGTGGCGGTGGCAGCCCTCTTCACGCTCGTCGTAAATCCGATCACGATTCCGCCGCTCTATTACGCGGCCTACAGGATTGGCTCGTGGGAGCTGCATCACGACGCACCGCTGGTCAACCACGCGGCGGCGGAGCGTTTTTCTGGCGAACTCAGCCGGCTCCTGTTCTGGATCCATGAGGCATCCGGTTCGATCGCTGTCGGAGTTCTGACGATAGCAGCAGTCGCCGCAGTCGTCGGCTATGCCGTTGCAGCTCTCGTGTGGCGCTTCTGGTCGCACAGTCGCTGGCGCCAGCGCCGGAGCGCGAAAAGCTGACCCGGTTGCCGTTCGCAGGGCGGGGACGCACGATTGTCGATTGACGTTGGCCGGGTTTCGCCTTCCTTCTCCAAAGATAGGGGAATCACTTGGAGGGGATTGAAATGATTAGAATGTTTGCGTTCGCCTTGGCCTCGACCGCGATTGCGGGCACTGCCAGTCTCGCGCTCGCGGGTTCGGCGCCGTCAGCAACGGTCGCCGCCACGGCAGCTCGGACCGCCGCGACGGGAAGGCCGCAGTACGGCAGTTTTGGCTTCGACGTCGCAGGCATGGACCGCGGCGTCAGCCCGGGCGACGACTTTTTCGACTTCGCCAACGGGACGTGGCTGAAGAACAACCAGATCCCGTCGGACAAGTCGCGTTACGGCATGTTCAACGTACTCGACGATCTCTCGCGGGAGCGGACCCGGACGATCATCGATGAGCAGTCGAAGGATCCGAACAGCAAGATCGGCAACGCCTACGCAAGCTTCATGGACACGGCCGCGATCGAGACGAAGGGCCTTACTCCGCTCAACCCCTGGCTGAACAAGATCCGGGCGACGAAGTCCAAAGCAGGACTGCCAGCGCTTTACGCGGAGGCAGATCGGAACGGGGTCAATATTCCTGTCCGGATGTTCGTGGGCCAAGACCGCAAGGCTTCCGACAAATACGCGTTGAACATGTCGCAGGGCGGTCTCGGCATGCCCGATCGCGACTATTACCTGTCGTCCGACCCGAAGCTCGTCGAAACTCGCAACAAGTATCTGCAGCATCTGGCCAACGTTCTTACGCTTGCTGGCGAGAAGAGCGCCGCAACGCGCGCCAAGGCAATCCTCGACCTCGAAACAAAGGTTGCCCAGGCCCATTGGCCACGCGCGGAGAGCCGTGACGCCAACAAGACGTACAACAAGCTGACGCTGGCGCAGCTCGCCAAGGAGGCGCCTGGTTTTGACTTTGCGGCCCTAGCGAGGGGTGAGGGCGCGAAAGTCGGCTATGTCGTCGTTGCCCAGCCAAGCGCGATCAAGGGGATCGCGTCGCAGATCTCAAAGACTCCGCTACCCGTCCTCAAGGACCAGCTGCTCGTGCGGACGATCGATGCCTATGCGGCATTTCTGCCGGAGAAGTTCGACCGGGAGAACTTCTCGTTCTACGGCACGACTCTTGCCGGTACGCCGGAGCAGGAAGCGCGCTGGAAGCGCGGCGTGAACTTTACCGTCGCGGCGCTCGGCGACGACGTCAGCAAGCTCTACGTCGCGCGCTACTTCCCGCCGGAGACAAAGGCGGCGGCCGACCAGCTGGTGCACAACCTCATCGGAGCGATGGACCGCCGTGTCGACAGGCTCGAATGGATGAGCGCGGATACGAAGGCCAAGGCCCATGCCAAGCTTGCCGCTTTCACGCCAAAGATCGGCTACCCATCGCAGTGGAAGGACATGAGCGGGCTGGTCATCAAGCAAGACGACCTGCTCGGCAATGCGATGCGGGCCAGCAGGTTCGAGCATCTCTATCAGGTCGGCAAGCTCGGCGGCCCGATCCGGCGGTGGGAATGGGGCATGACGCCGATGACCATTAATGCCTACTCGAATTCAACGATGGTCGAAATCGTGTTCCCGGCGGCGATCCTTCAACCGCCGTTCTTCGATCCTCACGCCGATGCCGCCGTCAATTACGGCGGTATCGGTGCTGTGATCGGTCACGAGATGAGCCACCAGTTCGATGACCAGGGCGCCAAGTACGATCTGCATGGTAACCTGATCGACTGGTGGACGCCCGGCGACAGCAAGGAATTCCACGCGCGGCTCGACAAGTACGAGCAGCAGATCAATTCCTACTCGCCGCTGCCGGGCATGCACGTGAACGGCAAACTGACGATGGGTGAGAATGTCGCCGACCTTGCCGGCCTCACGATCGCTCACGATGCCTACATCGCGTCCCTCAACGGCGCCTCGCCGCCGGTGATCGACGGACTGACTGCTGACCAGCGCTTCTACCTGGGCTTTGCACAGGTCTGGCGTTGCAAGCAGCGAGAGGCGGCACTTCGCCAGCAGCTGCTGACCGACCCGCACTCGCCGTGTCCGGTCCGCGCCAGCGTGGTTCGAAACATGGACCCCTGGTACCAGGCGTTCGGCGTCAAGCCCGGCCAGAAACTGTATCTCGATCCGGCCGATCGCGTCCGCATCTGGTAGGATCAGCAGCAGCTGGTAGGATGCATCCTGCCTAGATGCTGTACCAGGAGCTGCCTCGGATAGATTCGACCCCGCTGGACGGGTGGGGTCGATGGCTTGCACCGGCGATTGTCGTGGCAGCCGGCCTCACCGCGGCGGCCGTATTGCTTCTTGCCGGTCACGAGCTGTTCGCTGCAGCGGCCGTGGCCGGCACGATCGCCGCCGCGGCTGCCTTGTACGTTCGATCCGAAAACACTCGGACAATCGTCCCGCAAGCGCTTGTCGGCGGCCCCGACTTTTCGCTCGTTTCCGCTGCCATGGGATTAATGCGCGATCCGGTCGGACTTTCCAGTTTCGATGGTTCGTTGCTGGTGGTGAACCATGCCTACCGCGAGCGGTTCGGCGGCACGCCACCGCTCGAGCTCGCGGCCAGCGAGGAAGCCCGTCAGGGTCTGAATCTCGCAAAGTCGATGGCACAGCGCGACGGCGCGGGCTGCGTTACCGGCATCGAGACGACCGCCGGGCCGAGCCCGGTCGAAGTCGAGCGCGTTGGCTCCGGCAGCGACCTTCTGCTCTGGCGGTTCCCCGGAGCACCGCCGCCGGATCCACTTTCGATCGCCACGCGACGGATCGAGGGAGCGATCGGACAGCGGCTTGCGTCGGCCGGCGTGGCGGCGGCGGTGGTCGATGACAAGGGAGCTGTGCTGGCGGCGAACAATCTCTTCGTTGAGCGCGCGCTCGGGGCCGATCAACCCTTGCAGAATGTCCGGTTCGCCGAGCTGGTCGAGGTCGGCGAGGACGATCGAATGCGGATGGTCGCCGAGGGGGACGGCGCCAAAGCGGTTCGCGCGGTCCACGTTCCTGCCGATCCTCTGAGGGACAAGGGTGCAGGCACGTTCCTGCTCTTCGACACGGGTGGCGACGACACGGTCGAATCATCGAACCTTCAAGCGCTCCTCGATGTCCTTCCCATCGGTCTTGCCCTCGTCGACCGCGACGGCCGGTTCCTGACGATGAACAGCGCGTTCCGCCAGGCGGGCGGCCTCAAGGGCGCGACGATGCCCGTCTATCCGGGCGACCTGGTGGTCAAGGAGGACAAGGCAGCGGTCGCCGATGCGGTTCGCCGCAATGCTCGCGGGCCAGCGATGTCTGGCGACCTTGCGGTGCGTCTCACCCATCAGCCTGCCGAACCGGTAGCACTGACAATCGCCGGACTTCGCGGCCTTGGCGATGCCGCCGTCCTGCTTCTCCTCAAGGACAATAGCGAAGAGGCCAAGCTGAAGCGGCAG
>Ga0068864_100004367_pt1 | contig 11606 bp, 12 predicted proteins | sample KBSSwiS72_FD_66586 | JGI IMG/M metagenome (GOLD analysis project Ga0068864, IMG submission 66586) | Switchgrass rhizosphere microbial communities from Kellogg Biological Station, Michigan, USA - KBS Switchgrass S7-2 | ecosystem: Host-associated > Plants > Roots > Rhizosphere > Soil ...
GAGACCGGTCCCGCTCGTAGCGCAGACCGATCGCGACCTCACCCCGGCGCACCAGATCGCTCACCTCGGCGCTGCGGGCGGTGCGGAAAGTGAGATCCACCCGCGGGTGACTCTTCGTGAACCGCTGAAGCACGGCCGTCAAGTTGGTACCGGCCAGGGTACCCACACTCGCGAGCGAGACAGGGCCACGGGCGTCTGCCCGTAACCCACGCACCGCTTCCGTGGCGTCCTTCACCGCCGCCAGTGCCCGCTCGGCATAAGGCAGGAGAACCCGGCCGGCCTGGCTGAGCACGATTCCCCCAGTGACTCGTTCGAAGAGCGGGGCGCCCAGCTCGTGCTCCAAAAGCGAGATGCGCCGCGAGATGGCGGGCTGGGTCCGGTTCAGGACTCGCGCAGCACGGGAAAATCCCTGCTCCCGGTGCACCGCCACGAAGGTCTCGAGGGCTTCTGTGTCCATGGAGCTATCATATGTTTTTCTTATGGCTTTGTAAAGAACTACAACTTTGACGCATGGCCGTGCAACGGGCTAATCTGCGCCAAGACCCTGAAGGAGACGGACCATGGCAAGCCAGAGGCAAAAAGCGGAAATCTTCAAGGCGCTCCACCATGCTCCCACCGGTTTCCTCATGCCGAACGCGTGGGACCCGGGAAGCGCCATCGTACTGGCCCAGGAGGGCTTCCCCGCCCTGGGCACCACCAGTGCCGGCATCGCGTTCTCGCACGGCAAGTGTGACTTTCAGGTCCCCGACCCAAGTCTTGGACTCACCCGTGGCCTGATGTTCCAGTGCATCCGCCAGATCGTGAATGCCGTCCCCCTACCGGTGAATGGAGACCTTGAAAACGGTTATGGGGACCGCCCGGAGACCGTGGCCGAGACGGTGCGGTTGGCGATCGAAGCAGGCTTGGCGGGCGGGAATATCGAGGATCACGATCCCCGATTGCCGGACGGGCTCTACGACGAACAGCTGGCCACCGAGCGGATTCGGGCCGCCCGGGAAGCGATCGACCACAGCGGGACGGCGTTCGTCCTGAATGCGAAGATCGACGCCTACTCGCTCTCGCTTCCCGATGCCCTCAAGATCAGCCTCCGGCGCGCCCGGTTGTTTCGCGATGCCGGCGTCGACTGTATCTACCCCTGTGGTGTAAGCGACATGGAATCGGTTCGGATCCTGGTGCGAGAGGCCGGAGCGCCGGTTAATGTCGTGGTGGGCTGGGGTGGAGCCCGTTTCAACATCGATGAGCTACTCGAGGCTGGTGTCACCCGGATCAGCGTGGGCGGCAGTCTCGCTCGTGCGGCACTGGGGTTCGTGCGCGCGTCGGCGCGTGAGTTACGGGACCAGGGGACCATGAATTTTGCAGATGATCAGATGGGCCAGGGCGAACTCAACGCCCTGTTCGCGCGGGCTCAGGAACGGTAGGGGACGGACCCCATCTGCTATTGTGGGACCAGGCTCATGAGGCTCCCTGGCCGTGGGCGCTATTCTCGCCCTGGTGGGTGTGGTCGTCGCCTTCGCGCAACTCCAACACGTGAGGCTCCCCTGGGTATGCAGGAATCTCTCGGCGGGCTCCTGGGGACCTGAGCCAATTGGCTCGCCTGGATAAACTCTTCGGCGCGCTCATCCTGGCGCAGGCTGCCGACTCGGTCGAGGAGTACGTCGCGACGCCGTTGGTCTTTGGCGCCGATATTCCCCTCAATGTGGATTGTCATCGAGACGATCAACGGCGATCATGCTGGCCCGGGAGGTTCACGCGGTGAGCGTTTAGACTGTCTGGCTTGCCGCATCAGGCTGGGGCGTACAGGTTAATTGAATGTCGCCCGAACTGACCAGCCGATGACCTCGACCGATCTCCTCCCGCAGCTGGTACTGGGCCTTGTCTGACAAACCGCGTGGCCCAATAGCGCAGATCGCCACCGGGGTCGTCGTGGCTCTTCTGGTCGGGGGATCAGTCCCCTGGTGGTGGAGTGACATGAAGGCGCGCCTTACCTCTCACTCGTCTCAACCAGCCGAGCAACACGCTGCCCCTGCGAAGCCGTCACCCCAACCGACTGGTGCATCTCCTCCGCCTGCCCAGCCCACCGCTCCCGCCGAGAATTACAGCCAGGCCGACTATGACGCGGTCCAGGCAATTTACGAAAGGCGTAAGACCGCGCGTTCCTGCGAGGATGCAAAACAGCTGGTAAGCAGGATCAGAGAATACTTTGGTAACCAGCACCTGGTCCCCCCTAAATTGATCGATACCGTGAGGTATCCTTCGCCGGTCCCCAAACCCACCATTGGTGATTTTGCCCGGGACCGGGTCGCGCGCATCAGGGACGCGAGACCGGCGTGCTTCCCATAAGATGCCAGGATGGGGGACCAATTTCCTTTCTCCCATCTCCTCTTTCCTTTCGCACTCTTCCGACCGTGTACCTCAACCACACTAGATTTCCGTTCAGTCAACAGCCTGCTGGTGCTTCCATGTCACGCACTGAAACCACTGACCAACCTGTCGCCGGCCTCCTCGATCCCATCGGAGAGCGCCTCCTCCGGGCCCGAACCATCATCGTGAGCGGCGAGATCAACCAGAAGGTCGCCGCCCTTGTCTCCGCGCAGATCGTCGCCCTCGGCGCCGAATCGGATGCTCCGATCCGGATGTTCATCAATTCCCAGGGAGGGCATGTCGAGGCGGGAGACACCATCCACGATCTCATTCGCTTCGTGCGTGCTCCAGTCAACATGATCGGGACCGGCTGGGTAGCGAGCATCGCTGCGCTGATCTACGTCGCCGTGCCGCGGGAGCAGCGTTTCTGCTTGCCCAACACCCGGTTCCTCCTGCACCAGCCGGCGGGTAGCGCGGGTGGGAGTGCCAGCGACATCGACATCGAAGCGAAGGAGATTCTCCGTACCCGCGACCGGCTGAATCGCCTGTTCGCCAAGGCCACCGGCCAGCCACTGGAGCGGATCGAGGAGGACACCCACCGCAACTTCTGGATGGATGCGGCCGGCGCGCAACGCTACGGACTCGTGGGCCGAGTGATCGAACGCGCGGATGACGTGATCCCCGCCGGGGTCCAAGGCCTCTAGAGTCGGCTGCTCCACCGGGTCCCGCCACGTGACGCTGCTCAAGACGGTGTTCTGGCAACGCCTGGACTTCCCAGGCTCAGAGGTCGCGCAACTCAGTGAGGAGCCTGACGCCTGGGTGCTGGAGGGACTCGTGCTGGTGGCCATCGACCGGGTGCCCGCCAGGCTCGAGTACCGAGTGCAGTGCGACCGTTTGTGGCGTACTACTATCGCGACAGTCCAAGGCGTGGTCGGCGAGCGACTGGTGTCCTGCGACATCCACTCCGACACTCAAGGACACTGGTGGCTCAACGGAGTCACGGCCCCGGCGGTGGACGGCGCGCTTGACGTGGATCTGGCCTTCACGCCCGCGACCAATCTCCTGCCCCTGCGCCGGAGTCCCATCGCCGAAGGCGAGACAATGGCGGTCCGCGCCGCCTGGCTCACCTTCCCGGCCTTCCGGCTGGGACCGCTCGATCAGTCCTATCAACGTTTGAGCGACCGACGATATCACTACAAGAGCAGCAGCTACGAAGCCGAGCTGCTGATTGATGAACTGGGTCTGATGGAACGCTACGGCGAAGTCTGGATCGCGAAGGCGAACGCATGATTCAGGTTCGAGCGGCAACACCCGACGATGCCTCCGTGTGGCTCCGGATGCGCGATGCGCTCTGGCCCCATCACGAGGCGGGATCGCACGCCGGCGAGGTCAAGCAGTACTTCGAAGGGAACCTCCACATGCCGCTCGAGGTGCTGCTGGCCTTCGATGAGAAAGGTGCCGCAGTCGGCTTCGCCGAGCTGTCCATTCGGACCTATGCGGAGGATTGCGAGACTGACCGAGTCGCTTACCTGGAGGGATGGTATGTGGCACCCGAATTTCGGCGGCGCGGCGTTGGTCGCGCGTTAATTACAGCGGCCGAAGCGTGGGGGATCAGACAGGGCTGTACCGAGTTTGGCTCCGACGCGCTGCTCGAGAATGAGCTGAGTGCGGTGGCCCATCGGGCACTTGGGTTCGAGGAGACGGTTCGGCTGCGGTGTTTCAAGAAGGTCTTGGGTAATCATTTTCCACGAGGGCGGTGACGCTCGACTTTCCAGGAGCCCTCGCGTTGAAACACTTCAGCTCCACGCCGCGAAGACTCTCCGTCGTGGCCTTTCTCGCGCTGACTCTCTGTGGCATCACCCACCTCGAAGCCCAGGCGAGGGCCCTCGGCCTGTCCCGTTGGCAGGCGGAGCTGCCGGCCAAGCAACATTTCTCGTCGTTCGCCAGCAAACTCGACTACGCCGTTCCAGAAGACTCGACTTCAAAGACACATTCGCACACCCTCACCGGACTTCTGATCGGGAGCGCCGTTGGCCTGGCCGCAACGGGCCTCTTTCTGGCGGCGTTCTGTGGAGATCCAGATACCGAGTGCGGCGCGGATGAATACGGCCGGGCCCTTGTGATCATCGCGGTCCCCGCCGCCGCCGCGGGAGCGCTGATCGGTTCGCTGATTCACACCAGCGAATGAGTCCGGTGCTGGAGGGGCGGCCTATGGATCTTTGCAGCCTCGAATACCGGTCTGGTGATTACGGAAACGCTTGGTGGTGCCGCGGTGAGACGCGGAGGATCGATGGTTGCGGTCAGGAGCCGAACCGATACCTTCACCCTCTCACTCATCAGGTAGCGGCGTCATGGCAACGTATCTCTGGCAGGCATCGTATTCCGTGGACGGCACCAAGGGTCTGATCAAGGAGGGCGGCTCGAAGCGCCGCGCAGCAGTGCAGCAGGCGGTGGAGAAGGCGGGCGGAAAGTTGCTCGCTTTCTACTTCGCGTTCGGTGAATCCGACGTCGTCGGCATCGCGGAATTCCCCGACAATGCGACGGCCGCGGCGGTCAGCATGGCGGTGAACGCGGCTGGTGCCGCGAGTCTCCGCTCGACCCCGCTGGTTTCACCGGAAGAAATGGACGCTGCGGCCAAGAAGACGGTGAGCTATCGGCCGCCGGGGGCATGAGGGGTCGGGGGCCGTCAGCTGTCTGCCGTCGGAAAAGAGCCATAAGCCGCAAGCCGTAAGCTTATCCGCTTATGGCTTATGGCTCACGGCTTATTGCACTCACGGCTGACGGCTGATGGCTATCGACAAGTGAGCAACGACCCGCTATTCTCCTCGCCTCGTTTCACCCCAACAGGGAGGTTGGTATGGCCAGCAACCATGACGACCTCGAGGCGCTCCCCTGCTTTCGAGGTGACCAGCAAGCGTAGGAAGGGGTATCCCTCGGAGACTCGCGTGAAGCGCGGGGACCGCACGGTTCACGGCAACAAGGAGTTGCTGCCACGAGAAGTTGGGCCGCAATGATCCTTGCCCCTGTGGGTCCGGGCGCCGGTTCAAGAAGTGCTGCCTGAAGTCCGGGCGTTTCGATGGCGTAGACCGTGACTACTACTACCGCTAAGCCGACGAGCCCGACACGGACCATCCCGTGTCGGGCTCTTGGCGTCTGGTAACCGCCTTCGGCACTCGATGCGACTCTGGACCCTGCACCCCAAGTACCTCGATCCCCAGGGACTGGTGGCGCTCTGGCGTGAAGCCCTACTCGCGCGCGCCGTTCTGCGCGGCAAGACGCTCGGCTACCGGCATCACCCGCAGCTGCACCGCTTCCGCGCGAGTGCCACACCGGTCGCGAGCCTCAACCGGTATCTTGCCGCGGTCCATCGGGAGGCGACTGCGAGAGGATATCAGTTCGACCGTTCCCGGTTCGGTCCCACCCGGCGTGGAGGATTCATTGTCGAAACGAGTGGTCAGCTGGCCTACGAGTGGGACCATCTCCTCGCCAAGTTGAGCCGTCGTTCACCGGCCCGATATCGTCTCTTGCGAAACCTGAAAGAACCTAAGCCCCATCCGCTCTTTCACATTGAGCCCGGAGTTGTGCGCGAGTGGGAACGCGTAGAGTCAGGCCGTCGTAGCAAGCTCAGAGCATGAACTCAACCAAGGAACCCGATCGCATGCCTCGCGCCGGAACTCCATATCCCGATTTCGCCGCTCTGCTCGCGTCCTACTCAAAGGGCGTCCAGGATACCACCCGAGCAGCCCGGCAGCTGATTCTGGGGCTGATCCCCGGGGCCATCGAAGTGGTTGACGCCAAGCACGCCGTGATCGGGTATGGCTACGGTCCCGGTTACAAGGACATGGTTTGCACGCTGATCCTCAGCCAAGGCGGCGTGAAGCTGGGCCTCATCGGTGGGGCTTCCCTTCCCGATCCCCGAAAACTGCTCGAAGGGAGCGGCAAGGTACATCGCTACATCCCTCTAGGGAGACCCGCCGATCTGCGCCGGCCCGGTCTGAGACCACTGCTGCACGCGACCTTGTCCGCCTGGCGGCGGAAGTCGATGGTCGGGAGATGAAAGAGCGAACAGGACAGCGCCATTCCCCTTCGCTGTTCTGCAGTTCCCCGTTTAGTGGGGCTTCGGCATCTTCGATTCAATCGCTATCGCGACGTCCAGGTGCATCCGGCGGCGTGCCACCTGGGCCGGTGTCTCTCCCATGTTGTTGGGCCAGGTAGGGTCGGCCCCGGCATCGAGCAAGGCTTCCGCGGCCTCCAGGCTACCGTTCTCGGCAGCGTGATGGAGAGGGGTGAAGCCGGTGAGGTTGTCCAGATTCACCGTTGCTCCCCTCGCGATCAGGAACCGCACGGCATCGGGGTGATTGTCCCAGGCGGCCCAGTTGAGCGCCCTCCGGCCGTTCGGGTTCCGCCTTACATCCAGCGAGTCAACCTTCGCGCCTGCAGCCAGGGCTTTGCCCAGGGCCAGAGTATCTCCGGCGCGGGCGGCGTCCCACAATAGCTCCTGTGGAGTGCCTCCAGTGAGGGTCTGAGCGGAGCCAGACCCGACGCCGAGGCTTGGGAGAAAGAGGGCGAGAAGGAGTTTGGCAGCGTTTACGGTTCGCATAAGCGATTCTGGTTGAGGGATGTGGCTTAGACAGCGGAGCCTCGCCGAGGGTTGTTGGGCAGCTTGCGGCTACACTCGGTACACGGCACCTTAACCGGCCAGCTTCAGCCCAACCCTCCAACCGATCGACAGGGCCGTGCGCGCTTCAGACCTTCTCTTACTCCTCGTTGTTGTTGCGGGTTGTTCTCCCGAGAAGCGCCAGTCCTCCACGCTTACCCCTGGTGAGTCGCAACTCGAAGTGCCAGGAGGCACCATCTGGTACAAGGTGAGCGCCGGAGGAACCGGCACCCCGGTCGTGTTGCTGCATGGGGGACCCGGCTTCTCGAGTTTCTATCTCAAACCGCTCGAAGCCCTCGCCGACGATCGGGTCGTCATCCGCTACGATCAGTTAGGAGGCGGGAAGTCGAGTTCGACGACCGACACGACCCTGTTCACGATCCCCCATTTTGTGCAGGAGCTGGATTCGTTGCGGTCCCACCTGGGCATCGCCAAGTGGCATGTGCTGGGACATTCGTGGGGAACAATCCTGGCGTTCGAGTACTACAGGGCCTACCCCAATCACGTCGCCTCACTGGTGTTCGGCAGTCCCGTCTTCGACATACCCACGTACGAGAAGCGTGCTCGTGAGCTCCTTACTACACTGCCCAACTCGCTGCAGCGTTCGGTGGCACGAGCAGAAGCCACAGGGAAGTTCGACGCTCCGGACTACCAGAATGCCATCAACGCGTTCTATTCTCTGTACGTCTTTCGACGTCCGGTTCCGGCCGATCTGGACAGTACCTTCGGCACTGCCAACCAGACGATCTACAACTACATGCAGGGGCCGAGCGAGTTTACCATCACCGGTACGCTGAAGGGATACGACGTCACCAGGCTGCTGCCCCAGATCAAGGTACCAACCCTGTTAACGGTGGGAGAATTTGACGAGGTGGGGCCGGAATTGGTGAAAGGCTTTGCAGCGCGGATTCCGGGTGCCCGCTTCGAGGAATTGGCCGGCGCGGCGCACATCACGACCTGGGATGCGCCCGATGCCATGATCAGCGCGGTACGGGCCTTCCTCCGCTCCGCCGATACGGTTGCTGCAAGAGCGCCGTCGTGACCCCCATGACTGACCCCGCCGAGAACCTGCGGCGAGCCATCGCTGCTGATGCGCTTCACCGTCTTCGAGAAGGCAATCATCGTTTCGTCTCGGGCACGGGCCGGGCCGACACGCTCACGGGAGCTGCCCGCCGTCGGGAGGTAGCGCCCAACCAGGAGCCATTCGCCATCATCCTCGGCTGCTCCGACTCACGGGTCCCCGCCGAACTGATCTTCGACCAGGGCCTTGGGGATCTCTTCGTGATCCGCATCGGCGGGAATATCGTTGCACCATCGCAGGTTGGGAGCGTCGAATTTGCGGTGGAGAAGTTCGGTATTCCGCTGGTTGTGGTCCTGGGTCACACACAATGCGGCGTGGTGCAGGCTACACTGGAGGAGCTGACGAAGGAGGCCACGACCCGATCCCACAATGTGAGGTCGATCGTGGATCGAGTGCGCCCGTCTGTCGAGCCGCTGCTGGAGACGCCGCTGCGGCATGACCGGGACGCCCTGATGCGGGAGGCGGTGCGAGCCAACGTCCGCGCGTCAGCGAACCAGCTGAGACATGGCTCGGAAGTGGTCGAGGACTTTATTGAGCGGAATGGACTCCGCGTCGTGGGCGCCGAGTATTCCCTGGAGACCGGCGTCGTGGAGTTCTTCGAGGGGGTTTAACCGTGTTCCTGCGCTGGCTGCTGGCTTCTTTTCATCTGCTGGCCTTCGGAATTGGCCTGGGCGCAATCTATGTCCGGGCCCGCTCGCTTCAGGCAGCTGCCAATCCTGCGTCGGTTCGACGGGTCCTGCGGGCCGATACTTGGTGGGGCGTGGCCGCCCTCCTCTGGCTCGCGACCGGCATCCCCCGGCTCTTTCTCGGTCTCGAGAAACCGACTGCGTACTATCTCGCCAACCACGTGTTCTGGTTCAAGATGAGCCTGTTCCTCCTCATTGTACTGTTGGAAGTGGGCCCCATGATGACTTTTACCGGATGGCGCAGGGCCTTACGCCGGGGTGCCACTCCGGACACCAGCAGTGCCGCTCGCTGGGCCGTGGTGAGCCGCATTCAGCTGGTGCTGCTCCTGGCTATCCTGTTCACCGCCACGGCGGTGGCCAAAGCGTTTGGGGCGTGAGGCGTAGGTCGTCAGGCGTTTGGAAAAAGCCATAAGCCATAGGCCGTAGGCGGATGAGCTTACGGCTTAGGGCTTATGGCACTTTTCTGACGCTTGCCGCCTACTCCGCCCTCAGCGTCGTCGCCGGATCCACCCGAGTTGCCCGCCAGGCCGGCACCGCACAGGCCACCAGTCCGACGGCGGCCAGGAGCGCCATGGCGCCGAGGTAGGTCATCGGATCGAGGTGGGAGATGCCGAACAACATCGCCACGATGACCTGACTGACGGCCGCCGCACCGGCGAGGCCGACCAGGACGCCGAAGCCGGTCAGGGTCATGCCCTGTCCCACCACCAAGCCCAGAATGTTCCCCCTGGTTGCGCCGAGTGCCGAGCGGACGCCGATTTCGCGGGTGCGTTCGGCCACACTCCCCGACAGCACTCCGTAGATCCCGGCGGCCGCGAGAATCACCGCCACAATCGCGAAGGCCTCGAACAGCGTCAGCGCGAAGCGGCGTTCGCCGGCTGAGGCAGCGACCACGTGATCCATGGTGGCGATGCGGACTATCGCCTGGTCGGGATCCACCGACCATATGGCTCGTTGTACTGCCGGCACCAGGGAGACAGGATCGCCGCGGCTTTTCACCACCAGGGAGATGGTCCGATCGGTGAACCGCCACTGGTCTTCCGTGGTGTACACCGCATCGTTCCGGTCTAGCGCGAGCGAGACCTGCCTCACGTCACCGACCACGCCCACCACGGTGTAGGGCTTCTCGTCACCGATGGTGAGACGCTGGCCGATGGGATCGATCCCTGGCAGCCGGTGCCTCGCCATAGATTCGCTGATCAGCGCGACCCGAGGTGATCCCTCCTTATCCCGCTCGTCGAGCATACGGCCCTGTCGCAGGGGAATCCCCATGGTTCGGAGGTAATCAGCGCTCACCGAGTAGCGATATGGACTCTGTTCCGCGCCCGTCAGCGGAACCGGATTCGGCTCAAAGAAGACGCCGTACTGTTCGATGTCTCCGCTCAAGGGCAATTGGCTGGTGAGTCCCGCGCCGATGACACCCGGCACCTGGCGAACCATTTCGACCGCATTGGCGAGGAACTGCTTCGCCACGCTGTCGTCGTCGAACCGATGCCCGCTGACCTGAATCTGCATGGTGAGGAGACCGGACGGATCGAATCCCGATTCGACCGCGAACAGTTGTCGCAGACTTCTCAGCAGGAGCCCCGAGCAGACCAGCAGCACAACCGCAAGGGTCACCTCAGCCACGACCAGCACGCTGCGGGTACGCTGGTGACCCCCGGCAGTGCGGCGAGAGCCGAAACGCAGGTTCTCCTGGGGATCGCTGCGTGAAGCCTGCAGGGCGGGACTGATGCCGACAATCAAGCCGATCAGGGTAGTGATGGCGGCAGCGAAGGCAAACACCATCCCATCTACCCCGATCTCGGCGGCGCGTGGCAGGCCGGCGGGACTGAGTGCCACCAGTGCCTGGACTCCAAACACCGCGACGAACATTCCCGCCAGCCCACCCATTGCCGCGAGCAGCAGGCTCTCCGTAAGCAGCTGGCGAACCAGTCGCTGCCGTCCGGCGCCAAGGGCGGCCCGGAGCGCAAACTCCCCGCTGCGCTGGACACCGCGCGCCAGGAGAAGGTTGGTCACGTTCACGCAGGCGATTGCCAGAACGAGCAGCACCGCGCCGAGGATCATGAAGAGGGCGGGTTTCACACCCCGAGTGAGGTCATCCTGGAGTGAGGCCACGATGAAGCCACTCTGCACCGATGCCCACTCGGCCCGGGGGAACTCCGCCCGGGGCATCCTGGCGATCGTATTCAACTCATCCGTGGCCCGCGCGATGCTGACTCCGGGACGGAGGCGCCCCACGATGCGCAGGTGATGGCCCCACGCCCTTCCCTGCGTCAGGTCGTATTGCAGGGTGGACCAGAGCTCGGCTGACGGAGCCAGCGAACTGGAGAATCCTTTCGGCATGACGCCGGCGACCAGGTAGGGATTGTCGCTCAGCGTGATGGGGCGGCCGACAATCGTAGGGTCGGCCCCGAAGCGGCGACGCCAGAGGCCGTCGCTCAGAATCACCACCCGGGGGCCGTCGGCCCGATCCTCGGCCTCCTCGAAGTCACGGCCCAGAGCGGGCCTTACCCCCAGCACCTTGAAATAGCCCGGGGTGACCCGTTGGCCGTCGATCATTTCCGGCTCGGCTCCACCGGTCAGCGTTGGCTGCCATGATTTGACCGACGCCATGGCCTCGAACGAATGACTCCGCTGCACCAGCTCGTTATAGGTGCCGAAGGTGCCGTCGAGCCGAGCACTTCCCTCGCCGATGTCCCAGACCATGAGAATCCGCTCGGCATTCGGATATGGAAGCGGATGGAAGATGATCCGGTTCACTGTGCTGAGGATCGCGGTCGTGGCACCGACGCCGATTGCGAGGGTGAGCACTGTGACC
>Ga0068864_100004373_pt1 | contig 11599 bp, 12 predicted proteins | sample KBSSwiS72_FD_66586 | JGI IMG/M metagenome (GOLD analysis project Ga0068864, IMG submission 66586) | Switchgrass rhizosphere microbial communities from Kellogg Biological Station, Michigan, USA - KBS Switchgrass S7-2 | ecosystem: Host-associated > Plants > Roots > Rhizosphere > Soil ...
CTGCTGGCGGAGCAGGAACTCGCGCTGGCTCTTCTCCAGGCCGGCGCGGACGTCCTCGCTGATCTTCTCGGAGACCTCGAGCTCGGCCACGTGGTCACGGGCCCACCCGACCAGCAGCTCCAGCCGCGCGGTCACGTCCGGCGCGCCGAGGAGCTCGACCTTTTGGGCCAGCGACAGCCACGGCGTGTACCCGGCCGAGTCGGCCAGCATCGCCGGGTCGGTCATCCGCTCGACCGTGTCGATCACCTGCCAGGCGCCGCGGCGCTGCAGCTCGGTGGAGATGAGGCTCTTGTACTCGCGGGCCAGCTCCCGGGTACGCCCGGTCGGCTCGGCCTCGACGAACGGGGTCGACTCCACCCACAGGGCCGCGCCGGGTCCGGGTACGCCCAAGCCGATGCGGGCCCGCGCCTCGCCGCGCAGCACGACGGCGGGCTGACCGCTGGGCAGCCGGCCGACCTTCTCGATCACGGCGACGGTGCCGACCGGGCCGTACTCCCCGTCCAGGCGGGGCACGGCGAGCACGCGCGGCTCGTCGTCGTCAGAAGCGGAAGCTTCGGCCGTACGGGCAGCGTCGATCGCGGCCTGGATGGCGGAGTCCAGGGTCAACGGGATGACCATGCCGGGCAGCAGGACGGAATCGGTAAGTGGCAGAACCGGGTAAGTCGTCATGAAAGTCCACCTCTGTAGGTCATCAAAGCTGAGCCTGTCCCACTCAAGTTGAGGCGGCGTCCCGGTGTTCCCCAGCACGAAGGGATGTGACGGGAGCCACTGGACATGACGGACATTCACGTATGACCGCAGCCGTAGCCTGTGCCGATGAACCCTGCCGCGCCCGCCTGGGTCGCCGCCGTGCGCGGATCTCACGAGCGGCTGCGAGCGCTGGTCGGGCGGCTGACGCAGGACCAGCTGGTCTGGCCGGCCTACCCGCAGGACTGGACGATCGCCCAGGTCATGGCACATCTGGGCGCGGGCGCGGAGGTTTTCATCGGCCGGGTCAACGCCGTGCGGGCGGGCGGGTCGGACCCAGGCCGTGACGAGTACGAGAGCACCCGGCTGGCCTGGAGCGCGAAGTCAGCCGATAACCAGGCGATCGACTCGATCGCGACCAACCAGAGGCTGGTGGAGCTGTTCGAGGAACTGGTCGGAGGGGCCGGGGCTCACCTGCGGTTCAACGTGGTCGGCCGCGAGCTGGACCTGGCCGGCCTGGCCAGCATCCGGCTCAGCGAGCTCACCATCCACTACTGGGACATCGCGGTCGCCCTCGACCCGTCGGCGACGCTGGCCGCGCCCTCGGTCGCCCTGCTGATCGACGTGACCCCCCAGATCGTGATCCGGGCCCGGTGGCGCCCGATCGGGGTCGAGCCGCTGCCACCGGTGAGCGGGCCTTCGCGGGTGCACGTGGTCACGACCGGACCGGCCCGGGAGTTCTCGCTCGCGCTCGGTGAGAAGGTGCGGCTCGGTCCGTGGCCGGGCGAAAGCGGTCCACACGCCCCGGCCGAGCTACACCTCCCGGCGGAGGCGCTGGTTCGGCTGATCTTCGGGCGGCTCGACCCGGAGCACACCCCGGCGGAGGTCATCGCCACCGGGGTCGAGCTGGACACCCTCCGCGCGGCGTTCCCCGGCTTCTGAGCCCGGCTCCACAAGCACAACTGCGCACACGTAGTGGCACCGGTTCAGCGCTCCCGGAGGACTACCTGCGCGCAGTTTTGCGGATCTTGGGCCGGGCTACCAGGGCTACTTGGCCGCGAGGATGTCCACCACGAACCGCAGCGGACCGGCCGGGGTGCCCGACGGCGGCGTCGTGCCGTAGGCGAGGGCGGCGGGGATGTCGAGCTGGACCCGGCTGCCGACCGGTACCCCGACCAGGCCCTGGTCCCATCCCTTGATGACCTGGCTGGCGCCGAGCTGGAAGGAGAACGGCGACTTGCCCCAGCTGGTGTCGAAGACGTTGCCGTTGCCGTAGTACGCGCCGACGTAGTTGACGGTGAGCGTCTGGCCGTTCTGTACCGACGCGCCGGGACCGGTGACGAGCAGCGTCTTGACCAGCGTGGTCAGGTCGCCGGTCGAGCCGAGGATCACCGGCCGCTGGTGCAGCTGCGGGTCGAACGCCGGGTCGATCGGGTCGGTCGTCGCGGTCGGGCTGGCCGACGGGGCGGCGGAGGAGTTGGCGGCCGGCGTGGTGGTCGAGGACTTGTTCAGCAGTGTGCAGCCGACCGCGAGAGCGCCGACGATGAGCACCACGGCGGCGCCCGACCCGACACTGCGCAGGATCTGCCGGCGTCGCTTGGCCCGGAGCCGGGCGGCGGCGGCGGCCTTGCCGAGCGCGCGCCGCTCGCTCTTCGGGGGCAGACCGCGCCCGGACCTGTCGCGGGCCGGGTCCTTCACGCTGTTGCTCACGGGGGCCTCCATCTGCTGCCGGCTCACTAACCGGCCTCGATCACCGGCACGGCCGTCGTCGATCTCCCGACGGGCCGTGCCGGTGCGAAGCTTAGCGGGCCGACCTGGACGAACCCACTCAGGTCACTGGTACATCCCGGCGCCGGAACCCGTACAGACCGGCCGCAACGAGCAGGACCGCGACACCCGTGAGCGCGACCACCGGCGTGGCCGAGAACACTCCGCCCGGAAGCTTCGGGCTGTGGGCGAACGGCGAGATGTCCATGACGGTCTGGTTCAACGGGAACAGCGGCCCGATCACGCCCAGCACCACGAAAGCGCCGAGCGCGGACCATCCGATCGCGGCCACCTTCGGGGCGATGCCGAACGCCGCCATCGTGATCCCGGTCAGCACCCAGGTCGCGGGCAGCTGGCCCAGGGCACCGGCGATCACGCCGCCGGCCCGGCCCATGTCGCCCGCCCGCGCCCCGTAGGTGACCCCGGTGACGACGCCGACGAGCAGCAGCAGCCCGGTGGTGCCGAGCAGCGCGACCACCACGTGGCTCATGATCCACCTGAACCGGGTCGTGCCGGCCGCGAGCAGCGGCTCGGCCCGCAGCGCGGACTCCTCACCGCGCAGCCGGGAGGCGGCCTGGATGCCGTACGCCGAGACGGCGACCCCGACGAACCCGAGGGTGGCCGACAGGTAGGCGTCCTCCAGGGCCTTCGCCCCGCCGAGCTTGGTGATGAACTCCTGCGCCTGCGAACTGTCGTTGAGGAAGCCGGACAGGTTGGTGGCGATGTTGCCGAGCACGAACGAGAGCACCGCGGTCGCGCCCGCCCAGGCATAGAGCACGCCCCGCTGCAGCCGCCACGCCAGCGCGAACGAGCTGCGCAGGCTGGGCGCCGCGGTGGCCCGGCCGGGCCGGTCGGGGAGGAGCCCGGCGTCCAGGTCCCGCCGAGCCACCAGCGCGTACGCGATGGGAACCACGACGATGGTGAAGCCGATCATCAGCAGCAACACCCACCAGCGTTCGCCGGCGTACCAGTGGAACTGCTGCCCCCAGCCCACCGGCGAGAGCCAGCTGGCCCAGGTCGGCCCGTTCGGGCCGGCGGTGTCGCCGATCGCGCGGAGCACGTAGACCGCGCCGAGCACGATGCTGGCCAGGCCGGTCCCGGCCCGGGCCGTGGTGGTCAGCTGCGCGGTCACGGCCGCGATCGCGGCGAACGTGATGCCGACGCCGCCCCAGGACGCGCCGAAGGCGAATGACCCGTTGGTGTCCAGGCCCGACGCGATGAGGATGAGCCCGGTCAGCACCGCCAGCACGATGTTGGTGCCGATGGCGACGATCAGCGCCGCGGTCAGCGGCGCCCGCCGTCCCATCACGGTCGCGCCTAGCAGCTCCTGCCGGCCGGTCTCCTCCTCGGCCCGGGTGTGGCGCATCACGAGCAGGATCGACATGAGCGCCACGAAGACCGAGCCCAGCCCGCCGAGCTTGACCAGGGCGAGGCCGCCGGGGTTGTTCGGGTCGTAGATCCGCCCGTACAGGGCGACCACGGCCGAGACCTGGTTGAACTGTTCGGACGCCTTCACCAGCTCCGGCCCCGGCGGGTAGAGCTTGACCACGGCCGCAGCGGCGCTGGAGGCGGACAGCACGAACGCGGCCAGCCAGATCGGGATCATGATGCGGTCGCGCCGCAGCGCCAACCGGACCAGCGCCCCCGTGCCGGTGTAGGCGGTCATCGCGCCACCGCCGCCGGCTGCGGCTCGACGTGGTCGCCGTAGTGGCGCAGGAAGAGCTCCTCCAGGGTGGGCGGCTGGCTCACCAGGCTCCGGATGCCGGACCCGGACAGGTGGCGCAGCGCGGCGTCGAGGTTGTCGTTGTCCACGTCGAAGCTCACCCGAGCGCCGGTCACGACCAGGTCGTGGACCCCGGGCAGACCGTCCAATCCGGACGGTGGCCCGGCCAGCTCAGCGGCGATGTGGGTCCGGGTCAGGTGGCGCAACTCGGTCAGGGTGCCGGACTCGACTGTCTTACCCTCGCGCACGATCGTGATCCGGTCGCACAGCGCCTCGACCTCGGCCAGGATGTGGCTGGACAGCAGCACGGTGCGGCCCTCCTGCTCGCGGATGACCTCCCGGAACACTTCTTCCATCAACGGGTCGAGGCCGGAGGTCGGCTCGTCGAGCAGCAGAAGCTCCACATCGGACGCGAGCGCGGCCACGAGCGCGACCTTCTGCCGGTTCCCCTTGGAGTACGCGCGGCCCTTCTTGCGCGGGTCGAGCTCGAAGCGCTCGAGCAGGTCCTTGCGGCGCTGGGGGTTCAGCCCGCCGCGCAGCCGGCCGAGCAGGTCGATGACCTCGCCACCGGACAGGCTGGGCCACAGGGTGACGTCACCCGGAACGTACGCGAGCCGGCGGTGCAGGTCGGTCGCGTCGCGCCACGGGTCACCCCCGAGCAGGCTCACCGTGCCCGAATCGGCCCGCAGCAGGCCGAGCAGGACGCGCAGGGTGGTGGTCTTCCCGGCCCCGTTCGGGCCGAGGAAGCCGTGGACCTCCCCGGTGCGCACGGTCAGGTCCAGGCCGTCCAGGGCACGGGTACGCCCGAACGTCTTGACCAGCGCCTCGACGCGGATCGCCTCGCTCATCGTGTTGCTCCTTCGGAGGGTTCCTTTATGTCCTTATTGGACTGTCCATTTTGGAGCTGATCGAGCATGGAGGTGACCTCGCTCGTCTGCTCGGGAGTCATCAGGGTGGTCGAGTGGATCTCGACCAGTGCACGCATCAGCCGCAGGTTGCCGTCGCGGGAGAGGATGTCGGCGCCGAGCGACCGGGACAGCGGCTCGTGCATGCCGAGCATGCCGATCTGCATGGCCACCAGCACGGCCGAGTACGCGCGGATGTCGGTCGTGAGGCCGGGGATGAAGTGCGTGATCCACTGCTCGGTGAACTTCACCAGGTCGTCGAACATCGCGGCCGCGGCGGGGGAGCCGTCGAGCAGTGACCGGACCAGGTACCGGTACAGCGAGAGCACGGTCGGGTGGATCGCGGTCAGGAATCCGGCGTCGCCGAGGTGGCCCTCGAGGACGACCTCTTGCTTGAGCGACTTGAGACGCTCCAGGGCGTACGCGTCGCAGGCGTCGCGCAGGCCCTCCTTGGAGCCGAAGTGGTGCCGGACCAGGCCGCTGGAGACGCCGGCCGCCTTGGCGATGTCCCGGATCGTGGCGGCCTCGATGCCGCGCTCGGCGAACAGCGTGAGGGCCGCGTCCCGGATCCGGGCCCGGGCGGTGAGGTCCTCGTAGGCCGGACGTGCCACGGCATCACCCTCTTACACGCTCGTACGGGTTACTACTCGTACAAGCAGCAAGCTACACGTGTGTGTAGCCGCGGGCAAGACACCGCGTTGTGACCGGGGACGCAGGCCGTACCGTGGTCCGGTGACCGAGGAACCCCCGACGGAACAGGTGACCGTCTTTCAGGCCGCGCCGGCGATGCGCATCGCGGTGTACGTGGGGTCGGTGGTGCTGGCGGTGCTCGCCTGGCGGCTGGTCTCCATCTTCGGCTTCACCGCGACGATCTCGGTCCTGTTCGCGGTCGGCGTCGTCGCCTCGCTGTACTGGAGCGTGCTGCGGCCCAAGCTGGTGGCCGGTCCGGACGGGGTGCTGGTCGTATCGGGGCGCCAACCGGTGACGGTCGCCTGGCGCGACATCCGGCGCTGCGAGGCCGGGTCGACCGGGCTGACCATCGGCCTCACCGGCGGGTCCGAGGTCACCTCGCGGTGGCCCCAGCGCGACCGCGGGGCCAAGCCCGGCGAAAAGACCGCGGCCGACCTGGCCGCGGCGTACCTGGTCCGGCGGGCCGAATGGGCCCGCAAGCCGAAGGGCCCGGTACCGGTGTGGGAGCCTCCACCGCCCCGCCCCAAGACCCGTTCTCGCTGAGGGTCCCGGGCGCGCGCTCAGCCGATGACGTAGGACGGGTTGAGCAACTGGGTCGCCACGGCCTCACAGTTCTGCGCGCCGAACGCCTCGTCCAGGTGCGGCCCGTCGATGGGGTAGCGCTGCAGCACCGACATCGCCCAGTCCCCGGCGACCGCCATGCAGTTCACGTGCCAGTTCCCGTCGTCGTCGTAGTCCAGCCAGCCGTTCTTGATGGCGACCTGGGCCGCGTCGGCCGGGTGCAGCGCGTCCCGGATGCCCCAGTCGCCCTCCCGCACCGTGCGCATGAGGCCGAGCAGGAAGTCGGTCCACTGTGGACCAGCAGCAGTCCCGTCGGCGATGCAGTCCGCCATCCGTACCGAGTCGCGGGCTGAGATGTTCACGAACCCCCAGCCGCGTGGGTCCACTGTGGAGTCGGTGAACTTGCAGATGCTGAGCAGCCGGGTGAGCGACGCGTTGCGGCCGAGCGCGTTGAAGATGTCCTCGGCCGCGTCGTTGTCGCTGTCCCGGATCATGGCGGTGATCTCGTCCAGCCGGTCCTGGCCGGGCGCTTGGTTGGACTCGGTGGCCCGGCGCAGGAAGTCGGACGCGATCCAGCCCTTGATCATCGAGGCCGGCCAGGTGGTGGCGGTCTGGTTGGTCGAACCCCAGATCTGGCCGGTACGCCGGTCCATCAGCGACCAGGAGAAGAACGTGACACCCGGCGGCACGACCACGGTCGTCGCCCGGAACGGCAGGGCGGCCAGGGTCGGCGACGGCTTGGGAGCCGCGGACGATGCGGCCGACCCGGACGGAGACGGATCGTCAGCGGAGGGGTCGGCCTGAGCGTCGACGACGTCGTGCTGGCGTGAGGGCGCGAGCGGCGCGCCCGGCAGGAACAGCGCGCCCACCCCGACCGAGAGCACCACCCCGACCACGGCCATGATTCGCAGCGCCACCAGGTGATTCGAGGTGGCGCGGCGCCGCCGGCCCGGTCCGGCAGGCGCCGCGCCCGCACCCCCGACCACGCCACGGCCGACCTGACCGCGCCCGGTACGGCGGGGGCGGGGGACCTCAGGACCGTGACGGTTCCCGCCGGTGGGGGGAACCCGCCTGTGTCGAGGCGAGTCGCTGGGCACTAATTGATCTCCGGGAGGGGTTTGCGCAATCACACGAGCAGCGGCATGTTTCCCGCCCAACCTCGGAGAACTCTGGGAAACCGGACGGATTTCGGCCGCCCGAACACTCCTCGAACAAACCGGTACCCGGCCGGTCGTCAGCCGACCCAGGCGCTCACGAGGTTGAACTCTGCGTACAGCGAGCTCGCGAAGACGTGCGCCTTGCTGCCGTGCAGGTTGAAGACCCTCGGGGTGTACGTGGGGATCACCGGCGCGTGGTTCGTCATGATCTCTTGGTCCAGATTGGGGTAAAGGTTGGCGACCTGGCCAAGGTCGGTCCAGGTGTTCAGGTCGTCGATCTTCCTGTTAATCATCGGGTCGTTGAACAGCGAATAGTTGTGGTTGCCCGTCAGCACGATGTGCTCGCCATTCAATAGCGGGTCGAGGGTGCTCCGCGCGTCCGCGTAGGCGGCGGTCCAACTGCTGCGCATGAGGTCGCAGCGGTTGGTCACGTCGCCGATCATCACGTCGTAGCTCGACGGGTCGATCGGATGCGGGGTGATGTGGAAGCCCGCCCGCGGCGGTCGGCGGGTGCGCCTCGTGCGCGTCATTCTCGGTGCCCCCGGCGGCGACGACGAAGGCCTTACGGTCGAACGACCAGTTCAGGGCCTGGCGGACCTTGACCTCCGTCACCCGGCTCGTGTTGATGTGGATGTAGTCCACGGTCAGGGTCGGGGCCGACCCGGTGCGGGCCTTCAGGCCGGGATCGGTCCGTACCTTCTCGATCTTCGACGGGGCCACGGCCGCGGTGGCGACGGCGTACTGGTCGTTACCCCGGTCGGCGATCAGCCGGTTGGTCTGCTCCTCGCCGCTACCGCCGTGGAAGTCCACAACGATGCGGTCGAGGTACTGGTGGCGGATCGGGTCCGACCCCGGCTCCCAGTTCGGGTTCTTCGTCAGGACCAGCGTGCTGGTCTGGCCGTGACCGTCCACCATGTACGGACCGGAGGCCACGAACTCGGATTCGTCGCTCGCGCCCGTGTCCCTGGCCCGCGGCACCGGTGTGCTGGTCGGCAGGGCCATGAGGAACGGCCACTCGGGGTGGGGGTTGCTCAGGGCGAACCTGATGGTCCGGTCGTCCGGGATCGTCACGCCCGGCGGGTTGCCGGCGTCGGGCCCGGGTACCCGCGGGGCGGGTCCAGCAGATCCTGCACGAGCTGCGGGCCGTGCTGGCCGTAGGTGCCGAACGAACGGGCGATGCCGTACGCGATGTCCTTGGACGTGATCGCGGTGCCGTCCTGAAACGCGATGTTGTCGCGCAGGTGGTAGGTCCAGGTCCTGCCGCCGTCGGTGGTCTCGCCCGTGTTGGTGGCGAGGTCGCCGACCAGCTGGAGCCGGCCGCCCTTGGGGTCCTCGATGTAGTTGGTCAGATGCCGAAACAGCACGGTGCCGATGGTGAGCGCGTCCGGCGTGGAGATCTGCTGCGGGTCGAGGTGTTCCGGCGCCGCCGCCTCCAACACGAACAGCGTGCCGCCGACCCGGGCGCCCTCGATCGGAGGTGCCGGCGCGGGAGCGGTGCCCCGGGTATCGACGTTGATCGCGTCCGGGAGAAGGTCCCCGACAATGTTCTCCGGCGGCGGGGCCGGGGCGGGGGCAGCGGTACAACCGCTGGCGGCCAGGCCAACCGCTAACGCACAGACCACCACTGCCCGGCCAGAAAATCCCCCGGATCCCATCGGTCGAGTGTCACATCAGTCCGAGCCGGGGTGACCGCCCGTTATCCTCTCGCAACGGCTTCGGGCCGCGTCGGGTAACCCACCAAACTGGACAGTCCGGGGCGACCGACCGCGGCTCCGGTCGCGCAGCACCACGCCGTACGGTTGGTGGCGTGCGTGTGGGCATCGTGATCCTGGCCGACCAGCCGTGGTCGGTCGCCCGCCGGCGGTGGGAAGCGGCGGAGGCGTACGGGTTCGCCCATGCCTGGACCTACGACCACATCGGCTGGCGCAGCCTGGTCGACGGACCGTGGTTCGACGCGGTGCCCACGCTCAGCGCGGCCGCGCTCTGCACGAGCCGCATCACGCTCGGCACGATGGTCGCCTCGCCCAACTTCCGCCATCCGGTGCACTTCGCCCGGGAGGTCACCGCGCTGGACGACCTCGCCGGCGGCCGGCTGGTGCTCGGCATCGGCGCCGGCGGCATGGGGTTCGACCAGGCCGTGCTCGGCCTGCCGGAGCTGAGCCTGGGACAGCGGGCACGCCGGTTCGAGGAGTTCGTCGAGCTGCTCGACCTGGTGCTGCGCGCGCCCGGAGCCGTCACGTACCGGGGCCGGCACTACGAGGCGGTGGAGGCGCGCGGCCTGCCGGGCTGCGTGACCAAGCCGCGGACCCCGTTCGTGGTCGCCGCAAACGGTCCGCGGGCGGCCGCGGTCGCCGCCCGGTACGGGCAGGGCTGGGTCACCGGCGGCGGGCCGGCCGACGACGTGGCCGGCTGGTGGCGGATCGTCGCCGACAACCAGCGCCGGTTCGACGAGGCCCTCGACAAGGCGGGCCACGAACCGTCGCATGTGGACCGTTACCTGGTCCTCGACGCGAGCGGGCCGCTCTACTCGCTGTCCAGCGTGACCGCCTTCGCCGACCAGCTCGGGCGGGCGGCCGAGCTCGGCTTCACCGACGTGGTCACGCACTGGCCACGGGCGGAGGGCTGGTTCGCCGGCGACGAGGCCGTACTGGAGGCGGTCGCGGCGGAGGTCCTGCCCGCGTACCGACGGCCGCCGGTAGAGTAACGCGGCGTGACGGGTCGGCCGAAGAGCGCGTACGGCGAGATCCTCACCGTGCCGAACCTGGTGAGCTTCGTCCGGCTCCTCGGTGTTCCGCTCTTCCTGTACCTGCTGCTGGTCCCGCACGCCGATGTGGCCGCGATCGTGGTGCTCGCCATCGGCGGTACCAGCGACTGGGTGGACGGCTTCCTCGCCCGGCGCCTGAAGCAGGTCAGCCGCCTGGGTGAGCTGCTCGACCCGCTCGCCGACCGGCTCTACATCTTCGCCACGCTGATCGCGTTGACCGTCCGGGACGTGCTGCCGTGGTGGTTCACCATCGCACTGGTCGCCCGCGAGGCGTTCCTCGGCGTGCTGCTGCTCCTGCTGCGGCGGCGCGGGTACGGCCCGCCGGCGGTGCACTACGTCGGCAAGTCGGCCACGTTCATCCTGCTGGTCGCGTTCCCGGTGCTGCTGCTCGCGCACGTGCTCGGCCAGCCGTACGGGTGGTGGTACGCGGCGGGGTGGGGCCTGGCCCTGTGGGGGCTGGCGCTGTACTGGATCGCGGCCGTCTTCTACGTGATCCAGGTGTACGGCGTGCTGCGTGAGTCGCGGGAGCCGGCGTGACGACCCCGCCGCGGGACGGGCTGGCGCCGGACTTCCTCTCCGATCTGTTCCGCCACCCGCTCGACCCCGGGTACGCCGACGCCGCGGCCCGGCGGGCGGAGCACGGTCCCCGGCCGCCGTGGCGCCGGCGCGGCGCCTACGGGCTGAAGGTGTTGACCCTGGTGGCGATCGGGTTCCTGCTCGCGGTCGCCTACCGGCAGGCGGTGAAGGCCGAGCCGGAGGCGACCAGGGCCCACGCCGGCCTGGTGGGCGAGGTGAAGTCGGCTCAGACCGCCACCGACGACCTGCAGAACCAGAGCGACCAGCTGCGTCGCCAGGTCAGCGACGCTCAGGCGGCCGCGCTCGGCGCCGACGCCGCGGAACTGCGCCAGCTGCGCCAGGAGGAGGCGGCGACCGGGTTGGCCCCGGTGACCGGCCCCGGCGCGGTGGTCCGGCTCGTCGACGCGCCCACGCCGATCGACCCCAACACCGGCAGGCAGTCCGACCAGCCGGTCAACCGGGTGCTCGACATCGACCTGCAGGGCGTGGCGAACGCGCTGTGGGCCAGCGGCGCCGAGGCGATCGCCATCAACGGGCAGCGGCTGAGCACCCTGTCCACGATCCGCACCGCGGGTAGCGCGATCCTGGTCGACTTCCGACCGGTCACCAGCCCGTACGAGGTCTCGGCCATCGGCGGCCCGAACATGCTGGGGACGTTCAACCACACGCCGACCGCGGCCACGATGCGGTCGTTGGTCACCAGGTACGGGCTGAGCTTCGCCACCCGGAGCGAGGACCACCTGCAGCTGCCCGCCGCCCCCGCGCCGGC
>Ga0068864_100004379_pt1 | contig 11594 bp, 10 predicted proteins | sample KBSSwiS72_FD_66586 | JGI IMG/M metagenome (GOLD analysis project Ga0068864, IMG submission 66586) | Switchgrass rhizosphere microbial communities from Kellogg Biological Station, Michigan, USA - KBS Switchgrass S7-2 | ecosystem: Host-associated > Plants > Roots > Rhizosphere > Soil ...
ACCGACACGATGGCGCCCCGGGTGCCGGCCAGGGCCCGGGTCACGGACTCGACCTGCGCCACGGTCATCAACGCGGTCACGTTCAACTGCACGCCGTCGCGAGTGAGGGTCTCGATCACGGAGGTCGTCGGGTTGCCCTCGGTGTCGGTGACCGGGACCTTCACGAACACGTTCGGAGCGAACGACGCGAGGAGCCTCGCCTGGCGGACCATGCCCGCCGGATCGTCCGCGAACACCTCGAACGAGATCGGCCGGTCGGTGATGGCGTCCAGGACCTTGCGCGCGAACCCCTCGTAGTCGGTGATCCCTGACTTGCGCATCAGCGTGGGGTTGGTCGTGAAGCCGGCGATCTCCGGCCGCTCCGCGAGCGCGACCATGTTCTCCAGATCGGCCCCGTCGGCGAAGATCTTCACGTGCTTCAGTCCGAGGTGGTTCATACGGTTGTCCCCCGTTGATGATGTGCTTCGATGAATGGCACCGCGTCGAGCAGGCTCGACGCGGTGGCCAGAGCGCCGAGGGCCGGCCGCTCGCCGTAGTCGCGCTTGATGTATATGGCCGGAACGCCGGCGTTGTGGGCAGCCTCGACATCGCGCCAGCGGTCACCGACGCCAAAGCTCGACGGCAGGTCGAGGTTCAGTCGCCGGGCCGCATCGAGAAACATGCCCGGCTTCGGCTTGCGGCAGTCGCACTGGTCGGCGTCATCGTGCGGGCAGACGACGATGTCGTCGAGCGGAAGCGACTCTCGCAGCAGCGCGTGCATGCGGTCGACCTCATCGCGCGTCTGAGTCCCGCGCGCGATGTCCGGTTGGTTGGTGACGACCACCAGGACGTAGCCGAGCTCGCGCAGCCTTTCGCAGGCCTCGGGCACCCCTTCGATGATGCGCATGTCGGCCAGGGTGGGTGGCGGTACCGGTGTGCCGTCCCGGACCGTGACCTCGTTGAGCACCCCGTCCCGGTCAAGGAAGACGGCCGGACTGGGCACAGTGGACAGATGCGCGTTCAATCGTTGAACCTGCCTTCGCGGGCGTCTGCGAGCATCGACACCAACGAATCGCGCAGCGCCTGCCGGCACGTACGCTCGTTCTTCCACCCGAGCGCCCGGATCCGGGACGAGTTGAGCCGCACGACAGGCACGTCGCCTTTCCAGCCCCGGTCCCCGCCGGTGTACTCGAACGCGGTCGCGCCGGCCGGAAGGTCGAGCACGTCCACCGCGAGCTCGGCGATCTCGGTGACGGTGACGTAGTCCTCGGTCGCGACGTTGAAGACCGCGAACGGTTCCGTCACCGTGCGGGCGGCGGTGAGGACCGCGGCGATCACGTCCTCGACGTGCACGTAGGACTTGCTCTGGCGGCCGTCGCCCAGGATCCGCAGCCGGCTCGGATCGGCCAACAGCCGGCGCACGAAGTCGTACCCGACCCCGTGGGTCTGCCGCGGCCCGACCACGTTGCCGAAGCGGAAGCAGCGCGCGTTGAGCCCGAACATGAACGCGTACGACGCGAGCAGCGCCTCGCCGGCGAGCTTGCTCGCACCGTACGTGGAGACCGGAACCATCGGGCCGTGGTTCTCGTCCGCCTCGAGCTCGCCGAGGTCGCCGTAGACACCGCTGCCCGACGCGTACAGGACCAGCTCGACTCCGGTACGGCGGGCGGCCTCGGCGACATGATGCGTGAGCACCGTGCCCTGATCGAAGTCGATCGCGGGGTTGGTGACCGCGGCCGCGATGTCCGGGTTGGACGCGAGGTGGATCACCGTGTCGTGACCCGCGACCGCCGCGCAGAGCGCCTCGAGGTCACCGACCTCGCCGACCGCCACGCTCAGTCGCGGATCGGCGGCCGCCGCCGCGAGGTGCCAGCGCCGCCCCGACGAGAAGTTGTCGAAGACGGTGACCGCCTCCGTCGCGGGGTCGGCGAGCAGAGTCTCGACGAAGTGACCGCCGATGAAGCCGGCGCCTCCGACGACGGCGATTCTGCGCAGGGGCGCGGTCATTTCAAGGACTCCCAGCGGGTGGCCGCGCGAGCGAGCGCGGGGTGCGATACCAGCAGGTGCCATACGACGGCGCACAGGCCCTCGGTATGTGGCGTGATGTGTGCGGAGTACAGCGGCGGGATCACCACGCACGCCTCGGCGACCCGGGCCGTCATTCCACCGTCCCGCCCGACGATGCCGAAGACCGGCGTGCCCACCTGCCCGGCCAGCTGCAACGCCGCGACGATGTTCGTGGAGACCATCTTGACGTCGTCGCCGCCGCCGACCGAGAAGATCAGCAGAGCATCGGTGGGCGCGAGCCGGGATCCCTTGAGCCAGGCGGAGAAGGTGGTGTCCCAACCCTCATCGTTGGCCCGCGCGGTCAGCTCGGAGACGTTGTCGGTCGGCGTGTACGTCTCGATGTCGCAGATCTTGCGGAAGTCGTTGACCGCGTGCGACGCGTGCCCGGCCGAGCCACCGACGCCGAGGATGAACAGGCGGCCACCGCGTTCGCGCACCGCGGACAGTCCGCGCGCCACCGCTTCGACGGCGTCGGTGTCGATCGCCTCGATGACGGCGACCGACTCGGCCAGAAACTCCTTGCTGAAGGTCACTCCGCACTACTCCTTGTTGTTGTGGCAAACGGTGGTCGGGGTCGCGGCGAACTCAGGCCGACCGCGTCGGTTCGGCCTCACCCGCGCCGTTACCTCCGTACCGGACCCGCGTGGCGTGCAGCAGCAACGTGAAGCAGAACGTCGAGAACCCGACGATCATGAGCAGTAGTCCGGTGATGGCCAGGTGGTTCAGTGTCGACAGTGGACTTGGCAGCCGGAACGAGTGGGACACGTAGTAGATCGCGAGCACCAGGTCCAGAACAAACCCGATCCCGAACGCCGCAGCGCTGACCAGGACCGTCGGCGTGTACCGGAACAGCCGCTGCCACCTGTCTCTTCGTTCCCCGCTGTAGTCGAGAAAGACGTGCGCGAGACAGCCGAAGTAGATGCTCTGCAGGCCGACCACAGACAGCGTCAGGCCAATCAGCATGAAGTACAGACTGAATGTCACCCGGCCGATGGTGATCGGGCCGAAGGTGAGCGGCAGGGTCAACATCAGGCCGAGGGTCAGCATCGCGATGCCCGGTTTGAAGAGGAAGAACTCGGCACCGTGGACGAACATCGCACGCAGGTTGATCCACGCCGCGGCGAACGGCGAGAACCACCCGGACCGCTTGTGATGCGACAGCCGGCCGTCACGGTCCTTGTAGAACGTCACGGGTACCTCGACGGTACGCAGATGCATCCGGACGGACTTCAGGACCATTTCGGAGGCGTACTCCCACGACTGGGACACGAGCCCCATGCGGATCAGCGCGTCGCGGGTGATGCCGCGCATTCCGCAGTGGATGTCGCTGAACCTGCTGCCAAAGAGCAGGTTGAGTGCCCATGTGGTGACTGGCGTGCCGAGGTACTGATGCAGCCACGGCATGGCGCCCGGTTCGATCGACCCACGCCACCGGGATCCCATCGCGAACTCGGCACCGTTGCGCATCGCCTCGACGAACAGGCTCACCTTGCGGAAGTCGTAGGTGCAGTCCGCGTCGCCCATCACCACGTAGCGCCCGCGCACGAACGGGATCGCGTCGATGTAGGCACGACCGAGGCCACGCTTCGGCGCCTTCAGCACGCGGGCACCGCCGGCGAGGGCGATCTCCGCGGTCGCGTCCGTTGAGCTGTCCACGATCAGGATCTCGCCGACGACTCCGGCCGAGCGCAGGCCCTCGTGGCACCACGCAACGAAGTCGCCGACCGTGAGCGCCTCGTTGACGGCCGGAATGAGGATGGTCACCTCGGGATTGACCGCGTCGTTCTCCGGCACGAGCAGGCGCACGTCGGGCTCGGCCATCGGCTCGGTGTCGATCGCAAAGGGGGATACGTCCGCCGTCACGTGAGTCATGGGGTCGCTCCTGTTGGGGGGTGTGAGCGGCGCAGCGCCCGCAGGGCCACCGGCTGGCGTGCGGGAGCGATAGGGGCGGCCGAGCAGGACCACACTCTAGCGGGTCATCGGGCCATCTCGGGTACCGACCGTTACGGTCGGCGACCGGTCGCGGCTCGGCGCCGCGAGCCGCGCCGGAAGCGCTCTCCGAGACCGCCCGACCTCGCGGACGCATGGTGGTCGATTGACCACGCAACGCACATGTCCATGCGCAAGAATTCGGCGTTATATCCGGTTGTGGGTCTAGCGTCCGTCTATTGAGGACACCACGGGTGTTGCCCGAGGGTTCCCGGTTCGCCCGGGCCTGGCACGGGCGTCTAGCATGCCCGCGGGAGCGAGGCCAGCCTCGGTCCGACGGTACCGGGAGGACGTGTGCTTGATTCACGGGTGGCGACCCACCGCGCCGCCGCGGCGGCGCACCCCGTGAGCCTGCTCGGCCGCCTCTACCGACTCGTCCGGGACAACCGGGCTCTGGTTGTGCTGCTCGCCGCCGCCACCGTGATCCGGTTGCTCATCATGATCGCCTACCAACCCGCGCTCTCGTTCGGCGGTGACAGCGCGAGTTACATCGAGGCCTCGTACCTGCCCTTGCGACCCAAGGCCACGTTCGCGATCGGGTACGTCCCGTTCCTCAAGCTCTTCCGACCCACCGGCACGCTCTTCTCCGTCGTGGCGGCACAGCATCTCCTCGGCCTGCTGATGGCGGTGGCGATCTACGCACTGCTACGCCACCGGGGCGTACGGACCTGGCTCGCGTGCCTGGCCGTGGTGCCGATCCTGTTCGACTCGCTGGAGCTGGTCCTCGAGCACGCGATCATGGTCGAGACGTTCGCCATGAGCCTCATGGTGGCGGCGTTCGTGCTGCTGCTCTGGCCGCGGAAACCCGGCGTGCTCGTCAGCTTCCTCGCGGGGGGTCTGCTGATCTCCGCGTGGTTCGTCCGCGCCCCGCTGATTCCGGTCGTGGTTCTGGTAGGGATCTACCTCGCGATCCGGCGGATCGGGTGGCTTCCGTGGCTTGCCTTCGTGGTCGCTGCCGGCGTGCCCTACACGGTCATCGTGACCGCGATCGGCGACCGCGTCAGTCCCTACACCGCGAACTACACCTCGTACTACGGACGGGTCGCCGGGTTCGCCAAGTGCGACCAGCTCACCTTGACCGATGCCGAACGCGCGCTCTGCCCGTCGCCGGCCGTATCGGGCCACGAGCCCGGTTGGTACATCTGGGTCAGCGAGAGCCCCGGCTATCCATACCGGAACAACGGGGCGAACTATCCGGTACTGCGGCAGTTCGCCATCGACGTGGTACGCCAGCAGCCGATGGACTATCTCCGGGTCGCGGGCACCGAAACGGCTGCGCAGTTCGTGGACGGGGTTCCGTTGCGCACGGAGTACCAGTGCACCCGACAGCAGTACACGTTCCCGCGGTCGTTCAACTGGGCCGAGCCGGCGGGACCCACGTGCCGGACCGACCTCGCCTCCGGCGACTTCCGCGTGCTGCCGCGCGACTGGAGGGACACGCCACTGGCCACGCCGCTCTCGACCGCCATCGAGAAGTACGGCCTGTACGTGCGTACGCCGCACCTGGCCATCCTGGGCACGTACGTCCTCGTGGGTGCGGCCGCGATCGTTGCGATGCGAGGGCGACGGCGGCGGAAGGCCGCCTCGGCCGCGCCCACCGACGAGCTCCCGGCCGACTCCGTCGCGCCGCGACTGACCGAGGACACGACCGACGCGGCGCCGGAGACCGGGCCGCTCACGCGAGACGCGGTGATGCTCGCCGTGGTCGGCCTGGCGATCATCGTGTTGCCGGTGGCGGTGTTCATGTACGAGGCGCGGTACGCGCTCCCGGCGTTGCCGCTGGTCGGCCTGGCGGCCGGCCTGTCCGCTGAGGCGCTGCTCAGGAATCGGGCCCGGCGGCGCGAGCGCGTTCTCTGACCACGCGACGCGCTCGTCAGGGGCTACTGACGGGCGCGGCCTCGGCGTCGCGCGGCGCCGGGAGCGTGTCGGCGGCCGTGGCCGCGCGGGCGAGCCGCCGTACCGCGAGTTCCGCCAGCAGGGCAGTGCCGTCGGCCAGCACGCCGTCGTCGAACCGGGCCTGCGGGGCGTGGTTGACGGGCGCCGTGGCCGGGTCGAGCTCCGGCGGGCAGGCGCCGAGGAACACGAACGTCCCGGGCACCGCCGCCAGGACGAACGAGAAGTCCTCGGAACCCGACTCGGGGTGCTCCATCCACCGGTACCGGTCCGCGCCGTACAGGTCGGTGACCGTGGCGGCGACGAACTCGGCCTCGGTGTCGTCGTTGACGGTCACCGGATAGCCGTCCCGGCGGTCGATCTCGACCTCGAGGCCGTGCGCGTGGGCGATGCCGGTGAGCACCTCGTTGATGCTCTGGTGCACCTTCGCCCTCGCCTCGGGCGAGAACGACCGCACCGTGCAATCGAAGTGGGCCGACGCGGGAATGACGTTCGCCGCAGTACCGGCGTGGAAGCTGCCCACGGTGATCACCACCGGGTCGAAGATGTCGTGGGCCCGGGTCACCCGGGTCGACAGCGCGGTGACCATCTCGCACGCGGCCGGGATCGGGTCCTTCGCGCGGTGCGGCCGGGAGCCGTGGCCGCCCTGCCCGAGCACCGTCACTCCGATCGTGTCGGAGGCCGACATCAGTGATCCACGACGACCGCTGAACACGCCGCGCGCGTTGTGCGCCGAACTGACGTGCAGCCCGTAGGCGGCGACCGCGCGGCTCCCGGCGGCGTCGAGCACCCCCTCTTCGATCATCGGTTCCGCGCCGCCCGGTCCCTCCTCGGCCGGCTGGAACATGAACACGATGCTGCCGGGCAGTTCGTCGCGCCGGGCCGACAGCAGCCGCGCCACGCCGACCAGGATCGCCATGTGCAGGTCGTGCCCGCAGGCGTGCATCGCCCCGTCGATCTGGGACGCGAACGGCTCACCGGACAGCTCGCCGACGGGCAGCGCGTCCATGTCGGAGCGCAGCAGCACGGCCGGACCGGGTCGCCCGCCGCGCAGCACCGCGGTCACCGAGCTCAATGCGGCACCGGTGGTGACCTCCAGCGGCAGGCCGTCGAGGGCGGCGAGCAGCTTGGCCTGGGTCATCGGCAGGTCGCTGCCGATCTCCGGTTCGCGATGCAGTGTCCGCCGCAGTTGCACCAGGTCGGTCTGGATGGCCCGGGCATCCTCCAACAGCGTCATGCCGCCCTCCTTCCAGAACCTTCTATGAAACGACGCCTTCCGGGAGGCTAACGCAGTCTGTTCCGTGCGGCGCGTCTGCTCAGTGCAGCAGGAGCAGCCACCCGGTGCCGGCCGCCAGCAGCAGGGCAACCCCAGACAGTGCGGCGACCAGACGCCACCTCCGCCGCGGTCGCGCCGCCTTCGGGTGGGCCGGCTGGACGATCGCGGAGCGCGGCACGCCCGGGCCGAAGCGCACCCTGATGCCCGTACCATCCATTGTGGACAGATCCGGGGTCGGGCGTGGCCGGGGAGCCCGGGCGGTCGCCGTCAGCGTCGCGACCAGGGCGGCCAGCGCGTCCCGGCTGACGAAGTCGTCAAGCTCGGCTCCGGCGATGTCGAGCCGCCGTACGGCCGTGACGAGGTCGCCCGCCTCAGCGGTGGCGGCGGCGGTCAGAAGCAGCTCCGCCTCGCGTCCCGTCGTCGCCGCCGCCAGCTGGCGCGCCAGCGCCGACCACGCCGCGACATCCCGGCCGATGTCGGTGGGCAGACCGTGGGCGGCGGCCAGCACTCCGACCTCGCTCAGCGTCGCCGCCCCCGCCTTGGTCAGCACCACCGTGTCCACCGCCAGGGCGCCGTGGCTCAGCCCCGCCGCGTGCAGCTCGCGCAGCGCGTTGGCGACATCGACGGCCAGCCCGGCCGCGTCGCCGGCGGGCAGCGTCGCGTGCGCGGCGAGCAGGTCGGCCAGGGTCGACCTGGGTACGCCGGCGACCATCAGCCACGCCCGCCGCGCATCCACCAGCAGCTCGGTGGTGCGCAGTACGCCGGCCGGGTTGATCGTCCGTACCGCGGCGACGGCGGTGGCGATCCGGTCCCGGGCCGCCGGCTGGATGATCAGCTCGGGCTCCAGCTGCAGCAGCGCCATCGGTTGGCCGCTCGCGCTGCCGGCCGTCCACCAGGTACCGCAGGCGCCGACCCGAAGGGTCTGGTCCAGCCACACGCCAATGTTGGTCTCCACGTCAGCGTCCCCGCCGCCGGCGCGACCGGTCGACCCGCTGGGCGAGATCCTTGCGGCCCTTGGCTTCCCAGTCGGTACCGGCGGCGGCGCGGGCGGTGCCGTCCAGCTCCGCCAACAACACCGAAGCGTCGCCGTCCGCCGCCCGCTCCGCCAACCGTTGAAGCTTGCGGGGCAGCTTGCCGGGCTGTGATCCCGTGACGCAGTCGACGAATGTGGCGAATGCCGCGCTCACATCCTCGGCCGGGGTCGAGCCCGCCTCGACGATCGCGAAGTCGGCGAGCTTCGCCCAACCGGCGGCGTCGACGAGCACGTTCTCCGGCTTGTACCCGCGATGCGTCACACCACGGGCATGCGCGGCGACGAGGGCGAGCAGTCCCGCCTTGAGGACGCTGAGGGCCGCCGCGAGGCCCACTCCCGACGCCGTCGTGACCTCTCGCAGCGACGCACCGTCGACGTACTCGCGTACCGTCGCCGCACCATCGTGTGACTCGACGTATTCGTACAGCCCGGCGATGTTGGGCGACTCGACGGCCACCACCTGTCGGGCGGACTCGCGGCGGTCGGCCAGGGCGGCCTCGTCGCGGTCCTCGCCGAAGTACCTGATCGCCACCTGCAGGCCGGTGGCCGAGTGGGTGGCCAGAACCGTCCGGCTGCCGCCGTTGCGGCCGAGCTCACGAACGTGGGCGTAGCCGGGCACTGTCCACTCCCCCACGCCCATGCCTCCGCGGTCGACCCGTCATCGCCAGCCCACTGGATCAAGGCTGCCAGGACAATAGCCGACCACCGTCCGATCCCGGCCCAGGCGCGCGGAGGATAGGGTTCGACGTTGTGCAGCCTGGAGAAGTCACCGTCGCGACCGCGGCGGATCGTCCACGGATCGTCAGCTCGTTGGTTGCCGCGTTCGCCCAGGATCCTGTGCTTCGGTACCTGTTTCCGGAGGATGACGCGTACTCGCGGGATGCCGCCGCCTTCTTCGGGTACCTCTTCGACAAGCGGATGCGGTGGGGGACCATCTGGACGATCGAGCGCGGCGCCTCGACCGCCATCTGGGAACCTCCGGCGGCGGCGTCCTTGTCCTCCGATGACATTCCCATGCCGGTACCCGCCGACGCGCGCGACCGCATCGACGCGTACGAACGGGTGGTACACGCCGCGATGCCGACCTTTCCGTTCTGGTACCTCGGTGTCCTGGGCACGCACCCGGACAGCGCCGGCCGTCGATGGGGTCGCGCGGTCATGGACGCCGGGCTGCGCCGGGCCGCGGCCGACGGCATGCCCGCCGTTCTGGAGACCAGCAACCCGGTCAACGTCGAGATCTACCGGCGCTCCGGATGGCGGGTCATCAACACCGTGACCGAGCCCGTTCCCGTGTGGGTCATGCAGCAATAGCCGGTGCGATGTGAAGCGCGCCCAGCCGCACCAGCTGCTTGACATTCGCCAGCGACTGGTCCTGGCCGCGGTCCGGCAGGAAGTCGCCGGCGCGGAAGGGCCGTGTGGTGGACGCGCCGGCCAGGGCGGTGGCCACGCTCTCGGGCATCGTGAGCTTGTTGCCGCGGACAGTGACGACCGCGGTGCCATTGTCGATCTCGTGGACGGTCGACGCACCCGGCACGCCCGCCACCAATGTCTGCTCGTCGATCCCGTCCGCCGCGGCGGTCTCCGCGAAGAAGTGCCCCTGCGCGACCCCTTCGTAGGAACGCCCGTCGGCGAAGCGCTGGTCGAGCGCGGCGGCCAGATCCGCGTTTCCCAGGTGCTGCACCAGGGCGTCGACCCTCTCCTTCACCGCGGCGGCCAGCGTCGCGGGATCGTCGCCGGCGTAGGGCGCGGGCCAGAACTCCTCATGGCTGTCGAGGACCTGCTCCAGGATCGGTAGCAACAACTGCGCCCAGGTACGCGCCAGCGCGACCACGGTGACGTGCAGCGAAACCTGCTCCTCGGCCGCGGCCACGTGGGGGGTTCCGTACGGCACGTAGAGCACGTCGCCGGGGCGCAGCGAGACGTCCAGCAGCGGCTTCCCCAGTTCGGCGAGGGTGTAGTCACGATCGACGCCCAGACGCCGGGACTCGGGGGTGGCCCACACCTGCCAGTGCTTGGTTCCCTCCAGCTGGATCACGTACACGTCGCTCGGGTCGCTGTGCGCCCGCGCCCCCTGCTGCCCGGCGGGCGTCAGATACGCGACCGCCTCGGCCGGCGCCGCGAACTTCTCGGTCAGGATCCCGCAGAGGCGGCGCAGGTTGGGGCGGGTGTGGTTGAGACCGGCGTGGATGAGCGTCTTGCCGGCCCGGAAGTGGGCGTAGACCTTGTCGGGCGCGAGGGCGTCGTCGATCGCCTTGCCTTCGCGGCGAAGTTCCAGCCGCCGTGTCATCGAGGAGCCCGCGACCCCGGTGCCCTGGCCGAGCATGCGCAGCAGCGATGGACGCATGCCCTCCTGGTGCACGATGTCGTCCATGTCGGCCACGGAGAGGATCTCTCGCGGGTCGCCGGCCACCGCGCCGCGCCGCAGCAGGGTACGTCGAGTGTGGTAACTGGCGAAGAACTCGTTCTCGTCGCCCACGAGTTCGGCGAAGGTAGGGGTGTACGTACCCATGGCTCTCCTTGCATGTGTGGGTTTCTGAAAGAGGGCCCGGGGCGCGTGCTCGCGGCCCCGGGCCCGACTTGTTACGGGACGTGCCGGACCAGCTCGGGGTCGATCCGGTCGGCCTCCGACTCCACGATCACGATCTCCACGTCACTCACCCCCTCCCGGATCGGGGGAGCACGTCCACCGCCGAACGTCCGCGGTCAGCGGTGGGCGCCTCCGTTGGTAAGGCGTTCCAACCCGTTCCACCGTTTTCCGCTGTGTTTCCGGCTGTACCGACCCCGTCACGCCATACAGGCATGTGAGAGGGTGGAATTCATGCGTGTCCTCGTCACGGGAGCGACCGGCCATGTCGGCCGTATCGTCGTGGAACTCCTTGTCGCAGCGGGTGTCCAGGTACGTGCGATGACCCGCCGGCCCGACGCGACCTTCCCGGCTTCTGTCGACACTGTCGTTGGTGATCTCCTTTCTCCTGCGTCGCTGGGGCCAGTGCTGGCGGGGGTGGATCGCATGTATCTCTTCCCGGTTGCCGCCACCGCACGGGAGGTCGTCGCCGCCGCCGCACGCGCCGGGGTCGCGCGCGTCGTCGTGCTGTCCTCGGCGGCGGTCACCGGTGGCGTCGACACGACCTTCCACCTTCCGGTGGAGCGCGCCGCGGAGGAGCTGAGTCCAGAGTGGACACACGTACGGCCGGGCGAGTTCATGCTCAACAAACTCTTCCTATGGGGACCGAGCATCCGCACCGAGGGCGTGGTGTACGAGCCGTTCCCCGAGGCGGCGTGGTGGCCCGTGCACGAACGCGACGTCGCCGACGTGGCGGTGACAGCACTGTTACGCGACGGACACCACGGCAAGGC
>Ga0068864_100004384_pt1 | contig 11587 bp, 9 predicted proteins | sample KBSSwiS72_FD_66586 | JGI IMG/M metagenome (GOLD analysis project Ga0068864, IMG submission 66586) | Switchgrass rhizosphere microbial communities from Kellogg Biological Station, Michigan, USA - KBS Switchgrass S7-2 | ecosystem: Host-associated > Plants > Roots > Rhizosphere > Soil ...
TTCGCCTTGATCGTGGCGAACTGCTCGGGCGTGGCTTGGAAGCCTTCGACGTTCGGGGTAAAGGTTTGCGGAATCACGTTGCCGCCGGCGAAGCCGTCTTCGACGACCTCGACGAAACGCACGTTCGGCGTGAAGATCGAGCTTTCGCGCGACGGATCGGCGTGTTCGATCCTGGCGGCGTCGGCGGTGATGTTCTCCATGGCCTGGAAGAACGCCTGGTTGAACATGTTGCCGCTCTTGTCCATCACCGCGATCAGCACACGGTTGGCGCCGCCGAAATTCTTCTCGTAGTCGAGAAACGTGCGCATGTACTCGTGCTGCAGCGGAATGTGCTTCTTGAAGCCGGCATCGACTTTCAGCTGCGCGGTGAAGTAGGCCATCGCCGCGGTGACGAGTGCGAACAGGATGAGTACGACGACGCGGTTGCCGAAAATCAGATTTTCCGCGAAGCGCTCGAACGCATTGGGCTCGGCGTTGGGATTGGTTGGGGCGGCCACGGCGGAGTCTCGCTATTGCGGTTGATAGATGCTGACGCCGTTTTCGCCGGCGACCAGCAGGTCGGTGCCGCCGGACACAGGCAGCACGGCCGCGATCGTACCGGCCGGCTGGTCCACGAAGTTCTTCAGCGGCTCTCCGGCTTTGTTGCGCATGAGCACCACGCCATTCGCGCCGACGATGGCTGCGCCATCGCCCGGCAGCGCCGTGCCGCCCATGAGGCTAAGTTCCGTGCCGCTGTCGAGCAGGGTCCAGTGCTCGCCGAGGTCGATGGATTCGAACACGTGGCCGCGCAGGCCGAACGCGAGCACATGCTCGCCGGCGTAGCCGATCACGCCGAACATCGAGCCGTCGTAGGGCAGTTGCTGGCGCTGCCAGGTGGCGCCGTTGTCGCGCGAGCGGAACGCGCTGCCGCGTTCGCCGACGATCAGCAGGCCGCCGCTGCCGGTGTGCGCGATCGCGTTGAAATGCGGGGTGGCTTCCTGGCCGATGGTCTTTTCGCCCTGGCTCATGGTCCAGCTGCCGTCTTTGCTGCTGTCCGCTGCGTTGTCCGCGCCCGCGGGCTTGGCGGATTCTTGTTTCGGCGCCGCGGCTACCGTCATCGGTTTCCAGGTATTGCCGCCATCGTCGGTGCGCAACGCCAGGCTGTAAGCGCCGACGGTATAGCCGTGCGTGGCATCCGTGAACAACACATCGAGCAGCGGCACGCCCTGCCGCGAATCGTGCAGCGCGTCGCTGCTATCCGCCGGTGGCGTCCAGGGATCCTGCCGCTGCAGCGTCCAGTGTTCGCCTCCATCGGCACTGTGTGCGATCACACCGTCGTGGCCGACGGCCCAGATCTGTGCATCGACCGCGCTGACCGCGGTGAACGTCGTGCGCGTCGGCACTTTGGCTTGCAGCCACTCGCGGCCGTCGCTCGACAGCAGCACATCGCCACGCGCGCCGACGGCCACGTAGCGTTCGCCTGCACGTGCCAGATCCAGTAGCAGCGAGTGTGCGGCGAGCGGCATCGTTTCGGCGGGCGCGGCGACCGGATCGAGCCAGGCGTCGGCATGAGCCAGGCCGCACGCCAGAGCGCTGAGTACAGCGCAGGACAGACAGCGCAGTCCGAATGACTTCATCGCGAATCCCCCTCCCAGAGGCGCAGTGCGAGTATTACTTTTTGCGGGCCCCAAAACAACACCAGCCGCAATTGCGGCTGGTGTGGATATTTCATGGGCGATCCCGCGTTACTGGATGCCGCGTTCGCGCAGCGATTGCGGCGAGAACATCTCCGGCTTGGTCGAGAACGAGAAGTTATATTCCGGATCCTGGTTGTCCAGGCCCTGCACGAGATAGCGGCCGGCCTTCAGATCGTTATGGATCTCGAGCGTCGCCCAGAATACCGGGACTTCGTAGTAGTTCACGCTCGGCGCTTCGGAATAACGCCACAACTTGCCCTGGTTGTCGTAATGGTCGATCTCGAGGATCTGCCAGCTGTCTTCATCGAGATAGAAGGTGCGCTTGGGATTGATGTGGCGCATGCCGGGCTTGAGATTCGCTTCGACGATATAGACGCGGTGCAGCTCGTAGCGCAGCAGATCCGGATTGATGAAGTTCGGCTTGATCAGGTCATCGACCTTGGTCTTGTCGCTGTGTGCCGTGTACGAGTTGTACGGCACGTACATTTCCTTCTTGCCGACCAATTTCCAGGTGAAGCGGTCCATCGCACCGTTGAACATGTCGGTCATGTCGTTCGTACGCATGCCGTCGGACGCCGTACCGGGATTGTCGTAGGCCACATTCGGCGCGCGCCGCACACGGCGCTGGCCGGGGTTGTAGATCCACGCTTCGCGCGGCTCCTTCTTCGAGTTCAGCGTTTCGTGCACGAGCAGCACCTGGCCGGCCAGGCGCGGCGGCGACACGACATCCTCGAAGAAGTACAGCAGGATGTTGTTGATGTCCTTCAGAGTGTTGCCCTGCTTGTAGTACAGGCCCAAGCCTTCTTCGTGGAAGCGCTCGAGCGTGTACTGGCCCGAGGCGGTCGGAACCGCCTGGTTGTTCCAGCGCTCGAACGACACGCCCTTGAACTTGAGCTTGTGGTTCCAGATGGCTTCGTAACCGGCCTTGTTCGGGTCCGCATCCAGGATCGGGAACGGGAAGCCCTCGGCGACATTCGCGACGCCTTCGCCATCGTCGACCAGTTCGCCGGTCGCGGCGTTCTTGATCGTCATGTCGTAAGTGCGCTGTGGGAACGAGGCGCTGCGGCGGGTGGGATAAACCACCATCTTCCAGTTCGGGTACTTCTGGAACATCGCGATCTGGCCGGCGCCCAGCTTTTCCTCGTATTGCTTATAGTTCTGTGCGGTGATCGTGAACACCGGCTTGTCGCCCGGGAAAGGATCCGGATGATGCATGCCGACCTTGTAGCCCGCAGGCGGCGACGTGATGCCGCCCGTCCATTCCGGAATCGTGCCGTCCTTGTTGCCAGCGCGTTCGGCACCGACCGGCGTGAGCGTCTTGCCGAGCTTGCCGGCGTCGGGGGATTTGGCCAGCGCGCCGGTGGCGAATACCGCACCCGCCACCATGACCGCCAGCCTTGCATGTTTGAACATTGCCATCGAAGTCCCTCCCAGGGATGCCTCAGAACGAATATTTGGCGACGAACGCGACGAAGTCGCGATCGCTGATCAGATTGAACTGGCCGCCGCCGAAGTAGTCCGTGTAACTCAAATCCAGCGACCACTTGTTCAAGTAGTTGGCCTCGACACCGAGCGTGACCGACTTGCGATCCTCGATGAAGTTGCCGCCCGGACCCGGCGAAGTACCGTTCACGTCGTGGTTGAACGCGATGCGTGGCGAAACAGTGAACGCCGTGCCGAACGCGTTGTTGTAGTCGGCGCGCGCGGCGACACGGTAGCCCCAGGAGAACGGCGTCGGGAAACCGTTGAACTGCGTTTCCGGATTATTGCCGTTGCCGCTGTTGACGTCGGGGCCGCCACCGGTGTCGGTACCGTCGCTGTTGTAGCGCAACACGCTCTGCGCCGGCAGGTTCCATACCTTGGTGCCGCCGACTTCGCCGATCATGAGCAGCTGATCGGCCTTGAACCAGTTGCCCGGACCGATGATCTTGGTGGCCGTGAACTGCAGTTGCGAGACCTTGTGACGCTCGTAGCCCTGAATATAGTCGCCCAGGCCATAGTTGCCGAGCTGGCTGACGAAGCGATTGTATGGTGCGGGAATCAGCTCGTTGAGCGGGGTCAAACCAGAGAACAGCAATTCCACCGCGTCGATCTGCAGCGGCTGATTCGGGCGGTAGCTCAGCTCGCCCTGCAGCGCGATGCCCGGACCTTCCAACTGCGTACTGAAGCTGACACCGTACAGGTGGATGTCTTCCGGGTATTCATCGAAGTAGCCGGCGCTGTTCGGCACCGTGCTGGTCACGGCCACGCCGCTGATCAGCGGCAGGCGGCTGTGATAGTTCTCGTAGTAAAAGCCGAATTCGGTGCCATTGAGGCTGTCGGCGATGTAATGCACGGCCACGCCGTACTGGCCGCTTTCGCTGGCATAGCGATCGGGCAGGCGACGTACGGTCTCGGCGCAGGAGGTGGCAAGCAACGGATTGTTCAAAACGCTGCCGCCGCCGAAGGCGCTGTTGTCGCTCGGCGCGCCGAAGAAACACGTCGAGTAGTAGTTTTCCGGATTGATCACCGGCTGCGGCACCAGGCCGAACGGCAGCGAGGCATAAGTACCGCCGAGCGTGGCGAAGTCGTTGGTCGAGAAATACGTGCCGGCCGGATCGGGCTTGGTCTCCGAAAATTCGAGTAGATATGTACCTTCGACCGACAGGTTTTGGGTGATGTTGAACGAACCCCAGATCTGGTTGACCGGCAGATAAGCTTCCTTGAGCTCCGCGCCAGCCACGTGCAGTTGCGACACGTCGTACGGATTGAGCGCGTTGATGCCGCCCTGGATGAACGTGCTCTCGCCCCAGTTCAGCACCTGCTTGCCGAAGCGCACCGTACCGTGGTGATCGCCCAGATCGAAGTTGTCGTAGACGAACGAATCCAGAATGCGCAGGCGCTTGCCGACCTGATCCCGTGCCAGCTGCGTCAGCTTGTCGTTGTTGGCGTTCTCAAAGTCGTAGAAATAGCTGGCGCGCAGAAAGCCGCCGAAGTTCGAGCCGTAGTCGATATGAAACTCGGTCGTGCCCTTGATGGCGTTGGAAAACAGATCGCCCGAATCGTAGTTCAGGTTGCCGTCGTCGTGATTGGCCGAGAACCCGCCCCTGGCCGCGCGCTGGGCCGCGTTCGGCGCCAGTCCGATCAGCGGATTGAAATGCGCCTTCGCGATGCCTGAGTCGCTCGGGTCGGAAACACGTTCCGACACGCCGTACGACAGCGTGGTATTGACCGTGCCGTGCCAGCCATCCGGATCGCCGAACTCCAGCGCGTGGGCCGACTGCACGGCAAAGGCGGCAAGCGCCACCGTGATCGCAGCGGCAAGCAGGTGAGTGCGCGCAGTGTGATTTTTGTTTTGCGTGATCATGATTTGTCCCCGATTACTGCGTGCGGATGACGGAAGGATCGGCGATCTGTACGACATGACCGCCGCTGATGAACATGCTGGCCATCTCGGTCTGCATTTCCACCGTGACCGGGCGCGAGCTGGTCGGGTCGAGCAGCGAACCATGCACGCCCTGCGTGAAGCGAACGACGCCGCGGATCGAAGCTGCCTGCGTGGTCTGCGTAATCGTGTTCAATCCCAGCGCGGCGATCAGCGGATCGGTTCCGGATAGCGGCGCTCCCGGTACATTATTCGGTATCACCTGGTCCGACGGATGCGTGTCGTCGCCAACCACTTCCTGCGCAAGAATGCTCTTGGATGCGGTGGCGAAGGCGAAATTGATCGAATCGCCCGAATCGACGACGGTCTGGGCCGCGACCATGAACGCGTCGTAGTCGGGCGTGCCCTGCTGCAGGCCCGCTCCGGCCAGGCCGGCGTGGATCACCGGACCGAAAGCCGGCGAAGCGTCGAGCAGACGCACGACACCACCGCCCGGAACATTGAGCACGCCGACGTTGACGTGCGGATTGATCGCCATGAATTGCGTGCCGATGATCGAACCGAGCGATTGGCCAAGGAAGTAGATGCGCGAACCGTCGAAATCGCCGGTCGGGTTGCCGCTATAGCTCATGGTCGGAATTGCGCGCGTCAACTCCATCAGATCGGAGCTGGCCTGGCGCAGGTTGTCGCGCGAGGTGAGCAGCGAGGCCAGGTTGATGAAATAGCTGCCGGAGGTGTCGATCTTGCCGTCCGGACCGGCCGCGCCGGTGTCGTTGTTGGCGAAGTCCAGATCGAATGTGCGCTCGCCGGTTACGAGCCCCGCGGCCGGTGATCCGGCCAGCAACTGGTTGCGATAGAACGGGTTGTTCGGTTCGGTGACGCCGTGCAGCGGCGCGTCAATGGCAACCACGGCAAAGCCGGACAGTGCCAGCGTGGCTGCCACGGCGAACATGTCGGTGCGCTTGCGCGTGATGCCGTGCTGGAAGATCACGACTGGCCAGCCGGCAGCAGGCTTGGTATGGCCGGTGTTGGCATTCGGCACGGTTATCAATACCGGAATGACCTGTGTCGACGCGGCAACCGGGAACGGATTGAGGAACGTCACGTTCGTCGAAGTCGGGTCAAGCCCGACTTGGTCGAACGGCGGCACGTAGGCACCCGGCGCGGCTTGCCAGAAGCTCGTCAGCGCTGCCGTGGGGTTCTGCTGCGACGGTGTGCCCAGGTAATACGGCACGGCGAGCGTGCCAACCAGGATGTCGGCCGCCGGCGGCAGGGCCAGCGCGCTCAGATCAAGGCCGGTCGGTACCACGTGTGCGGTCGGCGCCGGAACTTGCTCGACACGACTCTGCACGGCCTGCATTACCGGGGTGATGCTCTGTGTCGTAGCCACCCACGACAGCACGACGCGCGCGTCGGTCGCGCCGCCGTCGAACTGATCGAGAGCGTATTCCTGCGAATTCACCAGTTGGCGCAACGGTTCGAGGGCGCAGGCAGTGCTATCGGGCAGCAGCGGATCGGTCGAATGCCCGTCCGCGGTACACAACGCGTTGTGGCGTTTGGCCAGGAAATACGTGGTATCGGCCGTCACGTCGTTGCCGGCACCGTCCGTGATGCTGGGGGCCTGGCCAGGATTCAGGTGCCCGCCGTTGCCGAGTAGAACCACCATGTACGAGGTGAGCTGCTGCAGCGGCGCAGTCGGTACGATCGCCAGCGTGCGGCCCGTGGTATCGGACGGTGCCAGCACTGCGACAAATTCCTGCGGCGCGCTCAGTTCGCGCGTAATGCCGGTGACGCCGCCACCCGGGCCGGTCAACGTGACTTCGAACACGCGTACGGTCTGGCCGGGCACGATCGTCGTCGCCTTCGGCGGCGTGCTGAACGTGGTGCTCCATGGCGCCGTGGTGCTGAAGCCGTCGAGCGCGTTCATCGCTACGCGCGGATCGCCGTAATTGGCCGGGTTGGCCACCGGGATGTTCAACGTCAGGTCCGTCGTGCCCGACAGCAGCAGGTTGGTCGGGAACGGCACCACGGCATGGGCCGGGTCGAACCGGGCCGTAATCACGCCGGTGGTCGGGTTGCCGTCGCCATTGGTGGCGGGAGGCGCGGAAACCGCGCGCGAACTGTTGCTACCGCCGCCGCATGCTGCAAGCAGCAGAGACGACGACAGCGCCAGGAACAAACTCAGTCGGGCCTGCATAGGGAATTCCTGATAGTGATATGGGAGCGCAACGACGCCCGTATCATAGGCAGTTCAAACGAGCGTTGGCAACGGCAATTTAACGCCAACGGCGCAATTCATTCTGCTGCACTGCAGCAGGTCGGGCCGCGCGTATTGTGGAAATGTATACTCATGCCGAGCCCGGCAGCACATCCTGCGCCAGGAACGCACCGGGCGCGTAGCCGAAGTCGCGCGCCGCATCGGTGTTGTCGGCAACCAGCGGTTCGCGCAGGCGCGCCAGCGCGGCCGCGCCAAGGCCGCCTGACAGCCGCAGAGCAAATAGCGGCACCGGAACCGGCAACACGGGGCCGGGCACCGTGCTGCGGATTCGCCAGAGCATGCTGTTGAAACTCAGGCGCTCGCCGCCGCCAAGTGCATACACCTTGCCGTACGCGGCCGATTGTTCGAGCGCGGCGGCGCAGGCTTTGGCCAGATCCGCCGCGTGTACCGGCTGGCGCAGGCCGGTTGCGCCGATCGGAATCGGCAATATGTGCCAGCGCCGCGCGAAGCGCGCGATCGGGGCGAGGCTGCGGTCGGTTCCCGTCCCATAGATCAAGGTTGGCCGGAAGATCGTGCAATCGATATGCCGCTGCGCGCCGAGCTCAAGCACGCGAACCTCGCTCGCGCGCAGCCGCTCGGCCAAGGCGCGCTCGCCGGCGTCGGGCGAGGCGCGTTTGCTTTCGGCGCTCATCGAGCTGAGTGCGATTACGCGCCGTGGAGTTGCGGTCTGGCGCTCCAGCCAGCCCGAAAAAGCATCCAGCGGACCCAGGCTCAAGACCATGTCAGCGGCAGGCCAAGCCAACCGGGCGTCATTCAGATCACCTGTCATCCAGCCGACGCGCGGAACCCGGCTGACCGCAGTGACCTTATAATAGGCCCCCAGTTGCGGCAGCAAAAAACCGCCGACCGCTCCGCTGGCACCGAATATGAGCACGCTGGACATGGGTTTCGCACTGTCCGGCGCAGATGCGGTTTTAGTCAAGCGCTACTTGCGGCTTTTTCAGCGTTCCCATATACTTGTAAGTCTTTCGTTTCATTTCACGCCGCACGCGGCAACAGGATTTCCCATGAAAACGATCAGCGCGAAAGCTGAGACGGTTAAGCGCGACTGGTATCTCGTCGACGCCAGCAACAAGACGCTCGGACGTCTGGCGACGGAACTTGCGCGCCGTCTGCGCGGCAAGCACAAGACCGTCTACACCCCGCATTGCGACACCGGCGACTACCTCGTCGTAGTCAATGCCGAGAAAGTCGCGGTCACCGGCAACAAGATGGACGACAAGATCTATCACCACGTGACCGGCTACATCGGCAACATCAAGTCGATCGCGCTGAAAGATCTGCTCGCCCAGCATCCGGAGCGCGTGATCGAGATCGCGGTCAAGGGCATGCTGCCGAAGAACCCGCTCGGCCGTGCGATGTACAGCAAGCTCAAGGTCTACAAGGGCCCGAATCACCCGCACACCGCACAGCAGCCGCAGGTATTGGACATTTAATCATGGCAACCACTCAACAGAATTACGGTACCGGCCGCCGCAAGTCCTCCGCCGCGCGTGTGTTCCTGCGTCCGGGCAAGGGCAGCATCATGGTCAACGGCAAGACGCTGGACCAGTTTTTCGGCCGCGAGACCGCGCGCATGGTCGTGCGCCAGCCGCTGGAGCTCACGAAGCTCGGCGACAAGTTCGACATCCTCGTCACCGTTGAAGGCGGCGGCATCACCGGCCAAGCCGGCGCGATCCGTCTCGGCCTTGCCCGTGCCTTGGTCGAATACGACGAAACTCTGAAGTCGCCGCTGCGCAAAGCCGGGTTCATGACCCGCGACGCGCGCGAAGTGGAGCGCAAGAAGGTCGGTCTGCACAAAGCCCGCCGCGCGACACAGTTCTCCAAGCGCTAATCGCGATTCGCGTTGCGATCTACGGATCGCAACGCACGTGTTGCTACGGATCGTTGCAAAAGTCAGAGTTGCGATCCGACCGCACTGGGAGATCGTCTAATGGTAGGACTGCAGACTCTGACTCTGCCTATCTAGGTTCGAATCCTAGTCTCCCAGCCACCTAAGCCCTTGATTTTCAAGGGCTTTTTTATTTTTTGGCTCTTGCGAGCGGATTCCCAAGATATCTCAGGACGTCTTCGTAACAGAAAATAATCCAGCAGAAAACCTTGGTTGTTGTACTTCTACGTCCCACACGAAGCCACAACAGCTCACGCAAAATGTGGGGTAATTTCTGGGGTAAACGCAGCGGGCTGTTTTCTTCAGACACGGCATCGCGATCTGAAAGTGAAGCGACCAGAAATGGAGACGATAAATGAACAATTCCGTATGCATGCTGCGCATGCCGGACGTCCTTAAAAAGACAGCGCTGAGCCGCAGTCAAATCTACCGTCTGATCAAACAGGACGAATTCCCAAGACAGGTGCGACTGGGCGAGCGCGCGGCCGGCTGGGTCGAAGAAGAAGTCGATGGTTGGCTACGCGAGCGCATTGAACGGTCGCGGACGCATGCGGCAAGCCGTTCGCTGACTCCTCGTGTGAAGAAGCTTGTCACCCTGCGCATATTTCGAACTGGCGGTTATCGACCCAAAGCCGCCGTTGGTGTAGGCAGCTTTTGGGGACGCGACAGCGACTAGCAAGCTCGATCAGCTCTCAGGCATTCCGCACCACTGGAAAACGCCGATTGCAGAGCAATCCCGCAGATCCAGCGAGACGGCCATGCCGATCGGGAAGATCTCGGCGAGTCATTCGCAACGCGCATAGCATCGAACTAATGGTCTTCGCGCCGGCTCCGCTCGCGAGTTATCTATCCTGACATGCCTTGTCGGGTTGTTCTTTCGGGCGTATGGTGAGTTGAGCAGAAGCGGGGTTCACCTGGGGGCAGCATGCAGACTCGCACGATCGACGGCGCACGTGCGCCGCAGGGCTCGTCCATTCTCTCGAATTCCGTCGTCGTTTCCGGCGAGCATAGATCGCGCTGGCTATCGCTGAACGCAGTCATTTGGTCCCTCATGGTTCCCTTGGCGATCGGCTCGGTGAGCGCAGGGTCACCCGCCTCGGGTGTCAGCGAGAGCCGGCCTATCAGCGTGCGCGCCGCCGGTCGCGGTTGGCCGAACATCAATCTGCGCGATGGCTACCGCAGGGGAGTCGAATACCGCGGGAATCTCGCCTACGTCGCAGCGTTGAAGCTTGGTGTCGCGCGGCCACTGGCGCTCGCCGCGGCCGATTTCGATCACAACGGAACTCCTGACGTCGTCGCCGGCTATGCTGTCGGCAATACTGGCGTCCTCTCCGTGCAGCGCGGAAATCCCGACGCGTTCGCCCCGATCGATGAGTCGGTCTTCGTGCGTCTCCAACAAGGATACGAGCCCGAATCATTGCTGCCGGCGGCAGATCTTTACCCGGTTCCCGAGGCGCCGGATTTTCTCCTCACCGGCAGCTTCACCAAGAGCTCGAGCAAGGACATTCTGCTCGCAGCGAAAGGCGGTGGACTGTACCTGCTGAGGGGCGACGGCAACGGAAAATTCGGCGCGCCGCAGCAAGTCCCGCTGCCGGGCACGGTGACAGCATTGGCCGCGGGAGAATTCGGTGCGGCGGACGGATCCACTGACATCGCCGTCGGCATCAGCACGCCGCACGGCGACGCATTGCTGATTTTCGGCGATGCCGCTCAGGGTTTCGTCGAGCCGGCAGTTGCATTGCCGCTTGCCGCGCCTGCGAAGGCGATCGAGTTTGGCAGCCTCGATGACGATCCGTTCACAGATGTTGCGGTCGCCACTGGTAACGAGGTACTCGTCGTGCACGGGTGGGGCCGCGCGGAACACGTCGATCCCGCCTCGCGTATCGAGCGCATCGAAGTCGCTGCAGACCTGCGCGGCTTGGCAATCGGCGAATTTGTATGGGACCGCGCCGGGCGCAGCGAAATCGCCGCGCTGGCGGCGGACGGCAACGTTCACGTTCTGCGCGGCGCTGGCATCGATACGCGTCCATTCTCGAAGGCTGAACTTGCCGCTCGGACGCGTGCATCGATCGCGTCCGTTGCGCGAACCGTCACAGACGTGGAGTCCGTACCGAGTTGGAGGCCAAAGGCGGGACATGCTGGCTGGCTCGAAACGCCCCAAATCAGCGCCAGCAGTTTTGTGGGCACCAGTTCGGTTGCGGGCAAGCCGCTGCTGCGGGCCAATATTTCGTATCGCGAAAGCGACGATCTTCTGCTCATTGGCGAGAGTCAACCGAAACTCGAGTTCGTGCACGAAGTCGCAAGGATCTCGGCGGCCGACAAGGCGCGTGTGTTGGATCGGACGACATTGGATCTGGAGAGCGCGCCGGTAGCGGTAT
>Ga0068864_100004387_pt1 | contig 11585 bp, 4 predicted proteins | sample KBSSwiS72_FD_66586 | JGI IMG/M metagenome (GOLD analysis project Ga0068864, IMG submission 66586) | Switchgrass rhizosphere microbial communities from Kellogg Biological Station, Michigan, USA - KBS Switchgrass S7-2 | ecosystem: Host-associated > Plants > Roots > Rhizosphere > Soil ...
CATTCACACTGACGTTCAGATCGCGAAACGATCCGGTCACCTGCGGCCAGGGGACTGTCTGATGGGCGTCGACGATCTGCACGTCGTCGTTCGGCGGCAGCCGACTCGCATACTGCAGCGAGAACATGTAGGGCGTGCTGGCGCCCGACAGCGAATGCGATACGCGATCGGCGAGAATCTGGAGACCCGCACGTTCACTGAGCCACAGATTCGCGCCGCCGGTGAGGCCCGCCGCCCTGTCGGTATCGAACGTGATCGTCTGCGCAGCGGTACTGGTGAACGCGCCGTCGAACAACAACGGAGGGGAATAGGAAGACGTCAGCACGCCCGATGGGCCGATCGGAGCGACGCTGATTCCTACCCAGACGTCGAACGGCGATGTTACCGTTGCGGGCGACTGCGCTCCCGCAGTCGATGCGATAACTACGATGGTCAATGCGAAGATCGTGCGCGCGACGCCGCTATTCATCCAGCAGACTTCCGTTCAAGGAGAGAGGTTACAGAACTCGACGCATTCCTTGAGATTTCCCTCCGGTCAGCCGTGGGCAGTCGAAACGGCGGCGGTGGACCGTCGGATGCGGTCCGAATGAAGCAACTTGACTGTGCTGGCCTGAGGGCCTTTCTCTCCCGATTCTTCGACGAAGGACACGACGCTCCCGACGGTCAGGCGTTCGAAGGCCCTCTTGAGCACGCTGCTCTTCTGAAAGTACACCTCGTGTCCAGCGTCACCGTCGATGTAGCCGTACCCGTCGATCGGAAAGAGCCGGGCCACACGGCCGTGAGGCTGCCGCACCCGAGCCTTCGGCATTCCGCGCTGTCGTCGTCCGTAGTCCTGCAGGCGTCGCCTGGCGATGTCGAACGCCTCGCGGACAGCTACCAGAGCGTGCTTCCGCTCTGGATCGGACTCGTCCTGTTTTGTCGCCTTGGCGAGGTGGATGTGCCGGTCAGCGGCATGCAGCCTCGCCTGGTGCGCCACCGCGATTTCCTCTCCCGGCACGGTCAGGTCGATCCGGACGTGAAAGCGGTTGCCGGTCTCATGATGACGTTGTGCGACCTCGACCAGTACGCGGCAGCCCATGATCGGGCGGTAATACCTCTCGAGCTTGTTGATGCGTCTGCGGATCTCCGCGTCGAGTGCCGGGGAGGAATCGATACCACGGAATGTAATGGTTGGTGTGAGTTTCATGGATCATTCGCCTTCAGTCCTGATGGTCGGTCCCGGAGGCCATGACGATCGCCTGCTGACGCACGCGCGCGTTCATGACCCCATAGGACTCGCCTCGTCGATCACTTCCTGCAAAATCCCTGCTGTCGAAATCCGGGCTGAGACGCGCTCTCACTGAGTGAACGCTCGGTGCGAGCGAATTTCCGTGTGCGAGCCGACGGGGCGGGCTCGGCGCGGTCCGTTGTGGATGATGATTCTCCCCGAGCAGCGTCCATCCAGCACTCTCGTGTCCGCAGTTGAGGCATTTCAGCGCGAGTCGCCGCCGTTCGAAACACAACACCTCGTCGTGGCCGCGTACGCCGCACATCAATTCCTGCAGGCTGTGCATTGTCCCAGTCATGGTGACTTCCTTCCGAAAATTCCTTTCGCTCTCCACGATAAGAAGAAGCAAGCGGCGCGCCCGCGGAAGGCGCGCTGATCGATGTCCGTGCCGGGAATCCGGCTGTCGTGCCCACACCCGGCCGGCTATTCGTCACGAATCCCTTCTTTAACCCGGATCCAACCTGGTATGCGACATGCGTTCTGTCAGAAGTGCGAGAGCACGTCTAAAGAGGTGCTGGTTCGCGATGACAACAACCGCCACGCCTGTCGTCACATGCCCGTTGTGTGGGTCGCAGGGTGAGATGCTTCGTCACGACCTGCGAGCGTCGCTCGTCTACTCGTGCAGGGTCTGCCTGCACGAGTGGCAAATCGACCCCGCCGACGAACCGGCAGAAGAGGTTCCGCCGACAACCGAGCGTCCGGGAACGCTCGTGCCGTCTTCGAAGCGGTCGCGAAGGCCGTGACTGCCCTCCACCCGACGCAATCCTCACCGTTCCGGCGAATCGCGGTATGTGTCGACGGCTCCGAAGTCGGCGAGGCGGTTGTCCTTCACGCGTCGAGCATTGCCGCAGGGCTTGGAGCGCCGCTAACGGTGGTCCGCGTACTGGAGCCGGACGCGAATGCCGATGCGACGCCCCCGGATCCGCTCGACTGGGAGGTTCGACAGCGCGAGGCCCGCGCGTATCTGAAGCGGCTCGTCTCGCTCGCAGGCCAGCGCCACGCCGACGTGCAGTCGGAACTGATCCTGGGCCGCGCGGCGGAGCAGATCTGCGGCTGGGCCCTGCAGCACGATGCTGACTTGACCGCACTCGCCAGCCACGGAGAACACGGGCGCTGCGAATGGAGATTGTCCAGTACCGCCCGCAAGCTCGTGGACGGCGCGCCCGGATCCGTGCTGCTGGTTCCCGTCACTGGAAGTCGTCACGCCGGCACGGCCGTCGGATATCGCCGAATCATGGTGCCGCTCGATGGCTCAGCCCGGGCCGAGAGTGTGCTGCCGATGGCTTCCCGCCTCGCGCGGGTCCACGCCGCTGAGCTCCTCATCGCGCACGTGACGCCGGCGCCTGAATTGACCAGAGTGGCTCCTCTGAGCGCTCAGGATCTCGAACTGGAGCAACGCGTGAACGCTCGCAACGAGCGCGTCGCACGCGTGTACCTCGACGAGATCCGTGGACGCCTGTCGGCGGCGGGCCTCACGGTCCGCACGGTGATCTCACGTGACGGCGACGTTCGCACGCGGCTCGCCCGCCTCGTCAGGCGCGAACAGGTGGACCTCGTCATCCTCTCCGCATACGGCCGCCGCGGCGCGCGGGATGTTCCGTGCGGAAGCGTGGTGGCCCATTTGCTCACCCATGTTGCCGTCCCATTGCTCGTCGTCCGGGAACGGCCTCGTCGGATCATGAGACGCCTCGCGCAGGCCGCGGCGATGCGGGCGGCCGCCAGGTCCCCGGCGCAAGCGGCATCATGACCGACGTCCCGCACGGTGCGCTCGAGGATGAGGCGCGTGCGCTCGCTGACAGTCACGGGTTGTCGGATCGTGCGCCGCGTCCCATCGCGGCGCTCTCCCAGCTGCGCCACGTACAAGCCTGGCTGAGCCGCACGCGACTGGCGCTGGCCGATTCGGAGGGCGCGGTCTCGAAAGCGGCGGAATGGCTGCTCGACAACGAATACATCGTCAGCCGTGCCGTCCGGCAGATCGAGCAGGATCTGCCCCAGGGCTTCTACGCACGCCTTCCGAGCCTGAGCGGCTCGGACGTGCCTCGACCGCGGATCTGGAGCATCGCCCGCGCGCTGTTGCGAGCGTCCCGGCTCCAGCTCTCCATACCCACGCTCACGCAATTCATGGACGCGTATCAGGAACGCACGCCGCTCTCAATCGCGGAGCTCTGGGCGTTGCCGACGTTCCTGCGCCTCGGCTGCCTCGAGGTCCTGTTCGCCGCCTTCGAACGGCTCGACCGATCGCTTCGGCCGCCGTTTGCGATCGACGACCCGCCTGAGATCGCGCTCGAGAACACCGAGTGTGTGGGACGCGCGATCTCCAATCTCCGGATCATCGCGTCGATCTCCTGGAAGGACTTCTTCTGCCGGACGAGTCGTGTCGAGGCGATCCTCAGCGAGGATCCCGCCCACACCTACCGCCGCATGGACTTCGAGACGCGGGACGCCTATCGCGGCGTGGTCGAATACCTGGCTCGCCACAGTCCGCATTCCGAGCTCGACGTCGCGCAGCGGGCGGTCGCCTGCGCCCGTCAGGCTGTCGGAGGCGCGCTTCGCCGTACGGAGGTCGGATACTGGCTCGTGGACGAGGGCGCCGAGGAGTTCGAGCGGCTGATCGGCTGCCGCCCACCGTTTCGACGCCGAGCCAGCCGATGGCTGTTTCGCCGCGCGCCGATTCTGTACGCGACCGCGCTGGTGACCGCCACCGCGGTGACCATCGCCCTGCCGGCGTGGTATCTGGCCGTTGCGCACACGCCACCGTTGCCGACACTGCTGACGCTGATCGCCGTCTCGCTTCCCGCATCCACCCTCGCGGTCACGTTCATTCTCTGGCTCGTCACGATGCTGGTGCCGCCCCGCATGCTGCCGAAGCTCGATTTCGAAGCGGCCTTCCCGGACGAATGCCGGACCGCCGTGGTCGTGCCCACGCTGGTGGCCAACGTCCATGAGGCGCGGCGCCAACTCGAGCGGCTCGAGCTGCACTATCTCGCCAATCCGGTGCCGGCGGCCCAGTTCGTCCTCTTGAGCGACTTTCCGGACGCGTCGCGCGAGCACGAGCCCTCCGACGAAGGCATCCTGGCGTCGCTCGTTGGCGACGTTCGGCGTCTCAACCAGAAATACGAATCGAAGCCGTTCCACGTGTTGCACCGCCCGCGCCGTTTCAATCCTGGCGAAGGCGTCTGGATGGCGTGGGAACGCAAGCGGGGCAAGCTCGAGGACTTCAATCGTCTGCTGGCCGGTGACCCCGCGACGAGCTTCATGCTGCACGAGGGCGAGCACCACCATCTCGAAGGCGTGCGCTACGTGGTCACACTCGACGTCGACACGGTGATGCCGAAAGGCGCGCTGGCGCGCCTGGTCGGGACGCTGGCGCATCCGCTGAACCGCGCCGAGTTCGACGAGGTGAGCGGGCGCGTGCGCACCGGCTACACCGTCCTGCAGCCGCGCGTCGAGATCTCGCCGGAGTGCGGCAATCGTTCGCGGTTTGCTCGATGGTTCACCGGCGACACTGCCATCGACATCTACAGCCGCGCAGTATCCGATGTGTATCAAGATCTGTTTGGATCCGGCATTTACGTCGGCAAGGGCGCCTACGAGGTCGAAACGTTCCGCCGCAGCGTCGAAGGCCGCGTTCCGGAGAACGCGCTCGCGAGCCACGATCTCTTCGAAGGCATCCACGGTCGCGCGGCGCTGGCCACGGACATCGTCCTCTACGAAACGTTTCCGCGGCAGTATCTCGAATTCACGCGCCGCCAGCACCGCTGGATCCGGGGGGACTGGCAGCTGTTGCCATGGCTCGGACCGTCGGTGCCCGGCACGGCGGGCCGGCATCTTCGGAACCGGTTGGCGTGGATGGACCGGTGGAAGATCGCGGACAACCTTCGTCGCAGTCTCTTGCCGCCGGCGCTGGTAACGATGCTGGTTGCCGGCTGGCTGGTCATGCCGGGCGCTCCCGTAGCGTGGACGGTGCTCGGTATTCTGGCGCCCAGCGGCCACATCTTCACGGACCTGGTCACCGGCTTCGCGCGGGGGCGGCGACGGAGCGCGCTCGCGGGCATGGTGCAACGCCTCTCCGACCATGCCGGCCGGTGGCTGTTGTTGCTGGTCTTCCTGCCGTACGACGCCGCGGTGGCGGCGGACGCAATCGGGCGCACGCTTGTCCGCATCCTTGTCACGCGGCGCCATCGTCTGCAGTGGACCTCCGCAGCGCGCACATCCCAGGATCTGGCGGCCGGAGACAGCAGACGCTTCATCTGGCGGCAGATGCGGATTGCTCCGATTCTCGCGGTCGGAGTACTCATCGCCGTCGTGAGCCTGCGAAATCAGGCTCTCCCGGTCGCGTTGCCGCTGCTGGTCATGTGGTTCATCGCGCCAGAGGTCGCGTATGTCCTGGGTCATCCGCGGCGACTGCCTGGACACGGGCTGGATGAGGACGATCGCCTCCTGCTTCGGAGAATCGCTCGCCGGACGTGGAGGTACTTCGAGGTGTTCGTCGGTCCGGCCGATCAGTGGCTTCCTCCGGACAACTTCCAGGAACAGCCCCGAGGTGAAATCGCGCATCGGACGTCGCCGACCAACATCGGCATGATGTTCCTGTCCTCGCTCACGGCCTGCGATCTCGGCTATGTCGGGCTCGACGATCTGGCGTCGCGGCTCACCAGCAGCCTCGACGCGCTCGCCCGCGTCGACCGGTATCGCGGTCATCTCCTCAACTGGTACGACACGCGGACGCTCGAGCCGCTCAACCCGCGCTACGTGTCCACGGTCGACAGCGGCAATCTCGCGATGAGTCTTCTCGCACTCAAGGAGGGGTGTTTCGAGCTAGCCGACGGGCGAGTCCTCAGACCGCAGCAATGGCGCGGGCTTTCGGATGTCCTGAGGCTGCTGGATGACGCCGTCGAACGCCTCGATCTCGGCCGGGTTGAGATGCTGGCCCTTCGCGGCCGGCTCGACGCGCTCGAGGGCCTGGCGGCGCAAGCCGAAACCGATCCCGGCCGCTGGTGGTCGACGCTGCGCGATCTGATGGATCGCGATGTGCCAGGGCTCGACCAGTTGTTGTTGGAAGCGGTGGCCGAAAAGGCGGACCATCCCGCGACCCTCTCGAGGGTTCACGAGGTGCGGGTCTGGCTCGAGCGCCTTCACCACCACGTGCGCAGCATGGATCGGGAATGCCGGTCCCTGTTCCCGTGGCTGATTCCACTCGCTGAGGCGCCGCCGACGCTCACCGCCGTCGCGTCCGCCATCTCCAGGCTGGTGCCGGCCACGCTCCGGCTCGATGAGGTCGCCTCCCAGTGCCGTGAGGCGCGCGACCTGGTGACGAAGGAGATCTCGGCGCAACGGTCAGGAGATGGCGCAGCGCTCCGAGCGTGGCGCACTCGACTCTCTGACGCGCTCGATCAGGGTGAGCGGTCGGCCGCCGCGCTGCGCGCCTCGCTCGACGACATCGCGGCCCGCGCCGAGCGCATGGCGCTCGCGATGGACTTCAGTCTGCTGTACGACAAGGACCTTCGGCTCTTCCACATCGGTTACAACGTCACGGCCGATCGACTCGACTCGCATCACTATGACCTGCTGGCCTCGGAAGCACGGTTGGCGAGCCTGTTCGCCATCGCCAAAGGCGACGCGCCGGTCGAACACTGGTTCCACCTGGGGCGGGCGACGACGACGATCGCGCGCGCCTGCTGCCTGCTCTCGTGGGGCGGGTCGATGTTCGAGTATCTGATGTCGCGTCTGCTCTTGCGCAGCGAAGGCGGTTCGTTGCTGGCCGAGAGCGAACTCGCGGCCATCGACGCGCAACGGCGGTACGCGCGATCGTTGAACATCCCGTGGGGGATGTCGGAATCGGGGGTGTCGGCGACCGACAGCGATCAGATCTACCAGTACCGGTCGTGTGGCGTGCCGGCGCTGGGCTTGCGCCGGGGGCTCGGGGCTGAGACGGTGATCGCGCCCTACGCGTCGGCCCTCGCGCTCCCCGTCGACGCCGGCGCGGCCATGGAGAATCTTCGCCGCCTCGAGGAGCTCGGGCTGATCGGCGACTACGGTTTCTACGAGGCCGCTGACTTCACGCCCGATCGCACACCGGTGGGCACGCTCTTCGTCCCCGTGCTCTCGTACATGGCGCACCATCAGGGCATGAGCCTCGCCGCGCTCGACAACGCGCTGTGCGGCGACGCGCTCGTGCGCCGGGCGGGCGCCGACCGGCGTCTGCGTTCGGTGTCGATCCTGTTGCACGAACGAGTGCCAATCGACGTGCCGCCGGAAATGACCGGAGCGCTCGCGATCAAGCCGCCACGGCCGAGCGTGCGCACGATTCCCGCCGGGACGCCGTGGGCTCCGGTAAAAGCCGGGGCGTTTCCCGAGATGCATCTGCTCGGGAACGGACGTCTGGCGAGCTGGATCAGCGACTCTGGATCGGGAACGCTGCGCTGGCAGGACTGGAGCCTGACGCGCTGGACCGCGGACGCGACGGCAGATGACACCGGCCTCTGGATGTACATGCGTGACCTGGACACCGACGCCGTCACGTCGCTGTCGCGTCAGCCCTGCGGCGCCGCGTCGGACGCGGTCGACGTCACGTTTTCTCCGCACCTCGCCGAGTTTCATCGTCGCGACGGCGAGCTGGCGATTCGCGTCGAGGTGGCCGTCGCTCCAGCCGATGACATCGAGGTCCGCTACGTGACCGTCATCAATGACGGCGAGCAGGTGAGGCGGTTGCTGCTCACGACGTGCGGCGAGGTGGTGCTGGCCAGGACGGCTGACCACGAGCGGCACCCGGCCTTCAGCAGACTGTTCGTGCACAGCGAATCTGTCCCGCTGCTCAACGGTCTGCTCTTCACGCGACAGCCGCGGAGTCCGGCCGAGCGCCCACCGGCGTTCCTCCACCGCTTCATTTCCGATGATCCGAATGTGCGCTTCCACGGCGTCGAGACCGATCGGGCCGCCTTCGTCGGCCGCGGCCGAACCTACCGGGATCCCATCGGCGCGGTTCGATCGAGCCTGTCCTCCGGTTTCACGCTCGATCCCATCGTGGCGCTCCAGGTTGCCGTAACCGTCGAGCCTGGCGCCTCCGTGCGTCTTGCGTTCATCACGGCTATCTCCGGCTCTCGGGAATCGGTGCTCGAACTCGCTGAACGCTACCAGACGATGAACGCCGTCGATTGGGTGATGGCCGAGGCCGAGGCCGAGGCGGGCCGAGAACTGTGGCGGCTTGGCATCGAGCCTGGCCGGATGGCCGAAATGCAGACGCTCGCGTCGCTGCTGGTCTTTCGTCACGGGGCGCTGCGCTGCCCGGCTGAGACGATCGCCGCCAACCGCCTCGGCCAGTCGCGCCTCTGGGGGATGGGACTCTCCGGTGATCTGCCGATCCTCCTCGTCAAACTGCGAACCTCGGACGACATCGATGTGTTGCGCGATGTGGCGCGCGCGCATGCGCTGTGGAGACGACGAGGCTTGCGCTTCGATCTCGTGGTGCTGCGGCATGGTGCGTCAGGATACGAGGAGCCCGTCGGCGAGAAGCTGCGGGCGCTCCTTCATGGACTCGGTACCAACGGCCAACTCGGACAGCACGCCGGCGTCCATTTCCTGTCCGCCGATCACATCGGGGAGGATGAGCGACGGTTGCTCGACGTGGTGGCAAACGTGGTGCTCGACGCGGACCGCGGCACGCTGGGTTCACAACTCGCAGGGGTCCATGAAGAAGCGACGTCCTTGCCGTCGTTCCTTCCAGGCGGGACCCCGGACGCGGCCGCGGCTGAAACACCGGCTCTCCAACGTCCTGCAGGACTGCAGTTCGACAACGGCCTGGGAGGGTTCAGCGCGGACGGCCGCGAGTACGTGATCCATCTCGAGGCTGGCGACAAGACGCCGGCGCCCTGGTGCAACGTCCTGGCGAATCCGGGCTTCGGCACGCTGGTCACGGAATCCGGAGGTGGTTTCACGTGGGCGGGCAACAGCGGCGAGCATCGCCTGACACCGTGGACCAACGATCCGGTGAGCGATCCCTCCGGAGAAGCGCTCTACGTTCGGGATGAAGAAACCGCGGCGCTGTGGACACCGACACCGCAGCCGGCCGGCGCCGGCGTCGCACATCAGATCCGGCACGGCGCCGGCTATTCGCGCTGGCAGTCCGAGCGCCATGGGCTGTCCCAGGATCTGCTCGTGTTCGTGCCGCCGGACGATCCGGTGAAGGTGGTTCGACTTCGCGTACGCAATCGCTCGCATCGTCCGCGCCGCTTGACGATCACGTACTACGCCGAGTGGGTGATGGGGTCATCGCGGTTGCCGTCGACTAGCGTCATGGTGACTGAATACGAGGCGAGCCAGCGGGCGATACTGGTGCGAAACCCCTGGCAGGCCGAGTTCGCGAACCGGGTCGCATTCCTGACGTCAAGCCGCGCGCCCCACGGCATCACCTCGGATCGCGCGGAGTTCATCGGGCGCGAGGGCACGTTGAAACGGCCGGCGGCGCTGGAGCGCTGGGGCTTCTCGGGAACCGTGCGTTCTGGGCTGGATCCCTGCGCGGCGCTCCAACTCCACCTGGATCTTGCGGCAGAGGCCGAGGACGAAGTGATGTTCGTGCTCGGAGAAGGTCGAGATCGCGACCACGCGCTCGAGCTGGTGGCCAGCTGGCGGCAACCGAGTGCGGCGGACGCGGCCTGGCAGCGGCTCGGACGGTTCTGGGACGATCGACTGGACGCAATTCGCGTCGACACCCCGGATGGCGCGATGAACGTCATGCTGAACCGATGGCTGCTGTATCAGGCCATCGCCTCGAGAATGTTCGGCAGGACCGGGTTCTATCAATCAAGTGGCGCGATCGGCTTCCGCGATCAGCTGCAGGATGCGTTGGCGCTCGTCATGATCGAGCCGGCGAGGTGTCGCGCGCATCTGCTGGGCTGTGCGGCACGCCAATTCGAGGAAGGCGACGTGCTGCACTGGTGGCATCCGCCCGCCGCTCGCGGCGTCCGGACACGATGCTCCGACGATCTGCTGTGGCTGCCGTTTGCCGTCGCCCACTACGTGACGTCGACCGGCGACGCGGCGGTGCTCGACGAGCACGTCGCGTTCTTGAGGGGGCGTCCGCTCTCGGAGAGCGAAGCCGATCTCTACTCGGTGTTCGAGGTCAGCGATCAGACCGGGACGCTCTTCGAGCACTGTGAACGCGCGCTCGAGCGCGGGCTGACGCGTGGCGCCCACGGTCTGCCGCTGATTGGCTCGGGCGACTGGAACGACGGCATGAATCGCGTCGGCCGTCTCGGCCGCGGCGAGAGCGTGTGGCTCGCCTGGTTCCTGATCGCCACCATACATGCGTTCGCCAGCCTCTGTCAGCAGCGTGGGGCCGCCGTCGAAGCGGACCGCTGGAGACGCCGTGCACGCGAGGTGGCGCACGCCGTCGAGGAGCACGGTTGGGACGGGGAGTGGTACCGGCGGGCGTACGACGACACGGGGCAGCCGTGGGGGTCGCGCCAGAACGCGGAGTGCCGAATCGATTCGATTGCGCAGTCGTGGGCGGTGATCTCAAGAGGCGCGTCGAGAGCGCGCGCGGAGAGCGCGCTCCACGCGGCCGAACGTGAGCTCATCGACGTCGACGAGCGGCTCGTGCGATTGCTCACGCCGCCATTCAAACAAGGCGCGCGCGACCCTGGGTACATCAGCGCGTATCCCCGGGGAGTTCGAGAAAATGGCGGGCAGTACACCCACGCCGCGATCTGGCTGGGGTGGGCGTTTGCCGACCTGGGCGATGGTCAACGCGCGGCGCGCGTGTTCGATCTGCTCAATCCGATTGGCCATACCCGTGACGCCGCCGCCGTTCAGAAATATCGGACCGAGCCGTACGTCGTGGCTGCCGATGTGGGCGGTGTGCTGCCGTTCGTCGGCCGCGGAGGATGGACGTGGTACACCGGATCGGCGGCCTGGATGTGGCGTCTCGGAATTGAGCGAATCCTGGGAATCCGGCCGGAGGCCGGTGGCGTGCGCATCGAACCGTGCATCCCCCGGGCATGGCCCCATGTGGACATCACGATCCGGCGGAACGGGGGCGACCTGAAGATCACGATTGAGAATCCCGATGGCGTCGAAGCCGGCGTTGTCGAGCTCCTGGTCGACGGCGTGCCGCAGCCTCACGGCGTGGTCGCGTTTCCTGCGGACGGCCGCGACCGGCGCGTCATCGTTCGGCTGGGTCCGGCGAAGCCGGCGCGGTTACGGGATGAGACGACCGGGACGCAGACGAGTGTCACGGTGTGAGGGAACTGGCTATTTCATCCGGTGCGTGTCGAGTACCGCGTTCCACGCCGGCACGACGTGATCGTCGGCCAGATACGAG
>Ga0068864_100004388_pt1 | contig 11585 bp, 9 predicted proteins | sample KBSSwiS72_FD_66586 | JGI IMG/M metagenome (GOLD analysis project Ga0068864, IMG submission 66586) | Switchgrass rhizosphere microbial communities from Kellogg Biological Station, Michigan, USA - KBS Switchgrass S7-2 | ecosystem: Host-associated > Plants > Roots > Rhizosphere > Soil ...
CACGAACTGGCCGCTGTTGCCCTGGTTCATGTGGATGTCGTGGATGCCGTTACCCGGCAGGAAGCCGAAGATCTTGTCGCGCACGCCGTCCTCGGGCCCCCATCGCTGGCCGAAGGCGTAGACGAGCGCGTCCTCCTCGGCTATCGCGGCCTGCACGACACGATCGAGCCGGTCGTTCAGGTCGTCGTCGGGGCCGGGGAGGTTCATTGGCAGCGGCCGCATGCGGGTACGGTCGAAAAGGTTCCCGCGGATGTAGTCGAGACCGCCGTCGGCCGGCTGGAAGCCAAGGCGATAGAACCCGAGTGCGCGGCCCCGCAGCGTGGCCGTGAGCGGATGGCGGAAGTCGTCGTCGACGAGGAACTCGACCTCGGACGGCGCGAGCTGCGACTTCACGTTGACGGCGATGCGGTACTCGGTGGTGTCGTCCACGACGTGCACCTGGTAGTGGGCGTTGGTGCCGCGGCCGGGCACTCCGTGCAGCGGCCGGCCGACGAGCAGTCCGTATTTGGCGATAGGCATGATGATGGGATCCCTCTCCGGGAAACAACGATACCCGGTGGGTGTGTCGAACACGGACACACCGTTGCGCCGGCCACCTCTGCCTCACTACCATGAGCGCCGTGGCAGGCGAGGGACGTCGACGCATCAGCCTGGGCACGCTGGCCATCGGCGGTGTCGTGGCCTTCTTGTACGCCACAGCGGCGAATCTCGGGTTCCGCGTCGCGTTCGTCGCCGAGCAGATCACCACCGTCTGGCCTCCCACCGGCATCGCGCTGGCGGCACTGCTCCTCGGCGGGCTGCGCTTCTGGCCGGCGATCTGGGTAGGCGCCTTCATCGCCAACTCCGGCACCGGCGCGCCGCTGTGGACGGCGTTCGTGCTCGCCACCGGCAACACGCTCGAAGGGGTTCTCGCGGTGTGGGTGCTGCGCCGTCTGCCGTCGTTCGACGACGGCCTGCGGCGCGTGCCGGACGTGCTCGCACTGGTGATCGTCGGCGCGAGCCTGGCCACCATGGTGAGCGCCACCGTCGGTGTCACGACGCTGTGCGCGGCGGGCGTACAACCGTGGGCGCAGTACGGCGTGCTCTGGTTCGACTGGTGGCTGGGCGACACCCTCGGCGCGCTCATCGTGGCGCCCGCCATCCTGACGGCCACACGGCACGTGTGGGCCCGGCGCGACTGGATCCACACCGCGCTCTTCGTGGGCGGCGCCGTGGCGGTGACGCACTTCGTGTTCGGACAGATGATCGGCCGCAGCCCGCACCCGCTCGAGTACGTCGTCTTCCCGCTCGCCATCGCCGCCGCGGTCCGCGGTGGCCCACCGGTGACGTCGCTGGTCGTGCTCGCGGTCTCGGTACTCACGATCTGGCACACCATCCGCGGCACCGGTCCGTTTGCCAGCGGCGAGATCCATCAGTCGCTGGTGCTGCTGCAGGTGTTCATGGGCGTCCTGGGCGGCACCGCACTGCTGGTGGCCGCGGCGGTGCTCGAGCGCAAGACGAGCGAGCGCGGCGAGCAGGCCGCCGCCGAGGTACTGCGGCAACGTGAACAGATGCTGCTGCTGGCCCAGCGCGCCGGCGGCGTGGCCATCTTCGACTGGGACGTGCGGAGCCAGACGGCGCACTGCTCCGCCGAGTTCTTCCGCATCTTCGGCCTGCCCGCGCGCGAAGGGACCATCATCGGAGAACACTGGTGGCGCTTCGTCCATCCCGACGATCTCGAACGCATGACGGCGCATCTCACGCGCGCGATCGACGGGCTGGAACCCGCGATCGCCGACTACCGCATCAACGCCGCGGACGGCACGCTGCGCTGGCTCAGTTACGCCGGACAGGTCGAGGGCCCGCCGGAACGGCGGCGGATCGTCGGGACCGTGCTCGACATCACGGACCGCAAGCGTCTCGAAGCGGACCTGCGGCAGCACGCGGCGGAACTGAGCGAGAGCCGCGACGTGCTGGCGCTGGCCATGCGCGGCGGCTCGATGGGCGCGTGGGCGCGCAACATGGTCACCGACGCGGTCTGGTGGAGCCCCGAGCTCGAAGAGATCGTCGGGCTGCCGCCCGGCGGGTTCAAGGGCACGCTGACGGGATTCTTCGATCTCGTGCACGCTGACGATCTACCCTTCGTCCGCACGGTGGTGGACGAGGCCGTCGAGCGCCACACCGACTACACCATGGAGTTCCGCTTCATCCACGCCGGCGGCGAGTGGCGATGGATGGAGGGGCGCGGGCGCGCGGTGTACAACGAGGACGGCACGCCGCGTACGCTCTACGGCATCGGCATCGACATCACCAACCGCAAAGGTGTGGAGATGGCGCTGCGCGACGCCATGCGCGCGGCGGAGTCTGCGAACCAGCTCAAGGATCAGTTCCTGGCCACGCTGTCGCACGAGCTGCGGACACCGCTCAACGCCATCCTCGGCTACGCGCGCATGCTCCAGGCCAACACGATCCCGGCAGACAAGCGCCCGAAAGCGATCGACGTCATCGAACGCAACGCCGTGGCCCAGAACCAGTTGATCGAGGACCTGCTCGACATGTCGCGGATCACCGCCGGCAAGGTACGGCTCGATCCAACGCCGGTGCCGGTGGCCACGGTGCTGCGCGAGGCGGTCGACGGCGTCAAGCCGTCGGCCGACGCCAAGAGCCTCAGGCTCGATCTGGAAATCGATTCGTTTGCGGGCATGGTGACCGCGGATACCGCGCGCCTGCAGCAGGTGTTCTCGAACCTGCTGACGAACGCGGTGAAGTTCACGCCGCGCGGCGGACACGTGGCCGTCTCGCTCCGGCGCGAGGATGGGACGGTCGAGGTGCGCGTCGTGGACAGCGGCGTGGGCATCTCACCCGAGTTCCTGCCCTTCATCTTCGAACCGTTCCGGCAGGCCGACGGCCGCTTCGATCGCGGGCATGGCGGGCTGGGGCTGGGGCTTGCCATCACGAGACAGCTCGTGGACCTCCATGGCGGGACGATTCGCGCGGCGAGCGACGGCGCCGGGCGCGGGGCGTCGTTCACCATCCGCCTGCCGGCCACGTCGGGCGCGCTGCACTTCGACGCCGCGTCAGGCAGCGAGTCCGGTGCGAGAACCGACGCGCGACCCTCGTCGCTCGACGGTCTCGAGATCCTGCTCGTGGACGACGAGCCCGACACGCTCACGATGTTCAGGGACGCGCTCGAGGGCGCCGGCGCTCGCGTGCGCGCGGTGGCCACCGCGGCCGACGCGATCCGCCTCACCGACACGTGGCGACCCGATCTCCTGGTGACCGACCTCGGCCTGCCGGGCATGGACGGCTACGAGCTGCTGCAGACGCTGCGCGGCCGGGTGCGGCAGCCGGCCTTCCCGGCCATCGCGGTGAGCGCCTACGCCAGCGTGGACGATCGCGCACGTGCGCTCGCGGTCGGGTTCCGGGCTCACTTCGCCAAACCGATCGACCCCGCCGCGCTCGTACGGGCGCTGGCGTCCGCGTTCTCATCCACGGACTAGCGGCGCCCCGCAGACGTCGACAAAGGGCTCAGAAGCTCAACACAGCCCATCACTGGCACCTGCGTTGCAGCACCGACACCTCGGACCCCTCAGCAGGAGGTGGAGCTATGCGGATGTGGCTTGGCGCAGTGGCGCTTGCCGTCGCCGCCTCGACGGCGCCGGCTCTTGCACATCATCCCTTCGCGGCTGAGTACGACTGGAAGAAGCCGGTCACGATTACAGGGACGGTGACGAAGTTCGACTGGGAGAACCCGCATTCCATGATGCTGTTGAAGGGCAGAGACGACAACGGCGCCGAGGCGGACTGGACTGTTGAGTTGGGCAGCCCTGGACGACTCACCGCCCTGGGGTGGAAGTCGCACGAGTTGAAGGCCGGCGATCGCGTGACCGTGGACGGCTGGCTCGCCAAGGATGGCCGGAAGCGGTTGAGCGCGAAGTCGGTCACGAGCGGCCGCCGCGAGCTCGCGGCGGCAAGCTCCTTCTTCGAGGCGAGCCCGTCGACCTCGCCGACAGTGAAGAAGGTCTCGACGGCGCCGGCGACGCCCCGCCGGTAGCCGCGAGCGACCCGCGTGCTCACAGGTCACGACCGAGGTGGGACGATGAAACGACTGGCCAGCTGTGTTCTCGTGTCACTCACGTTGTCCACGACTCCGGCATGGGCGCAGGCTGACGTCACCGCTCAGAACGAACCCCAGCAGACACAGCCGCAACCGGAAGAGCCGAAGCCGGACGAAGCGACGAAGCTTCTGCCGAAAAAGGACGCGGCACCTCCCCCGCCGCACCTCAGCACGAGCTGGGTTTCGCTGATCAAAGACTCCGGCAGCGACTTCGTGGCGTTTCCCAAGCGCCAGTCGACCTGGGTGCTGCTCGGCGCTGGCGCGGCGGCGGCGCTGGCCGCGCATCCCGCCGACAGCTACGTCGAGAGGCACATCGTCGGCAACAAGACGGCGGATCGCGCGTTCACTCTCGGGAAGTGGGTTGGCGGCGCTGAAGTGCAGGTGGGAGCCGCGACGGGATTATGGGTGATCGGCCGCTACGTGGTCGCCCCCGCAACCGATGAACCGAGAACGAACAAGTACTCGGAAGTGGGCTTCGATCTGATTCGCGCGCAGATCCTGTCGCAGGCGATCGTGGGCGGAATGAAGTACTCGTTCAGACGTGACCGGCCGACCGGCGAATGTTGTGCGTTCCCGTCCGGGCACTCGACCACGGCGTTTGCCGCCGCCGCGGTGCTCGAGCGGCACTTCGGCTACCGCGCCTCGTGGCCGGCGCTTGCCATTGCGACCTACGTCGGGACGTCGCGGCTGGTCGACAACCGCCACTTCCTGAGCGACGTCGCGTTCGGGGCGTTTCTCGGAACGGCGAGCGGCTGGACGGTGGTGGGCACCCGCGGGCGCAGCCGCCATCCGTCGCTGGCGTTCCAGCCGGTGCCGGTGCCGGGCGGCATGATGGTGGCGGTCACCCGGATCAACGACTAGCGCGCGCGGCGGTCACGCGCCGGGTTTCTCCTGGCCGGTGTAGGCGAAGTCGATCGTCGCCGTCGCACCGGCCTTCACATCCACCGTCTTCGTCAGCCAGCCGTAGCGCTCGTGCCAGGCGCGGATCTGATGATGGCCGGGCGGCACGTTCGCGATCGTGAAGGCGCCGGTGTCGTTCGTCACGTTGAAGTACGGGTGCGGTTCCACACCCACCCACGCGGTCATCCAGCGGTGCACCTCGCACTCCAGATGCAGCATCTCCTGGGGGCTCTTCAACACGTAGTCGAACACCATGTCCGAGTGCGGCTGCGTCACCTTGAAGGTGTTCGTGGTGGAGTTCGCCGAGTGCGTCTCGTGCGCCAGCGTGTCGCTGTTCACGATGCGGAGCGTCTGCCCCACCATGGCGCCGACGACGCGCGGCTCGTCGAGACACTTCACCTGCCGGACGACGACTGGTGCGCTCGGGGCCGCCACCTTGGGGAACGTGCCCTTGAGCGTGACGAACGAATTGGCGAGCCCACCGTCCGCGGCGCGGACGACGAGCTGCTGAACCGGCCGAGCCCCGGCGTTGAGTTTCGCGCACATGGGATCCATCCCCATGCGGATGATCGGGTTGCCGGGCGCGGGCCCAGTGAGACGCACGTGCCCTTGAATGGTGCCGGTATTGGCGGCAGCCGCCGCGGCGAGCGCCATCACCGAAGTCGCAAGCAGTCCCATGCGGCCAGTGTAGGCGCGGGCCGGCGCACGGGAGCTGAAAACTATCTGAATTCTTCGTCAGCCGTTCGTCAGAACTCGTACTCGGCCGGCGTAATCCCCTTGGCGCGCAAGTACATCTCGGCCGAGGCGCGATGGTGGGTGCTGTGGTCGAGCACGAACATCAGCAGCTCGAGGCCGGTCATCGGCGCGCCGAACCCCGGATAGCTCCGCTCGATCTGCGCCGCCGAGAGCTTGGAGACGACCGCAATCGACTGGTCGTACTGCTGGCGCACGAACGCGATCACGTCCTTCTTGCTCATCGACGCCGGCTTGGATGGCGCCGGGCGCGCGTTGGTGAACGGGGCCAGCAGGTTGGCCTGGTCCGAGGCGAGGTGCGCCATCTGCTCGCCAAAACTCATCTGCGGTGCCGTCAGCTTGAAGCCGTAGTCGGCCTCGGGCATCTGCTCGGCCACTTTCAGCGTGAAGTCGCGCGAGGTCGTGAGGTGCTTCACCACCACGGCCTTGATGTCGAACTGCGCCTGCGCCGGACGGCTCGCAAGCAGCAGGCAGGCGCACGCAACGGTGACGATGAGCAGGCGGCTGGACATTCGGGCTCCTTGTATTCGACGAGCACTAGCGCCGTCGATCTTCCGGCGTCGACTTTTCCATCTCGAAGATCGAGTCGACGCTCGTGTACTCCTTATATCCGAGGCGGGCGATCGGCCGCAGCTTCACCACGTCGACACGGCCGTCGGACGTCAGCGCCGCATCGTCGATATGCACCGCGACGACGCGGCCGATCACCAGCGAGTGCCTGGCAGCCGGCGTGCGTCCTGGCAGCGTCACGACCTCGTGCAGCCGGCACTCGAAGTGCACCGGCGAGCCCGCCACGCGTGGCGGGCGCACGAGCCGCGAGGGGCACGCCGTGAGTCCGGCGGCCTGCAGTTCGTCCACGCCGTGCTCGACGATCGACGCCGTCTGGTTCATCGCCTCGCGCTGCGACCAGGTGGCCATGTTGTAGACGAACTCGCGCGTCGCCTCGACGTTGGCCACCGTGTCCTTGGGCCCGCCGTCGCGTTCGTGCGTCCCCGCCGAGAACATCACGAACGGCGGGTCATAGCTGAGGAGATTGAAGAAGCTGAAGGGCGCCAGGTTGACGACGCCGGCGGCGCTGATCGACGTGATCCAGCCGATCGGCCGCGGCAGCACGCACGCCTTGAGCGGGTTGTAGCGCAGCCCGTGGTCGTTCTTGTCCGTTTCGTAGAACACGCTACTCTGCCAACGCTGGCAGTGTAGCGCGTCTACACCGCGGAACCGCGGGAGCGTCGCGGGCCGAAGCGTCCCGACATCGGCCCGCCGGGGCGAGACGTACGCGGTTGAGCGTGGCCGTGCGCGGTCCGGGCGCTCTTGGCCTTCGCGCGCTCGCGCTCCCCGGCTTTGCGGCTCCGAATCTCGGCGATCCGCTGCGCGTGCGGTTTCTCCAGCGGCGGAGCCGCCGCCTTGTAATCGAAGCCAGGCACGGTGGCCCGCGGCAGCGTGGTGCGAACGGCCCGTTCGATCGCCCGCAGGTCGGCTTCTTCGGCCGGCGCCACGAACGTGAACGCCTCGCCGGTCATCTCGGCGCGGCCGGTGCGGCCCACGCGGTGGATGTAGTCGTCCGGCGCCGCCGGCACATCGAAGTTGATCACGTGGCTCAAGGCGTCGATGTCGATGCCGCGCGCCGCCAGATCGGTGGCCACGAGCACCGTATAGCGGCCGTTCTTGAAGCCGGCGAGCGCCTGCGTGCGCTGCCCCTGCGAACGGTTGCCGTGAATGCGCTCGGCGCTGATGCCGCTCTTCGAGAGATGCTCGGCCAGCTGGTTGGCGCGGTGCTTGGTGCGCGTGAACACGAGCGCCTGCGGCATCGCCCCGCTGTTCACGAGCTCCACGAGCAGATTGGCCTTCAAGTGCTGCGACACGGGATAGGCCGCCTGCGTGATGCCGGCCGCCGGCGCCGACTGTCGCTGCAGGGCGATGGTTGCCGGATTCTTCAGCATCTCCGCGGCGAGCCGGGCGATTTCCGCCGGCATGGTCGCCGAGAAGAACAGCGTCTGACGCTTCGCGGGAACGCGGTGCAGGATGCGCTTGATGTCGGGCAGGAAGCCCATGTCGAGCATGCGATCGGCTTCGTCGAGCACGAGATGATCGACGTCGTCGAGCTTCGCGTACGGACGGCTCAAGTGATCGAGCAGCCGCCCCGGCGTCGCGACGATGACGTTCGCGCCCCGGCGGAACGCCTGTTCCTGTGGCCCCATGCTCACGCCGCCGAAGATGGCCGCGCCGGTGAGCGGCGTGTATTTCGCCAGCCCCTTGAAATCCTCGAGGATCTGCGCCGCCAGCTCACGCGTGGGCGTGAGGATAAGCACGCGCGTCGCCCGCCGCGGGTCCGCCAGCAGCCGATGGAGGACGGGCAGCAGGAACGCCGCCGTCTTGCCGCTTCCCGTCTGCGCGCAGGCGAGCAGATCGCGCCCGCTCACGGCAACCGGGATGGCTTCCGACTGAATCGGGGTTGGCTTGGTGAACTCGAGAGCCCGGATCCCCTTGAGGAGATCCGGGTGCAGACCAAAACTGGTAAAAGGCAATTGTTCGCCGCGGCCTTACCAGCGATTCTCGCGGCGCTGCCCGCCGAAGCCGCCGCCACCGTTGCCGCGCGGTCCGCGCGATTCCATCGGCTTGGCTTCGTTGACGGTCAGATTGCGCCCGCCGTACTGGTGCCGATCGAGCTCCTTGATGGCGCGCTGCGCCCCTTCGGTGTCGCTCATCTCGACGAACGCGAAGCCGCGCGCCTGGCCGGTGGCCCGGTCGCGGACGACGTTGATGCTCGCCACCTGGCCCGATCCCTCGAACAGCTGCTGAAGGTCGGCTTCGGTGGTCTGGTACGGGAGGTTCCCAACGTAAAGCTTGGTGCTCATGAATGCTCCTGCATCTCGAACGATGCGAAATCTCTGATGGCGGGCTCGAGCGGAATGCTCGGCGACGAAACGCAGGAGAGGCGAGGAAACTCGAATCTGATGCGGGAGGCCGGAAAGCGCAGCTGTCAGAAAGGCACAAACAGTGTAGCACGCCGGCGGTCAGAGGGCCGCCAGCGCCGCGTCAGCCGCCCGGACGCCGCCTGCGTGCGCTTCCTCGAAGAGCGACAGGCCACTCACGTCCGAATGGGCGAAAAGCAGGCCTTTGCCGGCCCCCGCCATGCGCTGGCGAGCGGCCCGGGACAGAAAGCCCACCGACGGCCGGATCATCGCGTGACCCAGCCGTAGGACATCGATGCGCGACACGCAGTCGTCGATGTCGCGGTGCACGCGCCGCAGGTCGCCGAGAATCCGCGCCGACAGCGTCTCCCACGTCTGCTGCTGCAGCCAGGCGCGATTCGCCGGCGGGGTGCCGTGCGCCAGCGCCCAGTAGTAGGTCCAGACCGTGCGCGGCACGTCGGTGGCGATCGACTGATGCGTGGCGACGACGTAGCCGAGCCCCGGCGAGTCGAAGATGACGTTGTCCCAGGCCGGCTCGCCTGCCGACGACCGCGGCCAGCGATCGAGTACCAAGTTGGCCGTGACCCAGGGCGAGTAGTCGAAGCCGTCGATCGCGATCGCGCCCCCGGTCAAGTGCGGCAGGAGGAATGCGGGGGCTGCATAGATCACCTGCTCGGCGGTCCAGACACCGGTGTCGGCCGTGATGGTCCAACCGCGATCGTTCGGCTCGAGGCGCTCGACCATCACCGAGGTCTCGACGTGAGGAGCGAGGCGCTCGAGCAGCTTGCGCACGATCCAGCCGTTGCCCTCGGGCCACGTCAGGGGGCCGGGCTCGTCGTCCTGACGCGACGTGTGGTAGTGGATGCCGGCCCAGGCGGAGACGTCCGGCATCAGCGCGCCGTAGTCGTCGCGGCAGCCGTACTCGATCCACCAGCGCAGATACGGTGAATCGAACCCTTCACGATCCATCCACCCCGCCATCGAGACGGTGTCGAGCGCAGAGATGTCGTGTGGTTGCGACGCGCGCCCGCGCGATGACGGGATGGTGAACGCACCTGATTCCCGAAAGGCCTGCATGCGATCGTCGAAGCGCTTGAACTGATCGCGGTCGCGATCGGACGGGCCGATCTGCGGCTCGAGCCCTTCCTGCCAGCGTCCATGAATGTAGAGGCGCTCCTGCGGCGCAAAACACAGCGCGCGCTCGCTCCACTCCTCGCCGTTCAGGACGCCGATGTCGCGGAAGAATGCGCGCAGGTCGGTCGCCTCGGGGCCCGGCACCGGCACGTAGTGGGCGGCCCAGGGAAACGGCGTGACCTCGTTCTCGCCCCAGCGCGCGTTTCCTCCCGCGCGCTGCTCCATCTCGAGCACGACGAAGTCGGTGAACCCGCGCTGCCGCAGCCGCCAGGCGGCGCTCAGGCCGGCAACACCGCCGCCGACGATGACGACCGGTTTGCGCTCGGTGGGCCGGCGCTCTCCCGCGGCGATCGGCGATCGCAACTGGTGTCCCCGGGCCCCGCCGTCGTCGATCAGCCGGCCCGCAGGCCCGCGGCGGCTCTTGCAGGACATGCCGATCAGCGCCGCGCCGAGGAACGCGCGCCTGGAAAGCGTCAGCGGTTGAATGCGCGCCACTCCTGCTCGTAGTAGTGGACGAGCGCCTGATTGTGCAGGCGGTTCACTTCCACCGGCACGGGGCGCATGTCGACCGGAAATTCGAAGAGCGGCTCGAGCGTCTGTGCGGTGAGAAAGCGGAGACCGTCGGGAAGCCGCGTGGGACGTTGGTAGCCGCCGCGCGTCCCCAGCACGAACCCCCATTCGCCGAACGACGGCACGTACACGTGGTAGGGCGACGCCCGAAAGCCGGCGTCTTCGACGGTGCGAACCACGCACCAGAACGATTGGGGCGCGAAGAGCGGCGAGCTGCTCTGCACGACGAACGCGCCATCCGGCGTGAGGTGCCGGCTGAGCATCCGGTAGAAGAGCGACGTGTAGAGCTTGCCGAGCGAAAAGTTCGACGGGTCGGGCAGATCGACGATGGCAAAGTCGAAGAGATCGCTGTTCTGCCCCAGCCACACCATCGCATCCGCCGAGATGAGTCGGACGCGCCGATCACGGAACGACGCGTGATTGAGCGCCACGAGCTCGGCGTGCGTCGAGAAGAGCCTCGGCATCTCGGGGTCCAGGTCGACCAGCGTCACCTGTTCGATGCCCGGATACTTCAGCACCTCACGCAACGCGAGGCCGTCGCCGCCGCCAAGAATCAGGACGCGCCGGGCCGCCACCGACGCCAGCCCGGGATGCACGAGCGCCTCGTGATAGCGGTACTCGTCGCGCGAGCTGAACTGCAGGTGCGAGTTCAGGAACAGCCGCAGGTCATCGCGCCACGCCGTCAGCACGATGCGCTGGTACGGCGTCGTCTTCGTGTAGACCACGTCGTCGGCGTAGAGGCCGCTCTCGGCAAAGTCGAGCAGCCGGTTGCCCTCGACCATGCCGCCGCCGAGCAGAACCATCACCACGACCGCCAGCGTCGCGAGCGAGCCTCGCCGCGGCACGGCGTCACGAAAGAGATACAGCGTCCAGAGCGCCACGGCCCCGTTGACGAGTCCGAAGAACATGGCGGCCCGCAGCAACCCGAGTTGCGGCACGAGCAGCGTGGGGAAGAGCACGGACGCGACGAGCGCGCCCAGGTAGTCGAACGTGAGGACGTGCGCCACCACGTCCTTGAACTCGAAGCGATCCCGCAGGATGCGCATCAGCAGCGGGATCTCGAGGCCGACCAGCGTGCCGACGATGATGACGAGCGTGTAGAGGATCGGGCGGAACACGTCCGTCCAGCCGAAGGCGAGAAAGAGCACCGTGGAGGAGAAGCCGCCGACCAGGGCGATGAGCACCTGCACCACGACGAACTGCCGCACCAGCGAGCGGGT
>Ga0068864_100004389_pt1 | contig 11583 bp, 5 predicted proteins | sample KBSSwiS72_FD_66586 | JGI IMG/M metagenome (GOLD analysis project Ga0068864, IMG submission 66586) | Switchgrass rhizosphere microbial communities from Kellogg Biological Station, Michigan, USA - KBS Switchgrass S7-2 | ecosystem: Host-associated > Plants > Roots > Rhizosphere > Soil ...
TTCGAAGCGAAGGGTCGACCCTCTCACAATCCTCTCATCGTGCACGTCGCCCGCGTCGAGGCGGCGCGAGCGCTCACGCCACGATGGTCGGAGTCAGCTGAACGACTCGCGCGGACGTTCTGGCCGGGGCCGCTCACCCTGGTTCTTCCCAAGGCAGCCAACGTTCCTGATTTGGTTACCGCGGGCCTTCCCACAGTCGGGATCCGCGTACCCAATCATCCGGTGACCTTTGCGCTGCTCTCCGCCGTGGAGCTGCCGATCGCCGCACCGAGCGCTAACCGCTCTGGCGAGGTGTCGCCGACCACGGCGCAGCACGTCGCGCGGAGCCTGGGAGACCGCGTCCCCCTGATACTCGATGCCGGTCCTACCGAAATCGGAATCGAGTCCACGGTCGTGGATGTGACCGGAGACAACGCGATCCTGCTTCGCCCCGGAGTCATCTCTTCCGAGCAGTTGGCGGAGGTCGTGGGTCCACTCGAGACCTTCTCAGCCCGTCCGGATGCTGCACTGCCTTCTCCCGGAATGCTGGACCGGCATTACGCCCCGAAAACCCCGCTCCGGTTGTTCGAGACTGCGGAGCGAGGCGCCGTTGAAACCGAGATCCGGCAGGCCAGGGCGCGGGGGAAGCGGGTAGGCGTGATGGCCTGGAGCAAGGAGGTGAACGGGGGCGACCCTCTCATTATCCTCCCCCCAAGTCCACTGGCGTCCGCCCGCATCCTCTATTCCGTGCTGCACCGGCTGGATGAGGAAGGATGTGATTTGATCCTGGTGGAGCGGCCGCCGAGCGAACCGCGGTGGGCCGCAATCCAGGATCGACTGGAGCGCGCCGCGCGACCCTGACCTGACATTCTGTCAGAATAGGACAGGATGTCTCGGCGAAGGGCGTACTCTCCGAGCGCTTGCCGGGGGCAAAGTGGCATGCTCTCTGCCTTGGGGGGCTTCCTCCGCCGGGGCAGAAGGCAGAAATGGACCTCTCGCATGGGCCTTATCCATCGTCTGGCTGTTCTCACGGCCGCCATGGCCATCCTGCTGGTCTTGGGCTCGACCGAGATCGCGCTCTCCTGGTCCGAACGGTCTCGACTGGATGACCTCCGCAGCGAATCGGTCGCACTGGCCGAGACCTGGGCCAAGTATATCACCCGTCTCGCTCCCACGGGTGACTCCACCGCAATCGCACAGGGTCTGGCCGGGTGGCCCAGCCAGCACATCACCGCCACATCCGCCGCGGTATGGCGTCGGCAGGGAGACCGGCTCACGCTCGTCGCCGCGAGCGGAACGATCAGCGATCCAGTCCCGACCAACGAGGAGTACCAGGCCATCCAATCCAATGCACTACGGACCTGGCAGGTACGGGATAGCGCTCCCGCGTGGAGAGTCGCGAAGCCGCTCGGTGGCATCCGCCCATATGGCGTTCTGAGTGTCGAAGTCTCGACCCGGACCTTGCAGGCCTGGGCCCGGCTGGAAAGGAAACGCAGCTACACCTTCGCGGTGATTGCAGCACTCCTGCTCGCGGCGAGTGTCGCCTGGCTCACCGCCCAATGGGTGGGCAAACCGCTGAGCGCTTTGGGTTATACGCTGGATCAGGCGCACGCCGGAGTCGAGTCGGCTCCTCCGGCCGTGGAGATCGGTCCCAATGAATTCCGCGGGCTCGCGCGACGATACAACGACCTTCGCGAAGCGCTTTCGGCGAGGCAGCGGGAAAGCGAAGCACGCGGCGCGCTGCTCTCATTGGAGGAGAAGGCGCGAGGATTGGATCGGCTGGCTTTGTCGGAAGAGACGGCGGCGGCATTCGCCCACGAGATCGGTACGCCGCTGAACACGTTAAGCGGGCACCTGCAGCTCCTGCGCGATGATCTTCGAGCCGCCGGCTCTCCGCTCGCGTTGGAACGGGTTCATTTGTTGCTGGGACAGCTCGACCGGCTGACAGGAATCGTGAAGAGCCGGCTGGAGCGTCGAGCCTGGCCTACGCCAGCGCTCCGCCCCACGGATCTGGGCGGTGTCGCGGAACGGGTGCTCAGATTCTTCGAGCCGACCATGGCCGAGCAGGGAGTCCGAGCCGAGTTGGTGCCGGCCGGAGCCGCCCTGGGCAAGTCCATGGCGATGTCTGACGGAGCGCTGGTGGAGCAGATCCTGCTGAACCTGGTCAAGAACGCCATCGAGGCGATGCCGCAGGGTGGAAAGATCGAAGTTCGGACGGGCGGATCCGCCTCGGAGGCATGGCTCGAGATTCGCGATACCGGGCCCGGCCTGGCGGCGGAAGCGAAGCGCCACCTCTTCAATCCGTTCGTGACCACCAAGGGACTGGCGGGTACCGGGTTGGGGCTGGCGGTGAGCCAGCGGTTGGCCAGGAGCCTGGGCGGGGATCTCGAGCATATTCCAACCGAGCGGGGGACGGCGTGGCGGCTTTCACTTCCCTCCGCCTTAGAACGGACGGCGTGACGTGGCTATAAGCGTGGCACTTTCTCCGAGACTTCTGCTGGTCGACGACGACGAGGCGGCTTGCCGTCTCCTTTCCGAAGTACTGGAGCGGGAGAGCTATCAGATCGTCCGGGCCCTCTCCGCTTCCGAAGGACTCGCGAAGCTGGGACGCGAAGGCCCCTTCGACGCAGTCCTGACCGACCTCCGCATGCCCGGCTCGAGCGGGCTCGATCTCCTGCGCGTGGTGCGCGAGCGGGATCCGAACGCGATCGTCATCGTGCTCACCGCCTTCGGCGACGCGGGCACCGCGGGCGAAGCGATCCGCGCCGGCGCCCACGATTTCATCAGCAAGCCCTACGATATCGGCGAGTTGCGGCTGGTGCTCTCGCGCGCGCTCGAGCGGAAACGGCTCCAGGTCTCCCGGAACGACGAGAGGTACAACGGTTCTGATGGACGGCAGGAACAGGACCCCGAGCTGGTAGGCCACAGTCCCGCCATCATCGGCGTGATGAAAACTGTGGCCCGGGTGGCACCCAGTCAGGCCAGCGTGCTGGTTTCAGGAGAGACCGGGACGGGCAAGGAGCTGGTGGCGAGGACGGTCCATCGCTACTCGGAGCGGAGCCGCGCCAAGTTCGTCGCGGTCAATTGCTCCGCGCTCGCCGAAGGGCTGCTGGAGAGTGAACTGTTCGGACATGTCCGTGGCGCTTTCACCGGCGCGCAGACCGCACGACCCGGCCTCTTCCGGGAAGCGGACCACGGGACGCTCTTCCTCGATGAGATAGGAGACATCTCCCCCGCCCTGCAGTCGCGGCTGCTGCGGGTGCTGCAGGAACAGGAGATCGTGCCGGTGGGATCGGAGACCCCGGTGCGGGTCGACGTTCGCGTGATTGCCGCGACCCATCGGGATCTTCCCGCGTTGGTCCGCGAGGGCCGCTTCCGCGAGGACCTGTATTACCGGCTCAATGTCGTCACCATCACATTGCCTCCGCTTCGCGAGCGCAGGCAGGACATTCCTCTCCTGATCGACGACTTGCTACGCCGACTGGCAGCACGGCACGAGCGGGGTCCGGTCGCAGTTGATCCCGAGGCTCAACGCGCGCTGCTGATGTACGATTGGCCCGGCAACGTCCGGGAGCTGCTTAATGTGCTGGAGCGCGCCCTGGTGCTCGCGGCGCAGGATGTAATCGGACCGGAGCATCTCTCGGAGGAGGTGCGCGCCTCACTGGTGCCCCACGTCACACCGAATATCGCGCCGAGCGCGAACGCTCCAGCCACCGAGATGATTCCCCTCGCTGCAGTCGAGAAGCGGCACGTCCTGGCGGTGCTCGCCGCGTCGGACGGCAATCGCGAACGCGCGGCGCGGGTACTCCAGATTTCCCGCCGCACCTTGTCGCGGATGCTGCAGCGCTGGGGGATGTCCACGCCGCGTTCCTGATCACCAGAATGCTTCGCCTGAGGCGGACGGACATCCTGTCCCATCCGCCAACTCCGCCCGGCCAGCCTGTCGCTTCAGCTTCAGCCAACACTGAAATTCCCCGCTTCCGCCGCTGATTCACGCCTCTTTGGGTGAATTCCCCGTGGCACCGCGCTTGCCCAACACAGCAGTGTCGAAAGCAGGACCAGTAGGACAGTCCCGGCGTCGGCCGGGCTCATCCCAATGGAGGAAGCGTATGCTCAAGCAGTTGGCTCTGGCTGGTGTTTTCGTGCTGGCAGCAGGGACCCTCAACGCGCAGTCGACGGCCACGGCCGCTCCCGCCGCCCCGACGACTCACGCCGCGACGACGACGCCCAGCAACAAGAAGCATGAACCCACCAAGCAGGAAATCACCATGGCCCAGCAGAGCCTGACCAAGGCCGGACTCTACAAGGGCAAGGCGGACGGGAAGTGGAACGACGAGCTTTCCGGCGCGATCAAGAAGTATCAGACCCAGAACAAGCTGAAGGTGACGGGCAAGCTGGACGAGGAAACCTTGAAGAAGCTGGAGCCGCCAACATCGGCTGCCGCTCCGGCAAGTCCGTAAGGGCTCGTAACAACCTCCCACGGGACGAACGCGGTCAACACTCCTTCCCAGTCCCGTGTTTAAAACGCCTCCCCGAAAGGGGAGGCGTTTCTTTAGTGACCCGGCGCGAAATCGAGTATAATGGCAAGCCTTGACGACCGGCTATTCACGGAGCATCCTAGCCGTTCCCAGCCGGTCATCAATGAGTTTCGCTCAGCTACGACCCCCCAGGCCTCCAGGCCGGTGCGTCGGGTGGAAGAGTCGGATCAGATTTCTGACTCTTTGCTTCCTGCTCGCATCGCCGTTGGCCTCACGACTCGCCGCCCAAGGGAAACCCGCGCGCGTCGCGATCGTCCTCGACCGGGCGAGTCCTCTGTTCCAGCCCGTCGTGGACCTGTTCCAGACCGAGGTGCGCGGATTCTTCCGGCCCGGTGAGATCGAGCTCCTTCCACCCATCACCGGTGACGGCACGGTCGGCGGTGTAGCAGAAGCCCTGAAACGCGCCTTCAACGATCCGTCGGTTTCGGTCGTCGTCGCCCTGGGGGCAGTCGGCTCCTACTGGCTCACCAGATCGGGCAGCCCGCCCAAGCCCGCGATCGCCGCGGCCGTCATCGACGCAGCCTGGCAGAATGCTCCCCAGAAGGATGGGGCGAGCGGAGTCCCTCGCCTCGCGTACGTGGACCAATCGTATCCGGTAGGAAGTACGCTCGCCGATTTCCACCGGCTGATCCCGTTTCGGAAACTCGCCGTGCTCCTCGATCGCGACCTGTTGGCAATTCCCCAACTCGAGGCGAAGGCGAGCGAGCTGGTGCGAAGTGTTGGCGCTGAACCGGTGATCGTTCCGGGTCGCGACAGCGCGGCGCCGATTCTTGCGGCCCTGCCGGCCGACGTGGATGCGGCGTACCTGACCCCCCTCCCCTCCATGTCCGAGCGCGAGCTGGCCCAGCTACTCGCCGGCCTGAATGCGCGCCGGATTGCGACGCTGAGCTACGTCGTGGACCCCGATCTCCGCCTCGGCGCGCTCGCATCGTACGAACCACCGGAGAACTGGCGTCGGCGAGCTCGCCGGGTCGCCGTGGACCTGCAGCGCATTCTTGCGGGAGAAGACGCAGGGACACTACCCGTGAAGTTGGTCAGCGCGCCGCGACTCACCCTCAACCTCGCAACCGCTCGCCTGATCGGATTCTCGCCGGGATGGAGCCTCCTCACCGAGGCCGACCTGGTGCAGGTGGACTCCGCCGGTCCCCGCGACACGCTGACACTCGCGGCCAGCATGCAGCAGGCGTTCGTGAGCAATCTCGATGTGGCGGCCGCGAACCTCGAGGTGGCTTCAGGCGAGGAGACGGTACGCCTGGCGCGATCGAACCTGCTGCCCCAGGTGGATAGCCGGCTCACCGGCACCTACACCCGCAAGGAGACGGCCCAGGCGAGCCTGGGACAGCAACCCGAGAGGCTGCTTGACGGCGGGATCTCCGGGTTCCTGCCGCTCTACTCCGAGCAAGCCTGGGCCGGCTATTCGTCCCAGCGAAGCCTGCAGGAGGCCCGAGTCGCGCAGCGGGATCAGTTGCGGCTCGATGTGGTGCTCGACGCAGCAACCACGTACCTGGATGTACTGCGGCTCCGCACCGTGGCCGACGTGCAGCGGTCGAATCTGTACCGTTCCCTTTCCAACCTCGAGGTCGCTCGACTCCGCGAGGGCGTGGGTACCGCGAGCCGAGCCGACGTCTACCGCTGGCAGAGCGAGGTGGCGACGGCGCGGCAGGACCTGATCGAAGCGGAAACCCAGGTCAGGGTCGCGAGTCTCGCGCTCAGGCGAATCCTGAATCGACCGCTTCAGCAACCGCTGGCACAGGAGCCGGTGTCCTTCGCCGACCCGGCGTTACTGGCTCAAGATTCCACGGTTCTGACCTGGTTCGGCGAGCCTGCCCGGTTCGCGGCCCTCACCGACTTCCTCGTCGACGAAGCGCTGAACCTCTCGCCCGAGCTGGCACAGGTTGATGCCGCCATCGCCGCCCAGGAGCGGCAGAGAACCGCCGCGGGACGAGCCTTCTGGCTTCCCGACCTCACCCTGGATGGCGGCCTCAACAATGTCTTCAGCCGTGGGGGTGCGGGAGCAACGTTGCCACCGGTTCCGCCCCAGTTCGGCGGTGTGTTTGACAGAGGGCCCGATCTCTCCTGGCAGGTCCGGCTTCAGGCGGCGCTTCCGCTGTTTACCGGATTCCGGCGCATCGCCGCGCGATCTCAGACGAGCATTGATCTCGACCGGCTGCACATCCAGAGAGAGGGCATCAACCAGGACGTCACCCAGCGTATCCTCGCCGCAATGGAAAACGCGGCCTCCTCCTACGCCGCCATTGCCCTGACCCGCGATGCGGCGGAAGCGGGAGACCGCAACTACGAGCTTGTCAGCGATGCCTACGCCGGGGGTACCGCTTCGATCACCGCCCTGCTCGACGCCCAGTCTGCGGCACTCAGCTCCTCCCGCTCCGCTGCCAATGCCATCAACAACTTCCTGCTCGATCTCATGCGGGTAGAGCGGGCGATGGGGAACTTCGGCGTCCTGGAACCTTCGGAACAGCGCGAGGCGTTTCTGCAGCGGCTTCGGGACCTGGTCGCGCAGCCACAGCGTTGATGCCCCGGTACGAGGAGGAATGATGAAACGCCAGCTCTGGACCCTGGTCGCCGCACTCGGAGTGCCGGCGTGCAAGGAGAAACCACCGCCACCGACTCCACCGTTGCCCGTCACGGCGGTGGCAGTGGGCACCAGTGGCCAGGGGGGCGGAGAGACGCGCTATGCGGGATCGATCGACGCGGATGCCTCGGTTGCCCTGGCCTTCCGGGTGAGCGGCGTGGTTGATGAGATCACCCAGGTCCGGGGTGCGGACGGGCGCACACGCAACTTGCAGGATGGCGACCCGGTCAGCCGTGGCGACACGCTCGCTCGACTCCGGCAGGACGAGTTCCGCGACCAGGTGGCGGACGCCGACGCGGCGCTCCGTCAGGCACAGGCGGATTTCGAGCGTGCCTCGCAGCTCTACGAGAATCGCTCGGTCTCCAAGGCCGACTACGATGCGGCCTATGCCCGCTACACCGCGAGCCGAGCTCGGCAAAATCAATCTGCGCTATCGCTGCGCGACGCGACGCTGGTCTCCCCGATTGACGGCGTGATCCTCAAGCGGACCGTCGAAGTCGGCTCGCTCTCCGGCCCGTCCGCGCCGGCATTCACCGTCGCCGACACCCGTGTCGTGAAGGTGGTGTTCGGAGTACCCGACGTGATCGTGGACCGGCTCAAGCCGGGCAGCAGGCTCACCATCCTCGCCGAAGCCCTCCCGGGAGTGACGCTGGAGGGTCGCATCACTCGGATCTCACCGTCGGCCGACCCCAACAGCCGGGTCTTCGAGGTCGAGGCCGCGCTGCCTAATCCCAATGGTCGTTTGAAGGTGGGAATGCTCGCGACCCTGAGCCTCGGTGAGGCCGCCGGCGGCGGAGGGATCTTCGTGCCGCTCGCCGCAGTGGTAAGACCAGCCGACGATTCTGCCGGCTACGCCGTCTACGTGGTGCGCGACTCGGCAGGTGGAGCTCCGACCGCCCAAATCCGGCGGATCGCGCTCGGCGACGTGAGCGGAAACCTGATCGCAGTGCGGCAAGGCCTCGAGGTGGGTGATCGCGTCATCGTGCGGGGAGCCACAATCGTGGCGGACGGGCAGACCGTAGAAGTGGTGCCGTAGCGAGGACAAGTGGCCCATCTCGACGACGCGACGATCATCGCGACGACCCATAACACTGCCCGGTATTTCACCGAGCAGCGCCAGGTCTCATGGGTCTGCCTGATCGGCACCGTGCTCTGGGGCATCGTCGGTTACTTCAGCATGCCCCAGCGGAAGGATCCCGACATTCCAGTGATCATCGCGCTCGCGATCTGTCGGTGGCCGGGGATCGACGCCGTCCGCATCGAGGATCGCATCGTCCGAAGAGTGGAACAGACGGTGGCCGAGAACTCGCACGTGGCGACGATCCGCTCCACCGTCCGAACCGGCATCGCGTTCGTCTACGTCGAGCTCAAGGAAGGGACCACAGGCACCGGCGAGATTTTCGACGACATCGCGCTCAAGTTGGCTGCCATTAGAGACCTGCCGGAAGGCGCCGGCCCGATCCAATTCATCAAGGATTTCGGGAGCACCTCGGCGCTGATGCTGACGGTGGCGAGCCCGCGGGTGGACGAGGTTCAGGTCGCACTTCGCGCCGACCAGGTGCGCGAGGCGATCCAACGCGTCCGGTCCGGCACTCGATCCAGCCAGCGCGCCTCGCTGATCTACAACTTCCCGCCCTCCCTCTCAGCCGGGTCGGTCGGTCGGGCAGCCCGGCTCTACATGCAACAGGCCGTACAGGACGGCGTCTTCCGCGACACCCGGTTGATGGAGTCGGACCGTTTCGTCGGGGTTGATGGGGTGACCGATTCGAGCGATGCCGCCATCATCGCTCATATCAATCGTTTCGTGGAGCAGACGCTGCGAGTATCGGAGTTCCATCCTGATGCCTGGCCGGCCGTCGTCATTCGAGACCCCGCCACGACTCGAGACAAGATGCTGGCCGTCGCGGGCGACAAGTACACCTATCGCGAGATGGACGACTTCACTGACCTGATGCGGCGAACCTTTCAGACCGTCAAGCAGGTCAGCAAGGTGGATCGCTCAGGGGTTCTCGAGGAGCAGGTGACGCTGAGCTTCTCCCAGGAGCGGCTCGCTTCGTATGGAGTGCCTCCCGGAAAGTTGCAGGACATCCTCAAGGCGCGTAACACGGCGCTAAGCGGCGGAATGGTGGAGGTAGAGGGGCGCAAGGTCGCGTTGAATCCGACCGGCGAATTCAAGAACGAGCGGGAGATCGGTGACGTGATCGTGGGCCGCTCGCAGCATGGAGCGCCACTCTACCTCCGGGACCTGGTGGACATCGATCGCGGTTACGAGAGCCCCCCGCACTACCTCAACTTCTACTCATGGACCGATTCCGCCGGCCACTGGCACCGGAGCCGGGCAATTACCCTGTCGCTCCAGATGCGCCCGGGGGAGAAGATCGGGGCATTTGGTCTCGCGGTGGATTCGACGATCGCCGGACTGCGGACCAGGCTGCCCCCCGACCTGATCCTGGCACGCACCTCGGACCAGCCGCTCCAGGTGAAGGAGAACATCGACCTCTTCATGGGCAGTCTCGTCGAGGCGGTCGTTCTTGTCGTGCTGATCGCGCTGGTCGGATTCTGGGAATGGCGTTCGGCGCTCATGCTCGCCATCAGTATCCCGCTTACCCTGGCGATGACGTTCGGGATGATGGCGATCCTGGGCATCGATCTGCAACAAATCTCGATCGCCTCGCTGATCATCGCGCTCGGACTGCTGGTGGACGATCCGGTCGTCGCAGGCGATGCCATCAAACGGGACCTGGAGCACGGCCACCCACCGATCATTTCGGCCTGGCTGGGCCCCACCAAGCTGGCGCATGCGATTCTCTACGCCACCATCACCAACATCGTCGCGTACCTGCCGTTCCTGCTGCTCTCGGGAGCTACCGGTCAGTTCCTCTACAGCCTGCCGATCGTGCTCGCTGCATCGCTCGTAGCCTCCCGCATCGTTTCCATGACGTTCATTCCTCTGCTCGGCTACTACCTCCTGCGACCGAACAAGAAGCCTCAGCCGCCGATCGAGGAACGCCGCACGAAAGGATTCTCCGGGTGGTATTTCCGGACCGGCCGCCGAGCTATCCAGCATCGCTGGCGGGTCGCGTTCGCGTCACTCGGATTCCTGGTTTTGGGTGGCTGGGTAATGAGCCGGCTCAAGCCCCAGTTCTTCCCGAAAGACCTGCAATACCTGTCTTATATCGAGGTCTGGCTTCCCGAAGACGCTCCCCTCATCGCAACACGGGAAATCACCGAGCAGGTAGAAACACTGGTGCGGAAGACCGCGGTCGAACACTTCGCCAAACACCCCGCGAAGCATGGCGAACCGAGCGGACTGGCTTCACTCACGACCTTCATCGGCGGCGGAGGGCCTCGCTTCTGGGCCACCTTCTCCCCCGAACCCAACCAGACCAACTACGGTCTCATCATCATCCAGACCAGAAGTAAGCACGATACACCAGAGCTCGTCATTGCCCTGCAGGATGTCCTTTCCCGGGAGGTGAGTGGTGCGAGGGTGAGCGTCCGGGAGCTGGATGTCGGCCCCACGGTGGGCGTTCCGGTTTCGCTCCGCCTGAGCGGCGATCACTTGCCGACACTCCGGGCTTACGGGGAGAAGCTGATGGAGATTTTCCGCGCCAACCCCTACGCCGAGCGGATACAGGACGACTGGGGCGCGCAGAGTTTCGCGGTGGACGTGGCGATCGATCCGGATCGTGCCTCCCTGGCCGGGCTCACCAATGCGGATGTCGGCATCAGCGCGGCGATCGGCTTGAGCGGCTATCCGTTGACCGACATCCGGGAGGGGGACAAGGTGATTCCGGTCGTCGCCCGGCTCAGAATGGAGGAGCGGGCCCGGCTGGGATTTCTGCGCAACCTCTACGTATACAGTTCCGAGGGTACTGAGAAACTTCCCTTGCGCCAGATCGCGACGCTGTCGGCCGGCATGCGCCAGGAGAAGATCAACCGGCGGAACCAGTTCCGCACGATCACCGTCGGCGCGTTCCCCAAGCATGGAGTCCTCTCGTCCGAGGTGCTCAAGTACTCCAAGCCCGCGCTGGACCGTTTCGTTGCCGAGCTGCCCCCGGGGCTCAAACTGGAGATCGGCGGAGAGCAGGAGAAACAGGTGAAAGGCTTCAAGGAGCTGGTCCTTGTGCTGGCCACCTCGGTCGGAATGATCTTCCTCGCCTTGACCGTGCAGTTCCGCAACGCGATCAAGCCCTTGATCGTCTTCGGCGCGATTCCCTACGGAATGGTTGGCGCGATCATGGCACTCGGCGTCATGGGAGCGCCCTTCGGCTTCATGGCCTTCCTCGGCGTCGTGAGCCTGGTCGGAGTCATCGTGAGCCACGTGATCGTGCTGTTCGACTTCATCGAGGAAGCGCGGGAGAAAGGCGACAGCCTGGAAGATGCGCTGCTGGACGCGGGGATTCTGCGGCTCCGCCCGGTCCTCATCACGGTAGGGGCGACGGTCTTCGCGCTGGTGCCGCTCGCCTTACA
>Ga0068864_100004393_pt1 | contig 11577 bp, 21 predicted proteins | sample KBSSwiS72_FD_66586 | JGI IMG/M metagenome (GOLD analysis project Ga0068864, IMG submission 66586) | Switchgrass rhizosphere microbial communities from Kellogg Biological Station, Michigan, USA - KBS Switchgrass S7-2 | ecosystem: Host-associated > Plants > Roots > Rhizosphere > Soil ...
CCGAGCGAGCCTTTCGGAGGCGAGGGCAGCCAGTTCCGCTCCTTGTCCTTCCCCGGATTCTCCGACTGAATGTGCAGGTCGAGCGACCCGTCGTGGTTGTAATTGAGAGCATCCCGGTCGCCAATCGCGAAGCGAGTGATCGAATTGGGGACCTGAAAGCCGTTCTGGTCATACAAGGTCAGCGACCAGAAGGGGCGGGATCGTCCGGGCGCCTCAATCGGACTGATAGCTGTTACCAGGGGGCTAGGCCACAGGCCTCAAGCGGACCCCTTCGGCGAGCTGTCTTCAACACCAAGACACCAAGGACACGAAGTACACAAAGTCACGGAACACCTGACCAACATTTTGTCTTTGTGTTCTTTGTGTCTTCGTGATTAAGCCGCGTGAGCTGTAGGCCGTTAGCTGTTAGCTGTCGGTGATGCCACCTTGCCGGCTGTAACAGCTAACAGCTACTAGCTGATTGCTAACGGTTAGCCCTATGGAGGGGGAACATCGAGGGTGACCGTGGCGTTGGGCTGGAGGGTCGTGGGGTCGGTGCTGATGGTGTTGCCGCCCACGAGAGGCACCGCCTCGAAGCGCACCGTGCCGGCCCCGATCGTCAGCGCAGGGGTGAGCGAGAACTTGGTGGTCTGATTGTTGGGGGCGAGCCCAAGCCGGATCCGCTGACCGGTACGGACGAGATAGATATCCACGTCAGCGGATGAGCGATTGATCACTTCCAGGTGCGGCTCCGACCCCTGATCGGGGCTCGGGGACTTCTGAGAACCCCCGGACGCGCAGGCGGCCAGGCTCACGGCTAGCAGGGCTGCGCGAGTAAGTTTGTGGGTCAAGTACGGCATGACTCAGCTCCAGTCGGTTGTGAAGACCCCTAAATCTAGTCGGGAAATCCAGCTCCATGCTCATGTTCAAAACTTTGAAATCAGCAATCTGCCATCTGAAATCTTCAACCTGAAGTCCCTGACCCCTTCTGCACCCAACGCGGAGCATGCCCATGGTGGTTCTCCAGGCTATTCCCGCCGGCGATCTCGATGCCTACCAGCTGCTGCGCGCCAGAATTCGAGAAGCCAGAACCTGGTCCTGGGCCAACAAGAAGAAGACTCGCTTGCGCCATGCCCAGCGTCCCAAGGGTGGCTACATCGAGGTGGCCCGGGCGAACGGAGTCTTGATCGCTCACATCCGCCCCAAGACCCAGAGCGACCTGTTCTACCTGGCCGAAAAATTCACCGGCCGCCTGCTGGCGTGGTTCGAGGGACAGCTCCTCGCAGTCAACCTGCAGTTCGTGCCGGAGCCTCCCCCAAGGAAACGGCGTCGGCGGCGCTGACCGGCCGCGGCTGGCGCCGTACCGCACAACTGGCCACTTTCCGAGCACGGCGCACGGGGCGCCGCATCGATTTGGAGGGGTTATGGCCAAGTGTGACGTTTGCGGCAACGACTACCACCTCTCGTTCCAGGTGATCGCGGCCGGCAGCACCCATACATTCGACAGTTTCGAGTGCGCCATCCACATGCTGGCGCCGACCTGCCACCACTGCGGATGCAGGATCATCGGGCACGGTGTCGAAGCCAAGGGCATTTTCTACTGTTGTGCCAGCTGCGCCCGCCACGAGGGAGTTACCGCGGTTGCGGACCACGCCTGAACCGGGGCAGGTCGTTGCAACCGAGGCAACCGTCAGGTGTGCCAGTCTCTGTCAGGGAGGGCCACTTGTGACGCTGGATAGCATCGCGCCACGATGGCCCACCTTCAACCCGTTCCGGCCCGTGCTGCCGTAAGGTGCACACGGACAGTGCGTTGGCCGAGCGGTCTCGCAGTGCACAAAACAGGAGGTGATCCGATGACTACGCAGAGCCTGATCCTCTTCCTCGTGATTGGCTGCCTTGCCGGTTTCCTGGCCGGAAAGATCATGAAAGGTTCGGGGTTCGGATTGGTGGGGGACCTAGTTGTCGGTATTCTCGGCGCCTTCATCGGCGGGTGGGTGTTCAGTCTCCTCGGCATCGCTGCGGGAGGAATTATCGGTGCACTGATTACCGCCCTGGTCGGCGCGCTGCTCCTTCTATATTTGGTCCGGCTCGTCAAGAAGGGGTAGCCGTATAGCATACCGGTCTATCCAGTGAGCCTGCTCGATTATTGGATGCCGGTTTACGACGTGAGTGCGAGTTACGGTACCACCGTTCGGGCCTCACCCGAAGCGGTTTATCGTGCATTGTGGGGAACCGGCTTCCGTCGCGACCCGCTGATCCGCGCCCTGCTCACCCTGCGGTCACTGCCAGGTCTGATCCTGCACCCGCGCGCCACCACTCGCCGGATGCAACAGCGACGGGACCGAGCGGTGGAAGGGTTACGAGGGATGCTCGGTGGCGACGGATTCGTGCTGCTGGCCGAGTCTCCCGGTGAGGAGCTGGTGCTCGGAGTGACCGGACAGTTCTGGACTGCTTCCGGCAAGCTGGTGCCCACTTCGGTGGCCACCTTTCTCGAGGCTCTACCGCCCAATCTCGCCCGGGGAGTCTGGAGTTTCCGGTTGGACCCGGCGGGGGCCTCGACCCGCCTCACCACCGAAACGCGGGTCCGCTGTGACGACGAGGCGAGTCGGAGAGCCTTCAAGCGTTACTGGTTTATCATCAGCGCCGCGAGCGGCCTGATCCGTAAGGTGATGCTGCGTCGAATCAAACGGGCGGCGGAAGCCGGGATGGTAAAATGATCTGCCGCATCTGGCATGGATGGACCACGCCGGCGAATGCCGACGCCTACGAAGCGCTGCTTCGCGGGGAGATTTTTCAGGGCATCGCTGAGCGAAACCTCCGGGGATTTCACGGCATCGAGCTGCTCAGGCGTCCGAACGAGAAGGAGGTGGAGTTCGTCACTCTGATGTGGTTCGATTCGATCGACGCAGTACGAGGCTTTGCCGGCCCGGACTACGAAGTGGCGGTCGTACCGCCCAAGGCCCGGGATCTTCTGCTACGGTTCGACCAGCGTTCGGCGCATTACGAGAGTCGAGAAGGCCGGGAAAACCAGGCCCCGGGCGGGCCTGTGGCGTAGACCCGCCTGGCACGGCACATTACAGGAGGAGAATGATTCAGGAGGGCTCATGAGACCGTCACTCCTTACCTATACGGCACCCGGTGCCGGGCGCCGCGTTGCGCTGGGTACCTTCAGCACAACCTTCAAAGTCCTCAGCGAAGCGAGTCGCGGGTCCGTCGCGCTCGTGGAACACACGCTGGGCCCTGGATTGCTCGGCGCTCCGCTGCATCGCCATTCGCGGGAGGACGAGATTTCCTACGTGCTGGAAGGCACCCTCACCGTGCAGCAGGGAACCAAGATCGAGCTGGCCGGTCCCAGAGGCTGCATTCACAAGCCCAAGGGAGTCTTTCACGCCTTCTGGAACTCGGGCAGCGAACCGGTCAGGTTTCTTGAAGTGATAGCTCCGGGCGGATTCGAACACTTCTTCGAGGAGCTGGCCACGCTCGCAACACACCACAACAGCCTGGACCTCGTCGCTCTTGCCAGTCTGGCGCGTGGCTACGGAGTCGAGTTCGACCTGGCCTCGGTGGACACCCTGCTGGCTCGCCACCGTCTCTCCCCCGGCTGACAGCGCCTGGCCTCGACTAATAACCGACCAGGATGACTGTAAGGTCGAGAACCCGCGGTCAGACTGCCCGGTCCCCGGCCCGTGTCGAGGATTTCGGGCGCCTGGGCTATGGACCGCATTTCCGCTTCACCGAAGTGGAGCAAATGGACCAGGCCTTTGTTCTCCTCGCGCAGAAGGCGTATGCGATCGGCCAGCAGCAGGAGAGATCGCGCCGGCCCTGAGCAGCCGTCAGAGTGGCGGTGCACCTGATCATGCAGATCTGACTCGTACCCGGGGAGCCCTCATGGGTGGTCGTCTGTTCCGTCTTGCCATATATGCAGGTTTTGTACTGCTCCTGTTGCTCGGTGCCTCATGGGCTGCAGCATATTTCGCGGTCGGCTCGATGCTCGGCGCACCTCCACCCAAGATGGGGGCCCAGAAAACGGTACTGGCTCTGCGCGGCGCGAAGCAGATCAAGGGTAATCCGCCAGCCTGGATTTTCAGTTTCGGACCGACGGTGATTCCAGGGGCGCAACGGGCGGTGATTTACGTGAGTCTCACCGGGAAGGTGCTTCGTACCGACCCGCCCGATCTCGCCAAGCGGGTGGACGCGTTCCAGATCCACTAAGCCCACCTGATTTCCTGATCCATCGTGGCACAGGTCGATCTGCTGATTCGCACGATCGCTCCGAAGGGTGATCGCGCCTGGCACGGTGGCGTTACTCCAGTCGGCGCGCTGCGCGGTATCAGTGCGAGGCAGGCGCATTGGCGGCCTGCGCCGAGAATGCACTCGATCTGGGAACTCACTCTGCACATTGCGTACTGGAAGTACGCAGCGCGCCGTCACCTAGATCCCACAATGGAGGCCGGCTTCCCCCGCTCGCCCTCCAATTGGCCTACCCCGCCCGATCGTCCCGATGATAGGTCCTGGGCCGCCGATCGCCAGCTGCTCAAAGCCGAACACGAGTCCTTTGCCGAGGCCCTGCGCCGATTCCCTGAGGGACGACTGAATCGCCGGCCACCCGCCATCCGGAAATGGAGCTACGGCGACCTGATCGCCGGAGTGCTGGCGCACGATGCGTATCACACGGGTCAGATCCAGTTGCTCAAGCGGCTCTGGAGTCACCGTTAGAGGTGTCAGGGGTCAGGGGTCAGGGGGTCAGGTGTCAGGGCCATCAGAGTTGGTTGCTGTTCCCTGACACCTGGCACCCGATACCTGATCCCTATTGACCACTGACTCACATCTCACCTTCGACCTCATCTTGCGGCCCGCCGTACCCCAGCCAACTATAGGGAGACTCGCAAGGAGGCTCGTATGCCAACTGTTCGGGACATCCTGCTGCGCAAAGGCCGTGAGGTAATCTCTGTACCGACGTCAACCACGGTGCAGGAGGCCGCGCATCTCATGAATCAACGCAGTATCGGAGGAGTCGTCGTAATGGAAGGCGGGCATCTGGTGGGGATCTTCACCGAGCGCGACATCATGCGCCGGGTCGTCGCAGAGGAGCGGGACCCGGCCAGTACCCAGGTCGGCGACCTCATGACTCGTGTCGTGGTCACCTGTGGCCTCGATACCAGCATCGAGGACTGCGGCAGCATCATGACTTCGCGCCGGATCCGGCACCTGCCCGTGACGGGACCCGAAGGGCTGTGCGGCGTCATCACCAGCGGGGACGTGTTGGCGTTCCAGGTCGCGGAGCAGCAGGCGACAATCGCGCAGCTCAACAGTTACGTCTTCGACGTGCGGTAGTGGAGATCCGCCTCGCCAAACCGTCGGAGGCGGGAGCGGCGGTCGCCATCCTGAACGCCTGTGGCGTCGAGATGCGCGACCGCCATGGCGTGCCCGACTGGTTGTTGCCGAGCATACCAGGAACCATTTCGGCGGACGCGGCGGCGGCGCGCCTCTTCGTGGTGACCGAGGGCGGCGAGATCATCGGGACCTTCTCGCTGTGCGATATCCCCGATGACTACTACGCGCCAATTCAGTGGGAGGAGCCCTCAGGATCCGCGGTGTATCTTCACCGGTTCGCTATCTCGACGAGGCTGCAGAGCAAGGGCATCGGCGCGTGGTGCCTGACCCACATGGAGGAGCTGGTGAGACGGCGGGGACGGCGGTGGATCCGGCTGGACGCAACCCTGGTGGACCCCAGAGTCCGGGCGTTCTATGAGAGGGCCGGGTATCAGGCCCGTGGCGTCACCCACATACCAGTGCCGCTTCCCGATCACCCCGCGATCGCGGTGATGTGTTACGAGAAGCGGCTCGAACGACTGCCGGGAGAGCTTGCTAGCTCTTAGTTTTCGCCTTCATCGAGAGCGTAACCGCCGCACCAGCCTGGATTCCCTGAACCCGGATCTCGTACTCTCCGTCGGCGCGCGGCTTGACCAGAAAGGTGATGGCGCCGCTCGCGCTGGGCGGTCCCATCATGTCCTTGCGGATGTCCGGCTTCTGGGTTCCGGGGTCCCGCGGCTTGAAGCTGAGGACCACACCTGGGTTGTTGAGCTCCGCCGAGTAGGTCACGCCCCCCTTCAACTGGACGCGGATGAATTCGACGGGACTGGTAAACGTATAGCTGAACGCTTCGACCGGCGCTTGCGGCTGAGCGGAGGCTGAGCTCGCGGAATCGGCCTTTGCCGAATCGGCCTGAGCCGTCGCGGCCGCAGGCAGGAGAAGCGCGGCGAGCAGGAGAATGGAGGTACGCATAGCCCTACGCTATCCCTCCAGTGCCATCCCGCGCAAGAGCCGAGCTCACCTCCTCCTCGACATTCCGGTCGTCCACACCTACAATGCGCCATAACCCGCCCAGGAGCGGCATGATGGACGCAGACGGCGCACCGGGTCTCCTGCAGATCGGACAAATCGCTCTGACGGCGCGGGATGTCCCCCGGGCCATCGCTTTCTACCGCGACCTGTTGGGGCTCAAGTTTCTGTTCCAGGCTGGACAACTGGGGTTCTTCGATTGCGGTGGCGTCCGGCTGATGCTGTCGGCTCCAGAGCAACCGGCGTTCGCCCACCCGAGCTCAATCCTCTATTTCAAAGTGAACGACATCCGGTCGAGCCATCGGGCGCTCGAGCAACGCGGGGTACGTTTCACCAGCGACCCACATGCAGTGGCGAAACTCCCCGATCACGAGCTGTGGATGGCATTCTTCCAGGACAGCGAGGACAACATCCTCGCGATCATGAGCGAGGTGCGCGGGTGACTCGTCGCGCCAGCCTGATGTTCACCGCGCTGGTCATCGCCTTCCCCGTCCCGGGTGCCGCGCAGCACGGCAACGTGTCGCTCGGTGCCATCATCGGTTATTCCAGGGCAAGTCTCACCGGCAGCGACGCGGGGGGGCTGACCAGTCGCGCGGCGACGCTGGCCGGCGCCTTCGTTCGGATACCGGCAGCGAGCTGGTTTGCGGTCGAACCCGAGCTGCTCTTCGCCCGTAAGGGCGGTGAGACCGCGGCACTCCCCGGCGGCGGCACGCTCGATTTTGAATTCGTGTACCTGGAGACGCCGATTCTGGCCCGCTTTCGAGGGCCCCGCCTGGGTAAGTATGTCCGACCCTTTGCATTCGGCGGTCCTGCCGCAGCGTTTCTGATCGGCTGTGATGTGCAGGCCAGCGGAACCGCGGGAAGTTTGCGCCAGGCCTGCGACAATTCATCCGTGCCGAGTATAGACGCCACCGCGGTCGTGGGTGGAGGATTCGAGTTTGGAGTAGGAAACAGCGTGCTGGGAATCGAGGCCCGCTACTCCCTCGGACTCCGCGGCGTCACCGAACAGGGCCTGGATATCCGGAACTCGCTATGGGGTATCCTGGCCGAGATACCCTTCTGATGCGACTCGCCTACCTCTGGACCAGCCCCAACAGTCTTGTCGGTCTGGGCTGCGCGCTTCTGGCCCACACCACTGGTGGTGAGGTCGCGATCCATGACGGAGTGCTCGAGGCATGCGGAGGAGCGCTTTCGAGCATTCTTCCCCGGTTGCCCGCAGCGACCGGCGTCGTGGCAATTACCTTCGGCCATGTCGTGCTGGCAACCAGCCAAACCGAGATCGAAAAGACCAGGGCTCACGAACGGGTTCACGTCCGCCAGTACGAGCGCTGGGGACCGTTCTTCATTCCCGCCTATTTGGCTGCGAGCGGCTTGGCACTCCTGCAAGGACGCGATCCCTATCACGACAACCACTTTGAACGAGAGGCGTTCGCCCATGCCTGAAGGTTTGCGTCGGATACTGTTGGCAGCGTCAGTCGCGCTGTTACCGACTCCACACATCCATGCTCAGGCCGCCCCGCGACTGGATCAGGTTTCCTGGCTCGCAGGCTGCTGGGAGGCCACGAATGGCCCTCGCACTATGGAAGAGCGATGGATGGCCCCGAGGGGAGGGAGCATGATCGGTGTGGGCCGGACCGTCAGAGACAACGCGTTACGCGACTACGAGCTGGTCTTGCTCACCGAGAAGGATGGTCGCCTCGCATATGAGGCGCATCCGGCTGGTCAGACGACCAATACCTTCATGTCGAGCTTGGTTGCCGATACGGCCGTCATATTCGAGGACCCCCAGCACGACTTTCCCCAGCGGGTTGGCTATATCCGTCGAGGCCCCGATTCTCTGGTGGCCTGGATTGATGGGGTCGCCTCCGGGGCCAGCCGGCGTGCGGAATTCCCTTATCGTCGAGTAGCCTGCGACTGATGACTTCCATCGATCCTCTGCTCGGCGTTGGATTGGGGCTGGGGTTGGCCGCTGCGTGCGGCTTCCGGGTATTCGTACCGCTCCTCGCAATCAGCCTCGGTGCGCTGACCGGCCACATCCCGCTATCGCCCGGGTTTGCATGGATCGGTACAATACCTGCCGCGATCGCCTTCGGCACCGCGACGCTGCTCGAGATCGCCGCCTACTACGTCCCCTGGTTCGATCACCTGCTCGATACCATTGCGACCCCCGCGGCGGTCGTGGCCGGCATGGTGGCCAGCGCATCGGTCATGGTGGATCTTCCGCCGGTGCTCAAGTGGGGTGTGGCGCTGATCGGAGGAGGTGGCTTGGCCGGGCTGCTGCAGGGTGCCACTGTACTGCTCCGGCTCAAGTCGCTCGCCGCGACCGGGGGCGCCGCCAACGCCCTCGTGTCCACCGTGGAGCTTTTCGGTGCGACCGGCACCGTCATTCTCGCGATCGTGCTGCCATTCGTGTGCCTGGCGCTCGCGATCCTTTTCTGCGTCTGGGTGTTCCGCAAGGCGGGCCACATTGTCTTTGGCCGGAAGGCGGCGGAGGCCGCAGCCTCGGATGGAACTTGAGGAACGCTGGAAAGGGGCCTGGTTCAATCTGGGCTCAGGCCGTCCCGAGCCACGGGTACTGGCCGAGCTGCTTGGCCGTTACTCGGAGCCGCACCGCGCCTACCACAACGTCGAGCACCTGAAGGACTGCTTTCGGCGGTTCGACGAGGTGCATGGCCTGGCCCAGCATCCGGCCGAGGTGCTCCTGGCGCTCTGGTTTCACGACGCGATCTACGACACCCGCGCGAGCGACAATGAAGAAGAGAGCGCGCGTTGGGCGAGAGATGTCGTGGTCTCATCCGGTGGGCCGCCTACCTCTGCCAGCAGGATCTATGACCTGATCCTCGCGACTCGCCACGACGATAGTTCGATCCGGGGCGATGCTGCCCTCGTAGCAGACATCGATCTCACCATCCTCGGCGCTCCGCCCGAACGCTTCCAGGCCTACGACCGGCAGATCCGCCAGGAGTATGCCTGGGTGCCGGAACCGGATTTTCGGGAGACCCGGCTGCGGATCCTCGACGGGTTCCTCGCTCGGCCGGCGATCTACCTGACCGGTCCGTTCCGCAGGAAATACGAGGTGCAGGCGCGCCAGAATCTGGAGAGCGCAGTGGCCGAGCTTCGCGAGAATTCCTACTGAGCCCAGCGGGACCATGCCCCCTGCCCTCACTCGTGTGCTGGAGACCGCGCTCTATTCGGATGACCTGGAACGAGCGAAGCGATTCTATTCCGGACTGTTGGGACTCAAGGTGCTCGATGAGGGGACCAGGCTGGTGTCGCTCGACGCGGGCCAGGGAACCGTCCTGCTGATCTTTCATCGCGGCTCCACCACCAGCGGGGCGGAGACACCCTCAGGCTGGATCCCTCCCCATGATGGCCACGGCCCGATTCACGTCGCCTTTGCGATCGGGCGAGACGATCTTCCGGCGTGGGAGAAGGCGCTCGCCGAGCATGGCATCGCGATCGAGAGCCGAGTGCGCTGGAGCCGGGGAGGAGAAAGCATTTACTTTCGCGACCCAGATGGACACTCGGTGGAACTGGCGACACCGGGTGTTTGGGCAACCTATTGACCGATTCTGCAGGAGCCTTCGCCATGCCGCAGTCCACCACCGCCTTTATGGGCCTCCGTACCGCCAAGTACTCGGCTCCTGACATTGCCGCCGCAAAGGCCTGGTATTCGAAAGTCCTGGAGAGCAAGCCGTACTTCGATGAGCCCTTCTACGTCGGATTCAATGTGGGTGGCTTCGAGCTGGGTATCACACCCGAGGCCGATGCGCCGAAGGAGCGACCTGAGGCGGGGATTGCCTACTGGGGTGTCGCTGACGCCGATGCGGCCTATCGCAGGCTGATCTCACTCGGAGCAACGGACTTCGAGAGTGTGGCCGACGTGGGCGGGGACATCAAGATCGGCGCCGTGCGTGACCCGTTCGGCAATATCCTCGGGGTAATCCAAAATCCCCATTTCAAGATCGAGTAGTCCGCACCATGCCACTCACGCTCACCTCCAGGGCCTTTTCCAATCAGGGCAGTATCCCGGCTCAGTACACCTGCGAGGGCAAGAACGTGAGCCCGCCACTCTCCTGGAGCGGTGTTCCCGGAGATACCAAGAGCCTGGCTCTCATCGTAGACGATCCAGACGCTCCCGATCCCGCCGCGCCCAAGACGACCTGGACCCACTGGGTGGTGTACAATCTCCCGGCGAGTGACGGTACGCTGCCCGAAGGAGCCAAGGCGGCTGATCTCCCTCAAGGAACTCGTCAGGGGACCAACGATTGGAAACGAATCGGCTATGGCGGGCCCTGCCCGCCGATCGGCCGGCATCGCTACTACTTCCGGCTCTTCGCCCTCGACCTCGTCTTACCCGACCTCGGCCAGCCGACCCGTGCCAAACTGCTCGCCAGCATGGAAGGTCATGTGGTGATGCGCTACGAGCTGATGGGGACGTATCAGAAGGGAAGGTGATTGGTAATTGGTAATTGATAATTGGTAATTGGTAATTGGCATACCACGTACACTTATCACTTATCAATTATCAATTACCAATTACCAATTACCATCCCCGCTCTTGCCAAATCCACTCGCGGCCCACTGATTATCGGCGCTGCCTTCCGTTCCCCGACCACCGAGGACAACCATGCGCAATCTGGTCACTGAGTTCATCGGCACGTTCTTCCTCGTGTTCACCGTCTGCCTCACCGTGACCGGTGAGGTCCCCATGGCACCGCTCGCGATTGGTTGCTCCCTAATGGTCATGGTGTACATGGGAGGCCACATCTCCGGCGGGCACTACAACCCGGCGGTGTCTCTTGCGCTGCTGCTCCGAGGGAAGATGCCGGGGAAGGACTTCATCCCCTACGTGGTGGCCCAGGTGCTCGGTGCAATCGTTGCGGCGTACCTCTCCTCGGTGATCTTCGGACGTACGATCCCGATCGCTCCCTCGGCGAACGCAAGCGTGGTGGCGGCACTCCTGGTCGAGATTCTCTTCACCTTCGCCCTGGCGCTCGTCGTGCTCAACGTCGCGACCCATCCTGCCGTGAAGGGCAATTCGTTCTACGGCCTGGCCATTGGATTTACCATCGTGGTCGCCGCGTTTGCCGGTGGTGGCATTTCCGGTGGTGCGTTCAATCCCGCCGTAGGGACCGGCATCACCCTGATTCACGCGTTGCTTGGCGGAGGGTCCTTCGCGAGCTGGTGGCTGTACCTGGTGGGGCCGTTTGCGGGAGGAGCGTTGGCGGCGGTCGTGTACCAGATTCAAGAAGT
>Ga0068864_100004396_pt1 | contig 11573 bp, 10 predicted proteins | sample KBSSwiS72_FD_66586 | JGI IMG/M metagenome (GOLD analysis project Ga0068864, IMG submission 66586) | Switchgrass rhizosphere microbial communities from Kellogg Biological Station, Michigan, USA - KBS Switchgrass S7-2 | ecosystem: Host-associated > Plants > Roots > Rhizosphere > Soil ...
GATGGCGTAATTCTGGTCGCCGGTCTGGATGATGTTGACGTGGCGGAGCCCCGGCCAGTCGCGGTCGACGCTTTCATGGGCGTCGAGGAATTCCTGGTTGCGCCCGGTCTTCACCTTGAAACGCACCGTGTTGAATGCGGTCATGCGGTCCTCCCTCGTCTGTCGATGTGCTCGGGCGGGCGCCGCGGGGCGCCCGCCCTGCCCCCGAGCCTCAGGCCGGCGTCGGTCCCCGCATGGAGGCGACCGCGGCCTCGAGCGTCTTGCGGTCGTTGCCGTGCTGCTTGATGAGGTCCTTCACCTCCTGGTCGCTCAGCCCGTGCTTCTTGCCGAAATAGCGCACTTCGCTGGGATCGCTCGCGGCGACCCGGCTGCGGTCGGCCTGGCTGTTCGACATCACCCGCTCTCCTTCATGTGGACGGTGACGCGGGACTCGACTCCGGCGTGGCGGAGTCCGGACTGCAGTTACGCCGTTCTCGCCGCCGTTGGTAGTTAACTCGGGGAACTCGCGGAGCCGTGATGGCGAAAACCCTGAGGCACAACAGCCATCTGAATGCGTTCTGTTGCTGTTGATAGCAACGGAGCCGCGTTTGTTACCTGACCACATTGTCGCCGTGGGATTGCTGACGCAGCGTGACGTGAACCTTCTCGGTCCCACGTTCGAGCGGCTGTGGCCGGTCGAGGAGGCGCCCGATTTCGAGGAGCTCCTGCAGGCGATCGACGAGGCGGAGCGGGACCTCTCGGCTCCGGCCCCGAGCGCGAAGACGAACGCCTGATGCTGTTTCACCAGCGTGATGCATGGTATGAGCAAGTCTCCCCTAGCTGGGAGGTGTTCCATGACCCGTCTTGAGTCGCTGGTCGCCGCAGCCGCTCTAGCCGGCAGTGCGGCCGCTCCCGCCGCTGCGCAATACGACCAGTATCAGCAGCCATATCAGCAACAGCCCTATCAACAGCCCTATGGGCAGCAGCAACCCTATCAACAGTATCCGCAATATCCGCAGACCTATCCGCAGCAACAGACCTATCCGCAGCAACAGACCTATCCGCAGCAGCAGGTCCCCTCATATCCCTATCCGGGACAGAGTTACGGTAACGAGCAGAGCGAGATCGGTGCCGTGGTCGATTCCATGATCGGCAACCGCTACGCAGTCAGCGACCGGCAGGCGATCCACAGTTGCGCCTGGGCCGCCGTCCAGCGCGCCCGCACCTATGGGTATAGTGGCTACGGTGGTGGTTACGGTGGTGGATATAGCGGCTACGGTCGTCATCTCCGGGTCACGTCGATCAACGATGTTCAGCGGCGCACCCTCGTGCTTCGCGTCAAAGGTACGCTCGGCAGGGGCGGCGGTTATGCCAACCCCGGCTACGGCGGGCCCGGATATCCCGGTTACGGGAATCCCGGCTACGGCGGCGGATATGCTCGGCCGGAGTTCAGCTTCAGCTGTGACGTCGGGTACAATGGCTACGTGCAGAGCGTGCGGGTGGAATCGCTCTACCGCAACTACTGACGACGGGTACCCGCTCAGTGCTCCGGCTTAAGGCGCTCGAGCAATAGGTCGAACACCGAGCGATGGATGGGCTTTTCGAAGCGAAGCCCCGCGACGAAGCCCTCGACCCAGCACACCTCGCCAACGATCACTTCCAGGCCGTCGAACTTGAGGTGCATGTGCTCGCCGATGCGCGGCCGCTCGACGAGGTCCACCTTGCACCCTTCCGGCGAAAGGTCGGTCACCCGGACCTGATATTGCCGCTGTCCGACGCGGCGCAGCGTAACGTTAACGCTGACGGGGACACGCGGACTGGCCCGAGGAGTTTGCTGCTTTTGCGGCGCATCCTCCTCCTCAGCCTCGAAGTGGAGGCCCGCGCGACCGTCCCTGTACCAGCGGACCAGCGTCGGAAGGGATCCATGACCGGAAACAGAGAGAGAGATCGGTTCGCCCGGGATGAGCTCGACAGGCGTTTCGATTCCGCAGCCGTCATGCGAAAGGTCGAGCATCCGAACTTCGGCGACCTTGCCCCCCTGGCGCGTAATGAGCGCCTGTAAGCTTACGTGCCGGCGAGCGCTCCGTTCGACGGGTTCATGAGGATCATCGCTGGAGGGGGGCTTCGGTTCAGGGCCCATGTCGGTCCTTCGAGGACTCCTTCATAACACAGGCCCAGCCTAGTGCGGCACGGTAAAGCGACGGTTTAGCGGATTGCAAATCCCGGGTTTCAACGCACCTCGGCCCCAGGCCGGATGACGGCACAGGCGATGCGTGGGCCGCTATTGCCGCTCGGATCGCTGAGATAATCGTCTTCCTGTGCATGGATCACGAGCGCAGAGCCATCGGCGTCGAGAAGCATTTCCATTGTCGTGACGGGCGCAGTCACCGTCGCTTCGAGCACGCCGTTCGCGGCAACCGAGACATTGGGAAGATCTCCCTGGTGCGGGCCCGCAATGCTGTTCATTCCGTGCTTCTTGCCATGCAGATCCCAGTGCGGACCCGCGCTGACGAAGTCGGGCGGATCGCAGCGGCCGACGGAATGAATGTGAATGCCGTGCAGGCCGTGCGGAAGGCCGGTTGCGCTGATGTGGAAGCTCACGCTGCCGTCGGTGCGCCAGGCGCGGACAGTGCCAATCGTCTGGCCGGCCGAATTGATCAGCGGCATTGGAACGCCGCCGGTCGGTTCGACGGTAGAGCAGGCGCCGGCGAGAAGCGGAATGAGAAGAATGAACTTACGCATACGTTCCCCTCTTTCATCATCCCGGGCGTTCAATTTGCTGCGGTCCGGGCGGATGCCGGATTATTGTTCCTCCGCCTCCACTTTTACAAGCAGTTGTCCCTCGGTCACCTGCGAGCCCGCCGTCGCGTTGAGCTCCGCGACAGTGCCATCGAACGGGGCGGTCAGCGCATGCTCCATCTTCATCGCCTCAAGCGTGAGCAAGCGTTGCCCTTTGGCAACCTTTTGACCCTGCGAAACCTCGACGGCAGTCACCTTGCCGGGCATCGGCGCTTCGATCTCGCCGTCGTGCAGGCCGTGCGTCGTGCCCGTGCCGCGTGAATCGAGCTTGAACTCGAGCGGTTGGCCATCCTTGAACACGAGGGCGCCATCACGAAACGGCGTGCTGAACCCGGAAGCGTCGGTGGATTCTTCGAGATCGATCGTCCGCCTCTCCGCACCGTGCTGCAGCGTGATATTCATGCTGTCGGGAGCATTGAGGCGGAAACCGAAATTCTGAACCCACGGCCCGGCGGACGAGCCCTCCGAGGGGGCGTAATAGGGCGCAAACGACTGCATCGCGGCAACCCGCCACTCATTGTCGCCAGCGACCGGTGCGGCAGCGAGCGCGTCGCCGCGATCCGCAATCAGTCCCGTCGTGACCTGCCCCGACTGGAAGTCCGGGTCCTGGAGGCAGGAGAGAAGGAACGCGGCGTTGGTCTTCACCGGCCACACGCGTAGCCCGTAGAGCGCGGCGGCGAGGTTCATCATAGCGTCGGTGCGGTCGGCGCCGGTGGCGACGAGCTTCGCGATCATCGGATCGTAGTAAGAGCTGATTGCGTCCCCTTCCTCGACACCGGTTTCGACGCGGACGACGTCATCGGGGAATTCAGCCAAATCGAGTTTTCCGACGCTCGGCAGAAAACCCTTGCCGGGGTCTTCGGCATACAGACGAGCTTCCATCGCCCAGCCGTCGATCGCCAGCTCGCCCTGTTTCATCGGGAGGGGTTCGCCCGACGCGACACGAAGCTGCCATTCGACGAGGTCCTGGCCGGTGATCTCTTCTGTGACCGGATGCTCGACTTGGAGCCGCGTGTTCATTTCCATGAACCATATGCGGTCGGCCTTGAGGCCTTCGGACGTATCCGCGATGAACTCGATCGTGCCTGCGCCTTCGTAGTTCACCGCCTTAGCGGCGCGGACGGCGGCGCCGCACACGGCCTCCCGCGCCTCCGCATCCATGCCCGGCGCAGGCGCTTCCTCGATCACCTTCTGGTGGCGGCGCTGAAGCGAGCAGTCGCGTTCGAACAGGTGGACGACGTTGCCGTGGCTGTCGCCGAACACCTGCACCTCGATGTGGCGCGGCGAGAGGATGTATTTCTCGATGAGGACGCGGTCGTCGCCGAAGCTGCTAGCGGCTTCGCGCTTGGCGCTGTCGAGCGCGTCGTCGAACTGACCGGCCTCGTCGACGCGGCGCATGCCCTTGCCACCGCCGCCCGCGACCGCCTTGATCAGCACCGGGTAGCCGATTGCGTCGGCTTCGCGGCGGAGATGCTGCGGGTCCTGGTCTTCGCCCAGATAGCCGGGCGTCACCGGGACGCCGGCGTCCGCCATCAGCTTTTTCGCCGCGTCCTTGAGGCCCATGGCGAGGATGCTTGCCGGCTTCGGCCCGACCCAGATCAGCCCGGCGTCGATGACCTTCTGGGCGAAGTCGGCATTCTCGGAGAGGAAGCCGTAGCCGGGGTGGATCGCCTCCGCGCCCGTCGCCTTCGCCGCGTCGATGATGCGGTCGCCAACGAGATAGCTTTCGCGCGCCGGGCTGGGACCGATATGCACCGCCTCGTCCGCTATGCGCACGTGAAGCGCCTTCGCATCGGCGTCCGAATAGATTGCAACCGTGCGGATCCCCATCCGCCGCGCCGTCCGGATCACGCGGCACGCAATCTCGCCGCGGTTGGCGATGAGCAGCGACTTCATCATTCGGCGGCGGCTCGCATCGGCTCTTTAGCCTCGAGCGGCCTTAGGCCGAGCTTGGCGAAAAGCGCCGCATCGGCCCCGCCGCCCGCATTAGGCGTCGTCAGCAGCTTCTCGCCGGTGAAGATGCTGTTCGCGCCGGCGAGGAAACAGAGCGCCTGCGTCGATTCCGACATGCTCTCGCGGCCGGCCGACAGTCGCACCATCGATTTCGGCATGGTGATGCGCGCAACGGCGACGGTACGGACGAACTCGATGTCGTCGATCGGCCGGTCCTCACCCCACATGTCGCCGAGCGGCGTGCCCTTCACGGGCACCAGCGCATTGATCGGGACACTCTCCGGATGGCGCGGAAGCGTCGCGAGCGCGTGGACGAAGCCGACGCGGTCCTCGCGGCTTTCGCCCATGCCGACGATCCCTCCGCAGCAGACGGCAATGCCTGCGGCTCGCACGCGCTCCAGGGTGTCGAGCCGATCCTGGAAGGTGCGCGTGGTGATGATCGCGCCATAATGCTCGGGCGACGTGTCGATGTTGTGATTGTAGTAGTCGAGTCCCGCATCGGCGAGCGCGTCCGCCTGCTGCTGCGTCAGCATGCCAAGCGTCATGCAGGTTTCGAGGCCCATCGCCTTCACCTCGCGCGCCATGGCGCAGACGTCGTCGAGATCGCGGTCCTTGAGATCGCGCCACGCCGCGCCCATGCAAAAGCGCTGCGATCCCGCCGCCTTCGCTTCGCGGGCTGAGGCGAGGACAACGTCGACGTCCATCAGCTTCTCGGCCTTGAGGCCGGTGTGGGCGTGCACCGACTGCGCGCAATAACCGCAATCTTCCGGACAGCCGCCGGTCTTCACCGACAGCAAAGTGCAGAGCTGCACTTCGCCCGCCGCGTGGTTGGCCCGGTGAACCTCGGCCGCACGGAAAATGAGCTCGGTGAACGGAAGATCGAAAAGCGCCGCGATCTCGGCGCGGGTCCAATCGTTTCTCATGGTCACATCCTGAAAACGCCGAACTGCGGCCGGTCAGGGACCGGTGCATTCAGCGTTGCGGCGAAGGCCAGGCCGAGGACGTCGCGGGTCTGGGCAGGGTCGATGATGCCGTCGTCCCACAGCCTCGCGGTGGCGTGCCACGGGTTTCCCTGCGCTTCGTAATCCTCGCGGATCGGTTGCTTGAAGGCTTCGGCCTGCTCGGGCGTCCACTTGTCGGCCTCGCGGTGGACGGTGGCGAGGACGCTTGCCGCCTGCTCGCCGCCCATGACGCTGATGCGGCTGTTGGGCCAGGTGAAGAGGAAGCGGGGCGAGTAGGCGCGGCCGCACATGCCGTAATTGCCGGCGCCGAAGCTGCCACCAATGAGGATCGTTATCTTGGGCACGCTGGCGGTCGCGACGGCGGTGACGAGCTTGGCGCCGTGCTTGGCGATGCCCTCAGCCTCATACTTCCCGCCGACCATGAACCCGGAGATGTTCTGCAGGAACAAGAGCGGCGTCCGGCGCTGGCAGGCGAGCTCGATGAAGTGCGCGCCTTTGACCGCGCTTTCGCTGAACAGCACACCATTGTTGGCGAGGATTGCGACGGGCATGCCCCAGATGTGCGCGAAGCCGCAGACGAGCGTCGATCCGAACTGCGGCTTGAACTCGTGGAACTCGCTGCCGTCGACGAGGCGCGCGATGATCTCGTGGACGTCGTAGGGCGCGCGGACGTCCTCCGGGATGATGCCGTAGAGCTCCTCCGGATCGAACAAAGGATCGCGCGGCTCGCGAAGCTCCAGCCCCGCCCCGCTCCCCGGCTGAAGGGTAGAGACGATGTCGCGCACGATGGTCAGCGCATGCTCATCGTTTTCGGCGAGATGGTCGACGACGCCGCTCTTCTTCGCGTGGAGGTCCCCGCCGCCGAGGTCCTCGGCGCTGATCTCCTCGCCCGTCGCGGCCTTCACCAGCGGCGGGCCGCCGAGGAAGATGGTGCCCTGGTTGCGGACGATCACGCTCTCGTCGCTCATCGCGGGCACGTAGGCGCCGCCCGCGGTGCAGCTTCCCATCACGCAGGCGATCTGGGCGATGCCCTTCGAGCTCATCTGCGCCTGGTTAAAGAAGATGCGGCCGAAATGGTCGCGGTCGGGAAAGACCTCCGCCTGATGCGGCAGGTTCGCGCCGCCGCTGTCGACGAGATAGACGCACGGCAGGCGGTTCTCGATGGCGATCTCCTGCGCCCGGAGATGCTTCTTGACGGTCATCGGATAGTAAGTGCCGCCCTTCACCGTCGCGTCGTTGCAGACGATCATCACTTGGCGGCCCGACACGCGCCCGACGCCAGCGATCATTCCCGCGCCGGGAACTTCGCCCTCGTACATGTCCCAGGCGGCGAGCTGGCCGATCTCGAGGAACGGAGCGCCGGGATCGAGCAGCCGCTCGACGCGGTCGCGCGGGAGCAGCTTGCCGCGCGAGACGTGGCGCTCGCGACTTTTCTCCGATCCGCCCCTCGCCGCTTCGGCAACGTCGGCGCGCAGCTTCCCGGCGAGTTCGCGGTTGTGCGCCGAGCGCGCGCGGAACTCGTCGCTATCGGCAACGATTTTGCTTTCAATCCGCGGTGCGCTCATGCCGCTTGTTAGTCCGTTAGTCGAAAAACCCTGCCGCTCGCGTAGCCGCAACGGCAGGCGATGGCAAAGCAGCCGTCAGGAGGAAATTATTGTGAATCGCGCACTCTTGTTTGTCGTCGCCTCGGCCTTCGCACTCACCGCCTGCAACACGAGCACGAGCGAGAATGCCGCGCAGGAGCAGGCGCAAGGCTCGCAGTCCGGCATCGACAAGGCCTCAATGGATACGTCGGTCAAGCCGGGCGACGACTTCGACAAATATGCCAACGGGGCATGGGAAAAGAATGCGCAAATCCCTGGCGACAAGTCGAACATCTCGGTCTTTTCGGCGATCAACGACGAGGCGCAGAAGCGCGAGGCGGCGCTGATCGGCGACATCGTCAAGTCGAACCCGGCAGCGGGCTCGGACGAGGCCCGGATCGCCAACTACTACAACGCTTATATGGACACGGCCGGGATCGAGAAGCGCGGGCTTTCGCCGGTCAAGCCCGACATCGACCGCATCGAGGCGATCGCCGACAAAGGCGCACTGGCCGACGCGATTGGCCGTTCCCTGCGCGCCGATGCGGACCCGCTGAACGCGACCAATTTCCACACCGAGAACCTCTTCGGCGTGTTCGTCACCCAAGCATTCAACGATCCGACCAAGACCGTGCCCTACTTCCTTCAGGGCGGGCTCGGCCTTCCCGATCGCAACTATTACGTCTCTTCCGACCCGGAAATGGGCAAGCTGCGCGGCAGCTATACGCCTTATGTGGCAAAGATCCTGACGCTCGCCGGCTTCGACAATGCACAGGCGCGGGCGCAGAAGGTCGTGGCGCTCGAGACCAAGATCGCACAGGCGCATGAGACGCTGGAGGCGAGCCAGGACCCGACGAAGGCCAACAACCCGTGGACCCGCGCCGACTTCGACAAGAAAGCTCCGGGTGTGGATTGGAACCGCCTGCTCGGCGCTGCCCAACTCGGGAACCAGCAGGACTTCATCATCTGGCAGCCGAGCGCGATCGTGAAGACGGCCTCCCTTGTCGGGTCAGAGCCGCTCGACGTGTGGAGAGATTGGCTGGCATTCCATCGCCTGAACCAGATGAGCGCGGTGCTGCCCAAGGCATTCGACGACGCGCACTTCGCTTTCTACGGAACGGAGATCAACGGCCAGCCGCAGCAGCAAACACGCCAGAAGCGGGCGCTCGGTTCGCTCGATGCGTGGCTCGGCGACGCAGTCGGCAAGCGTTACGTCGACCGCTACTTCCCGGCCTCGTCGAAGGCCAACATCGAGGCCATGGTCACCAACATCAAGGCGGCGCTTGAGAAGCGGATCGACGCGCTGGCCTGGATGGCGCCGGCGACCAAGGCCGAAGCCAAGAAAAAGGTCGCGACCATGGTCGTCGGCATCGGCTATCCGAACAAGTTCCGCGACTATGGCGCGCTCGACATTCGCGCCGATGACGCCTTCGGCAACCTCGATCGCGGCCAGCTCGCCAATTACCAGTATCAGTTGTCCAAGATCGGCAAGCCGGTCGATCGCAACGAATGGTGGCTCGAACCGCAGACGGTGAACGCGCAGAACCAGCCGCTGCAGAATTCGCTGAACTTCCCGGCGGCGATCCTCGATAAGGGCTTCTACGATCCGGCGGCGGACGCGGCCGCGAACTATGGCGCGATCGGCTCGGTCATCGGCCATGAGATCAGCCACAGCTTCGACAATCTGGGCGCGACGGTCGATTCGAGCGGAAAGCTCCGCAACTGGTGGACCGCCGGCGACCTGGCGCACTTCAACCAGGCGGGCGCAGCGCTGGCGGGGCAATATGACGCGTACGAAGCGCTTCCTGGGCTGCACCTCAACGGCAAGCAGGAGCTCGGCGAGAATATCGCCGACGTCGCGGGTCTTGCGGCAGCCTATGACGCCTGGAAGGCTTCGCTCGGCGGCAAACCCTCGCCCGTTATTGACGGCCTGACTGGCGACCAGCGCTTCTTCCTGGCTTTTGCGCAGTCGCATCGCGGCAAGCTTCGCGACGCGGCGCTCAGGGCACGGATCGCGACCGACGTGCATGCGCCGGGCCCATGGCGCGTGCTGACGGTGCGCAACATTGACGCCTGGTATCCGGCGTTCGGCGTCCAGCAGGGCCAGAAGCTGTATCTCGCGCCGGAGAAGCGCGTGACCGTCTGGGGTTGAGCAGGGCTTGAGGCAGGAACGGCGCGGGAGCCCCGCGCCGTTTCTCGTGGATGAAGACCGCGGCTAATCGTCCCAGGCATTCCCGATTGCGGAATCGTCGCCGCGATGGTCGACGATCCGCCACTTGCCTTCGTTCGCGTCATATTCGCACTGGAAACTTTCCAGGAAGAAGACCTGGGCCTCGCCGTTGTTCTCGATGTGGAAAATCGGCTCGGCGACATTGTCTCTGTCGTAATGGTTCACGAGCGCCTGCGCCTTTTCGCACTCGCCGCGCGTATCGAACCGAAGGTTGAACGGGTGCGCCGCGGCGACACCGGAAAGGCCGAGCAGCAAGGCGCTTCCAACAAGTAGCTTCTTCATGACTGATATCTCTTGATGACATGCGGGCGCCACTCGCCGCGCACACGCATCAAAGCGCGCCCGAAACCCGGAAATGAATGATGGAGTCCCGATCAAAAGCCGATGATCTGCCGACTTCCGCCCGGACACGGCGACGCGTGAGGATCGGGGGCTAGAACCTATCCCCCTCTCCCCGCGTTAGCGCGTTTCGAGGGGAGAGCAGGATGAAGTGGATTGGATTGGTTGCGGCCTTGCTGGTCGGCGCTGCCGGAGCGGCGCCGGCTCCGCACGTGAACATGCAGCGCATGTCCGACGTCACGCGCGTGCTCGCGTCCGACGAATTCCAGGGCCGCGCGCCGGGCACGCCGGGCGAGGACAAGACGATCCCCTACCTCATCGAGCAGTTCAAGGCCGCCGGGCTGGAGCCCGCGGGCGAGAATGGCGGCTGGACCCAGACTGTCCCGATGATCCACACGAAGCTGCAGGCGCCGGTCAACGTATCCGTCAGCCAAGGCGGGCAGACGATGCCGCTACGCTTCCCGGACGAAGTCTATCTGGGCACGGTTCGCCCCGTCGATCGCGTCCGCATCGAGAACGCACCGATGGTCTTCGTCGGCTACGGGGTCAACGCGCCCGAGCGCGGGTGGGACGATTTCAAGGGCGTCGACCTCCACGGCAAGGTTGCGGTCATGCTCGTCAACGACCCCGACTTCGAAGCTGCGGCTGGCGAGCCGGTCGCGGGCAAGTTCGGCGGCAAGACGATGACCTATTACGGCCGCTGGACGTACAAATATGAGGAAGCGGCGCGGCGCGGGGCGATCGCCGCGCTGGTCGTGCACGAGACCGAGGGCGCGGGCTATCCATGGAACGTAGTGAAAAGTCCGGCCGGCGAGGCCTACAACATCGAGCTGCCGCCCGATGCTCCGCAACCGGTACTGCTGCAGGGCTGGGTGCAGCAAAGCGTCACTGCGGCGCTGCTGAAGCGCGCCGGTTACGATTATGACAGCGTCAAGCGCCAAGCGCGCACGGCCGCGTTCAAGCCGATCGATCTCAAGGGCAGTTTTTCCGCCGATATTCCGGTGAACCTGGCGCGCATTACGAGCCACAACGTCATCGGCAAGCTGACCGGATCGAAATATCCGAACGAGACGGTCTGCTATGGTGGGCACTGGGACGCGTACGGCGTCGGGCCTGCCGACGCTCAGGGACGCACCATGCGACCGGGCGCTTCCGACGACGCGCTCGGCCTCGCGGCGATGCTGGAGAATGCGCGGCTGTTCGCGTCAGGTCCACGCCCCAAGCGGACACTCGTCTTCGCAGCGTGGACGGGCGAAGAGCGCGGCCTGCTCGGCTCCGAATATTATGCGCAGCATCCCTTGTTTCCGATGGAAACGATGGTTGCGAACCTGACGTTCGACACGCTGCAGTTCGCCGGGCCGGTACGCGACGTGGTGCTGGTCGGTCGCGGGCAGAGCGAGATGGAGGATTATCTTGCGGCGGCGGCGAAGGCTCAGGGCCGGTATGTGACGCCGGAGAACCACCCGGAGCGCGGGCTGTTCTACCGCGCCGACCATTTCTCCTTCGCCAAGCGCGGCGTGCCGGTGCTGCTCGATATGGCGCTGGCCGGTGCCTACGATCTCGAGAATGGGGGTCGTCCGGCGGGCGAGCGTTGGCTCGATGACTTTACGGCGCGTTGCTATCACCAGACCTGCGACGCCTGGAGCGCGAACTGGAACCTCGAGGGCGCAGCGCAGGAAGCCGAGCTTTACTATGCGATCGCGAAGCGCCTCGCGAACAGCCGCGACT
>Ga0068864_100004403_pt1 | contig 11565 bp, 10 predicted proteins | sample KBSSwiS72_FD_66586 | JGI IMG/M metagenome (GOLD analysis project Ga0068864, IMG submission 66586) | Switchgrass rhizosphere microbial communities from Kellogg Biological Station, Michigan, USA - KBS Switchgrass S7-2 | ecosystem: Host-associated > Plants > Roots > Rhizosphere > Soil ...
CGTGCTGTGCTGAGGCCACGAAAACACGAATACACGAAAGAACTTCATCGCTGAAGAGATTTCGTGATTTCGTGGTTTCGTGCCCACGGCGCCCTCAGCGCTTCCGCACTCACACGCGCGCGAGCTGCCACGTGCTGTACCGGGGCCACGAAAACACGAATCCACGAAGACTGAGACCTAAAGATGTTTCGTGCTTTCGTGGTTTCGTGCCCACGGCGCCCTCAGCGCTTCCGCACTCACACGCGCGCGGGCTGCCACGTGCTGTGCTGAGGCCACGAAAACACGAATACACGAAAGAACTTCATCGCTGAAGAGATTTCGTGATTTCGTGGTTTCGTGCCCACGGCGCCCTCAGCCGTTTCCGCACTCACACGCGCGCGAGCTGCCACGTGTTGTACCGGGGCCCCGAAAACACGAATACACGAAAGAACTTCATCGCTGAAGAGACTTCGTGCTTTCGTGGTTTCGTGCCCACTGCTCCCTCACGAACGCCGGTCACCGTTACTGGCGGTTGTAGTGACTCCGAATCTTCAGAAGTTCGAGCGGCACATTGATCATGTCGCTCAGCCCGAGTTTCGAGCCGCCGACTTCTTCCCAGCGTCCGAGCGGCACTTCGCGGATGGTATCGAGGGCGCCCATGCCGAGGGCGTTGCGCAGCCGGACCAGCATCTCGAGATCGAATAGCCAGCGGGTCAGAAACGGATCGCCGAAGAAGATCGGCGCCTGCTCGGCGCGAAAGAGCTTGGCGCCGCATTGCGAGTCGTAGACTTCAAAGCCCAGAATCGCGCTGGCCAGCGTCGCAAAGACGCGGCCGAGGATATGCCGCGACAGACGTCGTTCGATATGTGCGCCGAGGCGTTTGACGCGTGATCCGAGCACCAGGCAGCAGTCCGGATGGCTCTGCAGTGCCTCGAGCAGGTGATCGATCTCAGCGAGCGGTGTCGAAAGGTCAGCGTCCCAATAGCCGATGATCGGCCATCGGCCGATGCCGGCGGCATGGAGCACGCCGGCTCGAACCGCTTCGGCCTTGCCGCTGTTCTTCGGCATGCGGTGGACAAGAATCCGCTCGCGACATTGCGCCTGAAGCCGCTCGAGGACGCCAATCGTCCCATCGCCGCTGCCATCGTCGACAAAGCAGAAGCTCACCTTGGGATGTCCGGTGAGGAACGACAGAAAATCGTCGCCGCTCAGCCGATGCGCTTCGTTGAAGCACGGAACGACTACGCAGGCTTCCGGCATATCGCGAAATTGGAGAGACCTGGAATCCGGATGCCGACGCGCGCCAGTGAAATGGCCAGACGGCCGTCGAGGGTCAGCACGGCGGCCAGCCTGCGCGCCCTGGCGGCGCCGCCGCCCCAGGTCGCCAGATCGGTCGGCGCGTCGCTCGAGCCGGCCACGCGTTCACGCAACACCTGAAAAACTCTAACAGGCAGCAGGCTGCTGAACAAATAACCGCCTTCCACACACTGCAGCCGCACGCGGTTCAACAACGCACGCAGCGTTCGTCCGGAATACCGACGGTAATGACCGAGGAACCGATCGTGCGAGCAGAACAGCGACTGGAACGACGGCACCGTGATCAACAGACGCGTGTCGTCGCCGACAACCGCACTCCGGCAAATTCCACCGAGAAACGCCACGTCGTCGGGCACGTGCTCGATCACGTCCATTAGCAACACGAGCGCGGCCGGCTTTGTCACCTGAACCGCTTCGAGCGATGCGAACAACGACACGTTGGGCACCGTCAATCGCGCCCGCAACGTCGCAATGAGCTCGTCGGTGAAATTGCTGTCAACGGCGTTGAATTGCACGCCTGGATACTGGCGCGCCAGTTCCTCGGCGACGTAGGTATCGCCGCAACCGATGTCGAAAACGGTATCGCCAGGGCGAAGGCGGACGTGCCGCTGAATCAGCTGATGGACGAGCGAGAGCCGCGCTTGTTCCCACGGGTGGCGAACCACCGCTTCAAAACCGCGCGCCCTCGCTTCAACGAGATCCATCGTGAGCGGGTCAGCTTCCCGCCGTCCGCAACGCCGCTTCGTTGCTGCAACTGCTGTAGGGGCCGGGCAACAGAAGGACGTACTCGAACATCGAAATCATCGGCGGCGACGGGCCACTGAATCGCGACGCCTCGGGCCCGTGCAGGTAGTCGCGGTAGCGATTCTCCTGGACGAGACTCGGCCTGAGCTGGCCGGCGTCGTGAAGATTGCGATCGAGAGTCTCAGGAGCCGGAGTGGTCTGGCGCGTCCACGGCTGCAGGCGACGGAAATAGTAGTAGATCGGGTGCCACATCGAACTGTCGGTGTCGACGTAGAGACCGACAGGGTTTGATGCGGAGGCCCTGGCCTCGACCTGACGGACGCAGTTCCAGGCGTCGCGAAGCGGGTGCTTTTCGACCCTCAACTGACGAATCGTCGATTCATAGACGCTCACCGGCATCCACCACGCGACGGTGAGCAGCACCACCAGCGTTGCCGCCAGAGCGCTCCTCCGGGTCAGAACGCCGGCGATGACGATTGCGGCGAGCGGCCGGAGGATCCCGGAACTCTTGAAGAGTTGCACGTTGCCGACGCCGATTCTGACCACGCCGAAAAACAAGGCCGCGACGATGAGCGCCGCTCCGAGCCAGATCAGGATCGTGCCGGCACCACGCACCACCGGACGCGTCGCCATGGTGGCGAGCGCGGGCACGAATCGCGCGATCGCATCCTCGACACGTTCCAGAATTCTTCTGAGCACGACCGGCGCCAGCATCACGATCAGGGCGACGACGTAGCCGGCGGCAAGCGTCAGCGGCGGCAGAAATGGATAGGCGTAGTGATAGAGCTTCGAGGAACCGGCCGAAATGATCGCCAGCGGGACGATCGCCCAGAGCACGACCACGGCTCCCTCGAACCAGCGCCGTCGCACCGACTGCACCAGCAGGACGAACATGCCAATCGGCACCAGATACCGAAGACCACTGCGCTCGAACCCCTCGGCCATCATCCCGAGGTAGTAATGCCAGGGATGGACGTGCGCCTGATTCAATCCGACTGTCATGCGTTCGTAGACGTGCGCCGCAAACATCGTCTCCCAGAGTTCACGGCCGAACTGGACGTAGGCGTAGATGAACCAGGGCGCGATCAGCGCGATCGCCAGCGCCTTCACGGATAGCCAGGTGCGCCACTCGGCAACGAGCTTCATGCGAGTCGAGCGGAAAAGCACGGCGCCGAACGCCAGCACCACGGGGAGAAAGAGGGCGGCGACAAACTTCGTCATGAAGCCGAGCACGAAGTACAGACCGACTCCAACCGCGTGTGCGCGCTTTCGACCGGCGGCTTCCACCGCCGACCAGCGCAGGAAGTGGTAGACACCGCCGCAGTAACACAAGAACAGCGGACCTTCCATGTTGTTGGTCCGCAGGCCGTGATCGAGCAGCAGCGGCCAATGGACGAAGAGCAGCATCACTGCCACGGCGCCGCAGACCGGGCCGGCCAGCAGGCTGCCGATCGCGAATACATAGAGAAAGGCGACGCCGCCAAACAGCGCGTCCCAGAACCGCAGGCCGAACTCGTCGTGCGGCAGCAGGCCGGCGCGAATCGGCGCCGCGACGATCCAGAACTTCAGCGGCGGTTTTTCGAGGAAGACGGCGGTCTCGCTGGGACTGCTTTTCGGTTGCAGCCAGTCGCCGATTTCGAGGATGCGATCGACGGCGAAGGAATAAATGGCTTCATCGGTTTCGAGATCGAGGCTACGAAGCCCGACGAAGAGCGGCAGGCAGAAGAGGACGAGAACGAGAGCCAGCCACGGCCGGCTGACGCTCAGTCCTTGACGCAAGTGATGAGCGACCAGATCCGCGGAACGTTGACCTTCTCAATCGACACCGGTTTCAGCTCGGCCTGCGCGAGAAAGGCCGGCAGATCCAGATCCGACTTGAAGCCGATATGGACGGTCAACGGAGAAATCACGCGGTCGAGCCATGCACCGAGGCGATTCGTTCCACGGAAGTGATTGAGAATCACCAGCCGGCCGCCGGGACGGCAGACCCGCCGCATTTCGCGAACAACGGCAACCGGATCGGGAACCACGCTGATGACGTAGGGGGCGTAGACGATGTCGAACGAGTTGTCGGGGAATTTCAGATCCGCGGCGTCCATGGCAAGCAGCCGGACGTTCGAGAGCCCCTTGCGGAGCACGCGCTCGCGTGCCTTTTCGAGCATCGGCTCCGACAGATCGATCCCGGTGACGGTGCAGGAGGACGGATACAGGCTGGCATTGATGCCAGTACCGACGCCAACCTCGAGCACGCGGTCGCCGGCCTTGATGCCCATGCGCTGAATCGCCTGGAGCCGGCCCGCGTGCAGCGTCGGGCCGAATGTGTAGTCGTACATCCACGCGATGTTTTCGTAGACCTTGGTGACGAAATCGTTCTCGACGGCAGTGACCGACAGTGCACGAGAGGCCGCGTCAGACCCCGAAAACTCATCTGTTTCCGGGCGGCGTGGTTCAAATATCGGCATGTATCGCCTCAGAGATACTCCATCGACTCAAGGACTTAGGGACCGATCCCTGCCCCGGAGCCTCGGGGCGAATCGACCGACTATACATCTGGTCCATTAGCGAAGTCCATCAATCACAGCTAAAGCCGCGTCGATGTTGCCCGACTGCGTGGACACCTGGACACCCTGAACCATATGGCGCAGCCCTCCCGCAATCTCTTTCGCAATTTGGATGCCCTCGGCGGCCACCGCGGCTTGTCCGTCAGCCTTCCGCACGCGCTCCATCAGCGCATCAGGCACGCGGATCCCCGGGACCTCGTTGGCCATGAACTCGGCGTTTCTCGCGCTCTCAAACGGGAAAATTCCCGCAATCACCGGCAAGCGCGCGTGCTCGATGCGTTTGAGAAATCGCTCGAAGTTGACCAGGTCGAAGATCGGCCGCGTGACGACGAATTCCGCGCCGGCTTCGACTTTGTAATCGAAGCGCCGAAGTTCCTCGTCAAGGTTCGACGCCGCCGGATTCGCCGAAACGCCAATGTGAAAGCCGGTCGGGGCGCCAATGGCCTGACCGCCCATGTCGCTGCCGTGGTTGAAGCGCGTGACGACATTGGTCAACCCGATCGAGTCGACGTCGAACACGGCGGTCGCGTCCGGATAGTCGCCTACCCGCCCCGGATCGCCCGTGATGAGCAGCAGATTGCGGATGCCCATCGCGTGCGCGCCGAGCAAATCCGACTGGATGCCGAGCAGGTTGCGATCGCGGCACGAATAATGGAGCAACGTCTCGATGCCGGCCTGCTGCTCGATGAGAACGGCGAGCGACAGCGCGCTCAACCGTGCGCCGGCGCGCTGGCCGTCCGGAATATTGACGACGTCCACACCGTAACGCTTGAGCTCGCGGGCGCGCTGAATCGCCGGCTCCGCCTCGAACCCGCGCGGCGGCAACAGTTCCACGCCCACCACGAAGCGGCCGCGTACCATTTCGCCGGCCAGCCGCGATTTCTGTTCCCGGCGAATCGGCGGGGCGGCAATCGTGGGGCCGCGCGCCGCGCGCGCTCGGGCGTCGGCCGCCGCGCCGCTCGCCGATTCGGCATGGGTCGGCATGCCGGCCCGCACGGCCGCCTTGATCTGCTTGATGTGTTCCGGCGTCGTGCCGCAGCAGCCGCCCACCAGGCGCACGTTGTGCAGGATGAACCGGCGCGCGTACGACGCCATGTACTCCGGCGAGCACAGATAGATGTTGCGGCCCTCGACGTCGCGCGGCTTTCCGGCATTGGGCTGTGCGGAGAGGTTCAAGTGCGTGACCGCCTCCATCCGCTCGATGGTTTCGAGCATCGGCGCCGGACCCACCGCGCAATTGACGCCGATGATCGTCGCCCCGCGTTTCTCGAGTTCCGGCGCGAACTGCTCAGGCGGCGTGCCGTCCTGCGTGTTGCCGTCCTCCTCCGTCGTCATCTGCGCGACGATCGGCAAATCCGACACCGACCGGACGGCATCGATGGCCGCGCCGATCTCATTCAGATCCCGGAAGGTTTCGAGGATGAAGAGATCGATGCCGCCCGCGATGAGCGCCTGCGCCTGCTCCTTGAAATAGTCGCGGGCCTCGTCCACGCCGGTCTTGCCCCACGGCTCGATGCGGATGCCGAGCGGTCCGATCGATCCGGCGACGTAGGCCCGATCGCCGGCCGCACGCCGGGCGATCTGGACGCCCGCGATGTTGATCTCCTTGAGCTTGTCGGCCAGCCCAAACGATCCGAGCTTGATCCGATTCGCGCCGAAGGTGTTGGTTTCGAGCACGTCGGCGCCGGCGCGCACGTACTCCCGGTGCACGTTCTCGACCAGCTCGGGCTGCGTGAGGTTCATCGCATCGAAACTCTTGTTGATGAACACGCCACGCGAATAGAGCATCGTCCCCATGGCGCCATCACAGACCAAGACTCGCTGACTCAGGGCTTCGATGAAAGGTTGCATCGATGATTCGTGAATCTGGTAATCGGGTAATTGAGTAATCGGGTAATTGAGTAATTGGGTAATTAATTGGGTAATTGAGTAATTGAGGAATCGGCCGCGAAACGCGACGAATCCTCAATTACCAGACTACTAGATTATCCAATTACCCAATTCACCCGTCAGGTATCGAGCCTTTCGCACCGCAGCGTCTCCTGATCGATCAGGAGATAGGACTTGGCCACCAGATCGAGCCCGATCGATCGCACGCCCTGACGCACCGAATCGGTGAACTCGTGATGGTGCCCGAACAGGTGCAGGCGAGGATGCATGGACGCGAGCACTTCGTTGATGACGGTTTTCCCGGTGTCAATCCGTTTTCCGGCCGGATGGAAGGGACGCGGCGCTTCGTGCGTGAGGAACACGTCGATGTTCGTCAACGCCTTGCAGGCAATCACTTCCTCGCGGACAAAATGGCGCCGCTTGTCGTCGCGGCTCTTCCCCAGCTTGATCGACGTGCTCGACATGCGTCGTCCTCGCGACGGCGGCAGCGACGCCACCGGCGAGTGATACCAGCTCGGCGCGAACGTGCCGCCGAGCGCCGCTACGCGCCACGGACCGACGATGTAGACGCCGCCATTGGGCAGATAGTGAAGGTTTGGAAACGGCGGATGTCCGTTCATCGCCGCCGCGATCACGTCAAAGTCCTCGTTGTTGCCCTTGATCCAGTAGAGCGGCCGAAGCGGTTGAAAATACTCGCCGTCGTTGCTGGCGATGTCGCCCACCTGCATCCAGAGCGGAACATCAGGGTGCCGCGTCATGATGTCGTGGACGATGTCGAACGCGCCGTGAATGTCGCCTAACGCGCCTATTTGCATGGGCAGGAACTTGGGGCAGGAGGGGCGGGATGGGCGGGATCGGCCGGAGGGGCGAGAGGGAACAGCTCGAGAGCGGCTTGCCTTTCCGACCTTTCCTGCCTGTCCCGCCCGTCCTGCCCATTCCTGGCCGTCCTGCCCGTCCTGCCGTTCCTGCCCTTTCCGCCCATTCTGGCCTAAACGCTCCGCTCAGCCGCCGGGCTTGCCGTGGCGGGAACAAGGAGATCGGTTTTGTCCCACACGAAGTTGTCTTTGCTGTAGACGGCCAGCTCGTAGTCCTTGCCCATGAAGATCGCGCCCACCGGGCACGCTTCTTCGCAGTATCCGCAGAAAATGCACCGCGTTTTGTGAATCTGGTAGACCGACGCGTAGCGCGGACCGGCTTCGACCGTGCCGTCGTTTTCTGCCGCTTCCAGGTAGATGGCATCGGCCGGGCAGGCCACTGAACACAGCCCGCAGGCGACGCACTTCTCCAGGCCGTTCTCGTCCCGCATCAGCACGTGCTTACCGCGCCATTTCGGGAACATCGGCACCTTCTCTTCCGGATAGTTGACCGTGATGGGCTTCTTGAAGAGATGCTTGAAGGTGGTCGCAAACCCGACGATCAGCGGGCGAATGACAGCCATTGCTCTCAGTTTACCCGGGCCGATAAGATCAAGTAAATCAAGGCATGCCGGGCTCAACACAGCTTCCGCTCTGGCAGGTGCTGGTCACCACCCTGGTCGTCAAACTGGCGGTGATGGCCGCGCTGGCGACCATGCTGGTGCGTTACCGGCGATTCCGCCACATTCTGATCTTCGAGCGACGCGACTGGCCGGACCGCCTGACCTTCGTCCTGGCGCTCGGCCTCCCGCTGGCGCTCGGTGTGACGGTGCGGCTGCTGCTCAACTACAAGGCCGCCGATCTGACGCTGGAAGGGGCGTTCCTCGCCGGCCTGGTTGCCGGGCCCTACGCCGGGGCGATCGTCGGCGTGATGATCGGCATTCCGCCGCTCGCCAACGGCGAATTCATCGCGCTGCCCTTTGCCGTCGGCTGCGGCTTTGCCGGTGGCGGCCTCCGCGAACTTTGCCCGAAGGAGGCCATCTGGCATTTCTCGCCGTTCGTGGTCACCCGCCTCCCCGGTCGCGTGTGGCAGATGCTGCGCACGCGGCAAATCGACTGGCAGCTGGCGCTGCTGATGGCGCCGATCGGGCTGGAGCTGATTCGCCAGGCGATCGGCCTGCGCTGGAGCCCCAACCAGCAGCGCCTGTTCTTTCTCGACGCCGATCCGATCTGGACGATCACGGTGATTCTGCTCGCGACCGTGCTGGCCGTGGCGACGCCAATCAAGATCTGGAACAACGCCCGCATCGAACACCGCCTCGAGGAACAGGAAAAGCTGCTGCTGGCGGCAAAGATCGAGGCGCTCTCCAATCAGATCAACCCGCACTTTCTGTTCAACACCCTGACATCGATTTCGTCGCTCATACGCACGCAGCCCGACACGGCTCGCATGCTCATCACCAAGCTGTCGGGGCTGCTGCGCCGTCTGATGCGCAGCACCGACCACTTCGTCACCCTGCGCGAGGAACTGGCCTCGATCGACGAATACCTCGACATCGAAGTGGTCCGCTTCGGTCCGCAGCTGCGTGTCGAGAAGCAGATCGCCCCGGAAACCCTCGACGTGATTGTCCCGAGCATGCTCCTGCAGCCTCTGGTGGAAAACTCGATCAAGCACGGGCTCTCGCGTAAAGTAGGGGGCGGCCGGATCACGATCAAGACCGCCATCAAGAATGGCCGCACGCTGATCGACGTCGTGGACGACGGTCTCGGCATGTCGGAGGAACGGCTCGAGCAGGCGTTCGGCGGCGGTATCGGCCTCAGCAACGTGAACGAGCGCTTACGAACAATTTACGGTGCGAGCTGCACGTTGAAGCTGACCAGCGAACCAGGTCGCGGGACCGCGGTCAGCGTCGAGATTCCGGAATTGATGATTCCCGATCGGGTGATTGCGTGAGAAAAGAGGGAACGCGGAACTCGCGGAGAACGCAGAGGATCACCAAGCTCTGCGAACTCGGCGTGCTCTGCGTTCCTTCTTCGTGATTTGATGGATCTCCGCACGGTTCTCGTCGATGATGAGCAGCTCGCGCGCGATGAGCTGGGCTACTTGCTCAGCCAGATGGACGGCATCGAGGTGATTGGACAGGCAGGCGACGGCGTCGAGGCGTTTGCGACCATCAAGCGTCTGCAGCCCGACGTTGTCTTCCTCGATGTCCAGATGCCCGGCCTGACCGGCTTTGAAGTGGCACGGCGGATGATTGATCAGCAGGTGGCCTCGCACATTATTTTCGTGACGGCCTTCGATCAGCACGCGATCGAAGCCTTCGAGGTCAACGCGGTCGATTACCTGCTGAAGCCGGTCGATCCGAGCCGGCTGGAGACGGCCCTGCAGCGGGCGCGCAAGCGGATCACATCGGAGCGTCAGGCGAGCGGTACCGCGGGTGGCGGCCCGATGGCGGCCGATCATCTCGAGAAGATCGTCCAGCTGGTCACGGAACGCCAGAGCCGGCGCGAACGTCTAGCGATCAAGGTTGGCGACCGGTTCCTGCTGGTTCAGGCTGAGGAAATTCTTTACGCGTCGCTGGCGGATGAGTCCATCACGGTTGTGACCGGTCAGTACGCGGGAACGTCTAACTATCGAACGCTCGACGAACTGCAGGCGCGGCTCGATCCGAGCGTGTTCTGGCGTGTGCATCGATCGCATCTGGTCAACATCAACAAGATCAAGGAGATCGTCCCTTGGTTCAGTCGGAATTACATCCTGAGAATGAAGGACGAGAAGGCGACGGAGATCCCGGTCAGCCGTACGCAGACGCGTCGCCTCAGGGAATATCTGAAGCTGTAACGTTCGGCCCCGGGCCGGCCGGAGAGGTCTCGATGAACTTCGACGCGGCGGACGCGCCGAGCGCGGACGACGTGCGCATGGCGAGTGCCGGCGCCAGAATCGCGCAGGTCCAGGAAGAGCTGGTTGCCTGGATCAAGACGCTCTTCTCCGCGGCCGTCTACGCGATCCTGATCGTCACATTCGGGTTTCAGGTGGCGCGCGTCGAAGGCCTCAGCATGGCACCCACGCTCGAAGATCAGGATCGGCTGATCGTCAACAAGCTCGCGTATCGCATCGGCGAACCGCGCCGCGGCGACATCGTGATGCTCTATTACCCGCTCAACCCGGACAAGTCGTTCGTGAAACGGGTGATTGCGGAAGAAGGCGACTCGGTACGCATCGTCGATGGCCGGGTCTACGTGAACGACGTGCCGCTCAACGACGACTACGTGCCTTCGGAATATCGCAGCCACGACGATTGGGGTCCGCAGGTCATTCCCGACGGCTACTACTTCGTGATGGGTGATCACCGGAACAACAGTTCCGACAGCCGCCACTGGGGCATGGTGCCGAAGAAGTACATCATCGGCAAGGTGCAGCTGCGGTGGTGGCCGGTGCCGACGGCGCGCATGTTCTAGGACGGAGGCCGGAGGTTGGAGGCTGGAGGCCAGCAAAGCGGGCGTTCAGCTCACTTCCCACCACCGGCGCCGCACCGACTTCCGTGACTCCTGCCTCCGGCCTCCCGCCTCCGACGCCCGCGTCGCGGTTTTCAGACGTCTCCCGAGTCCTCACCCGCGTGCTCTTTCTCAATCTGATCGTGGCCGTGGCCAAGATCCTGTTCGGCTACTCCAGCGGCGCGATCAGCATTCTCTCTGACGGTTTCCACTCGCTCACCGACACCGGCTCGAACATCGTCGGTCTGATTGGCGTGCGCGCGGCCGAGCGGCCTCCTGACGAGGATCATCCGTACGGTCATCGAAAATACGAGACGGTCGCGGCGGCGGCGGTCACGATCTTTCTGTTTCTGCTCGTGTTGGAAGTCCTTCGCAACGCCTTCAATCACCTGACCGGACGGACGGCGCCACCAGAAATTTCCATCGCCGGGTTCGTGATCATGGCGGTCACCATCGTGATCAACCTGCTGGTGGTCCGCTACGAGGGGTCCGAGGCTGAACGGCTGCGAAGCGAGGTGCTGCTGGCCGACGCGCTGCAGACGCGCGGGGACGTGTGGACCTCGATCGCCGTCATCGTGGCGCTGGCCGGGGCCAGCGCCGGCTTTCCGATTCTCGATCCGATTGCGGCGCTGGTCGTCGCCGGGTTCATCGGACGCGCGCTGGTGCAGATTGCGGCGGCGACGACGCGGATTCTCAGCGATCGCGTGGTGATGTCCGAGGCCGAC
>Ga0068864_100004404_pt1 | contig 11565 bp, 11 predicted proteins | sample KBSSwiS72_FD_66586 | JGI IMG/M metagenome (GOLD analysis project Ga0068864, IMG submission 66586) | Switchgrass rhizosphere microbial communities from Kellogg Biological Station, Michigan, USA - KBS Switchgrass S7-2 | ecosystem: Host-associated > Plants > Roots > Rhizosphere > Soil ...
GAACCGGGCGGCGAGGGCGTGCACGGGCTGCGGACCGGACCGCAGCACGGAGAGGATCTCCCGGCGGACCGGGCTCGCCAGGGCGCCGAAGACGTCCGTGCTCACGCGTCGTGATCCGACGCCGCGGCGAGCACCAGGCCGTTGCCGTCGGGGTCGCGCAGGATCGCGTGCCGGCCCCACGGCGCGTCCTGCGGGCCGGTGAGCTCGACCCCGGCCGCCCGCAGCCGTTCGCAGTCGCCGTCGATGTCCTTGGTCTGCAGCACGAGCCCGGACAGCGAGCCGGCGGGCATCTGGTCGAACCAGGTGACCAGCGTGATGCTGGTCGCCGCACCGACCGGGCCGACCTGGACCCAGCGCTGGTCGGGTCCCATCGGGGTGTCGGCGATGAGCCGCAGGCCGAGGGTGTCGACGTAGAAGTCGCGGGCCCGGTCCTGGTCGGTGACGGGCACGGAGAGCAGCTGTACGTGGGTGATGTTCATGCCCCCACAATAGGTAGGAGATTGCCTACCTATCAAGTAGCTCGGCGATCCGGGTGACGGTTCGCCAGTTGCGGGCGGTCACCGCGCAGCCCATCCGGCGGTCGGAGAAGAGCTTCAGCAACGCGGACTCGAGCACGCCGATGGCGCAGTACACATAGATCTCGGCCGGGCGCACCGCGAACACCTCCGGCGCGTAGCGGGTCGGATCGATATCGGCCAGCTTGTGGCCAGCGGGCTCCGACAGGAAGAGCACCATCAGCCGGGCCGGGTCCTCGCCGACCACCGGGTTGTCCGCGACGACCTCGCGAAACTCCTCATCGGTACGTACCAGAACGGCCACCGGCAGGCCCAGGTCGGCCTCCAGCCGGTCCGCGATCGCCCGCTCGACCTCGGCCACCGGCGCGTCAGGCCCGCGGAAGACGACGTTGCCGCTCTGCAGGTGGGTGCGCACGTCGGAGTAGCCCAGCCGGGTCATGAGCGAGCGCACATCGGCCATCGGCACCCGGTTGTGCGCGCCCACATTGATGCCGCGCAGCAGCGCGACGTACGACCTGTCCATCGCCGGGAGCCTACGGCGTCACGTATCCGGACACAGCGCCCACGATTCCGCTCCGCGGGCGTCGCGAAATTTCCCGCGACCCGCGCGTCGTCGCACCTCCCGTCCAATTTCGACCGCCGTCACTGGTAACCTCGCCCGCTGTGAAGGGGTACGTGGGGACGCGACGGCGGGGGCATCGCACGGTACGGCGGGAGATCTCCGCGCCGGCACCGGCGCCGTCGGTGGGTGAGTACTTGCGGAACCGGACGGTGCTGCCCGGCCTGTTCGAGCTGTCGCCGGCCGACGCCGGGCTGCTCGACGACGCCACGGCGATCCGGAGCCTGATGCGCGCCAACGGGCAGCTGGGCGCGGACGTGCGCCTGCTGGCCGACGACGGTGAGCGCTACCTGGACCAGGTGACCGAGGTGGCCAACGCGCTGCGCTGCGAGGTCTACCTCACCCCGCACGGGGCGAGGGTGACCTACCACTGCGAGCCCGGACCCGTGCCGACCTGGGACGCGGTCGCGACGGACCGCGCGTCCGGCGCCCCGACCCAGTGGCTGCTGGTCCGCCCGTCCGACCTCGCGCCTGACACCCCGACGTGGTTCGTCAGTGTGGCCGGTCGGCTGCGCCAGAGCGCCGGGCTGGTCTCGGTGCCGCTGCCGGGCGGGCTCGCGTTCGCCACCCGGTCCGCCTTCCCGGCGGTGGCCGCCGTGGCGGCCCGGCTGGCCGACCGGCACGCCCCGGTCGTGCCGGCGCTGACCACCCTCGCGGTCGGGGTCGAGCTGGGCCGCTTCGAGATCGGCCGGTTCAACGACGCCGGCTCGCTGCTCGGCGGGGTCGAGTTCGCCACCCTGGTCTCGGCCAGCCTCGACATCGTGGAGCCGGACGTGCAGCTGGCGATCGCCTGGCCCACCCAGAAGCCGGCCCGGATCTCGCTCGACCAGGAGCTGATGCGCCTGGCCGACGCGCTCAACCGCACCGTGTGGGTGCCCGAGCAGGGCGGCCGGGTGGTGGTCGCGCCGGAGAACGCCCCGGGCACCTTCGCCGTGCAGGACGACCGGGGCGAGCCCGGGCGCTGGCGCGCGTACCGGTCAAGGCTCTCCGCCGCGGCGACGCTGCGCTTCACCACCGACGCCGCCGGCAACCTGGTCCCGGCCCTGGTCGAGTCCGACCATGGGGTGCCCGGCCTGCCTGCCGAGGTCGTTCGCTGGCCGGAGGAGGACCAGCGGGCCGACACCCCGGCCTACCTGGTGCTGCCCGGCTCCGAGCGGGATGGCTTCGTCGCCCTGTCGCGCACCCGGCCGGCGCTGGCCGCCGGGAGCAGGGTGCTCGAGGTCAAGGTCCGCCGGCGCCGCATGATCGACGTACCGGCGACGGTCGCCGCCCACGCCGGCGCCGGGTTGGCGCCCGCCGGGCCGACGGGTTTCGCCGAGTTCGCCGACTTCGCTGGCGAGGACCTGCTGCTGCCGGCGGCCGACATCGCCCGGGCCGTGGTCACCAAGGTCTGGTGGTACGCCGAGAACGGCGAGCCTCAGCTGGGCAAGCTCGACCGCGGCACGCTCGCCGATCACCTCACCAGCTGACGGGGTCTAGTCGAGGCGGGTCAGCGGCGGCGGCGTCCACGAACCGTTGAGGATGGACTGCTCCGGCCAGTAGGCCCGCAGGGTCACGTTGAACGACCCGGTCGGGGCCGGCAGCCAGTTGGACTCCAGGTTCGGGCCGGGCTCGTCGTGCTGGATGAGGATGTCCACCGAGCCGTCCGGGCCGGGGGCGATGTCGTCGCGGTCCCCGATGGCGTACCGGTCGATGGGGTTGTCCACGAAGAACTGCTTGTCGTTGTACACGGTCAGCGACCAGAAGCCCCGTACCGGTGGGAGCTCGCCCGGAGCGAAGTGCATCCGGTACCGGTGGTGACCGTTCAGCGGCCGGCCCTGCTCGTCGACCGTGGCGCGCGGGGCGACCGAGTCCGCGTCGAGGTTCGCCCCGAGCGAGACCAGCGCGGTCTGGGCCCGCCTGGCGTAGTCGGTGCCGTACTCGCCCAGCCCGCGCCGGATCACCCAGCCGTTGACCTTCTCGGCCCGTTCGCCAGCCTGGCGGAGCAGCGCCTGCCCGGCCGAGGGCCCGGCCGCGATCGCCGCCGCGACCGCGGGGTCCGACGAGGTCGCCGGTTTGTCCTCTGTGGACGGTGTGATGCCCAACTGGGCCAACCCGGCCATGGCCGGCCCATCGGAGTCGCGGGCCGGGTTGTCGGCCAGCAGCCGCGCCAACCGGCCGAAGAACGTCGGCCCGTCCATGCGGGCCACCTGGTCCACCGGGGCGGAGAAGTCCTTTGTGGACGGCCAGGCCTCGACCGGCTCCGGGAACGGCGCGTCCGGTTCGAACCGCGACACCGGCGTCAGCAGGTACATGTCCTGCAGCTCATGCACGGCGAGGAAGTCCCTGGTGCCGGCGGTACCGGTGCGCCCGGCGACGTAGACCATGTTGGTGGGCGCGTCGACCCGGGTCACGTCGGCCGGCAGCGTTCCGGTCCAGCCGGGCCCGACGATCGCGTAGTCCGCGCCGCCCTCACCGGTGGTGCGACTGCCCGGCGAGAAGAACACGTCGGTCCAGCCGGACGCCATCGGGAACGTGTGGAACCGCCCACCCAGATCCGGGATGCTGAGCACGATCGGCTCGGCCCGCAGATCCAGCCACGCCAACGAGTAGAGCGTGTCCGCGTTGGGCGATGCCACGTCGGTGAACGTGTAGTCCGGGAAGCTGCGCATGTGGTCGAACGTGTTCACCGGCGGCCCGTGGCCGGACGTCACACGCCGGGTGACGTCCATAAGCACCAACGGGTACCCGAACAGCCACGCCTCGGCGGCAACCTGATCCAGATCGGCCATCTGCGCCTCCCCCGCGTCGCAGCCGGCGCCGCGTAGGGCGCCGTCCTGTCGACCATACGGGTGACCCGACCGGGCTCGCGGCGGTTCCGGGGAGCTCAGCCGTAGATGTCGTGGCGCGGCGCGAGGGCCCGGGCCCGCAGCGCGGTGTGCGCGGCGATCTTGCCGGAGTCGGTCAGCACCATCGGGTCGCCCGCGCGTGGCGCCTTCACCAGACCGAGCAGATCCAGCCGGCGGCGCAACGGCGCGAGCAGCGTGGCCGCGTGGTCGGGGGTCATCTTGCCGGTCCGCTCGCTGCGCCAGCCCAGCTCGGTGAGCGTCTCCGCGACCTGCTCGTTGAGCCCGGTGCCCATTGGCTCACCCTCGAGCAGCAGCATCAGCGCGATCTCGGCCGCGGCCGCCCCGGCCTCGTCGGTGCCCGTCAGGTTGGCCAGCACGGTCTCCCACAGCTGTTCCGCACCACCGGACTGCAGGCCTTTGCCCACAGTGGACAGTGAAAGCCGGCGGCGCTGGCGGCGGACGAGCTTCATCTCCTGTACCCACTGGCGCAGCGTCCACAGCTCGCCGACGTCGGACTCCGAGCGGGGCTTGGTGGTGAACCGCAGCCAGGTGAACCGCTTCCAGCCCTCGACCACGATCGTCGGCGCGAGGTAGCCGGCCTGGGTCAGCGCCATGCCCTCCACCGCGTGGTCGAGCAACCATCGCACCGGCGCCAACCGCTCGGCCACGTCGGCCGGCGGCGGCAGCGGGTTGGTGAGCTTGTCCACGATGGCGTTGGCCAGCCGGGCCCGGGTCAGGCTGCGCGACATCGCCCAGTTCTCCAGGCGTTCGGCGAGCATCCACTGCGCCCAGGTGGTGCCGGTCAGGTCGTCGTGCGGGCTCTGCAGGAACTGCGCTGCCAGCCGCGCCGCGGTCTTGCGCCAGCCGGCGGCGCCGGGGCGCAGCTCGCCCGCCGCCACCGCCTTCTCGAGCACGTGCGAGGTCGACCAGTACGCGTCGTTCTCGTCCGTGCCCATGACCGAGCCCCACTCGATCAGGCCCGGGATGTCCGGCGGCCGGACCCCGGTCGCGTCCAGCGCCGCCCGGTAGGCGCGCAGGGCGACCGCGTCGCCGTCGAACTCGTACGCGGTGACGATCTCCTCGGTCGTGGGCGAGGTGCACATGGCCTGGTACCGCGGCCGCTCCAGCCGCCGGAACAGCTCGCCGAGCGCGCCGGCCACGAACAGCTTCTCGCTCACATCGCCGTCCCACTTGACCGGCAGCTGGTACCAGAGGAAGTCGGCCAGCCGGTGGGTGGTCACGGTCTGCAGACCCTCGCCGGCGGTCAGCCAGTCGAACGCGGCCCGCGCGGCTTCGGCGGCAGCGGAATCCTGCCGCGCGTAGTCGGCCAACGCGTGGTCGACCGTGGTCTCAGCCATCACACTCCACGAGCCCGGCGGGCGTATAACACAACGAATCATTGCTGGCCAGGGGCCACCGGATCAACTCCCGACGGGCCGGTTGTGCCCGATCTGTCACACCGGCCGGACGAGAGCGCCGATGGTACAGCCGCGGGTCCACCCGAACATCATGGACGAACCCTCCCGAAGGAGCACGCCTGCGCGGGTACGTGTCGCATGCGCATCTTCAGCCCCGCTTCAGCGCAGGGGTTCGGCGCGGGTTCGGCACGGGTTCACCGGGGAGCGGCCTCGGCGGCTTCAACGGGGTGCGGCAGCAGCGGCCGCGGTCCGGCGGCGCAGCAGGAGCAGGGTCTCCTCGTACTCCTCCGGGCCCAGGCGCCGGCCCCTGTTCTTACGCAGCCCGGCTCCCGTCACCTCGTCCTCCAGCTGGACCGGCGTCTCGACCGGCCGGCCCTCGCGCGGCAGCACCCAGATCGCGTGCCGGACGGTGTCCCGACCGAACATGCGGGCCGGGCGGCTGGCCACCTGGTCGATCTGCGACCACCGCAGGGTGCGGGTGCGCAGCAGGTGCCGGATGCGCAGGGCGCCGTCGCTCACGTAGATGCCCACCCGGTAGACCCGCCACCCGACGAGCAGCAGCACGACGACGAACGCGTACACGGCGAGAATTCCGGGATGCAGGCCCCCGGACACGGTCAGCACCGCGGTGGTCACGCTGAGCGCAAAGAGCGCGGCGAAACCGAGCAGGGCGCCGGTCACGACCATGCCTATGTCGGGCTTATGGGGCCGAACGAATCGCGGCACTGTCTCATCATTGCCCAATTCGGACCTGGCTTTGGGTCTGCGAGCAGGTGCGGCCGCGATTATGCTGACTGCGACGACCCCACACGGGTGTGGTTTCGGACACGCCCGGATATGCGGACGTACCGATGGAGCGGCTGGCCCGTACGATGTCCCAGGCCTACTGACGCCGTTTCCGCCACGGGAGAGCCAGACAATGGTAATAGAACGGACTCGGCCAGGTAGTCGAATGGCAAAAGCAATCTCGGCGTTATCGAACGTTGACCGGATTTTAGAAGCGTACTGACGTGCTGTTGCGGATCGAGAAGACGACGCTGCTCCGCAACCGCCAACTCGGCGTTGCCGGCGCGATCCTGGTCGTGCTCGGCGGTCTGTTCGCCGGCGTGCCCCCGCTGCGCGATCCCCTGCTTCGCCTGCCCGTGTTCGAGTCGATCCGGGCCCAGGTCACCCCAGGGGTGATGGCGGTCTTCGTCGGCGTGAGCATGCTGCTGCTCGCCTGGTTGCGGTTGGGCCGGCTGCTGCGCCGATCCGGCGGGCCGGACGTTCGTCAGCTGATGACCACCCTGGCCTGGTGGGCCGCGCCGTTGACGGTCGCCCTCCCGATCTTCAGCCGGGACGTCTACAGCTACCTTGCCCAGGGCACGATGACCGTGCTCGGCATCGACGCGTATCAGTACGGGCCGGCGATCCTGGGCGGGCCGCTCTCGGTCAACATCCCCTCGATCTGGCAGACCACTCCCGCGCCGTACGGGCCGACGTTCCTGAGCCTCGCCTCGGACGTGACGGACGTCACCGGCGAGTCGATGTGGCTGGGCATCTTCGGCATGCGGCTGCTGGCGCTGGGCGGGCTCGCCCTCATCGCCTGGTCCATCCCGCGGATCGCCCGGGCCAGCGGCGTGGACCCGCGCCAGGCGGTCTGGCTGGGCCTGCTCAACCCGCTCGTGCTGCTGCACCTGGTCGGCGACGCGCACAACGACTCGCTCATGCTCGGCCTGATGCTGGCCGGCCTCGCGTTCGCCCTCGAGCGGCGCCCCGCCGCCGGCGCCGTGCTGATCGCGCTGGGCTCCCTGGTCAAGGCGCCGGTCGGCCTGGCCCTGTTGTTCATCGTCCCGATCTGGGCCGGGCAGCTCGCCCCGGAGCGGCGCCTCTCCTCGCGCTGGCTGATCGGCGCGATCGGCTCCTTCGGTGTCGGCGCGGCCACGATCGTGGCCACCACCACCGTGGCCGGCACCGGGTACGGCTGGATCGGCGCCCTGGACACCCCGACGCTGGCTCACACCTGGACGTCCATCACCACCGACGTCGGCTACTGGGCCGGCCTGCTGGCGTCCGCGCTCGGCCTGGCCACGGAGGCCCAGGTGCTCGCCTGGGTCCGCCTGCTGGGCCTGGCCGCGGCCGGCCTGTCCTGCCTCGCCCTGCTGCGCCGCTACCACGCGACCGCGCCGGTGGTCGGCCTCGGCCTCGGCCTGGCCGCGGTGCTGGTGCTCGGCCCGGTCGTGCACCCCTGGTACCTGCTGTGGGCGATCCTTCCGCTGGCGGCCGCCGCCACCTCGCCGAAGATCCGCCGTGGCGTGGTCGTCGCCACCGTCGCGATGACGATGACCGTGCTGCCGGGCGGCGTGGCCCCCACCGTGAACGCGTTCCTCGCCGGCGTGGTCGGCACGGCCGTCGTCTTCCTCGCGGCCTGGGCGGTGGACCGGCTGGACTGGAGCGACCCGCCGCGGTCCGTGCTGGCGAGCGTGCGCCCGCTGGTACGCCGGATCTGGGGCGAGCGGGAGCCGACCTATGCGCTAACGGCGGGCGAGATGTTCGAGCGCGAGCCGGTATCCGTCAACGCCCAGTCCGCAGATCACGCCGGTGGCGACCGCCGACACGACCGAGTGATGCCGGAACGCTTCTCGCGCGTGGATGTTCGAGATGTGGACCTCGACGAGCGGGCCAACTAGCGACGAGCAGGCGTCCCGCACGGCGTACGAGTAGTGCGACCACGCGCCCGGGTTGAGCACCACCGCCACCCGGGCGTCGGCCGCCTCGTGCAGCCAGCCGATCAGCTCGTGCTCGGCGTCGGTCTGGCGCACCTGAACCTCCAGGCCCAGCTCAGCGCCGACCTTCACGCACATGGCCACCAGGTCGGCGTAGGTCGTGTGCCCGTACACCTCGGGCTCGCGGGTGCCCAGCCGCCCGATGTTGGGGCCGTTGAGGACGTACACGGTGCTCATCCGGAGACCTCCCGGTAGACGTCGGCCAGCAGGTCGTCGGCTGGACCATCCAAAATGGACGGACGGGCGAGCCCGTCCAACACGACGAAGCGCAGCCGCGACCCGCGCGCCTTCTTGTCCACGCGCATCGTCGCCAGCAGCTCGTCGAACCGGCCGTGGTAGCTGACCGGCAGGCCCAGGCTGACCAGCACGTCGCGGTGGCGGCGGGCGGTCGGGGTGTCCAGCCGGCCACTGCGCTCGCCGAGGGTGGCCGCGAAGACCAGGCCGACCGACACAGCGTGGCCGTGACGCCACCGGTACCCTTCGACCTTCTCGATCGCGTGGGCGAGCGTGTGTCCATAGTTGAGGATCTCCCGCAGCCCGGTCTCGGTCAGGTCCTCCCCGACCACGCGCGCCTTGACCCGGACCGACCGTTCGACCAGCTCCGGCAGGACGGGGCCGGTCGGATCCGGCGCCGCGGCCGGATCGCGCTCGATGAGCTCGAGGATGGCCGGATCGGCGATGAAGCCGCACTTGACCACCTCGGCCATTCCGGCCACCAGGTCGACCCGCGGCAGGCTGTCCAACGTGGACAGATCACAGAGGACACCCGCCGGCGGGTGGAACGCGCCGACCAGGTTCTTGCCGGCCGCGGTGTTGACTCCGGTCTTGCCGCCGACCGCCGCGTCGACCATTCCCAGCAGCGAGGTCGCCACCGGCACCCAGCGCACCCCGCGCAGCCAGCACGCGGCGACGAACCCGGCCAGGTCGGTCACCGCTCCCCCGCCGACCCCGACCACCGCGTCCGAACGGGTGAAGTTGGCCCCGCCCAACGCGTCCCAGCACCGCTGCGCGACGGCCAGGTCCTTGCCGGCCTCGGCGTCGGGTACCTCGATCGGCAGTACGGTGATCCCGTTTCGCTCCAGCACCGCCTGAACAGACCGGGCCACCTCGGCTACCGGGCCCGCGTGGACGACGGCCACCTGCGCCGCCCCCTTCACCAGGCCGGGCAGCTCGGGGAGAAGGTCGCGGCCCACCACCACCGGGTACGGCGGCTGACCGGGCACCTCGACGACGGTCACGGCGCCTTGCCCAGCAGGGCCACGACCTCGGCCGCGATCTCCTCCGGCCCGCGGCCGTCGGTGACCACGGTCCAGGTCGCGACCTCCTGGTAGAGCGGCCGGCGCTGCTCCAGCAGGTGCTTGAGGGTAGCCCGCGGGTTGACCGCCAGCAGCGGACGGCCCGCGCCGAGCCCGACCCGGTTGACGGCGTCGGTGAGCTCCACGCTCAGGAACACCACCGCGTGCCCGTCCTTGAGGCGCTCACGCGTCTCGTCCGCGAGCACCGACCCACCGCCGAGGGCCACCACACCGTCGAATGTAGACAGAGCCGTCGCCACCGCGGCCCGCTCCATGGCCCGGAACGCGTCCTCGCCGTCATCCACGAAGATGTCCGACACCGGCTTGCCGGCCGCCGCGACGATGTCGGCGTCGGTGTCCCGGAAGTCCTTGCCCAGCGCGGCCGCGACCAGCTCCCCGACCGTGGTCTTCCCGGCCCCGGGCGGGCCGACCAGAACGGCGGCGGGCCTCACTTGATCACCAGGTGTTCGAGGTAGGCCGCCACGTTGCGCCGGATCTCCGGCACCGAGTCGCCGCCGAACTTCTCCACCGCCGCCTCGGCCAGCACCAGCGCCAGCATCGCCTCCGCCACCACCGCCGCGGCCGGTACCGCGCAGACGTCGGAGCGCTGGTTGATCGCGGTCGCCGGCTCGCCGGTGATGACGTCCACTGTGGCCAGTGGCCGGTTGAGCGAGGAGATCGGCTTCATCGCCGCCCGTACCCGCAGCGGCTCGCCGGTGGTGATGCCGCCCTCCAGCCCGCCGGCCCGGTCGGTCAACCTGCGCACGCCGGTGGCCGAGGGCACGATCTCGTCGTGCGCCTGCGACCCACGCGTACGGGCCTGGGTGAAGGCGTCGCCGATCTCCACCCCCTTGATGGCCTGGATGGAGCAGAGCGCCGCCGCGATACGGGCGTCGAGCTTGCGGTCCCACTGCACGTGGCTGCCGAGCCCCGGCGGCACGCCGTAGGCGAGTACCTCGACGATCCCGCCGAGCGTGTCCGCGTCCCGCTTGGCCGCGTCGACCTCGGCCACCATCAGCCTCGACGTGTCCGGGTCGAGGCAGCGCACCGGATCGGCGTCGATGCGGTCGGTGTCCTCGGCCCGCGGCAGCAGGCCTGGCTTGAGCGCGACCGAGCCGAGCTCGACCACGTGCGAGACGATCTCTATCCCGTACGCCTGGCGGAGCAGGTTGCGGGCCACCACGCCCAGCGCCACCCGGGCCGCGGTCTCGCGGGCGCTGGCCCGCTCGAGGATCGGCCGCGCATCGGTGTGGCCGTACTTCTGCATGCCGGCCAGGTCGGCGTGGCCGGGCCGGGGCCTCGTCAGCGGCGCGTTGCGGGCCAGTCCTTCGAGGGCGGCCGGGTCGACCGGGTCGGCCGCCATCACCAGCTCCCACTTGGGCCACTCGCTGTTGGCCACCCGGATCGCGACCGGGCTGCCCAGGCTCAGTCCATGTCGGACACCGCCGATGATCTCGACCTCGTCCTGCTCGAACGACATCCGGGCGCCGCGGCCGTACCCGAGGCGGCGCCGGGCCAGGCCGTGCGACACCTCGGCCGAGGTCACCTCAACCCCGGCCGGCACGCCCTCGAGGATCGCGACGAGCGCGGGCCCGTGCGACTCACCCGCGGTCAACCAGCGCAAGCTCACGGATCACAGTCTGTCACGGCCGCGCGGACGCGCTCGCCGGCGTCGCGGGCGTCCCGTTGTTCGGGCGTACCCAGGTCGACAGCCCCCGCGAGCGGTGCAGCGCCCACAGCCCGAGCACCGCGATGATCGCCAGCGGGACGCCGTCGCGGATGAGCCCGTCCAGGCCGAGCAGCGCGTAGCAGAGCCCCGGCTGCAGCAGTAGCACCACCACACCGAGGAAGCCGACCACCCAACGCGCCCACGCCTTGCCGACCACGACCAGGAACGACGAGAACGGCGCCACGAAGGTCAACAGCGCCACCAGCGCGGCCCATCCGCTCAGCAGCACGACGGTGGTAGGGACCGGCAGCCGGCGGTCGGTCGAGAAGACCGTGCCCAGCGCGACGAGGAACGGCACCGCGGTCAGCGGCGCGTACGACAGCACCGTCATCCGTCCGGTGAGCACCCACGCCGGGATGTGCCGCCGCACCGGGCGGATCGAGAGGTGCTCGTGCA
>Ga0068864_100004408_pt1 | contig 11561 bp, 9 predicted proteins | sample KBSSwiS72_FD_66586 | JGI IMG/M metagenome (GOLD analysis project Ga0068864, IMG submission 66586) | Switchgrass rhizosphere microbial communities from Kellogg Biological Station, Michigan, USA - KBS Switchgrass S7-2 | ecosystem: Host-associated > Plants > Roots > Rhizosphere > Soil ...
CCAGTCGCCGTCGTTGGCGTACAGGATGCCGTCGATCATGCGCAGCTCGGCATGATGGATGTGGCCGCAGACGACGCCCTGCACGCCACGCGCCTTGGCCTCGCGCGCGACCGCGGCCTCGAAGTCGCCGACGTAGCTGACCGCGCGCTTGACCTTCTGCTTCAGGTATTTCGACAGCGACCAGTACGGCAACCCAAACCGGGCCCGCAGCGAATTCAGTCGGCTGTTCAGCCGCAGCGTGAACTCGTAGGCCGAGTCGCCGAGGTGCGCGAGCCAGCGCGCGCACTGCACGACGGCGTCGAAGCGGTCGCCGTGGGTGATCCACAGCTTGCGGCCGTCGGCGGTCTCGTGGACCCAGTCGTCGGCCACGTCGATGCCGCCGAAGTTGTGCTGCACGTAGCGCCGCGCGAACTCGTCGTGGTTGCCGGGAATGAAGATCACCCGCGTGCCCTTGCGCGCCTTGCGCAGCAGCTTCTGGATCACGTCGTTGTGCGCCTGCGGCCAATACCACTGGCGGCGCAGTTGCCAGCCGTCGATGATGTCGCCGACGAGGAACAGCGTGTCGCACTCGGTGCGCTTGAGAAAATCGAGCAGCGCCTCCGCTTGACAGCCGGCGGTGCCCAGGTGCAGGTCGGAAATCCACAGCGTTCGAAAGCGCATGGCCCCCGATCCTGCTCGCGCGATATGACTTGCTCGTGTCGGCGCGCGCCCACCACAAGCCCGCGCCGCGTGTCATGCGCGTGTCACGAAGTTGTCGCACAGTCTTCCGTCCATCCGCGTACAACCAGTGGCCCACGTTCCGACCTCGACCTACGGCGCCGACGCCGCCGGCCTGATCTGCGGCTATCACATCGTGCCCGGCCGCGAGACGCGCGCGATCGATTCGGCCGACGCGGTAACGCTGCTCGCCGAGCCGCCCGAAGCGAGCGGCGGCGCCTTCCTCTGGTTGCATTTCAACCTCGCCCACACCGGCGCCCGACCGTGGCTGGACCAGCACGCGCGACTGCCCGACGAGTTCTACGCGGTCGTCGACGACGGATCGCACTCGACGCGAATCGAGCGCACCGAGCAGTCGCTGATCGCGGTGATCAACGACGTGCATTTCGACTTCTCGTTCGAGCCGTCCGACATCTCTACGCTGTGGATCAGCGTGACACGCTCGCTGGTGATCACCGCGCGCCAGCAGCCGCTGCGCTCGGTCGACCGCCTGCGCGCGGCGGTGCGCGAGGGGGCGCCGCTGCGCTCGTCCGCGGAGCTGCTGGAGCATCTGCTGCGGGCCCAGGCCGACGTGCTCGTCGACATCGTGCGCCACGTCACCGGGCGCGTCGACCAGATCGAGGACCAGCTACTCGCCAGCCGGCTGCAGCCCAAGCGCGCGCGCCTCGGCGCGCTGCGCCGCTTGCTCGTGCGACTGCAGCGTCTGCTGGCGCCCGAGCCCGCGGCGCTGTTCCGGCTGCTGCAGCATCCGCCGGGCTGGATGACCGACGTCGACGTGCAGGAGCTGCGCCAGGCGAGCGAGGAGTTCTCGGTCGTGCTGCACGACATGGCCGCGTTGCAGGAGCGGATCAAGTTGCTGCAGGAAGAGATCGCCGCGCAGGTCAACGAGGACAACAACCGCAGCCTCTTCGTGCTGACGGTCGTCACGGTGCTCGCGCTGCCGATCAACATCGTCGCCGGCCTGCTCGGGATGAACGTCGGCGGCGTCCCGCTGGCGCAGCACGCGCACGGCTTCTGGATCGTGGTCGGGATCATCGCGACCTTCACGATCGCCGCCGGCGTCGTCGCCTTTCGTCGTCGTTCGGACGGGTAAACGCTGGCGCTAGACTGCGCGCTCTCATTCCGGGAGCGTCTGCCATGCTGAAGAAGATACTCGTCACCGTCGTCGTCCTGATCGCCCTGGTGCTCGCCTACGCCACGACGCGGCCCGACACGTTCGCCGTGCAGCGCAGCGCCACGATCAAGGCGCCGCCCGACAAGGTCTACGCGCTGATCAACGACTTCCACCGCTGGGGCGAGTGGTCGCCGTGGGAGAAGCTCGACCCTTCGATGAAGCGCACGTTCAGCGGCACGCCGGCCGGCGTGGGCACCGTCTACGAATGGAACGGCAACGACAAGGTCGGCGCCGGCCGCATGGAGATCACCGGCTCCGCACCGTCGAGCAAGGTCGACATCAAGCTCGATTTCATCAAGCCGTTCGAAGGCCACAACGTCACCGAGTTCGCGCTCGCGCCGCAGGGCGACAGCACGCAGGTCAACTGGAACATGCACGGGCCGGCGCCGTTCATCACCAAGCTGATGGGCGTGTTCGTCAGCATGGACTCGATGATCGGCAAGGACTTCGAGACCGGCCTCGCGAACATGAAGGCGGCGGCAGAGAAGTGATGTCTTTCAATGGGCCTCGTCCCAGTTGAGACCCACGCCGACTTCCGCCAGCAGCGGGACCTTCAGCTCCGCCACCGAGGCCATGATCTTCGGCACCTCGGCGCGCATCCATTCGAGCTCGGTTTCGGGCACCTCGAACACCAGTTCGTCGTGCACCTGCATGATCATCTTGGTCGCGCGCTGCTCGCGATCGAGCACGGCCTGCACGGCGATCATCGCGAGCTTGATCAGGTCGGCCGCCGTGCCTTGCATCGGGGCGTTGATCGCCTGACGCTCGGCACCGGCCTTGCGCGGGCCGCTGCCGCCGTTGATCTCGGGCAGGTAGATGCGACGGCCGTACAGCGTCTCCACGTAGCCGTTGACGCGCGCCGAGGCCTTGGTCTCGTCCATGTAGCGCCGCACGCCGGCGAAACGCTGGAAGTAGCGCTCGATGTACGACGTCGCCGCACTGCGCTCGATGCCCAGGTTCTGCGCCAGGCCGAACGCGCCCATGCCGTAGATCAGGCCGAAGTTGATCGTCTTCGCGTAGCGGCGCTGTTCGCTGCTGACGTCGTCCGGCGCGGTGCCGAAGACCTCGCTCGCGGTCGCGCGGTGCACGTCCATGCCCTCGGCGAACGCGCGCAGCAGGCCCGGGTCGCCGCTCATGTGCGCCATGATGCGCAGCTCGATCTGCGAATAGTCGGCGCTCAGGATCAGGTGGCCCGGGGGCGCGATGAATGCCTCGCGCACGCGTCGGCCTTCCGGCGTGCGGATCGGGATGTTCTGCAGGTTCGGCTCGTTGCTCGACAAGCGCCCCGTGACCGCGACGGCCTGCGCGTAGTTGGTGTGAACGCGGCCCGTGCCCGGATTCACCATCAGCGGCAGCTTGTCCGTGTAGGTGCCCTTGAGCTTGGACAGACCGCGGTGCTCCAGCAACTTGGCCGGCAGCGGGTAGTCGGCCGCGAGTTCGGCGAGCACCTCTTCGTCGGTGCTCGGCGTGCCGCTGGCGGTCTTCTTGCGCACCGGCAGGCCGAGCTTGCCGAACAACATCTCGCCGATCTGCTTCGGGCTGCCGAGGTTGAACGGCTGCCCGGCGATCTCGTGCGCCTCGCGTTCGAGCGCGAGCATGCGCTCGGCGAGCTGCTGGCTCTGCGCGGCGAGCTTGGCGCTGTCGATCAGCACCCCGTTGCGTTCGACGCGCACCAGCACGGCTTCGGTCGGCATCTCGATGCGCTCGTAGACGTCGAGCAGCTTGGGCACCGCCTGAAGCTGCGGCCACACCTCTCGGTGCACGTGCAGCGTCATGTCGCTGTCTTCGCTCGAATATTCCGCCGCGCGGTCGATCGAGACCTGCGCAAACGGAATCTGGTGCGCGCCCTTGCCGCACACGTCCTCGTAGCTCAGCCCCTTGCGGCCCGCGTGCCGCTCGGCGAGGCTTTCCAGGCTGTGCGACTTGTGCGCCTCGAGGATGTAGCTCTGCAACATCGTGTCATGCAGGTAGCCACGCACGAACACGCCGGCGTTGGCGAACACATGGGTGTCGTACTTGATGTTCTGCCCGAGCTTGGGCTTGCTCGCGTCCTCCAGCCAGGGCTTGAGGCGCGCCAGCACGAGTTCGGCCGGCAACTGATCCGGCGCACCCGCGTAGCTGTGGCGCAGCGGAATGTAGGCGGCGACGCCGATCTCCGGCGACAGCGAGATCCCCACGATCTGCGCCCGCATGCCGTCCAGCGAGTCGGTCTCGGTGTCGATCGCGGTGATCTCGGCGGCATTGACCCGTGCGACCCAGGCATCGAGTGCGGCCTCGTCGATGATCGTGTCGTAGCGCTTCTCGATCTTCGGCCTGGATGGCGGCGGCGGCGCTGCGGCGACGGCGGGCGCAGGCGCGGTGTGCTCCAGGTCGCGCCGGAAAGCTTTGAAGTCGTAGCGGTCGTAGAAGGCGAGCAGCGTCGGCACATCGACGTTCGCGAAGGCGAGCGAATCAAATGCCGGCCAGCCGGGGACATGGCCGCTGAGATCGCAGTCCGTCGCGACGGTCACGAGGCGGCGCCCCATCGGCAGCCAATCGAGCGCCTTGCGCAGGTTGTCGCCGGCGGCGCCTTTCATCGAGGGCGCGGCGGCCATCACACCCTCGAGCGAGCCGAACTCGGTGATCCACTTCGCCGCTGTCTTCGGCCCGACCTTCTCGACACCGGGAACGTTGTCGACGGCATCGCCGACCAGCGTGAGGTAGTCGACGATGCGATCCGGCGGCACGCCGAACTTGGCCCGCACGGCGGGTGGATCGAGCACCTCGTTGCTCATCGTGTTGACCAGCGTGACGTGCTCGTCGACGAGTTGCGCCAGGTCCTTGTCGCCGGTCGACACGACGACCCGATAGCCCTCGCTCGCGGCGCGCTTGCACAGCGTGCCGATCGCGTCGTCGGCCTCGATGCCCGGCACGCAGAGCACCGGCCACCCCAGCAGCTTCACCGCTTCGTGGATCGGCTCGATCTGCGCGGCCAGGTCGACGGGCATCGCAGTGCGGGTGGCCTTGTACTCCGCATACCAGTCGTCGCGAAAGGTCTTGCCCTTGGCGTCGAAGATGCATGCGCCGTGCGCGGTGGGGTACTGATCGCGCAGCAGCTTGAGCATCGCGACGACGCCGCGGAGGGCACCGGTCGGCACGTTGCCGGGGCCGCGCAGGTCGGGAAGGGCATGGTAGGCACGGTACAGATAGCTGGAACCATCGACCAGCAGCAGGGTCTTGTCACTCATGCGGGCATTGTGTAGCAACGCACCGGGCCGCCTGCGACCTAGAATGAAGCCATGAATGCCCGACTTCCCCTGATGCTGATCGCTTTATGCGCGCCCTGCTGGGCGCAGGCACAAGCCATCACACCCGCGCGCGCGGCATCGGCGGCGGCGGAACCACCCGACCGCAACGAGCCGGCCGTCAAGCACACCATCATCGAGGACGAGGGTTCGAAGATCGACGAACTCAAGGTACGTGGCCAGATCCAGCATGTCGTGGTCACGCCCAAAGTCGGCGTGACCAAGCCCTACGAGATCATCACCCCGCCAGGCGGCCGCGACCCGTTCGACGGCACCGGCGGCGCACGCACCGCGGCCGGCAAGCGCGTCTGGAACGTGCTCAAGTTCTGACCCGCAGATGGCGGTCTACACGGACGTCTCGCAAGACGAGGCCGCTGCGCTCGTGGCGCGGCTGCACCTGGGCACGCTGACCGCGTTCAGCGGCATCCACAGCGGCATCGAGAACAGCAACTTCTTCGTCGACACGACGCAGGGCCGCTACGTGCTCACGGTGTTCGAGCGACTGACTCATCGGCAGTTGCCGTTCTACCTGAACTTGATGAAGCACCTGGCCGAGCGCGGCATCCCCGTGCCGGGACCCAAGGCCGATGCAGAAGGCTCGATCCTTCACACGGTGCGTGGCCGGCCCGCGGCGCTCGTGGATCGCCTGCGCGGCAGCCATCGGCTGGCGCCCGACACCGCGCATTGCGCGAGCCTGGGCGCGATGCTGGCCCACATGCACGCTGCGGCGGCCGACTTCCCGATGGCCCAGCCGAATCTTCGCGGGCTCGACTGGTGGACCGAGACGGTGCCCATCGTCGTGCCCTTCCTCACCGAGCCGCAGCGTGCGCTGATCGAATCGGAGCTGGAGTTTCAGCAGCACCTCGCGGCATCGCCCGGCCACGCCGCGCTGCCGCGCGGGCCGATCCATGCCGATCTGTTTCGCGACAACGCGATGTTCGAGGCGAACGCCTCGGGCGATGATCACCTGAGCGGCATCTTCGACTTCTACTTCGCCGGCGTCGACGCGCTGCTGTTCGACATCGCGGTGTGCCTGAACGACTGGTGCATCGACCTCGAGACCGGCCGGCTCGATGAAACCCGCGCGACCGTGCTCGTCGCGGCCTACGCGACGGTGCGCCAGCTCACGCCGAACGAACGCCGGCTGTTGCCCGCGGTGATGCGCGGCGCGGCGCTGCGCTTCTGGCTCTCGCGATTGTGGGATCTGCACCTGCCGCGCGACGCGAGCCTGCTCACCGCCCACGACCCGACCCATTTCGAACGCGTGCTGCGCGAGCGCATCGCGTCACCCTGGCATCCATGAAACTGAAGTCCGTTCCGGCAAACCAGGGCCTGCTGTGGGCTCAACTCGGCGTGCGCACCTTCCTGCGCCGACCGATCGCCTTCGCCGCGCTGCTCGGCGCGTTCGTGCTGGCCGCCTTCGCGGCGGCGCTGGTGCCGTTCATCGGGCCGCTGATCGGATTGGCGATGCTGCCGCTCGTCACGCTGGGATTCATGCTGGCGAGCCGCATCGTGATCGAAGGCGGCGTGCCGACGCCGATGGTCTACGTCGTGCCGCTGCGCGCGGAGCGCTCGCGCGTCATCTCGCTGCTGTGGCTGGGCGCGGTGTACGCCGCGGCGACCTTCGCGGCGCTGTGGATCAGCGGCGTCGTCGACGGCGGCGCACTGGCGGGTTTGATGCAGCCGGTGCCGGACGGGCAGAACCCGTCGGACGTGGTCGCCAAGCGCCTCGCGGAACCCGGGCTGCTCGCGGGCCTCGCGCTGCGACTCGGCTTGACCGGGCTGCTGTCGGTCCCGTTCTGGCATGCGCCCGCGCTCGTCTACTGGGACGGACAGAGCGTCGCCCAATCGCTGTTCTCGAGCACACTGGCGTGCTGGCGCAATCGCGGCGCATTCCTCGTCTACGCGCTGGCGTGGTGCGCGTTCGTGATGATGTTCGGCATGGCCGCCAGCCTGGTGTTCGCGCTGTTCGGCTCGCCGGAGATGTTCGCGGTCGCAGGTGTGCCGATTTCGCTGATGATCACCACCGTGTTCTACGCTTCGCTGTACTTCACATTCGCCGACTCGTTCACCTCGAACGGCGACACGGCCGCTCTTCCCGTCACCCACCCATCAGGAAGCTCATCATGACGAAAATCGCGCTGGTCACCGGCGCAGGCAGCGGCATCGGCCGCGCCTGTGCGCTCGCCTTGCTGCATGCGGGCTATCACGTCGTTCTCGCCGGCCGGCGGGCCGATGCGCTCAACGAGACCGCCAGCCTCGGCGGCGACCTGCGCGCCAACATGCTCGCCGTGCCGACCGACGTCACCGATCCCGCCTCGGTGAAGGCGCTGTTCGCGACCACGCGCGACAAGTTCGGCCGCCTCGACGTGCTGTTCAACAATGCCGGCACCGGCGCGCCCGCGATCCCGATGGACGAGCTCACGTTCGAGCAATGGAAGGCGGTGGTCGACATCAACTTGACCGGCGTGTTCCTGTGCACGCAGCAGGCCTTCGCGCTGATGAAGAGCCAGACGCCGCGCGGTGGCCGCATCATCAACAACGGCTCGATCTCGTCGGTCGCACCGCGCCCGTTCAGCGCGCCGTACACGGCGACCAAGCACGGCGTCACGGGGCTGACGAAGGCGACCTCGCTCGACGGCCGCGCGCACGACATCGCCTGCGGCCAGATCGACATCGGCAATGCCGCGAGCGACATGACGGCGCGCATGACCACCGGCGTGCCGCAGGCCAACGGCACCATGATGGTCGAGCCGCGCATGGATCTGAAGCACGTCGCCGATGCCGTCGTGCACATGGCGAGCCTGCCGCTCGAGGCCAATGTGCAGTTCATGACGGTGATGGCGACGAAGATGCCTTTCGTCGGTCGCGGCTGATCGCTGCGCCCTGCATTCACGGGGTGTGGTAAACCCCCGTGACCATGGGGCGGGTGGTCAGGGTCGAGGCATATGGCGGGGCCGAGAATCGCGCCGTGACGAGTACGCCGCCCCTGCCCCGCGCGCCGACGCTGCACGATTTCGAACCGCTGCTGCTCGCGGAGCTGATCCTGCTGCGCGCGGCGGCCGATGGCAGCATCGCCAAGATCGCCTACCAGCGTCCGCGCAACGCGACGCCGGACGTGCGCGTGCGGGCCGAGTTCCTCGCCTTCCTCGCACGGGGCGGCGGCGACGGCGCCCCGATCGCGGGCAATCGGCTGCAGATCCTCGGTGCGTGCATCGTCGGCCGGCTCGACCTGCGCCACAGCACGGTGCCGGTCGATCTCTGGCTCTACCGCTGCGTGTTCGCGACCGCGCCGCAACTCGCCGGCGCGCATCTGACCGGCAGCCTGAGTTTCCCGGGCAGCGCCGTACCCGGCCTGGACGCCGAGGGCGCCCGCATCGACGGCGAACTCGCCTTCAACGCCGGCTGCGCCCTGCATGGGGAGCTGCGCCTGAACCGCGCCCGGATCGGCCGCGATCTGAACTGCGAGCGCATGCAGCAGCGCCCGAGCAGCAAGTTCACCGGCGCGCTGCCGTGCCGCCTCGTCGCCGACGGTCTGCACGTCGGCGGCGACGTGATCCTGAGCGGCGGCGTCGACGCGCTCGGTGAGTTGCGTTTTCGCGGTGCGCAGATACAAGGCGACCTGCGCGCGAGTTCGGCGCACATCGCCGCCGCGCTCGAGCCGGACGGCGCGCGCGGCGTCGCGCTGAATCTCGATCGCGCGAACATCGGCGGCCAGTTGCTGCTCGATGCGGGCTTCTCCGCTGCCGGGCAGGTGCGGCTGCAACGCGTGCACGTCGGTGGCGATCTGGACGCCACGGGCGCCGGCTTCGACGCCATCGGCGATGCGGGCTGGGGCGACGCGGCCGCCGTGCTGCTCGATCGCGCGCGCATCGGTGGCGCGCTGATCCTGCGCGGGTTGCAGCGTCCGCTCGAGGGCACGTCGCTGATCGATGCGCGCGTCGGCTCGCTGATCGACGATGCCCATGCCTGGGGCGCACACCACCAGCTCGACGGCTTCGGCTATGCCCGCTTCGGCGACGAGGCGCCGGCCGACGCGACGATGCGCCTGGGCTGGCTCGCCACGCAACGCACCGCCGGCGGCTCGGCGTACCGGCCGGACCCGTGGCGCCGCGTGATCCGCGTGTTGCGCCGCATGGGGCACGAGCGCAGCGCGAGCGAGGTCGCGATCGGCCGCGAGCGACACCTGCGCAAGAGCGGCCTGATCGGCGCCGACCTGCCCGCCGGCACGCGCTGGCTGGCGCGCGCGGCGCACGCCGCCTGGGGCCTGCTCGCCGGCTACGGTCACCGTCCGCTGCGCGTCTTGGCGATGAGCGCAGCGCTGTGGTTGCTGTGCGCGGGCGCGTACTGGGGCGCGGCGCAGAGCGACCTGATGGCGCCGACGCAGCAAGCCGCGCGCAGCGCACGGCCGCCGACGACGCTGCGCCCGTTCGCCTTTTCGCTCGACGTTCTTCTGCCGCTGATCGATCTGCGCGAACAGCGCCGCTGGGCACCCGCGATGCGCGACGACGACTACGCGAGCCCCGCCGGCGGCGTCCAGTTGCTGATCTGGTTCGAGGCGCTGTGGGGCTGGTTCGCCTCGCTCGCGTTGATTGCGATGGTCAGCGGCCTGGCCGATCGCGATCGCCGCATCTGACCCAGCATCATTCTTGCTTCACGCCATGTGAAGAATCGTCGCCCGTCGATCGGCGACGAGCGGTTGCTCGCGACACGGTTACAGTGCGGCGTGAAACCGATCGGCATCCTCACAACCTGACGCACGGAAACCACTCACGATGGCGCACATCCACTTCATCGGCGGCGAAAAGGGCGGCGTGGGCAAATCGCTCACCGCTCGCGTGCTGGCGCAATACATGATCGACCGGGAGATCCCGTTCCTCGGATTCGACACCGACCGCTCGCACGGCGCGCTGATGCGCTTCTACGAAGGCTATGCGTCGCCGGTGGTGATGGACCACTACGAGGCGCTGGACGTGATCGTCGAGGCCGCGGCCGAGCAACCGGGCCGGCGCATCCTCGTCGACCTCGCCGCGCAGACGCACGACCCACTGGTGCGCTGGCTCGACGAGACCGGCGCGATCAACATGGCCGCCGAGATGGGCATGACGATCCACTACTGGCATGTGATGGATTCGGGCAAGGACTCGGTCGACCTGCTGGAGAAGCTGCTCGATCGCTTCGGCACCGGGCTGAAATACGTGCTGGTGCGCAATCAGGTGCGCGGCAACGACTTCTCGGTGCTCGAGCAGAGCGGCCAGCAGCAGCGCGCGCTCGAGCTCGGCGCGAAGATCATCTCGATCAGGAAGCTGCACGACGGCGTGATCCAGAAGATCGATGCCGGCAGCAGCAGTTTCTGGAAGGCCAAGACCCCGGGCGACCCGAGCAGCACCGGCCTCGGCTTGATGGATCGGCAGCGCGTGAAGATGTGGCTGCGCGACGTGTACCGCGAAATCGACGATGTCGGCATCTGAACCCACCCTCAGCGCGGCGCGCTGCATGCGCTCGACGTGACGACGACCGCCAGATAGCTCGCCGATGCGCCGCCGCACCCTCCTGCGCGGCAGCACCGCGCTGATTGCCGTGCCCGCGTGGGTCCGGCATGCGGGCGCGGCGGACGTGCCGCGGTTTGCGCTGGGCATCGCGTCGGGCCAGCCGCGCGCGGACGGCGTCGTGCTGTGGACGATGCTGACCGGCGCGGGATTGCCGGAGCGCGTCGACGTCAAGTGGGAGCTGGCGCACGACGCGGGCTTCAAGCAGATCGCCGCGTCAGGCGTCGATGTCGCCGAGGCCGCGTGGTCGCACAGCGTGCACGCCGAGCCGACGGGGCTGGAGCCGGCGCGCTGGTACTGGTATCGGTTCAGCGCGCTCGGGCAAGTCAGCGTCGTCGGGCGCACGCGCACCGCCCCGGCACCCGACGCCGCGGCAGCCGCGTTCGACTTCGTGATCACGAGCTGCCAGCGCTACGACGTGGGCCACTATGCCGCGTGGAAGCACGTCGCTGCCGAGTCGCTCGACGCGGTGATGTTCGTCGGTGACTACATCTACGAGTACCCGTCGAATGCGCGCTCGGTGCGTCCGGTCGAAGGCCACGGCGTGGTGCGCACGCTCGCGCAGTACCGCGCCCGCTACGCCACGTACAAGAGCGACTCCGCGTTGCAGGCCGCGCACGCCGCGGCGCCATGGCTGCTCGTGTGGGACGACCACGAGGTCGGCAACGACTACGCCAACCTGCAGGGCCAGGACCTGGAGACCGGCTTCAAGGCTCGGCGCGCCGCTGCCTATCGCGCGTACTGGGAGCACATGCCGTTCCCCAAGTCCGCGCGTCCGGTCGATGCGGACATGCGCATCACCGGCCGGCTCGACTGGGGACGACTGGCGCGGCTGCA
>Ga0068864_100004411_pt1 | contig 11558 bp, 8 predicted proteins | sample KBSSwiS72_FD_66586 | JGI IMG/M metagenome (GOLD analysis project Ga0068864, IMG submission 66586) | Switchgrass rhizosphere microbial communities from Kellogg Biological Station, Michigan, USA - KBS Switchgrass S7-2 | ecosystem: Host-associated > Plants > Roots > Rhizosphere > Soil ...
GCGTAGAGCCCGCGGGCTCGGGCGGAGTCTCCGGCGAGCTGCGCCGCCCGAGCGGCCCCGTAGAGGCCGTTGAAGCGGCCGGGCGAATCGCGGAGCGCCGCGTCGTAGGCGACGAGCGCATCCGCCGGCCGCCCGGCCTCGAGCAGCATGTCGCCGAGGAGCTCGCGCGGCGGCAGCATGGAGCCCGGGGTCACGGGGTGCTTGCCCGTCTTCTCGTCGAGCTCGGCGGCCGCGCGCGCGAGCTCGAGCGCGCCGTCCTTCCTTCCCTCGGCCCAGCCGACCCACGCCGCCGCGGCGAGACGGAGGGACTCGACGTGAGACGCCCAGTCGTATGGGCCGGGGACCGGCGACTTCGCGAGTCGGGCGTGGATGCTCTCGATCCGGACCAGCGCCTGTCGCGCGCGATCCGCGTCTCCGCTCCGGGCGGCGCCGATGGCTCGCGCGAACTCCGTCGCCGCGGGCGCGTACGCGAACTGCTCCCAGTCGAGCGACGCCGACGGGGGCTCGAGCGCGGCGGCCGCGGCCCAGTCGCGCCGCTCCAGCGTCCACCGCGCGGGAACGGCGGCGACCGCGAAGGCGGCCTGGAAGGTTCCCTGGTCGAAGATCTTCGACGCCGCCGTCTCGTCGAGCACGCGTTTCGCGCGGGCGTCGTCGCCGACCTGGAGATACGCGTACTCGAGGTAGTCGAGAGCGTGCAGCGTGTCGTAGGACGCGGCCCCGGGCTGCCGCAGCGCGACGAGACGGCGGCTGGCCGCGGCCGAGTCGAGGTTGGACGCGATCGACTCCGGCCAGAGTCCGAGCCTCGTGAAGATGTGCGACGGCATGTGGAGCGCGTGCGGCGAGGACGGCGCGATCTTCGCGTACGCGCGAGCCGCGGGCAGCGCGTCCTGCGCGAGCGCGGGATAGTCGAACGCGTGGATCATGTAGTGCGCGATGCCCGGGTGCTCGGGCTCCGACGGGAGCAGCCCATTGAGAATCGCGGCGGCCTTCTTCTGGTTCGCGTACGTCGCGTCGGAGGGCGGCGCCGTTCCGAGGAGCGCGAGGGCGTAGAAGATGGTGGCGTCGTGGTCGTCGGGGAAGCGCTTCGACAGCGCCTCCATGGCGTCGCGGTATGCGGCGGCGCGAGCCTGATGGTCGCGCGAATCGGCACCCTCGTAAAAGGCGGAAACGGCGGCGATGTACCCTCGCTCGCGGTCCGTCTTCGCGGAGAGCTCGCGCGCCTTCGCCGCGGCGGCGGACCCCTCGGCGAGCTCGGCGGCCGTCGGCGGCGCCCAGATCTGGTGGTAGTGCGTCATCGCGATTCCCCAGTACGCCATGCCGCACGAGGGATCCTTCGCGGCGACCGCCTCGAAGGATCGACGCGACTCCTCGTACCCGAAGGAATGCAGCAGCGCCGTCGCGCGTGTGAATTCGGGCGCGACGTCGGGCCGGCAGGAGACCTGGAATCGGACCTTCCCGAGCGACTCCGTATCGCCGTGGGAATGCGAAGAATGATCTTCCTGGGCGAACGCGAGCGCGCCCGCCCCGGCGCCGGAGAGGAGGCCGAGGAGGACGGCGACCCGGAGAACGAGAGGGCGTCTGATCACGGAACCTCCGCCGATGCGCTCGAGCCTACCGGACCGCGGGTCACGTCTTCAAACCGGCGAAATCCGGGACGCGGACCGTCATTCCGGAGATGACGGGCCCGAGCCCCGAAGTTAGGATGAGCGGTTTGAGGAGGGACCCGCATTTGACCAATCCGAGCACGACCATCTCTCGCTGGACCGCCGCCGCCGGCTCGCTGATGCTCGCGGCCGCGTCCCTCGCCCAGAATCCCGACGCCCAGAGCCCGAAGAAGCCCACTCCGCCGTCCGCTCCCCCGGTCGTCGCGACGCCCGCCCCGGCGCCGGCCGCCGCGACGACTCCGGCGCCCCGGCTCAAGACGCTCGACGTCAACGCCATGGACCCCTCCGTGCAGGCATGCACGGACTTCTACGAGTACTCCGACGGCGCGTGGCTGAAACAGAACCCGATCCCGCCCGACCGGCCGCGATGGGGCACGTTCGACGAGCTGCGTCAGCGGAACATGGACGACATGCGCACGATCCTCGAGCGGCTCGCCGCCGACAAGACAGCCACCGCCGGATCCGAGGAGCGCAAGCTCGGCGACTTCTACGGCGCGTGCATGGACGAGGCGGGCGTCGAGGCCGCCGGCATTCAGCCGATCCAGCCCGAGCTCGCGAAGATCGAGGCCATCCAGAACGCGTCGTCGCTGCGCGCCGAGATCGGGCGTCTCCAGTCTCTCGGCGTCAGTGTCGTCTTCGCGTTCGGGTCCGAGCCGGACCGCAAGGACGCGTCGCAGGTGATCGCCGCCGCGCTCCAGGGCGGCCTGGGACTGCCCGAGCGCGATTACTACCTCAAGACGGACGAGAAGTCCGTGAAGCTGCGCGACCAATACGTCGCGCACGTCGCGAAGATGCTCGAGCTCGCCGGCTCCGCCCCCGGCAAGGCGGCCGCGGACGCGAAGACGATCCTCGCGCTCGAGACGAAGCTCGCCCAGGCCTCCCAGGGCAACGTCGACATCCGCAACCCCGACAAGACGCACCATCCGATGACCGTCGCGAACCTCTCGCAGGAGACGCCGAACCTCCAGTGGACGTCCTACTTCCAGGAGCAGGGCGTCCCCGCCGGCGTCACGGTCAACGTGTGGCAGCCGGAGTTTTTCAAGGCAGCCAACGGGCTGCTGACCTCGGAGCCTCTCCCCGCGTGGAAGACCTACCTGCGCTGGCACCTCCTCCACGAGGCGGCGCCGAGCCTCTCGAACAAGTTCGTCGACGAGAACTTCGCGTTCTTCGGCAAGACGCTGTCCGGGACCCCGGAGATCCAGCCGCGCTGGAAGCGCTGCGTGACGGCGACGGACACCGCGCTCGGCATGGCGCTCGGCAAGATCTACGTCAAGGAGCACTTCCCTCCGGAGGCGAAGCGCCGCGCCGACGAGATGGTCAAGAACCTGCTCGCCGCGCTGCAGGACGACCTCAAGACGCTCGACTGGATGAGCCCGGAGACGAAGAAGGCGGCGGCAGCGAAGGCGTCCGCGATCGTCCCGAAGATCGGCTATCCCGACAAGTGGCGGGACTACTCGACGCTCGAGGTCTCGCGGAAGGACTACGCGGGCGACGTGCTCGCCGCGAACCACTACGACTGGAAGCGGGACCTGGCGAAGATCGGCAAGCCGCTCGACAAGAGCGAGTGGGGAATGACGCCGCCGACGGTCAACGCGTACTACAGCTCGTCGCGGAACGAGATCGTGTTCCCGGCCGGCATCCTGCAGCCTCCGTTCTTCTACGCGGAGGGCGACGACGCGATCAACTACGGCGGGATCGGCGGCGTCATCGGCCACGAGATCACGCACGGGTTCGACAACTCGGGCCGCAAGTTCGACGCGCAGGGCAACCAGACCGACTGGTGGACGGCGGACGACGCGAAGAAGTTCGACGAGCGCGCGAAGTGCATCATCGACCAGTTCAACGGCTACTTCATCGAGCCCGACATCCACGAAAACGGCGAGCTCGTGCAGGGCGAGTCGATCGCCGATCTCGGCGGGCTCACGCTCGCGTACAAGGCGTACCAGAAGAGCCTCGAGGGCAAGCCCGCGCCGAAGCCGATCGAGGGGCTCAGCGGCGACCAGCGGTTCTTCATCTCGTGGGGCCGCGTCTGGGCGACGAACCACCGTCCGGAGTTTGCGCGGCTCCTGGTCGCGACGAACGAGCACCCGCTGGGCCAGTACCGCGCCATCGGCACGATCATGAACATGCCGGAGTTCGCGAAGGCGTTCGGTTGCGGCGCCGGGTCGGCGATGATCCGCGCGACGAGGTGTCAGATCTGGTGAGTCCCCCGTCATCCCGGGGAACCCCTTAGCCCCCTGTCATCCCGAGGAGCGGAGCGACGAGGGACCCCTTTTACGCCGGAGTACTAGAAAGGGGTCCCTCGCTCCGCTCGGGATGACAGAGGTGCTCGCTCGCCCTACGCCCGCGGCCTTTTCCCCGGCGACTTCTTCGCCTGGGGCGCCTCGATCTGGCGGCGGTTGCGCTTCACCGCTTCCTTGCGCTGCTGGTTGACCCGGGCCTCCGCGACCGCGGTCTCGACGTCTTCTTCCTCTTCGGGCGGCGGCAGCACCGCGGGCAAGCCCAGCGAGTCGAGCCACAACTCCCGGCACCACCCCATCGTGTGGTACAGGTGCTCGTCTTCCTCGTCCTCGACCTGCTCGTACGCCTCGACGAGCGCTTCGCCGCCCTTGCCGGTCATCTTCTCGCCGACCGCGCCGATGAGCTCCCAGTTGCGATGGTCCTTCGTCTCCGCGTCCACGACGCACTCCGCCGCCACGACCTGCGCGGCCTCCGGGGCGTCCTTCAGCGCGCGCCGCATCGCCGCGACCAGGGTCTTGCCCTTCTCGCGCACGATCATCCGGCCCGGCGTCGTCGCCTCCGGGTCCATCTCGAGAGCGTCGAACACCTCACGCAGGATCTGGACGTGGCGCTCGGTCTGCTCGCCGTATTTCGTCCACTCCTCCTTGAGCTCCTCGTTCCGCGCGCACAGGATCGCCATGCGGTAGATCTCGACGCCCCCGAGCTCGGTCTCGAGCGCCTGATAGAGCAGATCCTGCACCTGCTTGTTCTCCATGATTGGGTTGCCTCCTGCCGCGATGGGGGTGCAACTTCCGTACCCCGGGCCGCCGAGCCCCCGGGCCGCCGAGGCCCGCGCCGCCGGGCCGGAGACCCAGTCCCTGCGAGAAGCGAGGGCTGATCCGTCGTCGAGGTCTGCTTCTTGCAGGATGAAAACACCTCAGGCTTCGACAATCGATCGTACACAGGAGACCGCATGAAGCGAACGAATCCTCCCCGCGGAAGCGAGAGAAAGCCTCAGTCCGGAAATGGCCATCCCACCTCCGGCGAACCGCGCGGCGCCGGCGTGCCAAAGGAGACCAGCGGCGATCCGATCCCGGTGCGCGCCGTGAGCCCGTCCGGCAAGGGTTCCGAGACGCCGTCGGACCGCATCGTCAGCCCGAACCCCGCCTTCGGCAGTCCCAAGGCGGAAGATCTCGGGTACTACCGCGAGGATCCCGAGGGCAAGACCCTCACGACCAACGCCGGCACGCCGGTCCAGAACGACCAGGACAGTCTCAAGGCGGGGCCGCGCGGGCCCTCGCTTCTGGAGGACTTCCACCTCCGCGAGAAGATCACGCACTTCGATCACGAGCGAATCCCCGAGCGCGTCGTGCACGCGCGCGGCTCCGGCGCCCACGGGTACTTTCAGGTCTACGAGGACCTCTCCGAGATCACGCGGGCGAGCTTTCTCTGCGACCCCGCCGCGCGCACGCCCGTCTTCGTCCGCTTCTCGACGGTCGTCGGGTCTCGCGGCTCATCGGATCTCGCGCGCGACGTGCGCGGCTGGGCGACGAGGTTCTACACGGGAGAGGGAAACTTCGACCTCGTCGGCAACAACATGCCGGTGTTCTTCATCCAGGACGCGATCAAGTTCCCCGACCTGATCCACGCGGCCAAGCCGGAGCAGGACAACCACATGCCCCAGGCCGCCACCGCGCACGACACGTTCTGGGACTTCATCTCGCTCATGCCCGAGTCCATGCACATGATCATGTGGGCCATGTCCGACCGCGCGATTCCGCGCAGCTACCGCATGATGGAGGGATTCGGCGTCCACACGTTCCGGCTCGTCAATGCCGAGGGCGTCGCGCGCTTCGTGAAGTTCCACTGGAAGCCCGTGCTGGGGATGCATTCCGTCGCGTGGGACGAGGCGCAGAAGATCTCGGGCAAGGACCCGGACTTCCATCGCCGCGACCTGTGGGAGGCGATCGAGCAGGGCAACTACCCCGAGTACGAGCTCGGGCTCCAGGTCGTCGAGGAGTCGCAGGAGCACGACTTCGACTTCGACCTGCTCGACGCGACGAAGCTCATTCCCGAGGAGCTCGTCCCGGTCCGGCGCGTCGGCCGGCTGGTGCTCAACCGCAACCCGGACAACTTCCACGCCGAGACGGAGCAGGTCGCGTTCCACATCGGCAACGTCGTCCCCGGCATCGACTTCACGAACGACCCTCTCCTGCAGGGACGCCTTTTCTCGTACCTCGACACGCAGCTGCTGCGTCTCGGCGGCCCGAATTTCCACGAGATCCCGATCAACCGGCCGATCGCGCCCGTCCACAACAACCAGCGCGAGGGGTTCTCGCGGCAGACGATCAACCGCGGCAAGGCGTCGTACCAGCCGAACTCGATCGGCGGCGGCTGCCCGATGACCGCGCGCATGATGTCCGGCGGCTACGTCAACTATCCCGAGCGCATCGACGGCGTGAACAAGATCCGCGCGAAGTCCGAGAAGTTCTTCGACCACTTCACTCAGGCGCGGATGTTCTTCATCAGCCAGTCGCCCGCCGAGCAGGATCACATGGTCGAGGCGCTGCGGTTCGAGCTCGGCAAGCTCGAGCGGCCGCCCATCCGCGAGCGGATGGTGTCTCTCCTCAATCTCGTGCACCCGGAGCTCGCGCAGCGCGTGGCGGCGGGCCTCGGTATGGCAGAGATTCCGCGACTCGAGCTTCCTCTCAACCAGAACTACCCCGCGGACGGCAATCCCGGGCAGTTCGAGCCGCGCCCGGCGCGCCAGGACGTCCAGCCGTCGCCGGCCCTCTCCATGGCGAACACGGTCAAGGACACGATCGCGACGCGGAAGGTGGCGATCCTGGCCGCCGACGGGGCCGACACGGAGTCGATCCGGCTCGTGCGCGAGGCGCTCATCGCGGAGCGCGCCGCGCCGTTCCTGGTCGCCCCGCACCTCGGCATGCTGACGGGATCCGACGGCGAGGCGATGCTCATCGACTTCAGCCTGCTCACGACCTCCTCCGTCCTCTTCGACGCGGTGTTCGTGGCCGGCGGCGCGCAGAGCGCCGCGACGCTCGCCGAGGACCGCGACGCGATCGAGTTCGTGACGGACGCGTTTCGCCACTGCAAGGCGATCGGAGCGGTCGGAGAGGGTGCGCAGCTTCTGCGCGCGATCCCGGGGGCGATCGCGTCGACCGGTAACGGCAACGGCGGCGAGAGCCTCGAGGCCGAGGGCGTCGTCGTGTTCGAGACGCAGCGCGAGGCCGGGCGCAAGGGAGCGCGGAAGGGCCCGGACACGAGTGGCGGGCTCGGCGGATTCGCCCGCGCGTTCATTCAGGCGATCGCGGCGCATCGGCACTGGGAGCGCATGCGCAAGAATCGCGTGAGCCCTGTCCCCGGCGGACGCGAGACACGCGGCCGTCCGCTCACTCCTCCGGAGAGCCGCCCGTGGCGCACGGGACGGAGGGCTCGGACGTAGGACCTGACCCCCGCTATTTCTCCTTCTCTGTCATCCCGAGCGCAGCGAGGGACCCCTTTCGAGCGACAGCGCCGCTCCAAAGGGGTCCCTCGTCGCTTCGCTCCTCGGGATGACAATTCGTCGACGGTCTTCGCCTTCGCGTAGATTCCCGAGATGCCCCGCACTCCCGCCCTCTTCGTCTCGCACGGCTCGCCCATGATCGCGATCGAGGACGACCCCTGGGGTCACGCGCTGCGCGACTTCGGTTCCCGGTTGCCGCGGCCACGCGCCGCCGTCGTCGTTTCCGGCCACTTCGAGGCGCCGGGCCCCGTTCGGGTCACCGCGGCGGCGAGACCCGGGACGATCCACGACTTCGGCGGCTTCCCGGAGGAGCTCTACCGGCTTCGGTATCCGGCGCCGGGCGACCCCGAGCTCGCGCGGCGAGCCGTCGAGCTCCTGGAGACGGCGGGCATCCCCGCGGAGCCGGACTCGGACCGCGGCTTCGACCACGGCGCGTGGGTCCCCCTCCGGTTCCTCTTCCCCGACGCCGACGTGCCCGTGATCGAGGTTTCGCAGCCGAGCGGTCGATCTCCGCGGCGCATGATGGAAATCGGGGCCGCGCTTTCCTCGCTGCGCGATGAGGCCGTGATGGTCGTCGGCACCGGAGGAGTCGTTCACAACCTCCGTCGCTTCGATCCCGGGGCCGGTCCCGATGTCTCGGTCGCGGAGTGGGCGAAAGAGTTCGAGTCGTGGTTCGTCGAGAAGCTCGACGCGATGGACGTCGAGGCGCTGGCCGACTATCGCCGCCGCGCGCCGCACGCCGCCCTCGCGGTGCCGACGCCCGAGCACTTCGACCCGGTCTTCGCGGTGCTCGGCTCGGCGGGCCCGGGCGAGCGCGCGACGACCGTGTACGAGGGGTTTCGCTACGGGACGATCTCGATGCGGAGCTTTGCGGTGGGATAGCTACGCTGTAGATCTCTGCCTTTATCCCGGTGCGGCGTACGACTACCGTTGAATTACCGGGATCGGGTTCGCCCGCGACTTCCCCTCTCATTTCCACGGTCCGCGAAGCGGACCGCTAGAGGTCCGAGTTTCCTCGGCTGATCCACGGGACACGCCCACATCCGGCGGCCCGACAGCGGGAACTCCTGGAGCGCCGTGCCGCACCGGCGGCAGATCTCGCGCTGGTAGACGTAGAACGCGTCGCGCGGTCCGCGAAGCGCGGCGGGGTGAGGCGTCTCGCGCGGGTCCACCGTCGCGATCCGCCCCGCCCGCGCGCCCCGGCGCATGAGCTCGCGCAGGATCCGCCAGATCTCGTCCCACTCCGCGAGGCGGATCCGTTTGCTCGGCCGCAGCGGATGGATCCCGGCGAGGAAGAGCGCCTCGCAGCGATAGATGTTGCCGACTCCGGCGGCGACTCGCTGGTCCAGCAACGCGTCGCCGATGGGAGTGCGGCGGCGCGCCAGGCGCTCGAAGCCTCGCATCGAGTCCGAGGCGGCATCGAGCGGGTCGGGGCCGAGCCGCGCGACGACGGCGTCGCGGTCCGCCGCGGTCCCGAGGGCGCAGGTCGGCGGACCGATCAGGTCCACGGTGACGCCCGGTGCCGCGAGGCGCATCCGCACCGACGGCCGCGGCCGGGGCGCGGCGCCCCTGTAGCGGTAAAACCAGCCCGCCATTCCGAGGTGCACGTGGACGACGGCGTCTCCCTCCCAGTGATGGAAGAGGTGCTTCCCGTAGGCCTCGGCGCGGAGGAAGCGGCGCCGGTCGAGCCGCCGCGCCTCGCGCGCGAACCGGCCCTGCGGGGACGAGACGCGGACGACCTGCCCCGCGAGGTCGCGGTTGTGTGCCCGGGCGAGCCAGTGGATCGTGTTGCCTTCGGGCATGCCAGGCGGAAAGTATCAGCGCGCCCGGGTCTTCCGAATGGAGACCGGCCCGTCACCGTAAGACGGAGACCTGACCCCCGGGGTTCAGCCCTGGCTGGTGCGGAGCTCGCGGCCGCAGAAGCGGCGCGCGTAGTCGAGCAGGGACTCCGGACGGATCGGCTTCGTGAGGAAGCCGGCGACGCCCGGCGCGTCGCGGATGAACGACATGCCCGACAGCAGGACGACGGCGGCCTGCCGCGCCGCGTGGTGGTGTTCGCGCTCGGCGAGAAACTGCCAGCCGTCCATGACCGGCATGGACAGGTCGAGCAGGATCAGTTTCGGGGTTACGGTCTCCAGGACGTCGAGCGCCTCGCGCCCGTTCGCGGCGCCGAGAGTGCGATATCCCTCGTCGCGCAGCAGCGCCACGATCTGTTCGCGCAGCGATGCGTCGTCATCGACGACGAGGATCGCTCCGCGATCGTTTCCTCGTTCAGGCATTGGGGTCCTCCCGCTCCGCGAGGCCGGCGGCCTCCAGGAGCAGCCTCTCGCCCGACGCCTGCCGGTCCGACAACCGCAGGCGCCGCAGCTCCATCTGGGCGACGACCTGCCGCGCGATCACGCGCAGGGCGCCGAGCTGTTCGTCGTTGATCTTCCGCGGCTCGCGGTCGAGCACCGCGAGCGTCCCGATCGCGACTCCCTCCGGTGTGCGCAGCGGCGCTCCCGCGTAGAACGCGACGAACGGATCGCGGGCGACGACCGGATGCGTCGAAAAGCGCGAGTCCTCCCGCGCGTTCTCCACCACCAGGACCTCCTCGCCGGAGATCGTGGCGGCGGTGAAGCCGCCCTCGAGCGGCATCTCCTGGACGGTCGCGACCCCGACGGAGGACTTCAGCCACTCCCTGTCCCCGTTGGCAATGGAGATCCACGCCCACGGTGCACCGCACGCGCGCGCCGCCAGCGCGGCGAGCTCGTCGAACTCGGTCTCCGCCGGCGTGTCGAGGATCCGATAGCGCTCGAGCGCCTTTTGGCGGCGCGGCGCCTCGTCCCGCGGTCCCGGCGACGGACCGAGCGCGGTGGCGGATGGAAGAGCCTCGGTGAGGTCGCGGCGCAGATCGGCCATCGAGGGATAACGTTCATCCGGCTTCTTGCGCATCGCGCGGTCGACGATCGCCAGGATCCCCGGCGGCAGCCCGGGAGCCAGATCCAGGAGCGGGTTCGGCTCCTCCTTCACGATCATCTCGAGGAGACGGAAGAGGTTGTCGTTGCGAAACGGTTGCTGGTAGCCGAAGAGCTCGTACGCGAGCACGCCGAACGAAAAGACGTCCGAGCGCGCGTCGATCGGATCGCCGGAGATCTGCTCCGGCGACATGTAGCCCATCGAGCCGACGGCGATCCCCTGGCCGGTGAGCCCCGACGTGGCCCCCATCGCCTTCGCGATCCCGAAGTCCATGATCTTCACGGATCCGTTCTCGAGGACGCGCACGTTGGCCGGTTTCACGTCGCGGTGCACGACGCCCGCCCTGTGCGCGTACTCGAGACCGAGCGACACGCCGATGAGAAGCCGGATCTTCTCCGCGAGCTCGATCGGCTCGCGCCGGGAGATCAGGTGCGAGAGGTCCTCGCCGGACAGGAACTCCTGCACGATGAAGGGCCGCTCGCCGTCGAGGCCCGAGTCGAAGACCGTCGTGATGTTGGGGTGCTGCAGGCGGCCGGCCAGCTCGGCCTCCTGGAAGAAGCGGGCGTGCATGTCCGGACCGAGCGTGCACACCTTGACGGCCACGGCGCGCTTGATGTCCGGGTCCCAGGCCTTGAAGACCGTGGCGAAGCCGCCCGAGCCGATGCGCTCGACGATCTGGTACTTGCCGATGGTCGCGGGCGCTCCCCCCGGCAGGGTGTTCCAGCCCGGAGCGAGCGGAACGGATCCGCTGGAGTCGTTGCGGCGCTGCGGTGCCGTCACGGGCGCGGACCCTGCGGGGATCCGAGGCGGCCGGACGCCACCGACATGAGCGCGAAAGCCGCCGCAGATCGACTCGTCACGCCTTCTTCCCGGGGACCAGCGTGAGGACGAGGCCGACGACGGCCAGCCCGGCGGAGACCCAGCGAGCGACCTCCCAGCCTTCCTTCTTGGATCGCTCCTGCGAAGAGAACGTCGACTTGAGGGCCCCCTCGACGGAGTCGTAACCGGAGCGCTGGCTGGATGCGAGCACAAATCCGACGAGCCCCAGTACGAGGAGGACGATTCCAATGCGTCTCATAGGTGCACCTCTGAGCGGGACAGAGCAAGGACGATACCAACCGGCCTTCTTCCCGGAAACCCCCAACGAGCCCCCAGAGTGCCGCCCCGGTCGGGCATCGGCGAGGCGTTCCCAC
>Ga0068864_100004414_pt1 | contig 11554 bp, 12 predicted proteins | sample KBSSwiS72_FD_66586 | JGI IMG/M metagenome (GOLD analysis project Ga0068864, IMG submission 66586) | Switchgrass rhizosphere microbial communities from Kellogg Biological Station, Michigan, USA - KBS Switchgrass S7-2 | ecosystem: Host-associated > Plants > Roots > Rhizosphere > Soil ...
GGCACCCGCGAGCTGAAAACCGTTCCCCTGGAGCGGTATACAGAGGCGGAAGTCTTTTTCGGCAGCTGAGCTGTCGACGGTCGCGCGATCCGGCCGGGGTCGCGCGACCGTCCCCAGACGGGAGACGACGTGCACACCATCGCGGTCATCGGCGCCGGCACCATGGGCGAGACCCTGCTGTCCGGACTGCTGCGCTCGGGCTGGGCCCCGGACCGGCTCGTGGCCACGGAGCGCCGACCGGACCGGGCAAAGGAACTGGCCGAGCGTTACGGCATCCGGATCGTGGAGAACGACGTCGCCGTCGCCGAGGCCGACGTCCTGGTCATCACGGTCAAGCCGCAGGACGCGCCGACCCTGATGGCCGAGCTGGGACCGGTCGTGCCGGCGTCCAAGCTGGTCATCTCGATCTGCGCCGGCCTGCCCATCTCGTTCTTCGCCAAGTGGCTGCCCGAGGGCACCCCGGTGGTACGGGTCATGACCAACACTCCGGCCCTGGTGGACGAGGCGATGACCGCCATCTCGGCCGGTCCACACGCGACCGACGAGCACCTGGCCATCGCCGAGGAGATGTTCCGCCCGGTCGGGCGGACCTTGCGCCTGCCCGAGTCGCAGCAGGACGCCGTGACCGCGTTGTCCGGCTCCGGTCCGGCGTACTTCTTCTTCCTGGTCGAGGCGATGACCGACGCCGGGATCCTGCTGGGCCTGCCGCGCCAGGTCGCCCACGACCTGATCGTGCAGACCGCGATCGGTTCCGCGATCATGCTGCGCGACTCGGGCGAGCACCCGGTGAAGCTACGGGAAGCGGTCACCTCGCCGGCCGGCACGACGATCTCGGCGATCCGGGAGCTGGAGAACCACGGGGTCCGGGCGGCGCTGCTGGCCGCGCTGGAGGCGGCGCGCGACCGTGCTCGCGAGCTCGCCGCGCAGAACGCATGAACCTCGCCGAGGCACGGTCGACGCTGGCCTCCCTGCGGCCGGCCATCGAGGACTTCCTCGTGATCCGGGCCGACCTGGCTGAGCTGCGGGCCGACCTGGAGAGCACCGGACACAGCCGCTTCGGCGGTCTGGCCGACGCCAAGGCCCTGGAGGCCCGGCTCTTCGCGGAGATGGAGCGGTTCGCCGAGGTCGGCGCCACGGTCAAGGGGTATGCCCCGCTGCTGCTCGACTTCCCGGGCACGCGCGACGGCGAGCAGGTGCTGTGGTGCTGGCTGGAGGGTGACCCCGATCTGCTCTGGTACCACCGGCTCGACACAGGATTCGCAGGTCGGAGGCTTGTCGAGCCATAGAGACATCGTGTATGGTCGATATCGCTGGCCGGTAGGGATCTGGGGAGGCTCCGCTGGCCAGGGGTGACGCCAGGCTGCTACGGCAGCCCCGCGTCACCCTTTTCATGTGCGGCGGGGTCGTGGCGGGGGTCGTGGCAGCACCGGTGAGTCCACTGTGGACGGCGAAAATCGGTGGCGTCGCGGGGTCGAAACCGTACCCTGGTCGCGTGTTCTTCGTGGCTGTCGCATGGACGTCCGCGGGTCTAGACCCGCAGGGCGCGACGGCCGCTGCGTGGCTGGCCGGCGCGCGAGGCTGACCCTCCTCCCGCCAGGCATCCGCCGAGCAGAGCCGACGGAGGAGGGTGGCCGGTCCCGGGACCGCCACCTGGGTGGCGTCCTCGGGGGCCAGGGCTCTGCGCCGAATGCATTTCGCGACGCTCGCGGAGCGGAATCATCACACTGCCGAAGGACTTACACGCCATGGCGAAGACGCCGTTCGTGCGGAACAAGCCGCACATCAACATCGGCACGATGGGCCACGTCGACCACGGGAAGACGACCCTGACCGCCGCCATCACCCGGGTGCTGGCCACCAACGACCCGGGCGCCAACAGCTACGTTGCGTTCGACCGGATCGACCGGGCGCCGGAGGAGATCGCCCGCGGCATCACCATCAACATCGCCCACGTCGAGTACGAGACGCCGACGCGGCACTACGCCCACGTCGACATGCCCGGGCACGCCGACTACGTGAAGAACATGATCACGGGAGCGGCCCAGGTGGACGGCGCGATCCTCGTGGTGTCCGCTGTGGACGGAATCATGCCGCAGACGCGCGAGCACGTCATCCTCGCGCGGCGCATCGGTGTGCCGTACCTGGTGGTCGCGATGAACAAGGCCGACGCCGCGGACGACCCGGAGCTGCTCGATCTGGTCGAGCTGGAGATCCGGGCGCTCGTCGCCGAGTACGGGTTCCCCGGTGACGAGGTTCCGGTGGTCCGGGTGTCGGCGCTGGGTGCCCTCGCCGGCGAGCCGCGCTGGGTCGCCAGCATCGTGGCGCTGCTCGACGCGGTCGACCGGTACGTGCCGGTACCGCCGCGCATCCTGGACCGACCGTTCCTCATGCCGGTCGAGAACGTGCTGACCATCACCGGCCGCGGGACGGTGGTCACCGGCGCGATCGAGCAGGGCACGCTGCGCGTCGGCGAGCCGGTCGAGGTGGTCGGAGCCGGCCCGGTTCTGGCCAGCGTCGTGACCGGAATCGAGACGTTCGGCAAACCGCTCGAGACGGCCGAGGCGGGCGACAACGCGGCGCTGCTGCTGCGTGGCGTCCGGCGCGGCGAGGTGCAGCGCGGGCAGGTCGTGTGCCTGCCCGGCAGCGTCCGGCCGTACCGGCGGTTCCGGGGACGGGTGTACGCGCTGACCTCTGCCGAGGGCGGGCGGCACACGCCGTTCCGGTCGAACTACCGGCCACAGTTCTTCTTCCGCACCACGGATGTGATGGGCGCGGTCGACCTCGGCGACCGGACGCAGGTCGCCCCGGGCGACACCGTGGAGCTGGCGGTCGAGCTGGGGCACCCGGTGGCCATGAACGTCGGCCTCGGCTTCGCCATCCGCGAGGGCAACCGGACGGTGGCCGCCGGAACCGTCACCGAACTCGGTGACTAGCTGATCGGTACTTCCGATCGGGGAGCGGCGCGGGATAGGGTTCGGTCAATGTGGCCGACACGGGGGACCCGCGCCGCGATCCGGCGCTGAATCGTTGGTCAGTGGGCCGCAGCTCGCGGAGGACCGGGCCGGGGGGCACGGTGTGCGGCCGCCTTGTTTGCCTGGCGACCGCACGACCCCCCGCGCCCCCGGGGTCCAGAACCGATCTGCCGGGGAGCTTCGCCCCGGTTTCGACCGGAATCAACTGCTGTCCATGATTCTGGCAAGTTACTCTCGCAACTGCAAGTATCGATAACGGACACAATGTGCGGTAAAGTGTCGCGGCCGTACCCAAAACTGAACGCATCGAACACCAGCCGCAGCCATCCACGGCCGCCGAGAGCTGGATGGAGAGGGGTCTCGTGGCCGGTGTCAGCCCGACCGTTCGGCGGCGGCGACTCGGCCTGATCCTGCGTGGGCTACGAGAGAAGGCTCGCCTCACGGGCGAGGAGGTCGGCACCGCGATCGAGCGGTCCGGATCCTGGGTCAGCCGGGTGGAGACGGGGCGGGTGGGCCTGCGCGGCCGGGACCTCAACGACCTCTTGGAGTTGTACAAGGTCGAGGACCGGGCACTCTCCGACGAACTGCTCGCGCTGGCCCGGGAGGGCAAGCAGCGGGGCTGGTGGAGCAAGTACGCCGACACCCTGTTCGGCCCGTACGCCACGTACATCGGCTTCGAATCGGAGGCCGCCGAGCTGCTGGTGTACGAAACGCTGATCGTTCACGGACTGCTGCAGACGGAGGAGTACGCCCGGGCGTTGTTCAGCGCGACGATCTCGCCGCACCCGAGCGAGGCCATCGAGCGCAAGGTGCGGGTGCGCCTGGAACGCCAGCAGCTGCTGACCCGGCCCAACCCACTACGCCTGTGGGCGATCTTCGACGAGTCCGTGCTGCAGCGCCAGATCGGCGGGCCGACGGTACTGCGCAGCCAGATGAAGCACCTGCTTGAGATGAGCCACCTGCCCAACGTGACCGTCCAGATCGTGCCGTTCGACACCGGCGCCCATCCGGGCATGATCGGCTCGTTTACGATCGTCCGATTCCCTGAGGAAACGGACCCCGACATCCTTTACATCGAGGCTCAGACCGGGGATATTTTTGCTGAAACAGAGGACGTTCGATGGTCCCACGACGTCTTCAATCATCTGAGAGCCGCGGCGCTGAGCCCCGCCCAATCGAGTCAACGTATCGAGGAGGCGTGGGAAGCGCTGGCCTGACCGAAGGAGGCCCCGGAAGTGCCCTTGCTCGACCGTAACTGGCGCAAGAGTACGTACAGCAGCACAAACGGTTCCTGCGTGGAAGTCCGTCGCCTGCCTGACGCCATTGAGGTTCGTGACACCAAGGACCGCAACGGTCCTGTCCTGAGCTTCAGCGCCGAGTCCTGGCAGGAGTTCGTCGATTCTGTCCACAATGGAGAGTTCGACCGGTAGCCGCACGACACGACCGGGGGAGGGCCCCGGTCGCGTGGCGGAGGATTACCGCTGAGGGCTCATCGACTGTCGTGATAGCGACACCACCCCACCTCAATTCGCGATCGCATAGACGACGATGTTGTCCCGGTAGGATCCGCGATTTCTGTCAAATGACCCACCGCACGTGATGAGGCGCAGCTCCGCGCCGGGTGTCGGCGCGTAGACCCGGTCGCTGGGAAAGGCGTTCTTCGGATACTGCTCGGTCCGCGTCACGCGAAACGTCACCGTCTGCCCGCCCCGGTCGACCTCGACCAGGTCCCCCGTGCGCAGCGCGTGCAACTCGAAGAAGACCGCCGGACCCGTGCGGCTGTCCACGTGTCCGGTGATGATGGCCGGCCCCGTGTCGCCCGGCGCCACCCCGCCCGAGTACCACCCCGCCCGCGCGAAGTCCTTCGGCGGCTCCAGTTCGCGGTGCGCGTCCAGACCCAGCGTCTCCAGCGACGAGTCCACGCCGATGGCCGGGATCCGCACCCGGGTCGGCGGCCCCGTGTAGCTCGGCGCGGCGCAGTCGCCGAACGCGCAGGTCGCGTCCGGCACGTCGGCGGTCACGGTGGTGGCCATCGGTCCGGGGATGCCGGAGCTGTCGCTGTCGTACGTCGGCGGGTTGACCACGCGAAGCGCCACCAGCACCAGGCCAGCCACGACCATGACCGCGCAGCCCCACACCACCAGCTCGAACCGGTGCAGGATCGCCCGGCGGACCCGCTTGCGGTGCGCCGAGAACCGGCCGTAACGGACCGGTTGGATCTCGGCCGCGGCCACCCGCGCCAGGACCCACGGCCGGGTCTCCGGCTCGTAGAGATCCACAATGGACGATGCCGGATCCAGTGGCGTCGCGGGATCCGGCGACGCGGTCGTACCGGACAGATTCAGCACCACGCGTGGCGGGTCGGGGTCGACGCCCTGGGGCGGGCGAGCGACCCCGATATAGCGCTGCTCCGATGTCACCCGCGCCGTTTGATCAGCGTCCGCAGGCGCATCGCGACCACGACCAGACCGGCGAACACGATCGCGAGGCCGGCGATCAGCGGCGTCCGGTTGGGGTTCCTGGTACCGCCAAGCCCGGCCTCGACCGCGCCGTTGGGTGCGGTCGAACCGCCGGACGCGTCGTTGAGCAACGTCAGCCACAGCCCGCTACCCTTGTCGATCACCAGCAGCGAGTAGACGCTGCCGGCGACGAGCGGGGCGGAGAGCGTGGCCCCCGGACCGGCCGGCTTCGGCTGTAGATGCAGCGTCCAGGTCCCCGGCGAGACGATCTGGTAGTCGGTGGTCGTGGCGAACGCCACGTTGCTACCGATCGAGGTGCCGTCGGGCAGCGACACGTCGATGATCGGCGCCTTGACCGAGGCCTGGATCACGCGGACCTTCGCCTTGCCGCCGGTCGGGCGGGACAGGTCGTCGGTGAGCACCTTCAGGCCCAGCGCGGCGAACTTCCCGACGCCCGCCACCGTGTACGCCTTCCCGTCCTCCACGGTCACCTGAGTGGTGATCACCGGGGGCGACGAGGCGGGGGCGTTCTCGGCCCGCATCGCGATGGTGTACGTCCCCACCGGCAGCGCCATGTACTTGGACGAGTCGCCGTATCCCACGTGCGGGAACACCTGCTCCTTGAAGCTCGAGTCGCCGAACTTGTCCAGGTAGACGTCGACCTTGGGGGTGTCGGGGGAGAGGTGGGCCAGCCGCACGTAGCCGACCGCGTCCTGCGCGGCCGCCGGTACCGCGCTGAACAGGGCGACGCCGAGCCCGATCAGGACGGCCGTGCCGGCGGCCCCGAAGCGGATGAGTCGGCGCAGGACAGGGGGGAGGTGTGACATCGCTGGTCCTCCTGAGCAACCTCGGCCACGGTTGAGCAGTTCACCGCCTGACACCCTGCTACCACCCAGCCACGGATGGCAAGACATGATTGTGCGTCAGTTGGCTCAAAAGCCAAGATCTTACAGTTGCGAGAGCTTGCCGAGCGCCCATCGGCTCAAGCGTCGTACGGGCAGATCGGGACAAGATCCCACCGTGCGGTACGGACCCGACCGTGCCCGGGCAACCCGCAATCGCCCACTACGCTGGTCGCATGCGCCAGGAGTGGCATCAGTTCCGCGATCCGGGATTCGAGATCGCGCGCCCGGTTGGGGATTCGGCGGAGTCCGAGGCATTGGGCCTCGACCGCTGGCGGTCGTTGCCGCGGGCCCAGACCCCGCCGTGGCCGGACCAGGCCGCGGTCGACCAGGTCTGCAACGTGCTCACCACCGTCCCGTCGGTCGTCGCGCCGTATGAGGTGGACGGCCTGCGCGCCCGGCTGGCCGAGGTCTGCGAGGGGCGTGCGTTTCTGCTGCAGGGCGGTGACTGCGCCGAGACCTTCGCCGACAACACCGAGTCGCACCTGCTGGCCAACGCGCGGACCCTGCTCCAGATGGCGGTCGTGCTGACCTACGGCGCCAGCCTGCCGGTGGTCAAGGTGGCCCGGGTGGCCGGACAGTACACCAAGCCCCGCTCGCAGGCGCTGGACGCCCTCGGCCTGCCGGCGTACCGCGGTGACATGATCAACTCGCTGGAGCCTACCGAGGCGGCCCGGGTGGCCGACCCGCAGCGCATGATCCGGGCGTACGCGAACTCGTCGTCGACCATGAACATGCTGCGGGCCTACCTCGGCGGCGGCCTGGCCGACCTGCACGCGGTGCACGACTGGAACCGCGACTTCGTGCGTACCTCGAAGTTCGGGGAGCGGTACGAGGCGCTGGCCCGCGAGATTGACCGGGCGCTGGCCTTCATCCGGGCCTGCGGCATGACCGACGACGAGGCGCTGCGCACGGTCACCCTGTACTGCTCGCACGAGGCGCTGGCGCTCGAGTACGACCGGGCGCTGACCAGGATCGCCGACGGCCGCGCCTACGCGCTGTCCGGGCACTACGTGTGGGTCGGGGAGCGCACGCGGCAACCCGAGGGCGCCCACATCGACTTCGTCTCCCGCATCGCCAACCCGATCGGGGTCAAGCTGGGTCCGGACACCACGCCGGAGACCGCGATCGAACTGTGCGAGCGGCTCAACCCGGACAACGTCCCGGGTCGCCTCACCCTGGTGTCGCGGATGGGCAGCCACAAGGTGCGCGACGTGCTGCCGTCGATCGTGGAGAAGGTCAACGCGGCCGGTCACAAGGTGGTCTGGCAGTGCGACCCGATGCACGGCAACACGGTGGAGTCGTCCAACGGGTACAAGACGCGGCACTTCGATCGGATCGTGGACGAGGTGCTGGGCTACTTCGAGGTGCACCAGCAGTTGGACACGCACCCGGGCGGCCTGCACGTCGAGCTCACCGGCGACGACGTCACCGAGTGCCTCGGCGGTGCCCAGGCCATCGGCGAGGCCGACCTGGCCGGGCGGTACGAGACCGCGTGCGACCCGCGCCTGAACACCCAGCAGTCACTGGAGCTGGCCTTCCTCGTAGCCGAGATGCTCCGCGGCTGACCCCGACTCCCGCGACCCCCTCGACCCGCGCGACCCCCTTCGATTCGTGTTGATCATGAAGTTAACGTCATGATCGAGGCGAATCGGCGCGGTTAACATCTTGATCAACAGAAGGTGCACCATGATCGACCTGCGGAGCGACACCGTCACCCGTCCCACGCCGGCGATGCGGCAGGCCATGGCCGAGGCCGAGGTCGGCGACGACGTCTACGGCGAGGACCCCACCGTCAACGCGCTCGAGGCCGAGGTCGCCGAGATGTTCGGGCACGAGGCCGCCATGTTCACCCCAACCGGGTCGATGGCGAACCAGGTGTCGATCCAGGTGCTGGTGCCGCCCGCGTACGAGCTGCTGAGCGACGCCGACGCCCACGTGGTCATCTACGAGATGGGCGCGGCGGCGGCCATTGGCGGGGTATCCAGCCGCACCTGGCCGGCGGTCGGGGGTGACCTCGACCCCGCGCTGATCGCCGGCATGGTCCGACCCAGCGGCTACCACGCCGTATCGACGAAGGCGATCGCAGTGGAGCAGACGCACAACCGCTGCGGTGGGACGGTGATCCCGCTCGCCTCGTTGCGCGCGCTCCGGCAGACGGCCGACGAAACGGGCCTGGCGCTGCACTGTGACGGAGCCCGCATCTGGCACGCGCACATCGCCGACGGGGTACCGCTGCGCACGTACGGCGAGCTGTTCGACACCATGTCGGTCTGCCTGTCCAAGGGTCTCGGCGCGCCGGTCGGGTCGGTCATGGTCTCCTCGGCCGAGCGCATCGAGCGGGCGAGGGTGATCCGTAAGCGGATGGGCGGCGGCATGCGGCAGGCCGGCATCCTGGCCGCGGCCGGCCGGTACGCCCTCGCGAACCACCTCACCCGGCTGGCCGACGATCACGCGCGGGCGCGCCGCCTCGCCGAGGCGCTGGCGCCGTTCGGGGTGGTGGACCTGGACCGGGTGCAGACCAACATCGTGCTGGCGGACCTGACCAAGGCGTCCCTCGACGCTCCCGGGCTCGCCGCGGCGGCGCGGGAGGCCGGCGTGATGGTCTCGGTGCTAGGCCCGAACCTGGTTCGCCTGATCCCGCACCTCGACGTGGACGACGACGACCTCGACCGCGCGATCGAGGTTCTGGTCGGCCTGCTCCGCGGCTGACCCACAGACCTGCCGGCCTCAGTCGGCCTCGGGGTGCTCCGTGACGTTCTGCAGGTACAGCGGCTCGCCGAGCCTGTTCAGCAGGTCCAGCTGGGTCTCGAGGTAGTCGACGTGGTGCTCCTCGTCCTGCAGGATGCCCTCGAAGATGCGGGCCGAGGTCGCGTCACCGATCGAGCGCATGTACTCGATCCCGGCGCGGAGACGTTCGATCGCCTCGACCTCGACCTTCATGTCGCACTCGAACATCTCCTTGACGGTCTCGCCGATGCGCAGCGCGAACAGCTTCTGGTAGTTCGGCAGGCCCTCGAGGAACAGGATCCGGTCGGTCAGCAGCTCGGCGTGGCGCATCTCGTCGATCGACTCGGCCCGGGTGTGCTTGGCGAGGATGGTCAGGCCCCAGTTCTCCTGCATGCGGGCATGCAGGAAGTACTGGTTGATGGCCGTCAGCTCGGCGGTGAGCTGCTCGTTGAGGAACTCGATGACCCGTGCGTCGCCCTGCATCGCCGAACCCTTCAGTCGCGGAAGATCTCCGGCGCGAGAGCTTGCCGAGCGCCCATGTCCTTCGCCGAAGAGAACAGCCTATTGCGTCAGATGGGGATCAGGCGGCCAAAGCGACACGCGTGTCGAAGCCGTTGGCGTCGTCGTTCGCCTCGTCGATGAGGTCGCAGATGCGGTCGAGGCAGGTTCCGCAGCCGGTGCCGGCGCCACAGGCGTCGCCGACGGTCTCCTCGCTGCGGGCGCCGCGCCCGATGGCGTCGCGGAGCTCGCACTCCCGTACCCGAGCGCAGATGCAGACGTACATTGGCGACCCTCACTGTGCTTAGCCTTGCCTCAGTAAGGGTTGCCTAAACTCAGGTCCGGCGCAACCCCCTTGGCCGGGTGACTGCTGTCACCCGACCGCGTCCGCGCTGGTGGGAGGGCTTAGCCAGGCGGGTGAGGGTGGCGATGTCGGCCGCATGGCCGGCGAACCCTGTGGTCGGGGTTTCCACGATCACCGGCACCCCCTCGGTCGACGAGTGGGAGAGCAGCTCGGCGAAGGCCGCTTCGCCCAGGCTGCCCGCGCCGATGGTCTCGTGCCGGTCGCGCAGCGAGCCGCACGTGTCGCGCGAGTCGTTGGCATGCACCAGGGCGAGCCGGCCCGGGCCGACCGTGGCGACGAGCAGGTCCAGGGTCGCGGCCATCCCGCCCGGCGTGGCCAGGTCGTGCCCGGCCGCCCAGATGTGGCAGGTGTCGAAGCAGACGCCGAGCTTCGGGTGCCAGTCGACCGCCTCGAGGTACGGGCGCAGGTCCTCGACACGGGCCGCGAGGCTGCGACCGCCGCCGGCGCTGGGCTCGACCAGCAGCGGCGGCAGATCGGCGTCGAGCAGGGGAAGCAGCACCTCGCGGACCTGGCGCAGGGCGGTCGCGGTGTAGCCGTCGTCGACGGCCGAGCCGGCGTGGAACACCACCGCCCGGGCGCCGATCCGATGGGCGCGCCGCAGCGCATGATCCAGGGTCGCGCCGGAGCGTTCCACCGTGGCCGGGGTGGGCGAGCCGAGGTTGACCAGCAGCGAGGCGTGCACGTACGCGGGGATCTCCCGCTGCGCGCAGCCCTCGACGAACGCGTCGTCCTGCTTCGGGTCTCCGTCGGACAGGGCCCAGCCGCGCGGGTTCGAGACGAACACCTGGACCGCCGCGGCCGCCGAGCCGTCCACGTGCGGCAGCGCCGCCTTGGCCAGCCCGCCGGCCGCGGGCGCGTGCGCACCGAGAGGTCGGGTCAGAACACGGCGCATGTGATCCGGGCGTGCGCGCCCGGGGCGACGTTCTCGCCGGGGTTGGGGGCCTGGTCGTGGACCTTGCCGATCTGTTGGCTGATCGGGTCGCCGGCCACGTCCACCGGAATACCGGCCGCCTGCAGGGTCTGGATCGCCGCCTGGCAGCCCGCCCCGACCACGCCCAGCATCGCCGTTCCGGGCGGGCCGCTGGCCACGGTGATGGTGACCTTCACGCCCTGGGCGGAGGCGATACCCTGGCCGCCCGGCGGGTCCTGGTCCAGAACCTTGTCCTTGGGCTGGCCCTGGTCGTCCTTGACCTTCACGTCGACCTGGAAGCCGGCCGCGCGCAACTGGTTCTCGGCGTCGGACCGCTGCAGTGTCAGCACGTTCGGCACGTGCACCGGGTAGGGGCCGCGGACCACGTAGACCTTGAGCACCGAGTTCGGCTTGCTGGGGGTACCGGCGGGCGGGTCGGTGCCGGCCACGTAACCGACCGGCAGCGTGTCCGAGTAGCCATCGGCCTGCTGCACCACGAACGAGCGGAGCTGGGTCAGCGCGAAGTCCAGCGCCTGGCCCGTCACGTCCGGCACGTTGTTGCGCTGTGGGCCCAGCGACAGGCTCAGCGTCACCGTGCCGTTCTTCAGGATCCGGCCACCCGGCGCCGGGCTCTGACGGATCACGGTGTCGGTCGGGACGGTCTCGGAGTAGATGCCCTGACCGATCTCGACCGAGAAGCCCTGCCGGTGCGCCTCCGC
>Ga0068864_100004415_pt1 | contig 11552 bp, 6 predicted proteins | sample KBSSwiS72_FD_66586 | JGI IMG/M metagenome (GOLD analysis project Ga0068864, IMG submission 66586) | Switchgrass rhizosphere microbial communities from Kellogg Biological Station, Michigan, USA - KBS Switchgrass S7-2 | ecosystem: Host-associated > Plants > Roots > Rhizosphere > Soil ...
TCCAGAACGTGAACTAGCCGAATTGCGCAAGCGGATAGACGCGACGCGCTGGCCCGAGCGGGAGACAGTCGACGACGCGTCGCAAGGCGTGCAGCTTGCGACGATCCAGAAACTCGCGCGCTACTGGGCGACGGACTACCACTGGCGCAAGTGCGAGGCGAAGCTGAACGCTCAGCCGCAGTTCATGACGGAGATCGATGGGTTAGACATCTATTTCATTCACGTTCGTTCCAAGCACGACAATGCGCTGCCGCTCATCGTCACGCACGGCTGGCCCGGTTCGGTCATCGAGATGCTAAAGATCATCAATCCGCTGACGAATCCCACAGCCCACGGCGGGAGCGCAGCCGATGCCTTCCATCTAGTGATTCCGGCCATCCCAGGCTACGGATTCTCGGGCAAACCGACTGCGACCGGCTGGGATCCCGCTCGCATAGCCCGTGCCTGGGTCGCGCTGATGAAGCGCCTCGGGTACTCGCGATTCGTCGCGCAAGGCGGCGATTGGGGTGGGATGATCACGGACGTGATGGCGACGCAGGCGCCTCCGGAGTTGCTCGGCATTCACCTCAACTGGGTGTTCGCGGTGCCGCCGGACATCAATGGGGCAGCCTATACAGGCCAGCCCGCACCCGACGGCCTTTCGGACGACGAGAAGCGCGCCTTCGCGCAGCTGGACTCCTTCTATAAGAGAGATGTCGGCTACGCGCTCGAGATGGCGAACCGGCCACAGACGTTGTACGGACTCACGGACTCACCGATCGGCCTCGCTTCATTTCTGCTCGACCATGACCCGCGCAGTTACGAGCTCATCGCACGCACGTTCGACGGACAGCACACGGGCCTCACGCGAGATGATGTGCTCGACAACATCACGCTCTACTGGCTGACGAACTCAGCGGCATCCTCAGCGCGGATCTATTGGGAAAACAAGCTCCCGTTCTTCACTCCCAAAGGAGTTGCCATACCGGTGGCCGTAAGCGCCTTTCCGGATGAGGTGTGCACAATCCCTAAGACCTGGGCGGCACGTGCGTATCCGAAGCTCATGTACTACAACAAGCTCGACAAGGGTGGACATTTCGCGGCTTGGGAACAGCCGCGGCTCTTTGCAGAGGAGGTTCGGGCCGGCTTCAGACCGCTGCGCACATAGTGACGCCAGGACGACGCTCGCAGCGCGGGCGTCGTCCTCGCTTCGGAGCGATGGCGGGCTGAGACTCGCACCTCGCGCGCTCTTTCCTCTTGCTCGTCGGGCACTCGCACGCCAACTCCGTCGGCACCGCCTTGCATCGCGAGCCCGACGCCGAGGACTGTCGCGACGATGCCCGCGCGCGCATCTTGATTGCGCGAGATCCGCCTCGAGACGCATGCCGTACGTCTTTGATGATGTCGCGCCAGCGCGCGACCTCGGCGTAGTTCTCGCCGCCGATGACGAGCTCGACGGGCTAACCCGTCGGCCCCGTCTCAACGCAATGAGCTGAACGCTGCCCGCAACTCGGCGGCGAAGAGCCCCGGCTCTTCCCACGCGGCGAAGTGGCCGCCCTTGTCTACCTCGTTGAAGTACGCGAGGTTGGGGTAAGCCATCTCGACCCAGCTGCGCGGTGCAGCCCAAATCTCGCCCGGGAACGTCGTGAAGCCCACGGGAACCGAGACCGGAGGAGGCGCCCCGCCAGCCGCTTGAGCCGCTGCAACGGACCGCCCGAATTCCCAATACCAACGGGCCGCGGAGGCGCCGGTGCCCGTCAGCCAGTACAGCGTGATGTTGTCGAGGATGTGATCTCTGGTCAGATTACCCACGGGCTCCCCGTCGACGAACGACCGCGAGATCTTGTAGTAGCTGTCCGTGTCGTGGTCGAGCAACCAAGCGGCGAGTCCCATCGGCGAATCCAGCAGCGAGTAACCGATCGTTTGCGGACGCGTGGATTGCTCCAGGAAGTAACCGAAGCCTTCAGCCGTGAACGTGTTCAGCGCGGCCAGCGCGGCGCGTTCCTGCTCGGACTTCGCCGGCAGGTGGTCCTTCAGGCCGAGCGCAGCGGCGAACAAGTTGATGTGAATCCCGACCAGCCCCTGCGGCGATTGGCGGCCCATCGCGTCCGTGACCAAGGCACCTACGTCACCGCCTTGTGCCACGTAGCGGGTGTAGCCGAGGCGTTTCATCAACTTTGCCCACGCGCCGGCGATGTGCCCGGACTCCCAGCCGAGCTCCGTCGGCTCGCCAGAGAAACCGTAGCCGGGCAAAGACGGCAGCACTAGGTGGAATGCGTCATCGGGCTTACCGCCGTGCGCAGTCGGGTCGGTCAGCGGACCGACGGTCTCGAGCAGCTCGATGACCGAGCCGGGCCAGCCGTGCGTCATGATCAGCGGCAATGCGTTCTCATGCCCTGACCTGACGTGGACGAAGTGGATGTCGACGCCGTCGATCTCGGTTATGAACTGCGGGAGCGCGTTCAATCTTGCCTCGCATTTACGCCAGTCATAGTCGTTCGTCCAGTAGCGCGCGAGCGCCTGCACGGTCGGGAGCTGCACGCCCTGCGAACGATCGGTGACGAGTTCCTTTCTGGGCCAGCGCGTCGCCGCGACGCGCCGGCGCAACTCGGCGAGATCTGTCTCGGGAACGTTCACGCGAAACGGGCGAATTGCGGTGGCCTCTGTGCTCTGCCTCTGCGTCACTGCACTCATGATCGTTACCTCTCTGGGAGACGTGGTGGCCGGACAGCGGTGCATGCCAAAGGCTTGCGCTCGCTTGTGAGAATCACAGCAGCGGAGAGGCTCGGCCGCGATTGCACGATGGTATCGGTGTACCGCAAAGACGGGCTGCCCGCGCGGGTCGCCGCGCGCGTTCATGCCGAGCTCGGCGGTGCTCTAGGGCCGGCCGCGCTCGCCCGATTCTGACCGCAACCTGTCGACGCGCGCGTTCCAGGTCTGGCGCTCTTCGGTACGAACACCGTCGCGAGGTCCGGCCCGGCTCCTGACCGCGGCCTTGATCCGCACAAGCACGCTTCGAGCTGTAGGAGGCTGAGCCCTCGCGAAACTCGACGCTGAACGCGGCGACGATTTGCCGCGGACCCACACCTGGACCGTTAGCACGCCGTTCGCGCGCTGGATGTCCGGATCGTCCTCCGCCCGGCGCGAGCGTGAAGTCATGAGGCTCGTGGTCTGCGGCCGGCTGAACGGACAGGTCGCGAGAGCGTCAGTGCACAATTGGACAAAGGTATCGGATTCGAGGGCGACCAATCGACGGCGATGCGACCGACCCGAACGAGTCGTTGCAATTCAATCAGCTTTGCTCGTTTCGGCGCCAGGCGTCGGCGCCTAAGCTGCGCCCATGCAACGCCTTTTCTCCACGTTCCCTGGCGCCTGGCCCGGTGTCGGGCTTGTACTCTTGCGGTTGGCGCTCGGCACCGCCGTTATTCACGATGCCCTCCAAGCTCTCCAACGACCCGGCTCGTCGGCAATGCTGATTCCCGCGTTAGCCGAGCTCTTTGGCGCAGCGCTATTAATCGTCGGACTCTGCACGCCTATCGTAGCGGTTCTCCTCTCCCTGATCGCGCTTGGCACCGCGCTCGAGGCCGGCCGTCTGGTCGAACCGCTGCTGCTGCAAGCAGCGATTGGTCTCGGCCTCGCTCTCGTCGGCCCCGGCGCCTGGTCGACCGACGCGCGCCTCTTCGGTCGCAGGCGGGTGGAAATCACTCAACGTCGCGAGGACTAGCTTGCCCGTACGCGAGAGGGACGCTCAGAATGGCGCGTGCCGCCGTTGCAGGCCCAGCACCATGTCGGTGTTTCCGCAGCAAATGGTCGTCCGCATCGCGGCTCTCGGGCTGCTCGCCGCGTTTTGGCTCCCACGCGCTGATGCCGAGTCAATGCGCGACCTGTCGGAGCGCCGGGACGTTGTACGACCGCCCGTCGAGGAAGCGAAAGGACTGCGCTTCCACCGCCTCTCGACGGCTGACGGCCTCTCACAGACCCGAGTCGCCCAAATCGTCCAGGACGACCTCGGCTTCCTTTGGTTCGGCACTCAATACGGGATCAACCGTTACGACGGCTACGACTTCAAGCCGTTCGTTCACGAGCCTGGTGACGAAAAATCGGCGGCCGGCACGTGGGTGTGCGCGCTGTTTAAGGATCGCGACGGCATGATCTGGATCGGCTGGGCCGAAGGGCTCGACCGGCTCGACCCGCGCACGGAGACCTTCACGCACTACCTCGTGGAGAGCGGCGAAGACTCGCAGCGCGGCAACACCATCGTGCACATCTCCCAGGATCGCGAAGGGATGATCTGGCTAGCCACCGGCTCCGGCCTCCACCGCCTAGACGTCGCTAGCGGCGCGTTCACGCATTTCCGCCGGGGCGACGACCCGGAAAGCTTGCCCACCAACGACGTTAACTGGAGCGGCGAGGACTCCCGCGGCCGCTTCTGGGTCGGAACGGGCGTGGGGCTCTTGGAGTTCGACCGGACGCGCGGCCGCGTGTTGCGCCGCATCGACGCGCCCGACTCAGTGCAGGTAAGCCTGTTTGAGGATCGGGCTGGCCGCTTCTGGGTCACCCAAGCCTCCGGCAACGGTCTCGCACTCTATGATCCGGAAACGAACGTCCTGACGCCATATTCCTTTTATCAGAAGGATCCGGGAGCCACCGACCTCACGGGAGTCATGGGCATCGCGGAGGACGCGGACGGCAACCTTTGGCTTGGCTCGCCCGGACTCGGCCTCCTGCGCCTCAACCCCGAACGCAACGCCTTCCAGCACTACGGCTACCAACCTCAAGGCGTCGACAGCATCGCCGAAGACAAAGTCATCGCGCTCTACCAGGATCGCGACGGCAACATTTGGACCGGACTGCACTCGGCAGGCGTGAATTACTTTGCAAGGGGCTCGCAACGCTTCGAGGTGTTTAGACACGTCCCCGGCGACCCGAACAGTCTTACGCTCGATTTCGTGAACGCCATCCTCGAGGACCGAGACGGGATTCTATGGATCGGCAACGACGACGGCCTCAACCGGATCGACCGAAAGACCGGGCGGCGCGAGCTCATCGACTTAGGGCTCGGCGTCAAGCCGATGGTGATCACCTTGGCGCAGGACGAGGACGGCGCAATCTGGCTAGGCACTTTTCCGCATGGACTTACGCGCTACGACCCGCGCACTCGACACTTCGAAACATACAGGCACGACCCGAGCAACCCGCGCAGCTTGAGCAACAACGAAGTGCATCGAGTGTACATAGATCGCGCGAGGACGGTCTGGGCGGCGACGGACAACGGGCTCGACCGATTCGATCCCGTCACGCGGGACTTTACGGTGTTTAAGCTTCGGACAGACAGCCGGCTCAGCCAGAGCTTCGTCGGCATCGCTGAGGACGAAACGGGGAACCTGTGGCTCGGCACGGCGTACTCCGGCTTGTATCGCTTCGATCGAGCGACCGGGCAATTCACAGTCTATCGCCCCAATCGCGCAGACCCGAATGGCCTGAGGGACACTGCCGTGCCAGCGGTGTACATGAGCCGTCAGGGCACGCTTTGGATCGGCACGCAAAACGGATTGAACAGCCTCGATCCCGCGACGGGCAGGACTCGCGCTTACGACACTCGGAACGGCATGCCTGCCAACACCGTCTCGTGCATCCTCGAAGACGCCCAGGACGACATCTGGGTGAGCACCACTAAGGGCCTCTCGAAGCTTAAGCCCGCGACCGGGACGTTCGCCAACTACTCGCTCGTCGAGGGACTGCCCAGCAACGACCTCACGGGATGGGCCACGTGCTCGAAGAGCCGGCAGGGGGAGTTGTTCTTCGCGGGCTTCGCGGGGGCCGTGGCGTTCGTCCCGACCGCGTTCCAAGAAGAGGAGCCCGCTGCCCCGCTGGTGCTCACAAAGTTCGAGATCGACGGCGTGAAGGCACGCATCGGTGCCGGAGAACCACTCGAACGCGCGATCGCCTATTCTGAACGCGTCACTCTCGCGCACGACAAGCGAAACTTTTCTGTAACGTTCGCCGGTCTACGCTATGCGCGGCCCGAGACGACGCGCTATCGGTACCGTTTGGAGGGCCTCGACGGCTCATGGCACGAGTCTCCGAGCAGCATCCGAAAGGCGACGTACACAACGCTCCCGGCGGGCAACTACGCGCTGCAGGTGCAGATGGCGTCCGACAGGGGCGACTGGCAGTTGCCGGGCATCTCGCTCGGCATTCGGATCCTTCCGTCCTGGTGGGCGACGTGGTGGTTCGTCACGGCGTCTGCACTACTCCTCGTCGCACTCGCTGCCAGGGTCATACGCGCGCGCGTCCTTTTCGTCGCGAGAGAAGTGACATTGCAAATGAAAGCCCGCAACAACGAGCGGATGCGTATCGCGCAGGACCTACACGACACGCTGCTGCAAGGCTTGCTGAGCGCCTCGTTCCAGCTGTCCGTCGCCCAGGATCAGCTTGCTCCCAGCGCCAAGGCGCGGCCCCTCGTGGAGCGAGTGTCGAGTCTGCTGCGACAACTGGTCACGGAGGGCCGCAACGCGGTCCAGGGACTGCGCACGTGGGATTTCGACTCCGAGGATCTCGAACGCGCGATTTCCGCCGTGCCGAACGACCTTCAGATCGAGTCGCCGGCACAGTTCCGCGTCTTCATCGAAGGCGCGCCTCAGTCACTCAAGCCCGCGGCGCGTGCCGAGGTGTACCTCATTGCACGCGAAGCCATTTCCAACGCGTTGCGCCATGCACAGGCCCAAACCATCGAGGTGACACTGGACTACGCGGCCGACAGCTTCCGGCTGACGACGCGCGACGACGGACGCGGGTTCATCGCCGAGTCGACGTTCGCGGATCGCGGCGGACATTTTGGGCTCTCCGTAATGAAAGAGCGTGCGGAACGTATGGGTGCCTCGCTCACCGTCTCGAGTGGCGCCGAAGCGGGCACCGAGATCGTGTTGACGGTGCCGGGACGCGCGATCTATCGGCCCGAGGGTGCAGCGGAGACTCTGGGGACGCCGATATGAACGACCGAAAACGAATGACAGTTCTGTGCGTGGACGACCACCCACTGTTCCTTGAGGGGATCGCCGCGGTCATCGGGCATCAGGACGACATGTCGCTCGCCGGCACGGTGACCACCGGGTCCGACGCCCTACTCCGCTACCGCGAGACGCGTCCGGACGTCACGCTTATGGATCTCCGCTTGCCCGATGGCGACGGCATCGCCGCCATGTTGGCGATCCGCCGTGAATTTCCGGACGCCCGTGTGCTTATGCTGACGACGTTCGAGGGAGATGTCGAAGTACAGCGGGCGCTCGCCGCTGGCGCGCGCGGCTACATGCTCAAAACCTCCGCTCCACAGGATCTCCTGGCCGCTATGCGCGTCATCCATTCCGGCCGCAAGCATATCCCAGTCGAGATCGCGAGCAACTTGGCCTTGCAGCTCGGCGCGGAGCCGCTGAGTGGACGTGAAATCGAAGTGCTTCGACAGCTCGCCGAGGGGCATCGCAACCGGGACATCGGCGCTCAATTGTCGATCTCCGAAGACACGGTGAAGGGTCATGTCCGCAGCATCCTCGACAAACTCGGTGCGAAGGATCGCACGCAAGCGGTGTCGATCGGCGTGCGGCGCGGAATCATTCATTTGTAGAGGGCTCTTCGATGCAACCGCGCGGCGTCGCTTGGTGCACCGCCATGGCGTTCGTCTTGTTCCACGAACGCGCGCAGGCGGCCGACGATGGCCCGGCTCCCGGCGAGCCGATCGAATCCCTCACGGTGACGGCGTCGCGCATCGTCCGCAACGGTTACGAAGCACCCACGCCGACCACGGTGCTCGGCGCGGACGTCTTGAGGCTGCGCGCGCCGCCGACGCTGGCCGACGCGTTGTCGCTCTTGCCCCAGATGCGCAATGCCGCCGACTCCGGGACCGGTTCCCTGATATTCGGCGGGGCGGCCGGTCGCGGCTTCGTCAATCTCCGCGGGCTCGGGACCAACCGCACTCTCGTTCTGCTCGACGGTGAACGGCCCGTCGGCAACAGCTTGTCCGGCGATCGGGACATCACCTCTCTACCATCGGCGCTGATCGACCGCGTGGATGTCGTGACGGGCGGCGCTTCCGCGTCCTACGGGTCGGATGCGATCGCTGGGGTCGTGAATTTTCGCATCAATTCCCGGTTCAGCGGCTTCGAGGCCAGCCTCGAAACTGGCACCTCGTCGCACTCCGATTCAGACGCGAGCAAGGTGACCATCGCTTGGGGCGGAGACTTCGGCGAGCGCTGGCATCTCGTCGCGAGCGCGGAAGGGTTCGAGCGCGACGGACTCCCTTCGAGCTCGAGGTCCTTCTCTACGCCGCCCGCCGTGGTGCCAAACCCGAGCTACACCACCACCAACGGACAACGTCCTCTCGTCGTCGTGCGCAATGCCTACGACGCGGATCAATCGCTCGGCGGGCTGATGATGAACGGGCCGCTTGCGGGCCAGCAGTTCCTGCCGAACGGCACCACGGCGCCGTATGTGCCGTCGGTATGCGCCGTGAGCCAACCGCACATTCTTTGCGACTCACCCCGGCAGGACCTCGCGGCGACGCTCGCCGCGATCGCGGTCACCGCTTCGCAGCATCGCGCGACGGCTTTTTCTCGGCTCACGTTCGACGTGACACCCAATCTCGAAGCTAGATTCGACGTGCTGTTTGCGCGCGATGACACCACGATTACGTCGATACCGCTCGAGACAAGCGTCTTCGGCCTGCGACTTGGAATCGACGTGGCGCAAAACCCATTCCTGCCTGCAGCGGTGCGCAGCGCGTACCAGAGCGCGGGCGAGCCCACGTTGTTCCTGGGACGCCAGAACACCGACGAAGGTGTTTTCGCGGATCTCGTTCGCGAGACGGTGGACAGCTACAGCGCGGGCGTGCGTGCTCGCCTCGGCGGAACGTGGGCGCTCCAAGCGCACGCGTCCTACGGTGAGGCCGACACGGGGGAGCAGTGGCAGAACGCGTACAGCATCGACCGCTTTTTTCGCGCCGTCGACTCCGTGAGTACGAATGGCAACGTCAAGTGCCGCGTCAACGCCGTGTCTCTGACGGACCCCGCGTGCTCGCCCGCGAACATCTTCGGCTCCGGAAACATGTCGGCGGACGCTAAAGCGTACTTCTTGGGGACGATCTACAAACCGCTGAAGACGCACCAGCGAGAGGTCGCATTAGACGTCACGGCCACCCCGTTTTCTCTGCCGGCGGGCCCGGTGTCGGTTGCTCTTGGCGCCGATTATCGACAAGAAGAGGCCCAACAGCTGACGAGCGCTGCGGATGGCGAATTTGCATTCACCGGATATCCGGCGTTCTCGGGCGAGAGCCGCGTGAGTGAAATCTATGCGGAGGCCGTCATCCCGCTGCTCGAGGGCAAATCACTCGCGAAAACCCTCGAGCTCGACGTCGCGGCGCGGTCGGTGCGCTACAGCCAGGCCGGCTCCGAGTTGCCGTGGAAGCTTGGCTTGAATTGGGCTCCTTCGGACGCGGTGCGATTGCGGGTCACTCGCTCGGAAGACATCCGCGCCCCCAGCGTCGTAGAGCTCCATTTACCGCAGTTCCAGTCGAGCATCAGCGCACAGGTGAACCCGCTGCCGAACGGAGTGCCGATCTTCGACTCCTTAGGCGTCGCACCGGGGGGAACCGTCAACGTCCGAGAGATCGGCGGCGGAAATCCCAATCTCACTGCGGAGGTCGCCCAGACGACGGCGGCGGGAGTCGTTTTGCGGCCGACGCGGTTGCCAGGCTTTACGGCGTCCCTCGACCACTTTCGGATAGAGGTCGACGACGCGATCACCACGCTTCCGGCAAGCACGATCGTGAGCGGCTGTGCCGCAGGGGCTCAAAGTCAGTGCGCCCTTATCGGCATGCCGCCGGGCGCCGCGCTGCCTACCGTTGCGACGGTGTCGGTGAATGCGCAGTCGTTCATCGCCAGCGGGCTGGATGGCGAAGCGACTTACTCGTTCCACCTCGGCGGAGGCGAGGCGACGATTCGCGCACTCGTCAACTATCTCGACGAGTACCGGCAGATCCTCCCAGGGGCCGCGAGTCTGGAGCTCCGCGGTGACAACGGTCTTGGCCTCCCGGCGCTGCAAGGCGATCTCAGCTTCCGGATCGGGCGGGGCCCCTGGACCGCGATGTTGTCCGGCGTGTATGTCGGCAGCGGGTCTTACCAAAAAAGTATGGCTGCGGAAATACAGAACAACGACGTGCGGCACGTGTGGTACGCGGACTTGAGCACCGAATGGCGCTTTCGACTGCGCGGTGCGGAATCCTCGGCGTATGCCACACTGAGCAACGCGTTCGACCAAGCTCCGCCGCATCCCGGCTTCGGCATCTATACCAACATCGGCTCCCCGTTCTTCACGGGCGTCCCGTACGACCGCATCGGGCGTTATCTCATGGTCGGAGTGCGCGTCAGGCTCTGAATCGGCGGCGACGACTGCACCGCCGGTCATCCAAGAACGCCCCGAATGGGCTATCGCGATGCAATCGGGTCGGTCTACCGGCCCTTCCGCGGACGCGTCGGCCTCTTGCGTTCCCAAGCCGCCCGACGACCGACGGTGCACATGTGGAGCCCCCAATCGGGTCCCTCCCGCCCACTCACTAAGTGCGATGTTCTTCGCGACGCTCTGTCGCATGATCCGCTGCAGCCTCGATGCATGCCAGCCACATGGAGGAAGAGATGAGCCTCAACTACTCCGCCACTGTACGCAGCGCATCCAAGTCCGCCGATCCCGCTACGGTGTTCGTCGTCGACGCCGATCCGTCCGCCCGTGAGGCGTTCGAGTCGTTGTTTCGTTCGGCTGGATTGCAGGTTAGCACCGCATGCTCGGCGGAAGAGTTCCTCGCGCGCCCCCGAACAATGAGTCCGGGTTGTCTGATCGCGAACGTGAACCTTCCGGGCCTGAGCGGCCTCGAGCTGCAACGGCGCGTTGCCGCGCGGTCCGAGCTGCCGCTCATCTTCGTGAGCGATCGCATCGACATCCGGGCGACAGTCGAGGTCATGAAGGGCGGCGCATTCGAATTTCTCACGAAACCATTCGCGCGCGACCTCCTCTTGAAGGCGATCGAGGAGGCCATTGAGCACAGTCGTGCGGCGCTGCACTACCTCGTGCGCGCTCGTGCGCTTCAAGAGCGCTACGAGTCGTTGAGCCGGCGCGAGCGCGAAGTCATGAGCCTCGTGGTCGCTGGACGACTGAACAAACAAGTCGGCGGCGAGCTCGGCATCTCGGAGATCACCGTGAAGGCGCATCGCGGCAAACTGATGCGTAAGATGCAGGCAGACTCCTTCGCCGAGCTGGTGAACATGGCCGCGAGCCTGCGCCACGATCCGCTGGCGCAGTCACCTTGGTTCGATGTACCGCCCGAGCTCGCACACGCGACCAATAGACTTCGTCATGCGCTCGCGGCAACGCGCCTGATGGGACGTTAACCACACGGCGTGTCCATGCGCTTGCGGAGGAACTGCGCGGCCTGTCTCGCAAGTTCGTCGACGTAGCACCAACTCCAAGTCTCGCCGTCCTCGAGAGACGTCATGATCGGGTGGTGCGTCGCGTTGAAATGTTTAGTGGCG
>Ga0068864_100004422_pt1 | contig 11546 bp, 14 predicted proteins | sample KBSSwiS72_FD_66586 | JGI IMG/M metagenome (GOLD analysis project Ga0068864, IMG submission 66586) | Switchgrass rhizosphere microbial communities from Kellogg Biological Station, Michigan, USA - KBS Switchgrass S7-2 | ecosystem: Host-associated > Plants > Roots > Rhizosphere > Soil ...
CGGCTGTAGGACGACGTGCTACGTTGTCGTCAGGAGTGTCGAGCCGATCACCGCGCGCCGCGGCGCGGCGCCACTTACATCGCCCGGAACCGGGCGGCGTGGCTCTCGCTCACGGGCAAGGTCTCGCTCCGCTGTCTCAGCTTGATGCAGAGGTGCCCGTCGGCGTTACGCAGCAGGCCGGCAATCGCGTTGGCGTTGACGACCGTGTGCCGATGCACCTGCCAGAACACCGCCGGATCGAGCTGCTCGATCAGCTCGCGCAAGGAGACGCGGATCAGCGCCTCGCCGTCCGCGGTCACCACCGAGGTGTACTTGTTGTCGGAGCGGAAATAGCACACCTCGCCGACCGTGATCAGCCGGACCTCGCGGCCTTGCGCCGCGGTGATCCAGCGCAGATGGCCGTTGTCGCGCGGCTCCGCGAGACGCTCGAGCAGCCCGTCGAGGCTTGCCGGTGCACTGCCGATGCTCTTCTTCAGACGACCGACCGTGGTCGCGAGACGTGCCGTCGAAAGCGGCTTCAGGACGTAGTCGATCGCACCCTGTTCGAATGCCTGCACCGCGTATTCGTCGAACGCGGTCACGAAGACGACATGGCAGCGGCCGTTGACCTGGCGCGCGACCTCGATTCCCGACAACCCCGGCATCTGGATGTCGAGAAAGAGGACGTCGGGCGCGTGCTCGTCGAGCGCGCGCAGCGCCTGGATGCCGTCCTCGACCGCGGCGCAGATCAGCAGCTCGGGCCAGAGCTCGGCCAAGGCATCGCGCAAGCCCTGGGCGAGCAGACGTTCGTCTTCGGCGATGACCGCGCGTGCCTCGTGGCTCATGACGTCATCCCAACGCAGCGGCGCCGCTGCGATTCGCGCACAGCTGGCGCAGCTCGTCGAGCGCGGCGGTCACGGCCTGCGCGTTGATGGCGCCGCGCTGATGCGCGACCCGCAGGTACGCCGTCACCGCGCCCAGCAGCTCCTCCGCCTGCCCGGCTTCGCGCGCCAGCAGCGGCGCAAGGGCGAGCCGCATTCCGTTCAGCACCAGATCGTGGTCGATCGTCGCCAACTCGGTCTGCAGGCGTTGCTGGACCAGACGCTCGGCCTCGGCCGCCCGCTCGATGTCGAGCGACCGCAACAGCCTCGCGTGGTGCACGGCGTTGCTGGCGCAGACATAGAAGACGGCGGCCGGGGCGAGCAACATCGACAAAGTCGTCAGGTGCGCGACGACGGTGGCCGGCAAGTGGCGGTTCGCCGTGCCGACCTTCCAGGCGTAGGGAGCGAACGCGAGGTCGGCCGCGGCGGCTGCCGTGACGATCACGACACCGGCCAGCGCGTACGCGACCCAGGGCCTTGCGCCACGGGCCGCCGCGACCATCGATGTCGCGAGCGCGAGCACGCCCACCGTCACAGTGGTGAGCCAGTACAGCGAGCGCGCCGCGAGGATCGCCGGCTCGACGTTGGCGTGCTCGAAGTGCATCAGCGCGACGCAGAACGCGGTCAGCCCGAAGGCGCCGACGATCGTGGCGCGATCGAGGCGGCGGACGATGTCGGATTGCCAGCCGCGCCAATCGGCCCGTGGTCGCGCGCTCATGTCGCCTCCATCGCAGGCGGAGCGCCCGCGGGCAGGCGCAGCGTCGCCGTTGTTCCTCCCTCGGCCTCGCTCGCCAGGCGCAGCCAGGCGTCGCGGCCGTAGAGGCCCTGCATCCGGGCCCGCACGTTGGCAAGGCCCGAGCCGCGCCCGCTGGTCTTGCGCAAGCCGATGCCATCGTCGGCCACGCTGACCACCAGCCAGCCGCCGTCGCGATGGGCCGCGATGCGCAGCGTGCCGCCGCGCTTGCGCGGTGCTAGCCCGTGCTTGATCGCGTTCTCGACCAGGGTCAGCAGGGCCGCGGGAGGAACCCGGTTGCCGCGCAACTGGGGCGCGACGTCGACGTCATAGCGCAATCGCGACTCCATGCGCAGGCGCTGGATCTCGAGGTAGCCCTCGGTGAGCCGAAGCTCCTCGGCCAAGGTCGTCTCCTCGCGTCGCATGTGAGCGCGCGAAGCGCTCATGTAGTCGATCAGCCGGGCGAGGGTGCGGTGTGCGGTGACCGGGTCGCTTCGGACCAACTGCACGACCGTCGCCACCGTGTTGAACAGGAAGTGCGGCTCGATCTGGGTGCGCAGTCGCATCAGCTCGGCTTCGGCCCGGTCGGCCTGCAGCGCGAGCAGGCCGAGGCGCGTCCGGTGCAGATCGTGGCGAATCGCCGATCCGAGCCGCAGCCAGTACATCGCACCGATGATCGACGCCGCGCCCAGCGTGTAGATGAGCAGGCTCCAGGCCACCATCGGCAGCACCGTCACGATATCGCCGCTCTGCGGAAAATAGAACCAGCGACCCGCGGCCACATGGCCGACGGCCGAGCCGAGAACGAACGCAGCGAAGGTGCGGACGCAGCGACGCAGGGTCGAAGGGTAGCTCGGCGTGAGCAGCCGAACCGCCAGCACGCCAGGCCCGACGCACAGCAGGCCGGCCAGGAAGAGGTGCCCGAGATGCGCCAGCCAGTCGACGGCGATCGGCTTGGCGGCGATCTGCACTACGAAGACGACGCTGGCGTCCCAGGCCGCGATGCCGAGGACCAGGGCGATCAGCTGCAGGTCGTTGCGCAGCGAGCGCCGTGTCCGCCCGACCGCGGGCTCGTCCATCGCCATCGACAACCCAGCCATCCCGCAACTGTAGGGAGATCGCGACCCGGAGGCCAGCGCGTGCGACGAAAGCGTTCCAGCGGTCGCCAAGGCCTTCCTGGCGAGCGCCAAACCGGCCCTGAGGCGATCCTGAGGGGCGGCGCTGAGGGCGGATTCGCTCGGCATGCGAGTCGGTCTGCTCGTCCAAGGCGTCCGTGAGCGGGTCGGTATCCTCGGTGGCAACCCCCTTCGAGACCACCGCCTGCCGGGCGCTGACACCATGCCGACGATCCCGAACTCGCTGCAGTCGCTGAACACCGCGGTCCTCTCAGACACACTCGACAGCCTGGAGCTGATGCAGCAGGCGATGAAGCCGTTCATGCGCCCGCTCGACGACACGCTGCAGCTGATCGGCCGGGCCCGCACCGGCGTGTACATGCCGGTGTACGCACCGCCCGCAAAAGGCGAGAACCCGTACGAGGTCGAGATCGCGCTCGTCGACGACCTCGTGGCCGGTGACGTCGTCGTGCTGGCGTGCGACGGCCCGACCGAGCGCATCGCCCCGTGGGGGGAGTTGTTGTCGACCGCGAGCATGGCGCGCGGCGCGGCCGGATGCGTGACCGACGGCCTGGTGCGTGACGTCAAGCAGATCCGCGAAATGCGCTTTCCCGTCTTCTGCGGCGGCATCGGGCCGCTCGACACCAAGGGCCGGGCCCGCATGGTCGAGCGCGACGTGCCGGTGGTGTGCGCCGGCGTGAGCGTCCACCCCGGAGACCTCGTCTTCGGCGACGTCGACGGCGTCGTCGTCATCCCGCGCGCGGTGGAGCAGGAAGTCGTGCGCCGCGCGGTCGAGAAGGTCTCGGGCGAGAACCAGTCGCGCGATGCGCTGCGCCGCGGCGAGAAGCTGGCCGACGTGTTCCGGAGACTGGGAATCCTCTAAGGATGGAGCAACCCGACCGCTACGTCTGGTGTTCAGCTCAGACACAGTCCACTGGGCTTCCAGTCGTGCACCGGGGTCGTCGGCGGTTGAGTCGAATCATGCAGGATCAGGACCAGCGCACGGCGGGTCTCGGTGCCGGTTGCCGTGAGATGCATGGGCGGGCCGCCCGGCACGATGACATGTGAACCCCCGGCTCGCCCGACCAGCTTGCCCGCGGGCGTCTCCAGGCAGGTCTCTCCGGTCAACGTGTACCAGGCTTCGGGTCCCGAATGGCGATGCGCGGGAGCGGTCATGCCCGGGGTGAACACGGCCTCCATGTACTGCGCGGCGTATCTCGCGTCCGAGCTCACCGGCAGCGGCCCGATCTCGGCGAGACGATTCCCTCCGCGCGGACGCCATCCGGCGACCTCGATCGTCAGCAGCCAGACTTTTCCAAGTGACTCCAGGACGGTTCCGCGCGGGCCGCTGGCGGCCTGCGCATCGGCAAGCGTCGCGTAGGTATCGAGGTGCCAGAACACCGGCGCCCGTGGCAGCTCCGCCAACATGGCGTGCGCCGTGATCCAGCAACCCACTTCTCCGGTCCGCTCGGCGACCGGTCTGCAGATCTGCGCATTCGCGTCGGCAAGGACGCAGAGCGTGACGGCCAGGCAGAGGGCAAAGGACGAGAACGGCTTCTTCATGAATTGCGCCCAGTGCGGTGGTCGAGCGGCCACTCTAGGAACCGTTGGCACCGCTGGGAATATTCCGACGCGAACTTTCGGCTTGAACCAAAAGCTAACGAATAATGTCCTTTGCGATTGAGCCATGGACAAGCTGCGCGCACTGGGTCACTTCGTCGCTTGCGCCGAAGAGGGCAGCTTCTCGGGCGCTGCGCGCCGGCTCGAGCTGAGCGTTCCCTCGGTCCACAAGCTGGTGACCTCGCTCGAGCAAAGCCTCGGCCTTCGCCTGTTTCAACGCAGCTCGCGTGGCCTGACGCTGACGGCGAGCGGGGAAACCTACCTCGAGGCATGTCGGCCACTGCTGGCCGAGTTGACGACCGTCGACGAGACGCTTCGCAAGTCCGCCCAGCGACCGACCGGCACGCTGGTGATTGCCGCCCACTCGCAGCTGGCGCTCCACGTGCTGCGGCCGGCGATGGCGCGATTCCACTCGCTCTATCCCGACATCCGCATCGACATCCGGGTGATTCACCGAATGACAGACGCAGATGCGCAGACCGCCGATGTCTTTGTGCTACACGGCTGGCCGGAGGCGAACGATCTGGTCCATCGCCAGCTCGGTCACACCCGCGCGCTGATCGTCGGTGCGCCTGAATACTGGGCCTCGCGCGGCATCCCGACGCATCCGCACCAGCTCGATCAACACACCTGCGTGCTGATGCGCAATCCCGCCGGGATCTTGATCGACCTGTGGGATTTCGAGCGCGGGGGCGAAAAGGCATCGGTCAAGGTGAGCGGCTGGCTCTGCAGCAGTGGTCGAGAAGTCGTGCTCGACGCCGTGCTTGCCGGCGAAGGCATCGCTCGCCTCAATCACTTGACCACTCGCGCCCACCTACAGACCGGGCGCGTCGTACCGGTGTTGCTGGATTGGGAGGTGAAAGGCGGGCCACCGGTCAACGTGCTCTTTCGCCCGAATCAACGCCGCACGCCGCGGGTTCGGTTGTTCCTCGACTTCGTCACGTCTCTGCTACGCGAGATCGACGCCCAAGGCGAGCGCAACGCTGCTCGGCCGCATTGGCACCGCCCAGGTTACGGCCGCGCGTCTTCGGTGTTGCATGCAAGGACAAGTCGTCGCGAGAAAGTCTCGCGATAGCGCCTCCACTCTGCTCCGAGGGCGTTCACCCGCCCGCGAGCTTGCACTTGAAGCCTTCGCTCGCGAGCAGCGAGACGAGCTGCCCGCGGTGGTCGCCCTGGAACTCGAGCGCGCCCGCCTTGACAGTGCCACCCGTGCCGCACGCCGACTTGAGCCGTTTCGAGAGCGCGGCGAGGGCGATCGGGTCGAGCGCGAGACCGGTCACGACGGTCACCGTCTTGCCGCCACGCCCACCCACTTCGCGGCGGATGCGCGCTACGCCGTCGGCGGCCGGTACCGGGCGCGCCGCCGCCGAGGCGCACCGGCAAGACGCCACCGGTAGCCGACACGCGGGGCACATGCGGCCGGCGTCGGTGGAATAGACGAGGCCGCCGGATGAGGGACGCTTGGGCATTCGACATTCTGGGCCGGAGAACGGGCCATGGTTTGGCTCACACTTGCACGCTCGTCCGTTTACCCCTCGACCACTCATGACCACGACGATCCCCACCGCGCGCCCCGCCGCGCTCGGCTTCGACGGCGAGCGCCTGGCGCGCATCGATCGCTTCCTCGCCGAGCGCTATGTCGAGCCCGGCCTCCTGCCGGGCGCGCTGCTGCTGGTGGCGCGAAAGGGCGAGATCGTCCACAAGTGCGTGCTTGGCCACGGCTCGCTCGCGAAGCAGAAGCTGCTCGAGGAGGACACGATCTTTCGCATCTACTCGATGACCAAGCCGGTGACGAGCATCGCCCTCATGATGCTCGTCGAGGAAGGACGGATCGCGCTCGACGACCCGGTCGCGAAATGGATCCCGTCTTGGCGCGACCAGACCGTCTACCGCGCCGGCCAGCCGGGCGGGTTCGTCGCGCAGCCGGTCGACGCGCCGATGCGCGTCGTCGACCTGATGCGCCACACATCGGGCCTGACCTATGGCTTCCAGAACCGCACCAACGTCGACGCGGCATATCGCCAGCTTCGCCTCGACGCCTTCGAGGCGGAGAGTCTCGAGGCGCTGGTCGAGGGACTCGCCGGCGTGCCGCTCGAGTTCTCGCCCGGCACGTCCTGGAACTACGGCGTCTCGACCGACGTCGTCGGCCACCTCGTGAGCCTGGCGTCGGGGTTGCCGTTCGACGCGTTCGTGCGCACGCGCATTCTCGTGCCGCTCGGCATGCAAGACACCGACTTCCACGTTCCCGAAGCGAAGGTCGCACGCTTCGCCGACTGCTACGTGCGATCCGCCGCCGGCGCGCTCGAACCGGCGCAGCTCGGCGACTTCCTCGCGCCGCCGCGCGCGCCGTCGGGCGGCGGCGGCCTCGTCGGCACCGCCGCCGACTACCTTCGCTTCTGCGAGATGCTGCGCCGCGGCGGCGAGCTCGGCGGCGTGCGGCTGGTCGGACCGAAAACGCTCGCCTTCATGCGCACCAACCACCTGCCCGGCGGCCGAGATCTTGCCGAGCTCGCCCCGCCCGGCATGTTCTCGGAGGCCGCGTACCAGGGCATGGGCTTCGGCCTCGGCTTCGCGATGGTGACCGACCCGGCCCGCTACGGCGTGACCGCGTCACCAGGCGAGTTCTCCTGGGGCGGGATGGCATCGACTGCGTTCTGGATCGACCCGGTCGAGGACGTATGCGTCGTCTTCATGACCCAGCTCATGCCGTCGAGCACGTACCCCGTGCGGCGCGAGGTGAAGACGATGGTGAACGCGGCGATCGTCGAGCCGGCATGAGCCCCACCGGGCGGTGGGTCCTGCTCTACATCAAGCGGACATCGGCGGGTTCGCGATCGGTTCGGTCACGTGCGTTGTCCAGGAAGTGCAACGGCGCGCACACCAACTGCTCCCTGTCGACATCGTCCAGGGTGGGCACGTGAATCGCATAGAAGCGCCCGCCTAGTTGTGCCAGTTCGCCCGTGGCGTAAAGGCGGATACCGCATTGTGAGCAGAAGCGGTAGACGAGGCCCGGCTCCGCCCGACCGGGCGGCAGCCACTGGTAAGTGCTCAGCACGTCGTCGCCGGAGAGCAGCTTGAACTTGTCGCCGCGAACGAACAGGAACCATGCACGTGCCTTGCTGCACAGCGAGCAGTTGCAGCGGTTGCTGCCGGCGGCCAGGTCGAACTCCGCTTCGTAGCGGACTGCCTGGCAGTGACAGCTTCCGTGGTATCGCGGGTATGTCATCGATCTCTCGCACCGGTTGCATTCAGCAGCGGGATTCTGCGTCTACCACTTGCGAATTGCAACCGGTTTAGGATCGAAGCCATGAGACAGGACCGCCGATCGACATGTCCCATCAGCACCGGGCTGGAGCTTTTGGGCGATCGCTGGACATTGCTGGTCGTCCGTGACCTCATGTTCGCCGGCAAGCGTCACTTCCGGGAGTTCATGCAGTCCGAAGAGGCGATCTCGAGCAACGTCCTGGCGGACCGGCTCAACGCGCTCGTCGAAAGCGGCATCGTGACCAAGAGCGGGGACCCGACGCACGCCCAGAAGGCCGTCTACAGCATGACCGAGAGGGGGCTGGAACTCCTGCCCGTGCTGGTGGCCGTGAGCGCGTGGACCCAGAAGCACTTCCCCAAGACGCGCAGGCCCGAAGCCGTGCAGCTCGTGGCAGGAGGTGCCAGATGGGTGAAGCAACTGGAGCGAAAGCTGCGACGGGAGCACGACATCTCGTCGTGACCGCTCGAGGGCGGCGTCTCAGCTGCGCTTCCTGATCGTGCCGACGACCTCCACGCACACCGGCACGTCGCCGATCCGTTCCGGCACCGTCACGCCTGACGGCAACGCCTGGCGCAGGTTCACCTTGAGCGCATAGTCCTCGCCGATCTTGGTGATGCCGACGCCCATGAGCCCGGGCAAAGTGCTCAGCAGTGCCTTGGCCGACTCCTTCGCGTCGCGGGCGCGTTCGAGGCTGACGGGCATGTGTCGTCCTATGCGAGCTTCACAGCGAGCGCCTGGAGCACGGCAGCGATCGGATTGGCATACGTCACTCCTTTCCCGTTGGACCCGCCGTGATCGCCGCCCGCGAAGAGCAACGCGGATGCCATCATGTCATCGTCGACGATGAGCGAGCCGCTGTCGCCGGCGTCGCTGAACGATCGCTGGCCTGAGCCCTCGATCTCGATCTGGTTGTCGAAGGTGAGGATGCCCAAGTCGTACTCGACCGTCACGCCGTCGAGCTCGAACGCCGTCACGCGTCCGTGACGAACGCCCGTCGTGCGTCCCACCTTGTGGACCACGGCGCCCGTCTCCAGGTCGGTGCGGCGCTGGCCGGCCAAGGTGCCGATCCCCTTCAGCTTGTGGAGGTCCGCCGCCATCGCCGGGTTGAGCTTCGCGATCGCGCAATCGACCAGGTTCGTCTGCGCCGGATCGAGCCGAACGAAGCGGGTGAGCTCGGCGACACGATCGGCGCTCGGGCTGCCGCGATCGAGCGTGCCCGGCTGGACGATGTGGCCGCGCTTCGGGTATCGGTTCTCGTCGGCCAGCACATGGTTGTTGGAGAGGATGTAAAGCGCGCTCGACCGACCAGACCTGACGAAGCAGCCGAGAGTGCCGGCCATGACGAACCCGTTGGCGAGGAACCCGATCGACGAGCCGATCAGCAGCGGGCGCTGCCTCGATCTGTACCACGGCGCCGCGGCCGCGCGGACGCGGCCGACGTAGCGAACGTCGATCTCCCCCTTGGCCTTCGCCCGGCACTGCTCGACCAGCTCGCTCTTCTCGAGCGCACGATCCTGCAAGCGAAGCGCGAGCCGATAGTCCTTCTTTCCGCGTGCGGAGACACCGAGGAAGTAGCTCGGCGTCACGCGCTCGAGCGCCGCCGCCCGGGAAACGGCCAGGCTGGCGGTTCTGCCGGCCGCAGCCCGGACCGCGAACGTCTTGCTCAAGTGAACGGGGAGCGATTGCTTCAGTTCGCGAACCGAATCGAGCTTCATGAAGACCTCTGCAAGGGAGTCGATCGATGCCGTGGCGACCGCCGCAACTGCGGCACGAAGGTACCGCAAGTCGACCGAGCCGGTCAGCGAGCGGACGCGATCGCTCCCTACTCTGGAGGATGGTCGCGATCGTCGCGCTGCTTACATTCGGCGCGGGGAGTGCAACTGGTCGATGAGGCACCCTCGGCAACTTGCCCAAGCGTCATCGGCCGACCCACAGGACTCCATGATGGCAACGACGTCGAAGCAGGCAAGCAAGTCCAATCCCCATGCGCCGGTCTCGAACCAGCCGAAGGAATCCGCGGCCGTGGTCAGGAAGGCGATTTCCAAACCGCCCTCCGAAGGCATCGATCCGAAGACGGTCAAGCCAGGCGCAGGCGGCGCCGAGCCGGTCGCGGGATTCAAGCTGCGCAAGGAGGTCGCCGCGGAGATGGATGCGGTGTATCGCGCGCCGGCGGAAACGGCCTTGCGCGACATTGCGGAGGCCTCGTTCGGACCGCCGCCGCCGCAGGCGGAGACGGTCCACGGCCCCGACGACCGCGTCAAGATCACGACGACATCGGTCTATCCGTGGCGTGCCCACGCATCGTTGCTGATCACGGCAGCCGACAACTCGCAGTGGATCGGCACCGCCTGGTTCATCGGCCCGCACACCCTCGCCACCGCCGGCCATGTCGTGTACATCAAGGGCAGCGGCGTCGCGGGCCGCGACGGCTGGGTCAAGCGGATCCAGGTCATGCCGGGGAGAAATGGTGCTTCGCTTCCGTACGGCTCGGTGACGAGCACGAACTTTCGATCGGTCACGGGCTGGACCACCAGCAATGGCGGCGACGAGAACTACGACTACGGCGCCATCATCCTGCCGACTCAGCTGGGCAACACCACCGGATGGTTCGGCTTCGGCGTGTACTCCGATGCCGACCTGCTGGGAAGCGTGGGCAACATCTCCGGCTATCCCGGCGACAAGCCTGCTGGAACGCAGTGGTACGACGCTCGTCGCATCGCTTCCGTCAACGCGCGCAAGGTCTTCTACGACATCGACACGGCGGGCGGTCAGAGCGGGAGCGCGGTGTATCGCATCGTCAGCGGCCAGCGCTACGCATTTGCGGTCCATGCCTACGGCGGCGCGACAACGAACTCGGGTACCCGCATCGTCACGCCTGTCTTCAACAATCTGGTCGCCTGGAAGGCGTGATCCGACGATGATGGGCGGACCATGACGACGATCTCGGGAACCGTGGTCGATGCTGCGGGAAAGCCGGTCCGGGGGGCGCGCGTGTACATCGCCAAGGCCCCCGGACCGGTGCCCGACGTGGCGGCGCTGACGGGCGCCGACGGCGCCTTTTCGCTCGGCGCCGGCCGGCCGGGACCTTACGAGATCGCCTGCGCCACCGACTCGCTGGGCACCGCGTCGGCCAACGTCGAGGTCGCGACGCAAGGCGCCCGCGTCGAGCTGAGACTCGCCAAGCGCTGAGCGCCTTCCACCCTGGGGTCTTCGCTCGGGTACGACTCGGCGCGGTGCGTCAAGGATTCGGATTCGCTTCCGCTTGGGACGGCCGCGCCAGGAACCGCCCTTGTCTTTCGACCTCGTCGCCGCCCCGGCGATAGGCGACCCGGCCGTTCACCAGCACGCAGTCGATTCCCACGGCGCGCGCCTTCGGCAGCTCGAACGTCGCGGTGTCGCCGATCGTCGCCGCGTCGAACAAGACGGCGTCGGCGAAGGCGCCGACGCGTATTTCGCCACGGTCGGCGAGGCGGAACTGGCGCGCCGACAGGCCGGTCATCTTGTGCACCGCGGTTTCGAGCGAGAACAGTCCGAGGTCGCGGCTGTAGTGGCCGAGCACGCGCGGAAAGGTTCCCCACAGACGCGGATGCGGATGCTGGTCGTGAGGCAGGCCGTCGGAGCCGATCATGGTCGCCGGATACCTGAGGACGCGCTGAACATCGTCTTCGCACATCTGGAAATAGCAGGCGCCGCCGGGCTGCAGCCGCTCGCACGCTTCCTTCTGGCTGCAGCCCCATTCGTCGGCGATGCCGGCGAGCGTACGTGCGGTCATCTCCGGGTGCGGCGTCGACCAGGTGACGAGGACGTCGATGATGCCGTCGACCAGGTCGCTGCGCAGGACCGTCGAGCCGGCGATGTAGGGGTAGCAGTCCAGGCCGATCGTCTGGTCACGGCGCGCGGCATCGATGTGCGCCAGCGTCTCCACGGTGCGACCCCAGTTGCCCGGCCCGGCG